>Ga0207684_10000806_pt1 | contig 36249 bp, 37 predicted proteins | sample KBSK5501metaG_FD_184342 | JGI IMG/M metagenome (GOLD analysis project Ga0207684, IMG submission 184342) | Corn, switchgrass and miscanthus rhizosphere microbial communities from Kellogg Biological Station, Michigan, USA - KBS K5-50-1 metaG... | ecosystem: Host-associated > Plants > Roots >... | reverse complement strand
CGCCACCTCCCCGCGAGCGGGGAGGACCAGGACTCCGCCCCTCCGGCGCTTCGCGCCACCTCCCCGCGAGCGGGGAGGACCAGGACTCCGCCCCTCCGGCGCTTCGCGCCACCTCCCCGCGAGCGGGGAGGACCAGGACTCCGCCCCTCCGGCGCTTCGCGCCACCTCCCCGCGAGCGGGAAGGATCAGGACTCCGCCCCTCCGGCGCTTCGCGCCACCTCCCCGCGAGCGGGGAGGACCAGGACTCCGCCCCTCCGGCGCTACGCGCCACCTCCCCGCGAGCGGGAAGGAGCTCTAGCTGACCTCCAGGACCGCCTGGATCTTCTGGCGCAGCGCGTCCAGCGCGTCGAACTTGTCGAGCTGAGGCTTGGCCCGCGGGCGGTCGGGATACTTCGCGATCTGCACCGCGTCCAGCAGAATCTCGAGCTCCTCCGGCGTGAAATTCAGCGTCTTCAGAACGACCTCCGTCACTCTGCTCCCCGGTCGGTCAACAGCGTCTTTGATCACCTCGTCGGTGCCCTCCACGACCTGCGGCCGCGTCGGACGGAACAACTCTTCAGAACCGACCAGTGAAACACGCTTGAAGTTAGACATTCCTTAGACCCTCAGTCCTGCACCCGGTGATTTTCGATGACCTTCGCCGCGAGCGCCCGGTATGACCTCGCCCCGTCTGACTCGCGTGCGTACGTCAGGATCGATTGTCCCGCAAGAGGAGTCTCGGCGAAGCGAATCGAGTCGGTGATCCAGAAGTCGTAAACCTTGTCGCCGTACTTCTCACGCACCGCCGCGAGCACCTCCTGCGAGTGCAGCGCGCGCTGCTTGTACAGCGTCGGCAGAATGCCGATGAGCTCGAGCCGCGGGTTGAGGCGGCGCTTCACGCGCTCCATCGTCACCAGCAGCTCTTGCATGCCCTTCAGGGCGAGGAACTCTGCCTGCAGCGGCACGAGCACCTCATCCGCGGCGACCAGCGCGTTGATCACGATCAGGTCCAGCGAGGGCGGGCAGTCGATGATGATGAAGTCGTAGCGGCGCTGCGCCGGCTCCAGCTTGTCGCGGAGGATGCTCTCCCTTCCGATCTCGTTGATGAGCTGGTTCTCTGCCCCGGCGAGCTCGATGTCGGCGGGGATGTAGTGAACGCCCATCTGGGGCGCCTCCTGGACGACGTCGGTGACCGTCGTGTCCGGGTCGACCAGCAGGTGGTAGATCGTCTTCTCCACCTCGTGGGGCGGCTTCATGTACAGGGTGAGGTGGCCCTGGGCGTCGAGATCGATCAAAAGCACGCGCTGGCCTATCTCGGCGAGAGCGGCGCCCAGGTTGACGGCGGTGGTCGTCTTGCCAACCCCGCCCTTCTGCATCGCTACCGCGATCGTTCGGGCCAAAAGTCGATGCGAGTCTAACTGAAGCTGCGAGTTCTGACTTGGATCGAGGGGCCCAACGACTAGAATCTGCCCGCCTTGATCATCGACATCCTGGTCGTCATCGTGCTTGTGATCGCCCTGATCACGGGCTACCAGCGCGGCGTCATCCAGCCGTTGATGGCCGAGATCTTCTTCTTCGGCACGCTGCTGGCCGTCTTCCGCTTCCACGACCAGTACACGACCGAGATGCAGAAGCTGCTGCACCTGACGCCCGTGCTTGCCGTGTTCATCGCCCTCATCCTCGCCGTCGTACTTGGGGCGATCGGCGGGGCAATCGGCGGCGCGTTCCACCGCCTGGAGGCGATCCGGGGCGTCGACGGCCTGCTCGGCATCTTCGTCCACGGCGTGGTGACGCTGGTGGTCGTGTACCTGGCGATCTCCGCGCTGGTCGTGCTGGACAACGCATTCAAGCCCGCGGTGCAGAACGCGAACCTGACGCTGTCCCAGGTGAATCAGCTCGAGAACGAGATCCTCTCGAACCCGATCACCGCCGCGATGGTTTCGAAGTCGGACCTCCAGGCGTTGCAGGACGCAGCGTCCAAGGGCACCGCGAACATCAACAACGTCGGCGGCATCCACCAGCTGGAGCAGATCTACACGGGCTTCTTGCAACCGCAGCTGCACGGCTCGCGTCTGGTGCCGTTCATCCTGAGCTTCGGCAAGCACCTGCCGTTCATCGGCCACGTCGGCCCCGACGACCTGAAGGCGCTGCCGTCTCCCAGCCCTACGGGATGTCCAACTCCGACGCCGAAGACGTCACCGACGCCGAAGGTGACGCCGAAGCCGACCGCGTCGCCCAAGACGACGCCCGCGGTCTGCCCGACTCCGTCGCCGTCGCGTTAACGTAGTCGCGTGCTCGATCTGGGGCTGAGCCCTGACCAGGAGCAGCTGGTCGACGCCGTTCGCGATTTCTGCGCCAGGGAGTTCGCGCCGAAGATCGCGGCCAACGACCGCGCCGGTCGTCACGACCCCGAGATCTTCGCCAAGCTCGCGTCGCTCGGCCTGCCGGGCGTGTGCTTCCCGCAGCGCTACGGCGGGCATGGCATGGACTATCTCGCGCTCGGCCTCGTGTGCGAGGAGCTCGAATACGTGGACACCGTTTACCGGACGGTGCTCTCCGTGCACGTTGGCCTGGTCGGGATGGGCCTGTACACGTGGGCCACTGAGGAGCAGAAGCAGCACTGGCTCGTGCCGATGGCCTCCGGCAAGAAGCTCGCGTGCTACGGCCTGACCGAGCCGAACGCCGGCTCCGACGTCGCCTCGATGCAATCGACGGCGCGCAGGCACGGCGACGCTTACGTCCTCAATGGACAGAAGGTGTGGGTCTCCGACGCCGACACCGCCGACTTCCTTCTCGTCTTCGCCAAGACCGATCCGAAAGCAGGGAGCAAGGGCGTGAGCGCGTTCATGCTCGACCGCGCCGCGTCGGGGAAGGCGCTGCGCACCGAGCCCATCGAGGACCGGCTGGGCATCCGGGCCGGCGACGTCGGCTCGATCTTCATGAGCGACCTCGAGGTGCCCGAGGCCAACCGCATCGGCGACGAGGGCGACGGATTCAAGATCGCCATGAGCTGCCTCGACAACGGCCGCTACACCGTCGCCGCGGGCGCGACCGGCACCGTGCGCGCCTGCCTCGACGCCTCGGTGAAGTACGCGCGCGAGCGCAAGACCTTCGGCCAGGAGATCGGTCGCTACCAGCTCGTGCAGCAGATGATCGCCCGCATATCACGCGACTACGAGATCTGCCGGCTCCTCTACTTCAAGGTCGCATGGATGAAGAACACCGGTGCGCGACACACGCGCCAGGTGTCGATGGCCAAGCAATACGCGACGGATGCCGCCTTCAACGCCGCGCATGACGCAATCGAGGTGCACGGCGCGTACGGCTATTCAGCCGAGTACCCGGTCGAGCGCTTCTTGCGCAACGCGCGCGCGCCGATCATCTACGAAGGCACTCGCGAGGTGCACACCATCCTGCAGGGCGAGTACGCGCTCGGCTACCGCGAGGACCGCCCGGTCAAGAAATCGCTGCCTCCGTACCGGCCCGACTAGAAACCTCCCCGCCGTCGCGACGCCTGCGACCGGTCGACTTCGTCGTGCTGTCCCTCTACTGGGTCGCGATCGGCTACTGGTCGAACAGCTTCAGCGCGCTGATCCTGCCGCAGATGGTCCTGCAGTTCGTGGGTCAGGCCAACGAGGGAACCGCAGCGAGCCTTCTCAAATCCGTGGGCACGGTCGTCGCCATCTTTTGGCAGCCGATCGTCGGCGGCATCTCGGACCGCACGGTAACGCGTTGGGGCCGGCGCCGGCCGTTCATCTTCGCCGGCACGCTGGGGGACCTCGTTTTCCTGACCGCCATCGCTTTCACTGGCAATTACTGGTGGCTCGTCCTCTTCTACTTCCTGCTCCAGTTGGCATCCAACACGGCGCAGGCGCCTTACCAGGGCCTGTTGCCAGACATCGTTCCCCCGGTGCAGCGCGGAGAAGCCTCGGGCTACTACGGCGTGGCCAATCTAGTCGGCATTGCCAGCGGCACCGTGGGCGCCGGGCTCCTGCTGGCCCATTACGGTCGTGGTGCGGCGATTCTCTCGATCGCCGTAGTCCTGGTCACGACGATGCTCGTCACCGTTCTGCTGGCACCCGATCGTGCCCCGCGGGTGGAGCGGCAGTTCCAGGGCGTCGGTGAGATGTTGCGCAAGACCTTTGGCGTTCCCTTTGGCAACCGTCCGTTCGTCTGGCTGATGGTCTCGCGGCTTTTGATCTTCATGGGCTTCGGCGGCTTGCAGAACTACTCGTACTTCTACTTCGACAACGTGTTCTTCCACCACAACACAAGGGCGACTGCGATCGCCGCGTCGACGCTGCTCGGAATCGCGATCGGCGTTGCGGCGCTCGTCACCTGGCCGGCGTCGCGCCTATCGGACAGAACCGGGCGCAAGCCGTTGATCTTTGTCGCGGGCCTGTGTGGCGCGGTGGGGAGCCTGGTGCTCGTGTTCAGCCACTACCAATGGGTTCCCAGCTCGGTGGTCGATCCACTCGCAAACTTTCTGAAGGTCCCGGGCCTCGCCGCGCAGGCGACGCTCACCGGCCTGGTGATCGGGGTTGGCCTCGGCGTTTTTTTCTCGGTCGATTGGGCGTTCATCCAGGACATCATCCCGGCGCACGAGGGCGGGCTGTACATGGGCTTTTCGAACATCGCCACCGCCGGCGCGGGCATCATCGCCGTGGCGGTTGGAGGCCCGCTCCTCGACCTGTTCAATCGCGGCGCTCCAATCCTCGGGCTGCCGGGTGGGTTCCCTGTCGTGTTCGGGCTTTTCGTGGTGTGGTTCGTGGTCGGGTCGCTTAGCATCCTCAAGGTGCCGGAACGACGGAGGGTGTGACACTTCCCATGAACCTGGACGGCTTGAAGCCGTGGGGTGGCCTCGTCGGCGGTTCGCCGCCGGACGTGGTGGTCGCCGGCATCCCGTACGACGGCTCCGCCGTTTACCGGCGCGGCGCCTCGATCGCGCCGCGCACGATCCGCGCGATGTCGCCCGTGATGCCGCCGGTGACGGAAGACGGTCACCTCCTGACCGGGCTGCACGTCCAGGACATCGGCGACCTCGACGCCGGACGCGACATAGAAGGCGGCTGGATGGAGCCGATGCGTCGCCTTGCCGAGGTCCCGCCGGACCAGTTCCTGACCGTCCTCGGCGGCGACCACTGCACCGCGATCTCCACGCTGGCCGCGCAGGTGCGCAGACACCCGGGCCTCCACGTGCTGTGGGTCGACGCCCACCCTGACCTCTGCGACTTCTCGCGCGGCGGACACTGGACGTGCGGGTGCGCGCTGCGTCGCGCGCTCGAGGCGTCGGGCATCGAGCCGTCGCGCGTCGTGATCGCGGGCGGGCGCGACTACGACCCCGAGGAGATCGAGTTCATCGCCGCGAACGGGATCCTGCTCATCTCCTCGGCCGAGATCGCGCGCGACCTGCCCTCCGCGGCTGCCCGTATCGCGGGGCGCCTTGCCGGACAGAAGGTGCACGTGTCCTTCGATATCGACGTCCTCGACCCGGCGTTCGCGCCCGGGACCGAGATCCCTTCCGCCGGGGGCCTCTCCACGCGGCAGGCGCTCGACCTCTTGAAGTCCGCGACCGCCCGATCGGCCCTGGTCGGCCTCGACCTCGTCGAGGTCTCTCCGCCCGCCGATCCGACGGAGATCACGGTCCTCGCGGCCCTCAAGCTGATCTTCGAGGTTTGGGGGATGGTCAAGGCCGCCAAGGAGGCGAACCTCTCCGAAGCTCGTGGACAGCGCTGACGTAGTCATCGCCGGCGGCGGCGTCATGGGCTGCGCCCTCGCCTATCAGCTGGCCAGGCGAAACGTCGACGTCATCCTCCTCGAGCGCGAGACTCTGGGCTCTCAGTCCACCGGCAAGTGCGCCGGCGGCGTGCGGCAGCAGTTCTCGATGGAGGCAAACGTCCGCCTGCAGCGCATGTCGGTCCGCATGTTCGAGGAGTTCGAGCAGGAAACCGGGCATCCGGCCGACTTCCGCCAGATCGGCTACCTCTTCGTCCTCACGCTGCCACAGCACGTCGAGGACTTCGGCCACAACATGGACATGTGGCATCGCGTCGGGCTCACCGAGGCCCGGTGGGTCGATGCCGCGGAAGCGTCACGCATGGTGCCGGTTCTCAACGTCGACGACGTCCTCGGCTGCACGTACTGCCCGACCGACGGGATAGCGAGCCCGGCCGACGTGACGATGGGATACGTGTCCACGGCCCGTCGCCTCGGCGCACAGCTGCGCGAGGGCGTCGAGGTCGTCGGGGTGGACGTGACGGGCGGGCGGGTGCGGGGAGTGCGGACGTCGGAGGGCGAGATCGCGACCCGGCTCCTTTTCAACTGCGCCGGCGCCTGGTCGTCGTCCATCGGGCGCATGGCGGGACTGGAGATCCCGGTCCTTCCGTACCGCCGCCACGTCGTGGCCACCGACACCTTTTCCGCCGTGCCGCGGAACAACCCGATGACGGTCGACTTCCAGAGCTCGCTGTACTTCCACCCCGAAGGCGATGGAGTGCTGATCGGCATGAGCGACCGGGCCGAACCGCCGGGCTACGTCACGGAGGTGAACTGGGAGTTCCTGGAGAAGATGTTCGAGCAGGCTGCCATCCGCGCCCCGGCGCTGGCGACCGCCGGCGTCAAGACCGCGTGGGCCGGGCTGTACGAGTCGACCCCGGACCACCAGGCGATCCTCGGTCCCGTGCCGGAGGTAGAGGGGTTCTGGTGTGCGGCCGGGTTCAGCGGACACGGGTTCATGCAGGCGCCGGCGGCGGCGTTGCTGTTGGCGCAGCTGCTTCTGGACAAGCAATCCGAGATCGACATCAGCCCGTTCGCGTTCACCCGGTTCGCGAAGGGTTCGCTGGTGCGCGAGCGAAACGTGATCTAGTTCGTTCGAAACCCTCCGATAGTCGCGACTATCCGCCTGCTTCGCGGGCAAACCCCCGGTTAGTCGCGACTATCCGGCGTTCGGGCGGGCTATGTCGGCGAGCCCCCTTAGAGGCGAAGACTTACCTCCTGGACACGAGGGCAAGGATCATCAGGCCCAGGCCCCCCAGGAGCAGGACGAACCCGCATCCCATCGAAGCCACCGTGTAGAGGATCCCGCCGGTGGCGGCGTAGGTCTCGGGGTATCTCTCCCGGCCCCGGCGCCGCCGCAGGGCCGCGACGATGGCGGCGATCCCGAGCAGGAAGGCGAATATGCCCAGAACAAAACCGCTCGAGGTCGCCCCAGCCACTGAAGTTCAGTATCCCTCCGATACGATTCTCACCCGTGGCGAGGATCCTCTTACTGGGTTCGACTGGTTTCGTCGGCCGCGCTGTGTCCCACAAGTTCCTGGACGCCGGCCACCAGCTCCGCGTGCTCGTCCGCGACCCGATGAAGGCCGCCGCCTTCAAGGTCCGCGGCGCCCAGGTGGTCGTCGGCGACGCGCTCGACCCGAACGTCGTGACCCAGGCGGCGACAGGGGTCGAGCACGTCGTCAGCCTGGTCGCCGTGCGTCGCAACCGGCCTCAGTCTTACCTCGCCGTCAACGTCGATGGGCCGAGGATGCTGGGGCAGGCCGCGATCGCGGCGCGCGTCCGGTCGGTGGTCTTTGTCAGCGCGATCGGGTCGAAGCTCGACCCGCACTTCAAATACTTCACGTCGCGGTGGATGGGAGAGCAGGAGCTCGCCAAGACAGGCGTCGCCGGGACGATCCTGCGGTTTTCGATCATCATCGGCGAGGACGGCGGCATCGTGAAGGACTTCGAGCGGGCGCTCAGGGGTCCGTTCGCGATCATCCCCGGCAGCGGCCAGACCCAGATCCAGCCCATCCTTCGCGAAGACGCGGCGCGCTGCGTCGTCGAGGCGGTGACCAAGCCCGAGCTCCTGGGCAAGATCATTGAGCTCGGCGGTCCCGAGGTCGTGACCTACGAGACGATCTTCGACTGGTTCCTGCAGGCGCGCCGGATCAAGAAGACGAAGCTCAAGTTGCCGACCGTGCTGCTGGCGCCCGGCGCGATCGCAATGGAGGCGGTGATGAAGGATCCGCCGGTCACCGCCGACGAGCTGCGCATGGTCGAGCAGCCAAACCTGGCGGCGGGCATCGACTCGGTGAGCTCCCAGTTCGGCTGGCGACCGAGCCTTCCCGGCGCTTGGGCGCCGACACACTGGGCGAGGCGCGCGTAGAGCGCGTCCGTGCGTTCTTCGGGCTGCCGCTGCCCGAGGAGCACCGTGAGGAGCTGGGGCGATACCTGGCCGGTTGCGTTGCGCTCGCGCCCGAGTTTCGCTGGACGCCGGCCGAGAATCTCCATCTCACGGTCCGGTTTCTCGGCCACGTCGAGCGGGCGCTGGCCGAGGGCATCGCCGAACGTGTCGAGGCCGCGCACCCCGCGGCCTTCGAGCTCGCCTTGGGCGAGATCGGCTCATTCAAAGGCGGCCGCCTGGCGCGGGTGGTCTGGCTGGGCCTGCGCGAAGGCGCCAGGGAGATCGGACCGCTGGCGGAGCTCGTGGAGGCTGAGTCGGTGCGCGCCGGCCTGGAGCCCGAAAGCCGCCGCTACCACGCGCACGCCACCCTGGCTCGAGCCCGGCCGCGAGACGGCGCCGTCTTGCCTCAGCTGCCGCCACCGCCCTCCCTCGATGCCTGGCGCGCCCACGAGCTGGTCCTGTTCCAGAGCCATCTCGGCAGAGGCGGTTCGGTCTACGAGCGGCTCCGGGTGATCAGCCTGCGCTGACGCCCGCCTGGGCGCACTCCAGGTCTTGCTCGGGCCGGCCGCCGCTCACCCCGACCGCGCCGACCACCGCGTCATCCTTCTTCACCAGCACCGAACCAAGCCCGGGAACGATGGGCATGCGGGTGAGCCGGTCGGCCACGCTGAAGAAACCCGGCCGGTCTTTCGCCAGGTCGGCGAGGGCTGCGCCATCGCGGTGAAGCATCACCGCGCCCACGGCCTTCGACTCTGCGACCTGAGACGTGAGCGGGGCTGCCCCGTCCATGCGGGCGAGGGCAACCAGCAGTCCGCCCGCGTCGACCACCGCGACAGTGACGCGGATGCCGAGGTCGCGTGCCTTGCCATGCGCCCGGTCGATGATTTCCTGCGCCGTCGACAGGTCCATCGGCCCGCAAGTTTCAGGCTCCCGGGCGGCTACTTGTCACAAGTTGGCGGCGAACTGACTTTTGGACTTGCGTGCCGGAACGGTGGGCCTTACCTTTCATCACGGCCCCGAGGGAAACGTTCGAGGGGGCGACAACAGGGCCGCAAGGCCATGTAGTTGCTCCCGAGAGGCGATCCGTCGGGGTCACTTCTTTTTCCGGGGAATCTCAGCGTTGCCCTGGCGATCGGGCTATGCCCGGTCGTAACCCGCGTTCCCTGGTCGAAGCCAAGCGTTGGTTGGCGGCAGGGCAATCAAGACCAAGCCCAACCTTGCCCGGAAGGGGTTCGGGCCCCGAATCCGGCGCGAAGTACCGTCGGTTGCGCATTCGGTGGCGAAGCGCCGTTGAGGGGCCCAGCGAAGGGGAAACCCGGGAGGGTTTCCCCTACGAACCACCATCCGTCGGGGTCACTTCTTTTTCGGGCTCACCTCTTTGCGCGGAAGTAAACCCAGACCTCCGCGTTACGCTGCACGACCGTGAGCGTCGCCCAACGCCCCCGCAAGCAAGTCGAGCGATCGCGGCCGACCGCGCTCGAGCTCTCGATCGTCATGCCCTGCCTCAACGAGGTCGAGACGCTGGGCACCTGCATCCACAAGGCGCAGAGGGCGATCGCCAGGCACCATCTCCACGCGGAGATCATCGTCGCGGACAACGGCAGCACCGACGGTTCGCAGGCGGTGGCGAACGAGCTGGGGGTGCGCGTGGTCGAAGTCGCGCGCAAGGGCTACGGCAGCGCGCTGATCGGCGGCATCGCCGCCGCGCGGGGCAGCTTCGTGATCATGGGCGACGCCGACGACAGCTACGACTTTACCGCCATTGGCACGTTGCTCCACAAGCTCCGCGACGGATACGACCTCGTCATGGGCAACCGCTTCGCGGGCGGCATCCGGAAAGGCGCGATGGTGTGGTCGCATCGCTGGGTCGGTAATCCCGTGCTGACTTTCATCAGCCGCGTTTTCTTCCACACGCCTGTGGGCGATATGCACTGCGGCCTGCGCGGCTTCCGCAAGGACGCATACGACAGGCTGCGACTGCGCGCGACCGGCATGGAGTTTGCCAGTGAGATGGTCATCAAGGCCTCGCTGCAGCGCATGAAGATCGCCGAGGTTCCGGTCACGCTGAGCCCCGCCGGCCGCTCGCGGCCGCCGCACCTGCGCACGTGGCGCGACGGATGGCGCCACCTGCGGTTCATGCTCCTGTTCAGCCCGCGGTGGCTGTTCCTGTACCCCGGCATCGTGCTTCTCGCAGCGGGACTGCTCGCCGGCGCCTTTCTTGAAACCGGCCCGAAGCAGCTCGGCGCGGTGCAGTTCGACATCCACACGCTGCTTCTCGCGGGGTTCTCGAGTCTGATCGGTTACCAGCTGGTCGTGTTCGCCGTCTTCACCAAGGTCTTCGCCATGGAGCAGGGCTTCCATCCGCCGAACCCGAGCTACCGCGCGATGTTCCGCTACGTCAGCCTCGAGACGGGCCTGGCGGTCGGGGCGCTGATGCTCGTGCTGGGTGTCGCCGGAATCGCACTCGCCGTGATCAGCTGGCGCTCGGTGGGGTTCGGGTCGCTAGATCCTCGCCTGACCATGCGCGAGGTCATCCCGGCCGCCGTGCTGTTGACGCTCGGCGTGCAGACGATATTCGCCAGCTTTTTCCTGAGCATCCTGGGACTCGAATCCGAGGATCAGTAGCCAGACCAGGTTCCACGCGAGTTGGGGCGCGGGCTGACCGAACGTCAGCACCTGCATGGTGACGAAGCCGGCGGCGAGCCAGGCCTTGTGGAACAGCGACGGCGCGCCGCGCAGCACGAGCCACGCAGCGAGGAGAAGATTGCTGTAGTCGGGCTGGTGGAGGTGGAACGAGACCATCAGCGAGCCGAGGAGTCCGGTGGCGAAGAGGACGTCGAGGTCCTCGCGGCGCCTCCAGGCGACGACCAGGCAGAGAACGCCCTGCACAGCAAGGACCACGTAGGTCACCGCGCCAACTCCGAAGAGATAGGCGACCGTGAAGAACGAATGCCCTGCGTCGGTCTGGATCCACAGCAGCGTCTGCCAGAACTCGCGCAAGCCCGACGTGCCCAGTGAGACGGCGCCAAGACCGGCGAGCACCGCGCCGCTTACGGCCCACGCGGCGACCGGCCGCCAGCGTCCGGCGACGATGAGGCAGAGCGGGACCATGATCACGACCTGCGGCTTGAGGGCCGTGGCGAAAGCGAGCGCAACGCCCGCGGCGACGGCGCGATCGCGTCGAATCAGCGACCACGCGGTGGCGACGAGCGCGAGGACCAGGAACGTGGGCTGGCCGAAGTAGAACGCCTCCATCACGGGCCAGAGCGCGAGGCCGGCCAGCAGCATCGCGACCTTGCCCAACCCGCGGAACGGCGCGGCCAGGTACCAGGTCCACACGAACGCCGCCAGGCCGACCAGCGTCCAGATCAGGTACGCGACTGGTTCCGGGAAGGCGACCAGGGGGGCCCACAGCCACGCCAGTAGAGGTGGGTTGATGAACGTTCCGCCCGGGTGGATGGTGTTCTGCGGCGGCGGAAAACCCGCCGACAGCGCGCGGAGCAGGTCGAGGTCGTAGATGCGCGACCAGCCGTAGCGAAGGCCTGCCTCGGCGGCGACGTAGTCGTACCGCACGTCGTCGTGGATGGGAATCCGGGCATAAGCGATCACCCACAGCGCAGTGCTGTAGAGCGCGCCCCACGCCGCGGCCAGGGTCGCGGCCGCGAGGGGCAGCGGGGGTCTAGCCGCGACCGGGTTTTTCGCCAACGTACAGCGTCTGCTTGCCGAACAGAAGCCATGCCGGTGGGAATGCGAGGTACGCCCGCACCAGCGCGGGGCTCTGCGGCAGCCGGCTCTTGGTCGTGTACGGAAGGAACCGCGCGATGACCTGCTGCGTGCGAAAGCCGGCCATCCGTGCGGCCTCGGCCAGGCTCTTCTCGGTCAGCGCGGTCTGGTGGTCGATGAAGTCCCAGTACCTGCCGCCGACCAGGCGGATGTTGGGCTGCAGGATCAGGATGCGGCCGCCGGGCTTGAGGAGCGCATAGGCGACACGGAGCTGCTCGAGCACGGCTTCCGTGGAGGGCAGGTGCTCGAGGTAGTTGCTGAAGAACGCGAGGTCGAAGTAATCGTTGGGCACGACCTCGTCGAGCTCGAGCCCGCTCGCGTGGACGAAGCGCACGTCCCGCGGCAGCTCGTCGCCGACGGGGCGGATGTCGGTCGCCCAGCGCTCGCGGGCGTGGATGTTGCGAATGAAGTAACCGACGTCGCAGGCGATGTCGATGACCCTGGCGTCAGGCTCGATGTAGCGCTGAAAGAACCTGCCCAGCTCGCGCCAGATGGCGTCCTTGGCGGCCTTGTCCTTCTCGTCGAAGCGGAGGTCGTAGACCTCCTTGAGCACGATCGGAGGCGTTTCGTGGGCGATGTGGTGCCGTTTCTCGGGGGCGGACATGGCTTTGGTGGCGAAAACCTTAACGCTGGAGGCGCCGAAATTCAGGCCCTATCAGTAAACGGGGCTCTCCACGGTGACCGCCTCCAGCCACTTCCGGCAGGCAGTGAGGAATCGGGCGGCCTGGAGCCCGTCCAGGACCCTGTGGTCGAACGAGAAGCAGAGGTACATCATCGGCTTGATCCCGATCAGCCCTTGTACGGCCACGGGCCGCTCGACGATCGCCTCCATGGTCAGGATTCCGGCCTGCCCTGGGTTGATCACCGAATAGCTGAACAGCGTGCCGAAGGTGCCGGAGTTGTTGACGGTGAACGTCGCCCCGGCGAGCTCGTCGGCCTTCAGCTGCTTGTTCCGGGCCCGTCCGGCGAGGTCGTTGACCGCGCGGGCCAGGCCGGCAATCGAAAGGCCGTCGGCTTTCCGCACCACCGGCACCAGGAGCGTGTCCTCCATCCCCACCGAGATGCCGAGGTTGATGTCGCGGTGGACGATCAGCTCGGTCTCATTGAAGGTCGCGTTGACGTGCGGGTTCTCGCGCAGCGCGGAAAGCGTGGCGGCCATCACGTAGGGCAGGTAGGTCAGCGAGAAGCCTTCCTGCTTCTGGAAGGCGGCCTTGTTGGCGTTGCGGTTGGCGACCACGCCCGACATGTCGGCTTCCTGCGTCTGCCAGGCATGGGGGATCGTCTGCTTGGCGCGGGTCATGTTGTCGGCGATCAGCTTGCGGACCCGGGTGAGCGGGACCACCTCGTCGCCCTCGCCCGCGCTGACCGGGGCCGGCGCCGGAGCGACGGGCGCGGCGGGGGCGGCCTTGGCCCTGGCCGCGTAGTCCTGGACGTCCTTCTTGGTCACGCGGCCGCCGAGGCCGGTGCCGGTGACCCTGGAGAGGTCGACGTTGAGATCGGAGGCGGCCATCTGCACGCCGGGGGAGTAACGATGCGGCTCTTCCTGCTTAAGCCCCTCACCCCGACCCTCTCCCCGAGGGGGAGAGGGAGGAGAGCCCTCGGTCTTGAGCCCCTCACCCCGACCCTCTCCCCGAGGGGGAGAGGGAGGAGAGCCCTCGCTCTTAAGCCCCTCACCCCGACCCTCTCCCTGAGGGGGAGAGGGAGAAACCTCGGTCTTGAGGCCCTCACCCCGACCCTCTCCCGCTGGCGCGGGAGAGGGGGCAGGGAGCTCACCCCGACCCTCTCCCGGTGGCGCGGGAGAGGGGGCAGGCCCCTCACCCCGACCCTCTCCCCGAGGGGGAGAGGGAGGAGAGCCCGCTGGCGCGGGAGAGGGGGTTTGCACGGCCCCGTCCCCGGTCTCCACGACTGCGATCTCGGCTCCCGCCTGCACGGTCTGGCCTTCCTTGGCCAGGATCTCGCGCAGGATCCCAGACACCGGGGCCGGCACCTCGGCGTTGACCTTGTCCGTGTCCACCTCGAGCATCGGCTCGAACTCGACCACCCTGTCGCCAGGCTTGACCAGCCACTTCGAGATCGTGCCCTCGTGCACCGACTCGCCCAGCTGCGGCATCACGACGCGTGTGGTCTTGCCGGCCATCAGTACTCCGCCAGGTCCTTCAAGACCTTGGTGATCTTGTCCGGCGTGGGCATGAAGTACTCCTCCATCGGCACCGCGTAAGGCATCGACGGCACGTCGAGCCCGCCAAACCGCTTGACCGGCGCGTCGAGCCAGCGCCACGCCTCGTCGGCGATCAGCGCCGCGACCTCGGAGCCGATGGAGACGCTGAAGTTGTCCTCGTACAGCACCAGGCACTTGCCCGTCTTGCGTGCCGACGCGATGATCGCCTCCTTGTCCAGCGGATAGACGGTGCGCAGGTCGATGATCTCGACGCTCACGCCGTCCGCCTCGAGGGTCCTGGCTGCCTCGGCGGCATAGTGGACCATCAGCCCGTAGCAGAAGACGGATATATCGCTGCCTTCACGGAAGGTGCGCGCCTTCTGCAGCGGGATCAAGTATTCGCCCTTCGGCACCGGCTCCTTGAACATGCGATAGAGGCGCTTGTGCTCGAAGAAGAGGACAGGGTCGGGGTCGCGGATGGCTGCCAGCAGCAGACCCTTCGCCTCGTACGGGCTCGACGGGATGACGATCTTCAGACCAGGTGTCGCAAACCGCGCCTCGATCGATTGCGAGTGGTAGAGCGCGCCGTGCGCGTGGCCGCCCATCGGCGCGCGGACGACCATCGGCACCGACCAGTCGCCGTCGCTGCGGTAGCGGTACTTGGCCGCCTCATTGGTGATCGAGTTGAACGCCATATGCGCGAAGTCGGTGAACTGGATCTCCGCCACCGGCCGCTTGCCCGCCACTGCCAGGCCCAGGGCGACGCCGACAATCGACGACTCCGCCAGAGGCGTGTCGATGACGCGCGCCTCGCCGTACTTCGCGCGCAGGCCGTCAGTGACCAGGAACACGCCGCCCTTCTTGCCGACGTCCTCGCCGAGCACCATCACGCGCTCGTCGCGCTCCATCTCCTCGGTCAGCGCAGAACGAAGCGCCGCGACCATGTTCATCTCGTCGGTCTCGAGGCCGGCGGCGGGCTCGATCGCCTTCGGGAACTCGACCGCGTAGACGTTGGTCAGCGCGTCCTCGGGCCGCGGGTCGTCCGCCTCCATGCCCTGCTTGGTCGCGGCCGTGACCTCTTCTTTGACCTGCTCCTCGAACTCCGTCACCTGCTTGGCGGTCAGCACGCCCTCCTCGATGAGCTGCTTCTTGAAGCGCTCGAGGCAGTCGTTCTGGGCAAGCATGTCGATCTCTTCCTGCGAGCGGTAGCGGCGCTGGTCGTCTTCCGACGAGTGAGCGCCGAGCCGGTCGACCAGGCACTCGATGAGCGTCGGTCCGTTACCCGCGCGGGCGCGGGCGACCGCCTCCTTGGAGACGACGTAACAGGTCACGGGGTCGCGGCCGTCGACGGTCACGCCGGGGAATCCATACCCGGCCGCGCGCTGGGCGACGTGCTCGATCGCGTATTCCTTGTCGAACGGCGTCGAGATGGCGAAACCGTTGTTCTCGCAGACGAAGACCTCGGGCAGCTTGTAGATCGCGGCGAAGTTGAAAGCCTCGTGCGCGTCGCCTTCGGCGCCGGCGCCTTCGCCGTGGCAGGTCATCAGGACCTTGTCGGTCCCGTCCATCTTCAACGCGTACGCCACGCCCGCGCCGCGCACCATCTGCGTCGCGACCGGCGATCCGCCGGAGGTGATGTTCAGGCGCGAGTCGGAGAAGTGTCCGGGCGTCTGCTTGCCGCCTGACGCGGGGTCGGCGGACTTGGCCAGCACCGCCAGCATCAGGTCCAGCGGCGTCATGCCCATGCGCATGCACAGCACGACGTCGCGGTAGTAGGGCGCCAGCCAGTCGTACTTCGGCCTGAGCGGCCAACCGACGCCGATCTGCGCCGCCTCGTGCCCGGCGACCGAGATGATGAACGGTGCGCGGCCCTGGCGGTTCAGGACCTGGAAGCGGTAGTCGATTTGCCGGCCGAGAAGTATGTAGTGGAACCACTCGGTGAGCACGTTCTCATCGAGGTCAGTGTCGCGCCACGCGACCGGCTCCTGGAACCGCCACTCAGGGGCGAATGCTTCTTCGCGAGACTTCGTCGTTTGAGCCATCGGAACTAGATGTGAATCGCGTGGCCGTCCACGGCCATCGCCGCCTCCATCACCGCCTCGCTCAGCGTCGGGTGCGGGTGGATGTTGCGGCCGAGCTCCCAGGCGTCGCCCTGGAAGAGCTGAGTCAGCGCGGGCTCGGCGATCAGCTCGGTGGCGCTGGCGCCCACGATGTGGGTGCCGAGCAGCTGGCCGGTCTTCGCGTCGGCGACGACCTTGACGAATCCACCGGTCTCGCCGTGGATCTGCGCGCGGCCGATGGCAGAGAACGGGAACTTCCCGACTTTCACCTCGTGACCTTGGTCCCGTGCCTGCTTCTCGGTCAGACCGACGGACGCGATCTGCGGGTGCGAGTAGGTGCAGCGGGTGATCAGGTTCTGGTCCATCGGCGCCAGGCGCTGGCCGGCGATGTCCTCCGCGGCGACGATGCCTTCGTGCGAGGCGGCGTGCGCGAGAAGGAAGCCGCCGATGACGTCGCCGATGGCGTGGATCGAGTCCACCGACGTACGCATCCACTCGTCGACCTTGATGAAACCGTTGGGCTGCGTCTGCACGCCCACCTGCTCCAGGCCAAGGTCCTTGGACACGGCGGCGCGTCCCACCGCGACGAGGAGCTGGTTGGCCCACACCTCGCCCTGGTCGGTCTCGACGCTGACGCCGCCGCGCGACTTCTTGGCGCCGCTGACCTTGACGCCGAGCCGGCAGTCGATGCCGGCCTTCTTGAAGGCGGCGAGCATCTCCTTGGAGACGTCCTCGTCCTCGAGGGGCACCAGCCGGTCGAGCGCCTCGAGCAGCGTGACCTTGACACCGAGCTGGTTGTAGAGGGTCGCGAACTCGACGCCGACGGCGCCCGCGCCGATGATGCAGATCGACTCGGGGACCTCCTTGGCCAGGACGGCGTTGTCCGATGAGACGATGAACTGGCCGTCGAGCTCGAGGCCGGGGAGGGTCTTCACCGTCGAGCCGGTGGCGACGATCAGGTTCTTGGCCCGCACCAGGCGGCCGTTGGCCTCGATCGTGTTCTTGTCGCGCAGACGGCCGCGCGCCTGGACGACCTCGACCTTGTTCTTCTTCATCAAGAACTGGACGCCCTTGTACAACGTGCCTACGACGGCGTCGCGGCGCTCGGCGATCTTCGGGTAGTCGAAGCCGACGACCTCGGCCTTCAGGCCGAACTCAACGCCGCGGGCGGCGACACGGTGGTACAGCTCCGAGGACTCCAGCAGGGCCTTGGTCGGGATGCAGCCGATGTGGAGGCAGGTCCCGCCGAGCTTATCAGCCTCGACCAGCGCGACCTTCAAGCCCAGCTGGGAGGCCCGGATGGCGGCTGGGTAACCACCCATCCCGCCGCCGAGGATCGCCACGTCGAAGTCGAAATCAGCCACTGGATTCAAGTGTAGGGATCGTCAACAAGCTGGCTTCCTCAGACGGGCCTTTGCGGCGTAGTAATCGTCCCTGTCGCGCACCTGGGTGCCCGCGACCGGGTCGCCGTAGAGGCCGACCGCCCGGTAGTAGGCCGGCGGGCTGACCCCCGGCATGATGAGCACGTCGGCGTTGCTCGACCCGTCGAGGCAGGGGTCGGAGCGCTCGGCAGCGAGAGCTTGCAGGTCGGCCTGGGCGCGCTGCATCTGGGCCGTCTTGGCGGCCGTGTACTCGGCGAGCAAAACGGCGCCGTTGAAGGCAGCCAGGAACGCGCAGGCGACCAGGGCGGGTCGCCAGGTGCCGCGCCACGGGAGGTCCCGGGCGGCGTCCGCAACTAAAAGGATCCACAGCAGCGCGGCTACGTACACGTAGCGGGACGCGCCCGATTGCTGCCAGCCGAGCTGTGCCCGGGTCGCGCCGGCGACGAGGAAGAAGCTGACGAGCCCGGCGCCGATCCCGATCGCGAACGGATCGAGGCCGCGCACCCGCCAGCGCCATGCCAGGACGGCCATCGCGGCGGCAAGGAGGACGTAGCCGATCCAGCCGCTCGTGCCGATGATCCCCGCGATCCCCTGGCTGAGGCCCCAGACCGTGTAGAGGGGATCGATCAGCAGGTTGGCGGCGGTTGGCTGCGGGTTCGGGTGCTCGCCGAAGCGGCCGAAGGCCACGTACCAGGCGACCAGGGCCACGCCCGGCGCGGCGAACCACCGCAGCTCGCGTCGCCGCCCGGGGGTGAGCAGCAGCTGCACGACCGCCGCGACGACAAAAACGAGGCCGGTGCCCGCGAAGGTCAGCGAGACCGTGAGCAGCGCCGCGGCCAGCGCCGGCCGCCGGCTGTCGACAGCGATCATCGCCCCGAGGCCGAAGGCCATCGAGACGAGCCAGCCGATCTGGAACGCCCACAGCAGGTCCTCCCAACCCGCGCCCAGGAGCAGAAATATGAGTGCGGCCGCGGTCGCGATCAGCTCGCCGGACCGGCGACGGACGAGCTCGAAGAGAAGCATCACATTGGCGAGGTGGGCGATGAGCAGCACGGCCATGTAGGGCACGTACGAGCGCAGGCCTACCGTGTTGAGCAGCACGGTGTAGGTCAGCTTGAGGAGCATCGTCGGGTGTTCGTTGTGGGGTTCGAAGTACGACCAGAAGGTCCAGTCCGGCGAGGTGGCGATGAACGTCCACTCGTCGAAGTAGTAGGTGAATGTGCGCGTGAACCACAGGAGGACGGCGAACAGCACGACGCCGGCGGCGAGCACGATCCATCGCGCATGTGGGACGCGAACGCCGGCCGCGGTCATGAGCTCAGGCGGCGACCGTCGACGCGGTTCGTGGCGTGGAGAACATCGCCGCGAACCAGATCGCCACGCCGACCAGGATCGGCAGCGGCGTGAGCGGCCAGGCGAACTCGCCCGCGACGGCGATCACGAGCAGGAGCAGGCGCAGCGGGATCGAAGGGCCCTCGCGCCAGAAGAGCCAGGCGGCCAGGACCAGGATGGTGAAGTCCTGGAGGTGCCAGTAAGTAGCGCCAAGCGCCGTGGCGACGATGCCCAGGGCGAAGACGCGCGCGTGGCCGCTGTGCCGATTCATGTACGCGGCCACGACGGCCGCGGCGACGACGAGGCCCTGGGCGACATAGCTCAGAACGCCTGGGCCGAGCACGAACGCCAGGGTGAAGTAGCGGTTGTTGGTCACGTGCTGCGCCTCGCTCAACAGGCCCAGGTAGTCGTTGAGGCCTTGCTGCCCGATCACGGCGAGCGACGCCGTCGCCAGGACCAGGGCGGTCGCCGCCCAGGCCGCGACGATCTTCCACCGGCCCGCCAACAGCAGCACCAGCGGCATGATGAGCAGCAGCTGGGGCTTGATCACCGACAGGCCGAGCACGACACCCGCGATGTATTGGCGATTCGCTTCGGCGAGCCGCCAGGCGATCGCTGCGAGCCCAAGGATCACGAGGTCGGGCTGGGCCAGGCTGAAGCCGTAAAGCAGCGGGTACCAGGCCAGGGCGCCGAGAAGCCAGAGCAATCGAAAGGGCATCGCTCCAGGCGCGGCGAGCCACCACGCCGCAATCAGCGCGGCGAGCGAGAGCGCGAGCCAGAGATAAGTGGCTCCGGCCGCGCCGAAGACGCTGAGCGGCAGGACGATCCAGGCGAACGGAGGTGGCGACACGAAGCGCTCGCCGTCGTTGAACGCCGCGTGCGGCCGGAGCTGAGTGAACAGGTCGTGCTGCAGCGTCAGCGAGTAGACGTGGCTCCAGCCGTGCTCGAGGCCGATCCGGGCGCCGATGTAGACGAGGGTCAGGTCGTTGTCGAGGATGTCGGCGCGCAGCGGGACGGCGACGACGAACCATCCGGTCAGAGCGAGGGCGATGAGCAAGAACCATCCGAGCGCGACGGCGCCGAGGTTCGACCAGAAAGCCGAATCCCGCGGGAGGCTTAGCCGCGCTCGGCCAGGGGCACTGGCTTCCGCGGCTCCGGTCCGATGTATTCCGATTGCGGCCGGATTATGCGGTTGTGGGCCACCTGTTCGAGCACGTGAGCGCTCCAACCGGCGACGCGGGCCGTGGCAAACGTCGGCGTGAAGAACTCCTTGGGCAGGCCGATCGCCTGCAGCACGCCGGCCGAGTAGAACTCGACGTTGGTCGACTGAGGCCGTTCCGGGTGCTCCTCGTGCAGGATCCGCAGCGCAACCTCCTCGACCCTCGAGGCAAGGGCGTAGAACTTCGGGTTCATCCGCTCGCACATCGCCTTGAGGATCTGCGCGCGCGGGTCGTACACCCTGTAGACGCGGTGCCCGAAGCCCATGAACCGGACGCCGCGCTTGCGGGCGTCCCGCATCCAGGGTTCGGCGTTCTCCGGCGCGCCTATCTGCTCGAGCTGCTCGATCACAGCCGACGGCGCGCCGCCGTGGGCGGGGCCCTTGAGCGCGCCGATGGCGCCGACCAGCGCCGAGGTCAGGTCTGACTCCGTCGAGGCGATGACTCTGGCCGTGAACGTCGAGGCGTTCATGCCGTGGTCCGCAAGCAGGACCAGGTACGTGTTGAGCGCCCTCACGATCTCGGGGCTCGACTCCTTGCCGTTCATCATGTAGAGGTAGTTCGCCGCGTGCCCGAGGTCGGGGCGCGGCTCGACCGGTTCGAGTCCCTGCTGCCGGCGGTGGAAGGTCGCGAGGATGGTCGGGAACGACGCGGTCGCGTGCACGGCGAGCGGTCGCGTCGGCTTCGCCAGGCGATGCTCCACGCCCTGGACGGAGACGATGCTGCGCAGCACGTCCATCGGGTCGGTGTCCTTCGGGAGCGCGTCCAGCGCAGTGTTCGCTGCTCCGGTCAGGTCGCGGTTGGCAGCAAGCTCGGAGGTAAGCACGTCGAGCTCGGCGCGCTTTGGCAGGGCGCCCTCCCAGAGCAGGAACGCGACCTCCTCGAACGACATCTCCTCCGCGAGGTCGGCGATCACGTAGCCCTGGTAGACGAGCCGGCCGTTGGCGCCGTCGACCATCGAGATGGCCGTCTGCGCCCCGATGATGCCCTCGAGGCCGGGGACGTATGTGTTGCTGGCGCTCACCGCTTGGCGAGCTGCGCTGGCTTTTTTCCGGGCTCGGGCCCGACCCACTTCGAGGCGGGGCGGATGAGGCGCAGGTCGGAGAGCGATTCGAGGACGTGCGCGGTCCATCCGGCCACACGCGACGTGGCGAAGATCGTGGTGAAGAGCTCCTTCGGAATCCCGGCGCCGGTGAGCACCACCGACGCCCAGAAGTCGACGTTGGTGGCGTTGGGACGGTCGGGGTGGGCGTCGTGGAGGATCTTCAGCGCGACCTCCTCGGTGCGGGCGGCGGTGCGGTGCAGCTCCGGCGCCGCGGTCTTTGCCATCTCGCGCAGGATCTTGGCCCGAGGGTCGTACGTGCGGTAGACCCGGTGACCGAAACCGCTGAACCGCTCGTGCCGCGCGTGCGCCTCGTTGAGCCACTTATCGGCGTTCTCGGCCGTGCCGATCTTGTCGAGCATGTTGCGCGCCGCGAGGGTGGCGCCGCCGTGGGCCGGGCCTTTCAGCGCGGCGATCGCGCCGACGACGCACGAGGTCAGGTCGCTGCCCGTGGAGGCGACGACGCGCGCGGCGAAGGTCGACGCGTTGAGACCGTGGTCGGCGAGCAGCACGAGGTAGGTGTCGACGAGATGAGCCTTCTGCGGGTCAGGCTCCTTGCCTTCGAGACACCAGAGCAGGTAGGCGGCGTGGCCGAGGTCCTCGCGAGCCTCGACCGGCTCCTTACCCTGTCGCCGCCGGTACGCCCCGCCGACGATGGTTGGAAAGACCGCGGTCAACGCGACTGCTTCGTCGAGGCTCGGCTTGGTCAGCGATGGGCTAGCTCCCTGCGCCGACACGACGGTGCGCAGGACGTCCATCGGGTCGATGGACGCCTCCATCGCCGTGAGCGTCTTGCGCGCGGAATCCTTGAGCTTGTGTGCTCCGGCCATCTGTTGACGTAGGGCGTCAAGGTCGTTTTCGTTCGGAAGCTCTCCGTGCCAGAGGAGATACGCGACCTCCTCATAAGTCGTGACCGGCACGAGGTCCTCGATGAGGTAACCGCCGCGATAGATGAGGCGCCCGTTCGCGCCGTCGACCTCGCTGACAGCGGTCTCGGCGGCCACCACACCTTCCAGCCCGGGGCTGAACTCCGCCACTTCGAGACTAATAGTAGGTGGAGCCAGTTTTTCAACGGCTACAGTTGGCGCACGTGGAGCGGACCTCCGTGCGCGTCACATCGCTTGTCGCGTTCGCGGTCGTGGTCGCGGTCGACGGACTCTACATCGGACTGATCAACGGGCAGGGCCCGTCCGCCCAACCGTACATCCCGCGCTTCGTCGGCGCCTACCTGGCGGTGATGGCGGCGCTGATCGTCATCGCATTGCTGCCGCGGCCGGAGATCGCGACCATCCGGGCGCCCCTGCGCGCCGCGGTGGCGGCCGGCCTCCTGACCGCCGGTGTCTTCGCCGCCTTCTCCATCGGCCTGCCGCTTGTCGTCGCCGGTATCCTGGTCGGCTTCTCGTTGAGCCGGACGCAGCGAGAGCCCAGGCGCGGCGTGGCCCGCCTGTCAGGACTGGTCGCCGCCGCATTGACGGTGGGAGTCCTGATCGGCGGGCTCGACGTCACCCAGCGCCTCATCGTGTGCCCGGATTCGGGCCAGGTGGCTGGCGGAGGGTCAGGACTGGTGAGCGGGAGCTATCAGTACGAGTGCAACAACGGGCGGCTGACAATCCACAACCGCTGATTTCATAACCATTCACGTGGGGCCACGTTGCCGCTGTATGACCCCGATGGTGCGGCGCTGGATCTGGATTGTTGCGGCGGCGGCGGTGCTTGGCGCCGGCTGCGGGTCGGCCAACGGGCCGGCCACAGCAAGCGCTCAACCCAACGCATGTGCTCCAGCCGGGACCAACCTGGCGCTGGTCACACTCCGCGGCAGCACGCAGATCGTGATCCAGGACATCACTGACATCAATCACCCCCGAACACTTGGAACTCTGGGCACCAGCCTGGCGTCACTCGGTGCGAGGCCGGCCTTGGAAGGCATCTCTGGCCAGTTCATCAGCGCCAGCGAGGTGTCGAACACTGATGAAAACAACGATTCTTATGACGCTTCCCAAGTATTTCGTCGATGCATTTCGGGCTCAGCGAGCCCGATGGTCACCAAGACCGACAAGCGTTTGATTCTGTTCGCATGGAGTCGTGACGGACGTTCCCTGGCTTATCTCAGCCCGACCGACGCAGGGAGCGAGCTCCATCAGGTACGGGCAGGTGAGGACAGAACGCTCGCGGTGCTGCCTCTGCCTGGGCTTGGCGGCGGATGCGAAGTGGCGCCCTGTCCGGGACCCTTTCAGAACCCGGGCGACACGTGGCACTACCGCCTCGCCTACTCGCCCGATGGCAACTACATCTCGATGGTTCAGAACGGGATCACCAGCTACCTGCGGATCTTCACTACGGACGGTAAGCAGGTGGCCGCCACGGATTCAGCTGGAACGACGATGTCGGTCTGGTCGGGAAACAGCCTCTACTTCCGGGACTCTGTTGGCGTCGAGGTCTGGCGCAACGGTGCGGTTTCTACGGTTCTTCGCGGCGTCTCGTGGATCAGGCCCAAGGCATCATCTGACGGGCGTTTCATCGTCTACGAGGCTCGAGAGCTCGGCGCGGCCAACGTATTCGTCCTCGACACGGCAACGGGCCAGGTCCGCGCCCTGGGTGCGGGTTCCGAGCCGGCATTCCTGACTTCAGGGTATGTGTGGTTCGAGACAGAGCCGCCTTGCGTTCCGTCGGGCACCTGTCAGGCGGGCTTTCCGGGGATTGCGGCAGGCAAGACGTACATCTATGACATGGAGGCCGGAACCAAGTCCGAATCGGTCCTCACGTCAGTGCTGGACGTCTGGCCGCACGCCGCCTGACCCTTACTTCTGCTCCGATCTGATCAAATCGCGATCGTAAGAGGCGCGAAGTAGCGCCCACTTGACCAAGTCGCGACGGATGGGCGGTTAGACGATTCCCGGCTTCCACCTTTTCGTAACCGTCGGTGCGACACCCCGTTACCGTTGCGAGAAACGAAGTGAGGAGTGCATCGGCGGCTGGATTGGTGACCCTGGTTGCGATGTTCGCAGTCGGGTGCGGTTCCAGCAAAGCCCCTGTCGCGCATGTGACGACGCCAAGCGCGATCGCCAGTCCGGCCGCTTCTCCATCCGCGTCGCCAACGGCGTCGCCGCTACGCGTTCCCGGTGCTTGCGATCAAAAGCATCACTGTTTTGCGCTGGTCACGCTCCTAGGAAGTGACAAGGTCGTCGTCCGGGACGTGACCGACATCAACCACCCGATAACCGTCGCAACCATCGGATTAGTCGGCCCCCCGAAATTCGTCAACGCCTCCGAGGTCTCGTTCGAGAGCGATGGAGGACTCGTCCGCCAGGCCGTGTCGGGGAGTCCAAAGATGATCGTCGCGCCGGCAGGGACAGACTTTGACTGGAGCCCCCTCGGCACCACCGCCGTCTACGTCATCTACAAGTCCTCAACGGACGGAGGCACTATCGGTGAGCTCCACACTGTCAGCAGCGGACAGGACAAGGTCTTTGCGTCAGGTCTGCAGGGGCCTCCGCTGGTGTGGGGTTGTGAAAGCCAGCAATGCGCCGATGGAACGTCCACCCACCTTGCGTATTCACCTTGGGGCGACTTCATCTCCTGGGGCCAGAGTCTCAGACCCAGCTTTCGCTTGTGGACATCGGATGGCGTCCAGCCCTATCCATTCCAATACCCGCTCGTGCCATCCATGGAGGTTTGGTCCGACGGTGACCTCTACTTCAGCGACTCAAGTGGCGTGGAGCGATACCGAGACAAGAGCATTGCACAGGTTCTTCCAGGCGTGGCCTGGATCAGGCCCCAAGCGTCGCCCGGCGGGGGCCAGATCGTCTACGAACTCCGCGATTCGGGCGGCGTGGCGCGGGTCTATCTTCTGACCACAGCCTCCGGATCGGTTCGGGAGGTGGCCAAAGGCCGATCTGAACCGGCGTTCCTGACGGCGCGCTACTTGTGGTATCGCGGCGAGCGCTCGTGCACGGCCGCCGATCAGTGCCCGACCGGAACCACAGTCTTCAACGGGAAAACGTACCTCTACGATTTGCAGACCGGCGTCGAGTACCCGTCGATCATCACCAACGTCTACGACGTCTGGCCGCACAAAGGTGACGTGATCCAGTCACTTCGTTAAGGGAGCGGGCGACCAGACGGTCTGCCCCTCCGCCGGGCGTCGCCCGGCACCTCCCCATGAATGGGGAAGACCTCTGGCGGGTTAGACCATCCCCAATTCCCAGCGCGCCTCTTCGGTCATGCGCTCGGGAGTCCATACCGGTTCGTAGACGATGTCCACGCCGGCGTCGGTGATGCCGGGCAGCGTCAGCAGGTGATCGCGCACGTCGGACATCACGTCCGCGGCCATCGGGCAGCCCAACGCGGTCAGCGTCATCTTCACGTCCACGCGCTCTGGTTTGATCGCGATGTCGTAGACCAGGCCGAGGTCGATGATGTTGACCGGGATCTCAGGATCAAAGCACTGGCGCAGGACCTCGATGACGTCCTCTGGCCGCACGGTCGCGTCGGCCGCGACCTGGGTCGTGACCTGGATGGATTCGCTCAAGGCTTTTCCAGCGGCAGGCCGGCCTTCCGCCACGCGTCGGTGCCGCCGCGGAAGTTGATGACGTCCTTGGCCCCAAGGGCGACGGCCATCTCGGCCGCGATCGCGGATCGGTTGCCGACCGCGCAGACGAACACCGTGTGGTCGCCGAACTTGTGGCCTTGCGGGTCCTTCAGGATCTCGTCCAGGAACACGTGGCGCGCCTGCGGGATGTGTCCGCGGTCCCACTCCCAGTAGTCGCGCACGTCGACCACGTCGTAGCCGCCATCGTCGAGAAGCTTCTTGAAGCCCTCGAGGTCGACCTCTTTGAACGGAGCGGCCTGCTCGGTCATACCTATCTACTACTCCTCGTCGGCGTCAGCCAATCCATACGCGCCGACCTTCAAAACCTTCAGTGACAACAGCGCGCACTTGATCCGCGCCGGCGAGATCTCGATCCCGAGCTCGCCGATGACGTCCGCCTTATCGATCCTCTTGGCGTCGTCCAGCGACATGCCCTTCAGGCGCTCGGTCAAAAGGGAGGCCGAAGCCTGGGAGATGGCGCAGCCGCGGCCGTGAAAACGGATGTCCTCGATCACGCCGTCCTTGACCTGGAAGTCCATCCCGACCACGTCTCCGCAGAGCGGGTTGTCCTCCTCGTGGCTGATGTCCGGATGCTCCAGGCGACCGAAGTTCCTCGGGTTCTTGTAGTGGTCGAGGATGTACTCGCGATAGAACTGATCATCAGCGGTCGCCATCACGCGAATATCCTCTGCGCCTCTTTGATCGAGCCTACGAGCCGGTCGACCTCCTCCTTCTGCGTATAGACGTAGAACGATGCCCGCGCGGTGGCCGCGATACCCAGGCGTGTCATCAACGGCATCGCACAGTGGTGTCCGGCGCGCAGGCAGACCTGGTCGCGGTCGGCGATGGTCGCGAGGTCGTGCGGGTGGATGCCGTCGAGCGCGAATGAGACGACGCCCGCGCGCCGCGACGGCGGCGGTCCGAACATCGTCAGGCCGTCGATGTCGCTCAGGGCCTCGTAGGCGTACTCGGTGATGTCGAGCTCGTGTGCCCGCACCGCGTCCATGCCCAGGCCGCTGAGGTAATCCACGGCGGCGCCCAGGCCGATGACCTCGGCGATGGCCTGTGTGCCGGCCTCGAACTTCCAGGGCAGGTCGTGGTACGTGGTCCCCTCGATCGCGACCGTCCTGATCATGTCCCCGCCACCCATGAACGGCGGCATCTCCTCGAGCAGCTCGCGGCGGCCGTAGAGGATGCCCGCGCCGGTCGGCCCGAGCATCTTGTGGCCGCTGAACGCGTAGAAGTCGCAGCCGAGGGCGCGCACGTCGACCGGTTGGTGGGGTGTGCTCTGCGCTCCGTCCACCAGCACGGTGGCGCCGGCCTTCTTGGCCGCGGCCACCATGTCCCTCGCGGGATTGATCGTCCCGAGCGCGTTGCTGACGAGGTTGAACGCGACGAGCTTCGGGCCTTGCTTCAAGAGCTCGGCGTACTGGTCCTGGCGCAGCTCGCCCCGCTCGTCGATGTCGACGTACTCGATCCGGGCGTCCCTCTCGGCGGCCAGGATCTGCCAGGGGACGATGTTCGAGTGGTGGTCGAGAAGCGTGAGCACGATCAGGTCGCCCGACTTGATGTGCTTGCGCCCCCAACTGAAAGCGACCAGGTTGATCGCCTCGGTCGTGCCGCGCACGTAGACGATCTCCTTGGTCGACGCCGCGTTGATAAAGGCGCGCACCTTCTCGCGGGTGGCCTCGTAGCGGACAGTTGCCTCCTCCGCGATGCGGTAGGCCGCGCGGTGGATGTTGGAGTTGAACTTCTCGAAGTACTCGAGCATCGCGCCGGTCACCTGCCGTGGCCGCTGCGACGTGTTGGCGGAGTCGAGGTACGCGATGCCCGTCTCGAAGATCGGGAAGTCGCGCCTTACCGCTGTGACGTCATACGTCAACGTAGACATCCCCGTCCTCCACCATCACCGGGTAGGTCCTCGCGGGGATGACCGCCGGCAAGCCGGTGACCTTGCCGGTCTCGAGGTTGAACCGCGAGCCGTGCTGAGGGCACTCGACGTCCATGCCCCACAGCTCGCCGTCGCTGAGGAAGAACTCCTCGTGCGTGCAGATGTCGTTGAGCGCGTAGAAATTGCCGTCCTCGGCATGAGCGAGGCACACCGGCGTGCCTTCGACGTCGACCCGCTTCATCGACTCCGCGGGAAGCTCGTCCACGGAGGCCACCCGCTGCCTAGCCAATGCGCGACTCCAGCTCGGCCTCGACCAGCCTCCGCGCGTGCTCGAAGGGGATGCGGTCGAGCACGTCGCCGAAGAACCCCTGGATGAGCATCCGCTTGGCGGTGGGCTCGGGGATGCCGCGCGAGCGAAGGTAGAAGAGGTGCTCGGGGTCCACCGGTCCTACCGTCGCGCCGTGCGTGCAGCGGACGTCGTTGTTGTCGATCTCGAGCATGGGGATCGAGGTCGCCTTGGCCTTGTCACTCAAGACGAGGTTGCGGTTGGCCTGGTACGCGTCGGACCGAGCCGCGTGCTTCGCGATCTTGATGAGCCCCGCGTAGACGGTACGCGACACATCCTGCAGCGCACCCTTGAAGAGCAGGTCGGAGCGCGTGTTGCCGACGCGGTGGTCCTGCAGCGTGTGAAAGTCGAAGAACTGGTCACCCGAGGCGAAGTAGATCGCCTTCAGCTCGGCGTTCGAGCCCTCGCCGACGAGCGATGCTTCGACGCGAGTTTTCGAGAAGCTGCCGCCGAGCGTGACGTTGAACAGGCGCAGCGTGGAGTCCTTCTGCAGCTCGGCGCGCTGGTCGGAGAAGTGCCAGACGTTGCGTCCCCACTTCTGGACCGCGACATATCCGACCTGCGCGCCCTCGCCCAGGAAGATCTCGGTGGAGCCGGAGCGGTAGCCGGTCTCGTCGTCGTGCTCGGCGATGTATTCGTCGAGGTAGTGAAACTTCGCGCCTTTGCCGGCCACGATCAGGGTGTGGGGAAGAACTCCCGTTCCCGACTCGTGCGAGAAGTGCTGGCCGATGATCGGCTTGTCGATGACGACCCCGTCGGGCACGTAGAGGAACGTCCCGCCCGTGAACAGTGCGGCGTGGAGCGCGGTGAACCGGTCGCGGTCTGCGTGCACAAGGGAGAATAGCCGCGGCTCGATGAGGTCGCGATGCCTTTCGGCCGCCACGCGCAGCGGCTCGAGGATCACGCCCTCGGGCAGCGCTTCGGGCAGTACGAGCTTCTGGCCGTCGAGATGCTCGAGCCTCGAGAACTGGCTCGGGTCGAGGCGGCTGACGTCGGTCCGCCGCCACTCCTCGTCGGTCTTGCTGGGCAGGGGCAGGCGCCCGTAGGCGCTGAGCGCGCTCTCGCGCCGCTCCCGGAGCCAGCCCGGTTCGCCCTGGAGCTGGTCCAGGGTCTCGGCGGTGATCCCCACGGTCAGCCTACCGAGCCCTCCATCTCGAGCTGGATGAGCCGGTTGAGCTCGACCGCGTACTCGAGGGGAAGCTCTTTGGTGAACGGTTCGATGAATCCGTTGACGATCATCGTCTCGGCCTCGGCGCGCGGGATGCCGCGGCTCATCAGGTAGAAGAGCTGCTCGTCCGACACCTTGCTGACAGTCGCCTCGTGGCCGAGGGTCACGTTCTCCGCGTCGACGTCGTTGTATGGGTACGTGTCGGAGCGGCTCTCGTCGTCGAGCAGCAGCGCGTCGCACTTGACGAACGACTTGCAGTTGTTCGCGCCGGGGTAGATCTTGATGTGGCCTCGGTACGACGTCCGGCCGCCGGCCTTGGAGATCGACTTCGACGTGATCGTCGAGGTCGTGTTGGGCGCGACGTGGATCATCTTGCCGCCCGCGTCCTGGTGCTGTCCCTTGCCGGCGAACGCGATCGAGAGCACGTCGCCCTTCGCGCCCGGCTCCATCAGGTAGACGCTTGGGTACTTCATCGTGATCTGCGAGCCGAGGTTGCCGTCGACCCATTCCATCGTCGCGTCCTGGTAGGCCATCGCGCGCTTGGTGACGAGGTTGAAGACGTTGGTCGACCAGTTCTGGATCGTGGTGTAGCGGCAGCGCGCGTTCTTCTTGACGATGATCTCGACCACCGCTGAGTGCAGCGAGTCCGTCGTGTAGATCGGCGCCGTGCAGCCCTCGATGTAGTGCACGTACGAGTCTTCGTCGCAGATGATCAGGGTCCGCTCGAACTGGCCCATGTTCTCCGCGTTGATCCGGAAGTACGCCTGCAGCGGGACCTCGACGTGGACCCCCTTCGGCACGTAGATGAACGAGCCGCCCGACCACACCGCGCTGTTGAGCGCGGAGAACTTGTTGTCCGCGGGCGGGATGACGGTTCCGAAGTACTCCTTGAACAGGTCGGGGTGCTCGCGCAGCGCGGAGTCCGTGTCGAGGAAGATCACGCCCTTCTTGGTCAGGTTTTCCTGCAGCGAGTGGTAGACGACCTCAGACTCGTACTGCGCCGACACGCCGGCCAGGAACTTGCGTTCCGCCTCCGGCACGCCGAGGCGGTCGTACGTCGCCTTGATGTCCGGCGGCAGGTCCTCCCACGACTTCGACTGCTTCTCAGACGCTCGCAGGTAGTAGAAGATGTTTTCGAAGTCGATCACCGACAGGTCGGCGCCCCAGTTGGGCATCGGCTTCTTGCGGAAGATCTCGAGCGAGCGGAGGCGGAACTTCGTCATCCACTCGGGCTCGCCCTTCATGAAAGAGATCTCTTTGACGATCTCCGGGTTGAGGCCGCGCTTGGCCTTGAAGACGTAGTCCTCCGGAACGAAGAAGCCGTACTTCTCCTTGTAGTCGGAGCCAACCTCGATCTTCGGCTGAGTTGCCATCAGGCGACCTCCTTCGGCTCTTCTTCCGTGTGTCCCCACTCCGCGTAACCGGTCTCCTCGAGCCGATCCGCAACCTCGGGTCCGCCCGACAGCACGAATTTGCCGTCGACCAGGACGTGGACGAAGTCGGGCTTGATGAACTCGAGGACTCGCGTGTAGTGCGTGATGATCAGGACGCCGAGGTTCGGCCCGCGCATGCGGTTCACTTCCTCGGCGACGAACTTGATCGAATCGATGTCCAGGCCGGAGTCGGTCTCGTCGAGGATCGCGATCTCGGGCTTCAGCACGGCCATCTGCAGGATCTCAGCCCGCTTCTTCTCGCCGCCGGAGAAACCATCGTTGATGTACCGCGACAAAAACGAGTCGTCCATGTGCAGCGTCTCGAGCTCGTCCTTCAACAGAGAGCGGAACTCCTTGGGCGTGACCATCTTTGACTTGTCCTTCCCGTCGTAGCCGCGATGTGAGTTGAGCGCGGTGCGCAGGAAGTTGGCCATCGAGATCCCGGGCACGACGACCGGGTACTGAAGGGCGAGGAACATGCCCAGGCGCGCGCGTTCGTCGGGTTCCAGCACGAGGACGTTCTGGCCCTTGAACGTGACCGAACCGCCATCGACGGTGTAGCCCGGGTGTCCCATCAGGGTGTGCGACAGCGTCGACTTGCCGGAACCGTTCGGTCCCATGACCGCGTGGACCTCGCCCTTGTTGATGTCGAGCGAGACGCCCTTGAGGATCTGCCGTCCCTCCACGCTCGCGCGCAGGTCTTTGATCTCGAAATCAGCCAACTCTCTTCTGGTTCTCCTTCATCACGTAGGTGCAGTCATCCGCCGCGTCGGCCATCCATGTGGTCCGCGCCACGGCGGTCCCCAGAAGCCGTTCGTACATCTGCTGCTCGTTGACGCACGGCAACCCGGTGCGGGCCGCGACATCCTGGATGGGGCAGTTGCAGTGGCGGATCGCGAGACCGCCGTCGCCCGCCTCGACCACCTCGGCCATGTGGCCGTGCTCGGTGGCGAGCCGGGCCAGCTCGCGGACGCGCGCCTCAAAGTCTAGGCCCGCCAGTCGGGGAGCATATTCGGCCTCCAGGCGCGCGGCGCGGCGCTCGAAGAACTGCTGCAGCTGCTGCTGGGTCATGAAGTCGACCAGCTCGCCGGTCAGCTCGCGGTGGCCGTCGGGAAATCGCTCGCCGGCCGCCGGCGTGAGCCGGTAGACGCTCTCCGGCCGACCCGGCCCGTGCGCCTCGGCCGCGCCCACAGTGGCAAGGCCTGCCGTCTCGAGCGCCTCCAGGTGCCGAATGGCGCCCTGCTTCGAGACCTCGAGATGGGCCGCGATCTCGCCTAGAGTTGCGTGGCCGCGAGTCTTCAGGAACGCAAGGACGGCGTCCCGCTTGGAGTCCACGGAATTGATTCTAGGAGTTTTTCAACACCCATGTTGAAATACCCGGCCGCCAGGATCGGGGCTCTAATGGCGGCTACGTGGCTGGCCCTCGCGCCCGCGGGCGCCGCAGCGGCCGGCGCTTCGTGGGAGCAGTGGCAGTCGGTGAAGGGCATCGTCGACGTCGACGGGCCGCGCTCGGACGGGACGCTTCTCGTCGCCGGCTCCACGTCGTTGTTCCTGGTCGACCCCAACGGCATGCAGACGCCGTTTGCCACCGGGCCCGGCGGCTACCACGATGTGCGGACCGGCGAGCCGTACGTCGCTGTCTCCCGTGGCGGCACCGTCGGCGCGGCCGGCTGCAGCTTCACGCCCGACGAGACGTTCATCCTCCGCCTGCGCGTGCCGATCGGCCTGATCCGCGTCAGCGCCGACGGCCAGGAGTCGGGCTCGTTTGCCAACCTCGTTGGAGCGACCACGATCGACGGCCTCGCCTTCGACAACACAGGTTCCTTCGATCACCGCCTGCTCGTCATCGGGCCGAGCGGTTCGAAGACGGTGGTCTTCGCGGTCGATTGCACCGGCACCGTCAAGGTGATCACCAGGTCGGCGCCCACGGTCGAGGGTGGCCTGGCAGTTGCGCCATCCACGTTCGGCGCCTTCGCGGGCGACCTGATCGCCCCCGACGAGGTCTCTGGCCGGATCTATGCCATCGCTCCCGACGGCAAGGTCACAACGATCGCGCGGCCCGGCCTGCCGGTCGGCGGCGACATCGGCGTCGAGAGCCTGGGCTTTGTCCCACAGGATTTTTTCAGCCGCGGTGGCTTCGTCTACTACTCCGACCGGCTGTCGCCGGGAAGCCCGCATCCCGGTACCGACAGCCTGCTTCGCCTGAGCTCGAGCGACCTGGGCGCATTGGGGGTGCAGGAAGGCGACATGCTCGTCGCCACGGAGGGCGGGGCGGCCATGGTGGCGGTGAGGTGCGCGGCGACGTGCACCGTGATCCCGGTCATCACCACACCGACGAAGGCCCATGGCGAAGGCCACATCGCATTCAGGGTCATGCCGCCGCCCACCAGCCTTTCCGCCAGCCCAGTCGGAGTCGCCCACAGCCCGCTCGTGCAGCCGGGATTGGTCGACTTCCTCGGCACCTGGGGGATCCCGATCGGCGTCGCGGTCGTCCTGCTGGCGGTCGTCGCCGGCTTCGCCGTACGGGCGATGCGACGTCGTGCGAAGTGACCGCGCACTCCTCCTGGCGGCGCGCGGACTGCGCGCGTTTGCGTTCGGGTTTTCCGCCGTGCTCGTGGGGGTGCACCTCGAGCGCGCCGGCCTAACACCGGGCGAGATCGGGCTCACCCTCGGCGTCGGTCTCGCCGCGGCGTCGCTGACCGGACTCGGGTCCGCCGCGCTCGCCGCTCGCGCAGGCCGGCGGCGGACCCTCGCCGCCGTCGGCGTCCTTATGGCGGTCACCGGCCTGGACCTCGCCCTCGCGCGCAACCCGGTCCTGCTGATCCTGGCCGGGGTCACGGGAATGCTGGGCGCCGCGAGCGTCGACTATGGGCCCTTCGCGTCCGTCGAGCAGGCGGTGCTGACGGAGACCGTCCCGGCCGCGGGTCGCAACCGCGCGTTCGGCCGCTACTCCCTGACCGGCGGACTGTTCAACGCCGCCGGCGGGGTGTCGGCCACGCTGTTTGGGGACACGCGCGTTTACTTCCTCTTCTATGCGGTGATCGGCATCGTCACCGCCGCCCTGCCTCTGCTCATGTCCAGTGGCGTCGAAGGCGAGCCCGCTCAGCCTGCATTCGGGTCCTTCAAGCCGCTGGCCGGTCTCGCGGCGCTGTTCGCGCTCGACTCGCTTGGCGGAGGGTTTGTCGCCAACGCGGTCATCGCTTACTGGCTGCACGTGCGGTTTGGGGCCGAGCCCGCGCTGCTCGGCCCCATCTTCGCCGCGGTCGCGATCCTGCAGTCGCTTAGCTACGAGGTCTCCGGGCGCCTGGCCGACAGGTTCGGGTTGATCAACACGATGGTCTTCACCCACCTGCCAAGCAACCTGCTGCTCCTGCTGGTCCCGTTCGCACCGACTCTGTCCCTGGCGGTCGCGCTGCTGCTGGCCCGGTTTGCCCTTTCCCAGATGGACGTGCCCGCGCGCCAGGCCTACATCGTCTCCATCGTGCCGCCAGGCGAGAGGGCCGGGGCGGTGGCTATGACGGGAGCTGTGCGCGGCGTGGCCATGAGCTTCGGCCCGGCGCTCGCCGGCGTGGCGATCGGCGCGGCGGCGTTTGGGCTGCCGTTCTTCGCCGGCGGCGGGTTGAAGATCGTCTACGACCTCGGACTGTTCGCCGGGTTTCGGAACCGGCGCGCCGGGCACGAGGCGTGAAAGGTGCGTTACCGATCGGAGTGGATCCCGGTTACACCCGCATGAGAGCGCTGGCACTGGTGGCTGTTGTGCTGGTGATGGCGTGCGGGTCCAGCAGTCGTTCGGTCGCCAGCAAAGCATCGCCGGCCGTCTCTAACTTCCCTACCGCCTCAGCGACTGGCGCGCCGCCGACGCAAGAAGCCTCTGCGCCGCGGACCGAGCCACCGCAGCCGTCGCCGACCCCATCTGCCCCCTCGGTGCAGTGCCTCCAGGGAGCGACGCCGTCCTCTCTAACTGTGATCACGGAACCGAACGTCTCCTTTCTTTTCGACGTCACCGATCCAACGCATCCGCACGTGGTCTGCAGGATCGCAAACACTTATGTCCATATCACGACTGGCACGAGTTTCGAGTACTTGAAGCCCCGTCCTGATGGGATCACCGACGTCGTCCTGCACACCCTCGGCACCAACAACGAAAGCGTCGTCGCCACCACGAAGGCGGACCTCTACCACGCCTACTTCGGAGGCTTTGCGTCGATCGCCTGGAGCTCGAGCTCGAACACGATCGCTTACCTCAAGGACGGCGGCACCGCCGCCAACGGACTGGGTGTGACCGATGTATGGCTCGCGACGGCAGCGGGCAGGGCGAAGATCTTCAACTACGTGGTCGGGGGCATGGACGCCTTCAGCCGGCCTGGCATTCCGCCCCCAACCCTCGGGTTCTCCGCCGACGGCCAGTACCTGGCCGCCGGGTGGACCATCGCCCAGTCAGGGGTGCGCGTGGTCCGACTCGCCGACCTCGCGAACGTCACACCGGCGTGGCCAGCTGATTTCCGATTCGCTCTTTGGGCTAAGACCGGCCAGACCCTGTACGTGGTCGGCGGTGCGAGCGTCGCCCAATGGACGCCTGGCGGCAAGGTCACGGCGCTCCCGTCGACGCCCGGATGGGTGCTTGGGCCGAACTTTTCGCCGGACGGCACGCAGGTGGCTTTCACCGCTGCCACCCCAACGTCCGGCATCAAGGCCTATGTCTACGACCTCAACGCCAGGTCAAGCCGGCTGCTGTCCAGCCAACCACGCTCGTCGACGGTGTTCGTCAAGGCCGGCTGGGTGTGGTACGTCGAAGAGAAGCCATGCGTCCAGACCAATGACAACCCGTGCTTCGAGCCGACCGTGCCGATAGGCAGGGTGCTGGCGTTCGAACTCTCCACCGGGCGCGAGAGCGCCGTCACCTTCGCCGCCGGCGAATCTCCGAACCCGCCTGGCAGCTATGACATTCTTGGCGCAGGCGACCTCTGGCCGCGGAGCTGGAGCTTTTAAGTTCTACGTCGTGGGTGATGACCTCGCCGCCATCGACGCCGCGGACCTCGAGCGCCGCATCGCCGCGATCAGGGAGCGTATGCGGCCGCTCGAGGAGGACCTGGGGAAGCTCCGCGCTGAGCGCGACGTCCTGCTGACCGAGCTCCGGCGCCGGCGCCGGCTTGCCGAGCGCACCTCTCGCGCCGACCTCAAGTCGGCGATGCGTGAGGGCAACCTTCCCACAGTCGCCGAGCTCGTGGCGGCAAGCGACTCCGGCTCGCTCGACGACTACACGTACAACCTCAAGACCGGCGGCCAGGTCCGCCTCGGCTTTCCTGGCGCCCGCACCCAGAGCCTGACCTTCACCGACGGCGTCCAGGTCGCCCAGGCCGCCGACCTCGCCCGCGCCGCGGAGCTCTACGCGGCGGGCTGGGAGCTCGGCAGTCCTGGCCGCCCGGGCGTCCGTGTGCATTTCCCGGGAACGCGTCAAGAGCGATTGATCTCCGCCGACGACGTGTTCGCTCGCCCGCAGGAGTAGTCCTCCCCGTTTACGGACGCTTCTATGGCTTGTCAAGGCCCTGAAGGAGCCTGAAGAAGCGACGAGCGAGGTAGCGCTTTAGACAGCGCCTGATCTCGCGGGCGGATTTGCCTTCGGCAGTGCGTCGAGCGATGTAGCTC
>Ga0207684_10000805_pt1 | contig 36260 bp, 41 predicted proteins | sample KBSK5501metaG_FD_184342 | JGI IMG/M metagenome (GOLD analysis project Ga0207684, IMG submission 184342) | Corn, switchgrass and miscanthus rhizosphere microbial communities from Kellogg Biological Station, Michigan, USA - KBS K5-50-1 metaG... | ecosystem: Host-associated > Plants > Roots >... | reverse complement strand
TCACTGGAGAGCGGAGTGCGCTAAAAGGCGCACGCTCCGTTTGGGGAGGGGTCGACAGAAAAGGATCGCTCATGCGATACCTCGCTGGCGGCCTACTCCACTCGAAGGCAACCCATTTGCTCTCGCAAGGCAGTATCTCCGCTGCGAGCTCCACATTGCGCTCCTGGAGTCATGTCTACATGCGAGGCCCCCGCGCGAGTCTTGCTGAACTGTTGAAAAACAACGCCCAATCGCCCGTCAAGTGAAAATCTTGTCGATGAATGGTGTTTTGAAACCTAGATAGTAAATCCAATATATGTTCGACAGCTTGACTTAGAGTGGAATCGATGCTACACTTCGGGCGCTCCCGCACCCGTTCTGGCACGCCACCTGAGGCGCTCTTGATGACGGCCGCGCCGGAACAGAAACGAGACGCACATGCAGTATACCCACGTCACGACCATCACCACGAACCCTGGGAAGATGCCAGAGTTCCTGCGCCGCGCAGAGACAGAGATCCTGCCGCTCTACCGCAGTGTGCCCGGGTTTGTCGCGTACACCGTCACCAAAACAGGCGAAAGCACTGCGGTCACCTTTGGCGTTTGGCAAACCCGTCAGCAGGCGGAGGAGTCGGTCAAGACGAGTAACCGCTGGATGAACAAGGGGGGCGCTGGCGTCCTGGTCGACGCCCTCCACAACAGTGTCGGTGAGTTACCATTTCTCGCCTTCTCCAGTGATCTGGGGGTCTATTCCTCCCCCACATTGGCCAATGGCGCACGGGTCTAACACTGGTATCTGCCGGCCCCGAGAGCGAAGGTCTGGACACAGACAGCGTCTCGTAAGAGACACGGCCCAACGAGCCCCTCGCAGCGACGCGAGGGGCTCGTCTTGTCTGCACAGTATGGACCAGACCATGCCAGGACAGCGCTAAGAAAGGCGGCATCCTATGTCCGGCTGGCATCCCCCTCTGCATCCGATGCAGCATCCCCTCTCCCATCTCGTGGCCCAAAGCGACCTGGAGCTACGCGACGACAGGGTGGCCCATCTCGAGATAGCGAAAGCACTGCTTGCTGGCGATCAGGCGTCAGACGCGGGCTACTCGCTTGATGCAGCCTTTGAGGAGTTTGAGGAGATCCAGAATCGCAACGCTGAGAGCTGGCATCGAGGGTCAGCTGTCGAGGTCGCGGACGATCTGGCGGAAACCTACTATCTCAAAGGGCGCGTCGCCGAGAAAGCTGCTGTGGGCCGCTCTGATCTGGGGTGGGCGGATGACTTCTATCGACGGGCCGCTGAGCAAGTAACCCTCAACAGGAGCTTTTACCACGATGAGTTGGTAGCGTTTCGAGCTAGAACTGCCCGATGACTGCCTGGTCGATGAGAGACAGTTGGAGGATCTGGCCTGCCCTCGTTCGCTTGCTTGGTGGACCACAGAGCGTAGATGGGTGATGCTTCCCGCGCGTCATCGACCGAGAGTGGTACGCTCGTCGCCGCGACAATGGCGTGCAAGCTCTGCTCCCCGCGCGCCGTCTTCAACGCGGTGCGCTATCTGGGCCATACGGGCGCCCCTTGGCGCTATCCGCCCAGCGACTTCCCCATAGGCAGTGGTCGATCAGCAGGCACGTCGCCAGAGACCGCGAGTGAACCATTCCCGCGTCAGCATCGCCGCTTTCCTCCCTGCCGTGTGTAACGACGCAAGGGGGCGACCATCACGCACAGAAAAGGCCGGTAGGGGTTCTCCCTCAGGCCTCACGTCGCGCCTCTGCCGCTATGACTTCCAGTTGCTCAAGGGCTTGTTGCTAATGAACATTGGCGCCACATCTCGCTTCGTCGCCGCCGCCATGGCCTCCGCCTCGCGCTTGGCGTTGCGCTCCTCCACCAGGCGATCATAGACAGCCTGCCTATGGGCGCAACGCCCGTAATACTGGCTGGCTTTGCACTGGCATTCGAGGCTATGCTCTCCGACCGTGACCAGGTACCAGTGATTTGCCTCTGTGCGGCTCGCCACTGCGAATACCCTGCGTCCATCGTGCGTGTGGCCATGGCCGGTGATGCTGGGGGTGGCTTGCGTCTTCATGATAGCCAATTATCTCTTGTCTTATCTTTTGATATTATCTAAACTCATATGATATCATATGATAGGTACTGTGTCAAGGGGCAATCTGAAAGTCATTGATACCTGTTGATTGCCCCTGATAGAATGTGAAAGGTTGACCAATGAACCACCGTCTGGACGTTGTCGAGCATGGGAAGCGAGCACCCGTTATGCCCGCGCCTACCAGTCAGCACACCGTGCCCTCGTTGCGGTACTGGCGCCTAGAACGCTTGCTGAGCCAGCGTCAGCTTGCCGAAGCATCCGACGTGAGTGAACCCACCATCATCCGCGCGGAGGGCGGCAAGCGCATCGGCGCCCTGACCGCCGCGAAGCTCGCCCGCGCGCTGGGCGTAACCGCCAAGCAGCTCCAAGAAGTGGAGCCGCGGCCATGAGCGCCAAGACCGCGATTTATTGTCGTGTCTCGACACCGGGCCAGAAGAATACCACCAGCCTCCCCGAACAGGAACGGCTTTGCCGTGAACACACGGCCAGTTTGGGCTGGGAGGTCTCTGAGCCGCACGTCTACCGAGAAGTCGAGGGCGGCGAAGACCTCTATCGTCCCTGTATGGATCGCCTTTGGGATGCGATCCAATCGCACGAGATCGACGCGGTAGTGATCGACGTGCTGGATCGCCTGAGCCGCGATGAGGGCGACCAGGGCGCGGTCTACCATCACGCCGACCGCTAGCGTCACCATCGAACTCGCCAGCGAAGACATCGACGAGACCGACATGGGCCGCAACGTGCGGACGCTATCGGGCATCATGTCGCGCATGGAGCGCGTCGAGATACGCCGCCGCACCCAGCGCGGACGCAAAGCGCGCGTCGCCGGTGGTAAGATGCTCACTGCCGCATTCCCGCTCTACGGCTACCTCTGCGCTGACCCGGAGAAGGGCCAGCGCACGCGCTATATCATTGACCCGGAGACGGCGCCGGTGGTCGTGCGCATCTTCGAGCGCGCCGCAGACGGCGTGTCCATTCGACAGATAGAGCGCGAACTGGAAACCGAACGTGTACCAACACCGTTTCAAGTGCTTGACGCGCGGGATGCTGCCCGCTGGCCGCACAGTCAGTCCCATCTGGTATCGCGGAACCGTACTGCGCATGCTGCACACTCCCGCCTACTGGGGTGAACACAGCGCCGGTCGCTGGCGGAACAGCAGTGAGAAAATCCGCCCCGCTGACACTGGTATCACGCGCAGGATAAAGCGCCAGAGCGAGCGTGACGCAGACGACCCCGCCCGCGTGGCGCTGCCGAACGCCTGCCCGCCGCTGGTGAGCAAAGACCTCGCGGAGCGCGTGGCGGCGCGGCTTGTCAAGAACAAGGAAGACAACCCTGGACGCCTCGCCGACCCACTTGCGACCATCTGGCGCGGGATGGCCGTCTGCGGGCACTGTGGCAGAAAGATGTTCACCGCCCCAGGGAGCACCGGTCGCCGCTACTATTGCCGCGCGCGCATAGCGCGCACCCATGGCGGTGGCGTTGCCCTGCCCATCGACTGTCCCGGCGGCATGGTGGGTATGGCGGCATGGTGGGTATAGCGGCCAGCGCGCTTGACCCGGCTGGCTGGGCTGACGTGCGCGCCTGGCTGAGTAAACCGGAGAACGTCTCGCGTCTGCTTGCCGCGTGGGAGCAGGAAGAGAAGACGGGCGAACGCAGCGTCACATCGCGCCTGGAGGCGAATGCGGCGACGCTGGCCACGTTGCGCGACAAGATGAATCGCGTCGCCGATTCAATTGGCGAGACGAGCGACCCCATCAGTCGCCGCATCCTGCAAGAGAAGCTCGACACGTACAGCGAGCAGATGCGCGCCGAGGAGGGCAAGCGCGAGCGTCTCGTGCGTGAGGCGAGCGACGCGACCGACCGCGCCCGCGAAGAGCGCGACATCCGCGAATGGGTGCGCGTCGTCTCGTCACGAGCGGGGATGTACACGCGCGCAGAACAGCGCGCGGTGCTCCTCGCCCTGGGTGCGCAGGTCACCATCTGGCGCGCCGATCATGTTCACCCGGACGGCTGGCCGCAACGCTACAAGATCGTGTTGAACTTCGCTGGCTTTACCGGTCAGCCCATCACGCTCCCCGCGACTCACGCCGCGAATCGTGACTCAAACAACTTGTAGACCAGTTGAACGCTGTCTACCCTGCCGCCGATGATAGCGCCATTGGCGCTGTCAGGCTGCGTGTCGAGCACGGAGACGCCTATCGCGCGGATCTTGCCCTGCTCGCGCAGCTTGAGCATCGCCTCGTACCATTCCGTCTCATCGTTCCACTCTGGCGACCAGGTATGCAACTGGTACACGTCGAGGCAGTCGGTCGCCAGGTTGCGCAGGCTTTCCTCGCAGCGCTCGATCAGGTACCGCGCGGGGAACTTCTCGCGCATGGGCGTCCCTGGCTCCGTCTCCCAGATGTAATCCTTCGGCGGGACCTTCGTCGCGACGGGCACGCGCTGGCCACGATCTTTGAAGACGCGGGCGATCAGGCGCTCGCTGCGCCCCTCGCCATAGACCTGCGCAGTGTCGAGGAAGCGGCAGCCAAGGTCGAGAGCGCGACGGATCGCCGCCACGGAATCTTTCTCGTTCTGGCTACCCCATCCGGAGCCGATGGCCCATGTGCCCAGCCCGACCGCGCTCACCTCGATGCCCGTCCGTCCGAGTGTGCGCATCTCGCCTGCCGTCGCCTGCGCGCCGGGTCCTTCCTGGGTCATCTGACTGTTCCTTCCGCTCAAAAAGTTGTTCAGCGAAGCGCAACTGACGCCTATCAGCAGTCGCCCGGCGCGCCACTTCCGATTATGAACCGAGGGTAGAAGAAGAAACGACCGCTTACATCCGAAAGACGCCGAAGGTGGTCTCCGGGATGTGCGTGTTCAGCGCGGCGGCGATGCCAAGTCCCAGCGCCATGCGTGTATCCAGCGGGTCGAGGATGCCGTCGTCCCACAGCCGCGCCGTGCTGTAGTACGGATTGCCCTCCTCCTCGTACTTCGCCAGGATCGGCGCCTTGAACTCGTCCTGCTCGCGCGCGCTCATCTTCTTGCCGCGCGCCGCCAGCCCATCCATGCGCACGGTCAGTAGCGTGCTGGCGGCCTGCTCTCCGCCCATCACCGAGATGCGCGCGTTGGGCCACATCCAGAGCTGGCGCGGCGCGTAGGCGCGGCCATTCATGCCATAGTTGCCAGCGCCGAACGAACCGCCGACGATCACGGTGAACTTGGGCACGTTGGCGTTGGCGACGGCCATCACCATTTTGGCGCCATCCTTGGCGATGCCGCCAGCCTCGTACTGCTTGCCAACCATGAAGCCGGTGATGTTCTGCAGAAAGACCAGCGGCGTCTTACGTTGGCAGCACAGCTCGACGAAGTGCGCTGCCTTGAGCGCGCTCTCGGAGAAGAGGATGCCGTTGTTGGCGATAATGCCGACGGGATAGCCGAAGATGCGCGCGAACCCCGTCACCAGCGTCGTGCCGTAAAGCGCCTTGAACTCGTGGAAGCGGCTGCCGTCCACCAGCCTCGCGATGACCTCGCGGATGTCGAAACTCTTGCGCGGGTCGGTGGGGATGATACCGTAGAGATCGCGCGGATCGTACTTCGGTTCTTCGGGGGCCGCGACCTCCCAGGGATACTCTTTGCGCCGGTTGAGGTTGCTGACAATCGAGCGCACGATGGCCAGCGCGTGCTCGTCGTTGAGCGCGTAATGGTCGGTGACGCCAGATGTGCGGCTATGCACGTCGGCGCCGCCCAGTTCCTCGGCGGTCACCTCCTCGCCGGTCGCGGCCTTCACCAGCGGCGGCCCAGCCAGGAAGATCGTGCCATTGCCGCGCACGATCACGGTCTCGTCGCTCATCGCCGGGATGTAGGCGCCGCCCGCCGTACTGGAGCCCATCACCGCCGCGATCTGCGGGATGCGTTTGGCCGACATCTGCGCCTGATTGTAGAAGATGCGCCCGAAGTGGTCGCGGTCGGGGAAGACATCCGCCTGGAGCGGCAGAAAGGCGCCGCCGGAGTCCACCAGATAGACACAGGGCAGGCCGTTTTGCTCGGCGATCTCCTGCGCGCGCAGGTGCTTCTTGACGGTCATGGGGAAGTACGTGCCGCCCTTGACCGTCGCGTCATTGGCGACGATCACGCACTCCTGTCCCTCGATCACGCCGATGCCGGTGACGATGCCCGCAGATGGCGCCTCGCCGTCGTACATGTCCCACGCCGCCAGCGAGTTGAACTCCAGGAAGGGCGTGTCGGGATCGCAGAGCGTCTCGATACGCTCGCGGGCGAGCAGCTTGTTGCGCGCCCGATGCTTGGCGATGGCGTCCTCGCCGCCCCCGCGTTTGACCTGTGCGATGCGCTCGCGTAGCTCGGCGACCAGCGCCGTAAAGTACGCCTGGCTCTCCTGAAACTCGGGGCTGGCGCGATCAATCCGGCTTTCCAGCACGGCCATACGGAAGGCTCCTTCTCGACGTTGAGACGCGGGGCGGCGTGGCGCCTATTTCGCGCACGGTCCAGAGGGGACAGAGGTTAGCGAAAGGTCGCATGCGCACATATTCGAGCATAGCACATCGCGCCGGATGTGGCGCGTGGCCAGCAGATATGGCGAATGCGACCCTCACCAATTGGGCGTCTTGACACAAACACAATGATAGAGATATATCTTTTTCTGGCGAAACGATATAGCGCAATCTGGAGGAGGCGATTAGGTGCATTCGGCATACCAATGGGTCGTATTCACGCATGTCCTGGCCGTCTTCGGCTTCCTGATCGCACATGGGGCGTCCGCCGCCGTCAACTTCAGGCTACGCCGCGAGCGTGATCTTGCAAGTATCCGCGTACTGCTCGACCTCTCGCGCCGCGCGAACGGTGTCGCCAACGCCTGTCTGCTCCTGCTGATCGCCGCCGGAGTCGCCGCCGGATTCATCGGTGGCTGGTGGGGACGCTACTGGATCTGGGTCGCGCTTGGCGTGCTGATTCTTCTTACCGTCGCGATGTTCGCCGTTGGCTCTGGTCCCCTTACTCGTGTTCGCCAGTTGGTAGACCCCGAGGAAGCGGTGCGGATGAACCGGCGCGCCACACAGGCGCGGCAAAGCGTCGCTGGCGTTAGCGTCGAAGAAGAAGTTGCAAAGCTGCTCGCCGCCACGCGCCCTGTGCTGGTTACGCTGATCGGGGCTGGAGGACTGGCGATCATCCTCTGGCTGATGATGTTCAAGCCGTTCTGATCGTGAGACGTTCGTGACATAGGCCAACCGCTGGCCGATGTGGCGAAAAGATACAGTGACTACCGGATAGCGCAGAGACGAACAGCCGGTATGATTGAAAGGGACTTGAAGATTGCCAAAGGAGGGGACATGGGCTATCAGGTGACGGTGACAGATGTCGAAGCCTGCCCAACCGCGGTGGTCGCGGCGACGACCACCTGGCAGGAGTTCCCAACGCTGTGGCGAGAACTGAGCAATGAGGTCTGGGCATGCTTGCACGCGGGCGGGATCTATCGTGGCTGCCGCAACATCATGCTCTACCTGAATGACACGCCACAGGTCGAGATCGGCGTCGAGTTGCTCGCTCCATGCCCGCTCACCGGACGGGTCGTGGCCTCGACCCTGCCGGCGGGGCAGGTGGCGATGACCACGCACTACGGTCCGTACGCGGGGCTGGCGGAGGCGCATCAGGCTGTGCATGACTGGAGCCGCAGGCATGGGCGGGCGCTGGCCGGACCACGCTGGGAGGTCTACGGGCCGCATAACAACGATCCAACCAAGGTGTGGACCGAGGTCTGCTACCTGCTGGCGTGACAGTTCCTCAGAGTTCTCAGGCGGCGTAGAGCAGGATTAATCCCACCAGAAGAACCACGCGGTCCCGCCGAGTAGCCCAGCCGCCAGCGTCTGGAGCGTCTGTGTGCCCTGGCTAACGATGTCGTTGCAGTAGATGTACTGCTCCCTGGCGAGGTCGAGAGCGTCTTCGCGGGTCAGAGGAGGTCGGGCCACCTGCATCTCTATCAGGTCTGGTAAAGCGCCAATGATCTCGGCGCCGTACTGCTCGTGCCAGCGCCGCGCCATCGCGGTATGAATTGCGGGGCTGATGAATCCGGCGTCGAAACGCAGATATGCGGGGACCTGCCAGCTTACAGAAGTCGGAATCAGCGCGATCGCGATGGATAGAGGAGCGATCGGCTCGCGTACCTCCGTAGATCGTGCGGTTTTGAAGCTGGTGTAGGGGGCGACATCTTCCGACCAGGCTCCTTGGACATCCTCGAAAGGGTCGCTGGGTTCTTCATGGCCATACTCAGCGGCGTCTTCTTTGAGAAGCGCCAACTCTTCATCCATCCATTCTTGCCGCCAAAGCGCGAGGTCAACCCGCTCACTCTCCGAGAGGATTTCAGCCGTCGAGCCGCTCTCGACGCGGACGCGATATTCAGGAACGGCATCGAGCTAGCGCCTGCCCCAGCCAAGGACTGGCCAGTGACCTCTGACAGGCGCAAGATCGCGCAACCGTCGCCAATACGCCAGCATCTCATGCGGAGGAACGACCAACTCGTAGATGCGCTCATCTCCTCGGCTGAGCGTCAGTGAGAGTGATGCAGCGTCGATACTGTGCTCTCGAAGCAGCGCCGCAAGTTCAGCAATCTCCACGAAGCGCCTCCACAGGTATTACATGCGGAAGACGCCGTAGTGCGGCGGACCCTGGGAGACCCAGTCGCGGTTGTAGGACATCGAGAGGCCGACGCTGAGCGCCATGCGTGTCTCGCGTGGGTCGAGGATGCCGTCGTCCCAGAGGCGCGCCGTCGCGTAGTAGGGCGACGCCTCCTCCTCGAACTTCTGCGTCACCATCGCGCGCATCGCTTCGATCTGCGCCGTGTCCGGCTCGCGGCCACGCGCGCGCGCCGCGTCCTCCTGCACGATAGCCAACACCCCCGCCGCCTGTTCCGCGCCCATCACGGCGATGCGGCTGTTGGGCCAGCTAAAGAGCAGCGTCGGGTCGAAGGTGCGCCCGCACATGCCGTAATTGCCAGCGCCATACGATCCGCCAACGATCACGGTGAATTGCGGCACGGTGGAATTGGCGACGGCGTTGATCATCTTGGCGCCGTGCTTGATGATCCCCTCCTCCTCGTACTTGCGCCCGACCATATAGCCCGTGATGTTCTGCAGGTAGATCAGTGGCGTGCGCGATTGGTTGGCGAGCTGGATGAACTGCGCCGCCTTCATCGAGGAGTCGGGGAAGAGGACGCCGTTGTTGGCGAGAATGCCCACCGGGAAGCCGTTGAGATGCGCGAAACCCGTCACCAGCGTCGTCCCGTAGTTCTGCTTGAACTCGTCCAGCCGCGAGCCGTCCACCAGCCGCGCGATGACCTCGCGGATCTCCAGCGGCTTACGCGGGTCGGCTGGGATCACGCCGAGCAGTTCGTCGGGATCGTACTTCGGCTCCTCTGGCACGGCGAGCGCAGCTTTGATCTCCTTGCGCCAGTTGAGCCGCCCGACGATCTCGCGCCCGATGCGGATGGCGTCGACGTCGTCCTCGGCGAGGAAGTCGCCCACGCCGGAGAGACGCGTGTGCATCTCCGCGCCGCCAAGCGACTCGTCGTCCACCTCCTCGCCCGTCGCCATCTTCACCAGCGGCGGCCCGCCGAGGAAGACCTTCGCCTGGCCTTTGACGAGCACGGTGTAGTCCGAGAGGCCAGGGACGTAGGCGCCACCAGCGGTGGAGGAGCCGAAGACGAGCGCGATCTGCGGGATGCCCGCCGCCGACATGCGCGACTGGTTGGCGAAGGTGCGTCCGCCGAGGTCGGCGAAGAACTCGGCCTGATAGAGCAGGTTCGCGCCCGCCGACTCGACCAGATAGACGCAGGGTAGGCGGTTGCGTGCGGCGATCTCCTGCGCTCTTAGCGCTTTCTTGACCGACATTGGGTAGCTCGCGCCGCCCTTGGCCGTCGCGTCGTTCGCGCCGATCATGCACTCGACGCCGCTGACCACGCCGATGCCGTTGATGCCCGATGCGCCGGGCGACTCGTCGTTGTACATTCCCCACGCCGCCAGCGTGCTCAACTCCAGGAACGGCGTCCCGGGATCCAGCAATAGCTCGACACGCTCGCGTGGGAGCAGCTTACCGCGCTCACGGAACTTGCGCTGGCCGCGCTCGCCGCCGCCCTGGCGCACGGTCTCCTGACGCTTCTCAAATTCGTCCAGCAGCGCGCGCAGCGCCTCGTAGTTGCGCTGGTATTCGTCACTCGCTGTATCTACGAAGGTCGGCAGAATGGCCATGCGCGCCCTCTATTTCTCGTCGCTCGCAATACCCATGCGGAAGATATCCATCCACTCAACCATCCAGCGATTTCTCGAAGATATGAGAGGTCTTGGAAGTCTGACAGCCCAGCCGCTCGTAGAAGCGATGGGCCTCGTGACGGATCGTATTTGAGCGCAGGCTGATCGCATGGTAGCCTCGCTCTGCCGCCCATGCCTCCGCCCGCTGCATGAGCGCGCGACCGATCCCCTGCCCTCGCGCTTCTTCGTCCACGACCAGGCCCCAGATCTCGGCGCGTGGATCGCCTTCCATGAGCAGCACGCCACGTACGTAGACCCAGCCGAGGATGCGCTCGTCCGGACGCGAGGCGACGAAGAGCGCGCACTCCGCGTCACACGAGATGCGGTGGAAGCGCTGCGTCACCTGGCCCAGCGCGGAGGGGTAGCCTAGCTGCGCGCACAGCGCCGTCACATCTGCTACATCGGGGAAGTCCATGGGGCGGATCAGCAAGGTGGTTCTCTCCTCCCTCGCCAGCTTGGGCTTTGGCGCGCAGCTTTGCTGGCAATGGCCCGTCAGTAGCAGCAGCTATCCTTGAAGCCGCACTCCGGGCAGATCGTCGCCTTGCCACCCTTGAGGTCGGGCATCTCGTGGCCGCAGACGGGGCAGGCCATCATACCAGTGGCGTACTCCGACTGGGGTTCATCCTGGGGTTCATCAGACTCTATGGCGTCCTGTCTGGACGTCTGTTGCGTCTCTGTCGTCTCCATAGCCATCCTCTCATCGAGAGAGTACCGCAGTTGTTCAGCAATTCATACACTGTGTCTGGCACTGTGTCTGGATGCGATACACGGCTGGGCGCGATCTATCGCGCCCCTACCAAAACTCCCGGCTGAGTGCCCCTGGCTTTAGCCGTGGGGGTGAAAGCCGGAGCGCCGTCAGGCGCTGCTTGCCAGACGTACGCCTGTCTGGTATACTGACCGCATGCGCACGGGCGATGAACCCGTGTTTGGTGGGCTTTGGCCCAGTGCACGTTGCACAACCGACTGTTCGCGGTGTCGCGCAGTGGTGCTCCAAGTATTCTGGCCATCCGGCAACGGACGCCAGATAGTTCCGCAGGACACGCGGCAAGTAGCTCGCTCGCCGGATGGCCGGAGGCGAGAAGCCCCAGACTTCAGGCGTGGGGAGTGTCACAGGTAGCCCTCTCGCAGGAGCGACGATTACAGTTCCGGCGTGGCGATGCCGTGGGCGCCAAGCGTCAGGAACAGCTCGCCGCCATGGAAGTGGTCGTGCTCCAGCACGTGCTGGATGACCCACTGGCGCGTCAGCGAGTACGGCTCGCCGCGCCACTCGCCTTCGTACTTCTCCACCAGATCAGCGACGGTCCAGCCGCGCAACATGTCATTGAGCAGCCGCAACGAGTCCGCGACGCCTTTAACGATCTCTGCGGCGTCGCGCGTTGGCTCGCCCGGATGATCCCAGGTGAGAAATGGCTTCCATTCGGGATCGGTCGCGCCGAGTAGTTGGAACCAGCTCGCGCGCGTGCGGACGAGGTGCGAGTTGACCCTCCCCATAGCTAAAGCCAGGGGATTCCTGGGCTGATGACCGCTGAGGAGGCACGCCTCGCCAGTCTGACACCATCATGTCGTGGCCCGAAGCCACCTCCGCAAGCGTAAATTTCCGCAGACCCTGCGGTATACGGGACAGTCTACCACACGGCGAGGAAGCTGCGCCATTCATCCCCAGCCCTCAAGGGCGGGTCTTCTGGCGGAGAAGGATAATTCCATTCGATGACCGCGGAGAGATCGGCGACAGTCCACCGATGCAAGCTCTCGCTCATGACCCGCCAGGTGGTTTCAAGTCCATTGGTGAGTTCAGCCGCCGAGCGAATCACCGGCGGCGCAGGTTGATCGGCGCCATCCCAGTACGCGAGCGCATCCAGATCATCATCACCCTGGCGCAGTATCCAGTGCGACATGCGAGCGCGCGGCGACGATATGGGATACGAGCGCGCTGACTGTGCGCAAGTGAGGGGCCGCGCGCAGCGACAACTGTTCCAGCGTCAACGCGCTAATGATACTGACAAGCCGCTGTTGATCGGCTTCCCAGCCCCCATAGACAACCGCCAAAGTCGGCGTTTCGTCAGCCACAAATCCTCTCCTTGCGATAGATCATGCGTTTGATAGAGCCACCACAGTGTATTCCACACTCCGCCTGCTATGGCGCTGAAGCGGAAAGCAGACTCCTGCGGTATGATAAGCGTTCGCAAGAACCATCGTGCATCCTTGCGCGTCCTTGATAATCGCTGCATCTCCAAGTAGACTGGCTGCATGAAGCTCTCTGCGTACGCCAAACGGATGGCTGTGTGGGACGAAACGACCTGCCACCTCTTCCACGATAGTACCATCTAGTCCGGCGGAAGGGAGCGGCCGGGGGAGAAGGCGATGCGACTGGTTGAGAGGCATGTCATCAAGCGTGCTGACTCACGCTTTGCCGCGATAGATCGTGCTGCCTTCGCCTCCAAGAACCTCTACAATGCGGCCAATTACATCGTGCGACAGTCCTTCATTCATGAGGTTATCTATCTCGACTACCATGAGACGCACCAGCGCATGAAGGACCATGAGGCGTACCAAGCGCTGCCCGCCAAGGTGGCGCAATGGGTGTTGCGCCTGCTGGACCAGAACTGGCAGGGCTTCTTCGCGGCGTTGGCCGCCTGGCAAGCAAACCCCTCGAAGTTCCTGGGGCGTCCGAAGTTACCTGGCTATAAAGACAAGCAGCGGGGGCGCAACCTGCTGGTCTACACGCTCCAGGCGCTTAGCCTCCCCGCGCTGCGCCAGGGTGTGATCTGTCCGTCCATGTTGGGCATCACGGTGCAGACACGGCAGCAGTGCGAGCACGTCCAGCAGGTGCGCATCGTGCCGCGCACGGGTTTCTATGTAGTGGAGGTGATCTACGAGCAAGAACCCAGCCCAGCAGCCGTCAATCCCACGCTGCACGCAGGGGTAGACATTGGGCTGAACAATCTGGCCACGCTAGCTTCAGACAAGCCGGGCTTTGTCCCGCGCATTGTCAACGGGCGGCCAGTGAAATCCATCAACCAGTTCTACAACAAGCGCAGGGCCGAGCTGCAAAGCCACCTGGGAGAAGCACATACGAGCCGCCGTCTGGAGCGCCTCACCACGAAGCGCACACGGCGGATTGACCACTATCTGCACACTACGTCCCGGCGCATCATTGATTTGCTCGTAGCTGCGGGCATCGGTACGCTGATCATTGGTAAGAACCCGCTGTGGAAACAGGAAGTGGGCATGGGGCGGCGAACCAACCAGAACTTCGTGAGCGTTCCTCACGCTCGGTTCATCGAGATGCTGACCTATAAGGCGGAGTTGGTGGGCGTTCAAGTGATTGTGACTGAGGAAAGCTACACCAGCAAGGCCAGCTTCCTCGATGCGGACCCATTGCCCATCTACGATGTCGCTACACCAAGGCCTGCCTTCAGCGGCAAGCGGGTGAAGCGGGGGTTGTACCACGCAGCGGATGGACGACACATCAACGCGGATGTCAACGGCGCCTACAATATTATGCGCAAAGTAGCTCCTGACGCCTTCGCGCAAGGGAGTAGAGGGTGCGTAGTTCACCCAATGCGGCTCTCCGTATGAACCAATCAACAGTTCGCTAGCGATTGGGAACTATGATGCTGTACAAGAGCGCCTGGAGACCTGGACGGCGCGAATGGAGGCGCAAAGATGGAACCGTTGATGACGCCGGAAGAAGTCGCGGAGTTGTTGCGCATCGACGTCGCCATGGTCTTGCGTCTGGCGGAGCGCAGCGAGATTCCATCGTTTCTCTTCGAGGATCAGCGCCGCTTTTCACGGGCTGAGGTGTCTCGCTATCTCGCGCGTGGGCAGAGCGGCGGTTCCCATTTTTCGTACATGGCGGATCGCGATATTGGTGGCCCAACAAACGAAATATCTGGCCACTTCAACAAGTTCACCGAGCGCGCGCGCAAGGTCCTGAGCCTGGCGCAGGAAGAGGCGCAGCGCTTCAACCACAACTATATCGGCACCGAGCACCTCCTGCTGGGTCTTGTCCGTGAAGGCGACGGCGTCGCCGCCAAGGTCCTCAACAATCTGGGCGTCTCGCTCGAGCGGGCGCGTCAGGCGGTCGAGTACATCATCGGGCAGGGTGATCGTATCATCCTTGGCGAGATCGGGCTGACGCCACGCGCCAAGAAGGTGATCGAGCTGGCGGTGGATGAGGCGCAGCGGCTGGGGCATCACTACATCGGTACCGAGCATCTGCTGCTGGGGCTGCTGCGTGAGGGTGAGGGGATCGCGGCGGGCGTCCTCGAATCGCTCGGCGTCAACCTCGAACGGGCGCGGCGCGAGACGATCAGGGTGTTGACCGAGCGTGATGGCGGTGGTAACGCCTGAAGCGTTCGCTGCGAGTTCAGGCGCCGTCTTCACCAAAGAGTGAGGGCTGGCGCTCGGGCTGGCGCTCGGGCTGGCGCGCGGCCTGTTCCGCGGCTGCGAGTCGCTTCTGCTCGCGAGCGCGGACCTGGGCGGCGCTGCGCCCCGGGCAGTCCGGCCAGCCTGTTAGCGCCCTCCGCCTCCGTGTGCGCACGGCGAAAGAGGTCCGGCCGACCTCCGCTCGAGCTCATCCAGCTCCAAGGAGGATTCCAGACGCATGCGTGGTCCCGTGCTGACATCGTACAACCACCGCGCCTGAATCGATTTGATTCGGTTGCCAGCTATCCAAGGCGCGAATTCTTGCAGGAGGGACAGAGAGAACGGCCGCCACCAGAGGTCCGGTGGCGGCCAGGATCAACGATCCTGACACTCCCCATGGCTAAAGCCTGGGGGTTCTCAGGCTACGCATGTCCCAACGGACTACGTTGACGCCTGAAGGCGGTGCCCCCGCCCACTGTACGGATCCCTGGTCCGAGGAGCAGGTACTGAGCGAGCCGTACGGATGAAGTATAGCACACCTGTTCAAGCCGGCGCTATCCCCACGCCTCAAGGCGGGGGCTTGCGCGCCGGAGAATTGTAGTCAAGTTCCCGCGCGGCGATCACGCCAGGCGATCACGCCGGGCAGGGGTTCGATGTCAGGACGTTGCGGAAATCGTTCGTACGGGTGTTAGGGCCGAGAGCGGTGGGATACGTGATGAACGACAAGGGACCGTACTCGGTCGTCGAGCTTCCGCCGAACGTATTGGTGGTACCTGGGATGAAGGCGCCGCCCTCCTGCCACACACACTGCCCGCCAGACGTGTTTGTCGTGTAGAGCGGGTAGAAGTTGGCGCCGTTCGGCGGATTCACACAGCCTGCCCCTGTGGTCCGGTTGCAGATGTTATTCGGCGAGAAGCTGGGAATCTCGATGCGCGGCAGGTCCGCCTCGAACGCGATCCGATTGTAGTTCGTCGTCCCATTGTTGAACGTGGGACTGGTGAACAGGAAGCTCGTGGGGTGGACCAGCGCATCCTGACTTGGATTGCTCAAGGTACCCGGCCAGACCGGCTGGTACGATACCCCGTCGAAATCCACATCCGTGGCGATACATCCACCGACCCGGATGTTCGTGGACTGCGAGGGGCTGAAGCAGCCAGCATCGTCGCTGTCCAGGCCTCCTTCATTGCTGTTGCCGTTACAGGCGCCGGTCGTTGGATTGACACCGCTGCAGTACTCGAAGTGGCCGATCTCATCCGAGAAGGCGACGTTGTACGAGTGCGCTGCCCATGGCACGCGCGTGTGCTCGCTGGACGTGCTGTACATCGGATGGAAGTTAAATGGGGTCTCCGAGCAGGAGGAAGCGCTCGGGGCGTAGTTCACTGCGGCAAAGCCATTGGCGCTGCTAGCCGTCATCGATCCGGACTGCCCCGTCGTCGCGTCGTTGAGCGCGATCCTCAATCCGCCTGACGTGTCGCGCAGGTCGATGGTGACAGCATCGCCGGAGTTCATCTTCAGCACCGTTGACGCCGTAGGGGTGAAGGTGGCCAGCGTCGCATTGATCGGGTCTGGCGGGCCGATGGGCGCCCCATTGGTGGTGATGAACGCGAAGTTCGCCGGCTCGATGCCGACACTGCCCAGGCAGGCGCTGTTGTTGTTCACCCCGGTGTTCTGGTTCGAATTGAAGCTAAAGATGGCCATCGCCGCGCACCACTGGGAGCCATCGCAGCTATTACCCGCTGGCCAGGGGGCAAAGCCGGGAGGATAGAACTGCAACTCCATGAAGGCCGTGCCCGGATGCTTACCGATGTAGTGGGGATCCGGGACGGTAGTGCCGTCAAAGATGTTGGTGTCGCTGTCCGGCGTGCAGAGGTTTTGAGGACCGGCATTCGCGCTGCCACCTGGATTCGGCGCCGATTGGTCATCGCAGAGCGCCATGCCGAACCAAAAGGCCGGATGCAATTGGAAGTGGAATGTGCCGCCGCTCGCATCCTGCACCGGCTTCGTAGGCGGATCGGTTGGTACCTTCAACTTGTAGAAGTTGCTGTTCCCGGAGCCAGCCGTGCTCGAGTAGAACAGCACCGAGGGTTCGTCATGCCCGGTATACTGGCCGGCGTAGTTCCAGGGTTCGAGCGTCTCCGTACAGAGCACGGAACTACGGGCGCAAAACGGCGTCTTGAGGGGTTGGGCGTTGGCGTGCGGTGTGGAAAGAAACGCCGCGGCAAGCGCCAGGCTGATTGTCAGCGCCAGCGTGCCCGCTAGAAGGATGCGATATCGCGGTTTGATGCGAGAGAGCATATGGCTGTGTCCCTTTCGTTTGGGTCTGGCCAAACCACAGTGATCAGTGTGGTCCGACCTACGAGCATCGTCTGCGGTATGTCGCGCGCATGGTTGCGCCGAATACCGTACGAAGTTGTCAGGAACTCATGGCCGCTGCCGAACTTGGTCACGTGACCAAGCAATCGCGTTGCTGTACGAGCGCTGCCTCTCACCTCCTTTCCCACCTTTGTCCTTGTCCTTAAGGACGGTGTGCAGGCATCCAAGTCTGTCGCTCTTGCTAGCTCCTAACCCTTTCCGCGCCCCTCGGCCCGGACCTGTGCGTATGCCCACGCAATGCACATACGCACAGAGTTACACACTGACCGAGAAAAACCCCCTCGCTACAACGACCGAACACCATGATGGTAACATACGATGTCTACCGCGCCCTTGACCGGCAAACGCTCGCGCAGTAGAATTGCGGAGCGGGCGAAAGCTCCTGGCGTGGGCGCATCAAGCAGCTCCCTCGAGAGAGGCGCGGCATATGGACGAGCGGAAGGACTCCGCGCCGAACATACCACCGGTCTTCTTCGGTCGTGTGCCCCGGCGCCGGTTGCTACAAATAGCTGGCGGCGGGCTCGCGGCCGTGGCGGGAGTGGCGGCGCTCTATGAGACCCTGGCCTTGCTCTCACCCGCGCCAAGGCGCTCTGGACCTCCAGCGCATGGCTATCCACCTGGCCAGTACCAGATCGCCGCGTATGGCGTGCGAACCGAGCCCGACCCGGAGTCGGCCGTCGCTGTAGACATCCCACCCGTATGGAATATGGTCGTTACCGCCACCTTGCGCCGAGCGCCGGGGATTCCTGACCAGCGGCGTCTGGAGGCGGCGCTACAAGCCGTCGAGGCGGTCTATCCCTATTCCCCCGCAGGCGTATTTCTCCTGGTCGCCTATGGCCTGCCCTACTTCCGCAACTACATCCGACCGGACCTCTACGCGGCGCACCTGCCACATATGGCCGACACCGACCAGGCGCCGGTCTTGCTGGACGCCATCCGATTCGCGAGCGATCCCACGTCGCTTGCGCTGGAGGCCAACGACGTCGTCTTCCACCTGCGCTCCGATGCGCTCGAGCAACTCCACGATGTGCAGCTGGCGCTCTTCGGACGCAGCGGCAGGCTGGCGGGACAGCGGGCGCAAGCGGCGGATATCTCGGATCTCTTCACGGTAACCTCGGTGCGGACGGGATTTGTCGGCGCTGGTCTCCCGCGGCGCATGGCGCAGCAAGCAGGTCTGGCGGTGACCGCCGAGATTCCAGAGACTGCCCCGCTCTTCATGGGCTTTACCTCCACGCAACAGCTTGGCCAGGCGCGCGAGGAGGCTGTCAGCTTCGAGGGCAGGCGCGACCCGCTCTTGCTGCCGCTCACATCGGCGAAACCGGGCGACTATTTCGCGGGCGGTACCACGATGCATCTCTCGCATCTGCGTGAGGACCTGGATAAATGGTATGCGCTCTCCTACGACGAGCGCCTGGCGCGCATGTTCCACCCTGGCGCAGCCACTGCGCCGGGTCGTGTGACGGTCGCGACGAGCTGGCTCAATCCAAATCCAGCCGAATTCCACGCCCAACGGGAGAGCGTGATGGGGCATAATGAGGCGATTCAACGCGGCAGCCGCTCAGAGGAGGGGCAGGCGCTCCAACTGCGAGCGGACTTCAATACGATGGATCCGCTGGATGGCTCTGCCGCTGGACCAGGAGTCCACTTTCTCACCTTTACCGCGGGATCGCAGATCTTCCACCGAGGCCGGCAGGCGATGGATGCGACGACTGTGGAGCAGAGGTATGGTCTCGCGCCGACCGCCAACGGCATCAACGCCTTCATCCGCGCCACGCGGCGCCAGAATTTCCTGGCGCCGCCACGCATGCATCGCGCGTTTCCGCTGCTCGAGGTGCAGAGTTGATGCGCGTCTGCCCACCTGGCCTCGCGACCTCGTATACCTATCGGACAGTTACACGATAGATCGCCGCCTGCTCTACGGACGGGCAGAGCTTGAGGGGTGGGCAGACAATCACCCCATTATAGGTCAATGTGACTTCACCTGCGCCCACTGCCGTGAAGCGCCACACGCACGCATGTACGCTGGCGTCGTACCACCCCCTTGGACTCGTGAGCGCGAGGGTGTTGCTGGCGCCAGTCATGGTCAGTTCCCAGTTGAACATGGACTGGAGGCGAATCTCAAGGCGTTGCCCTTGCGCGAGGATGATCGGCTGCGCTGTTCCCGCACTCTGCGCACTCTGGCTGACCATCACATCCGGCTTGAATGATGCGGCGTCCGCAGGGGGTTGCGCTAAGGGACAGCCAGTAGAAGATGCGCTGTTGATCGTGGCCGACGTTGCAGTTGGCGGCGCAGCCGTAGAGCCGCTCGTGGCTACTGGACCGCTCATCGGCGCCTGCCCGCACCCAGCTAACAACGCAATCAGCGCCGTAATCAAGAGGAGTGTCAGGCGAGCAAGAGAGCGCAGCTGACGCCGAGTGATCCATCGCGGAACGTTGCGCACTGTCATACCCTCTCTTTCTCTTAGGCGGTCTGTCTCGGCAGTCTCAAAATGAGACGACGAAGGCTCAGAAACAGTTCCTTACCCCAGTTACATTTACGATTACGATGCGTTCCAGTACTCGCCGCCGTCCTCGTCTTCACGCCGGATCTGCCCGAAGAGCAAGACCTACCGCCCAATCGGATGCTCGTCGCTCATCTGCGTGCCCCTTTCGCACTCTCGCTCCCTGCCCTGCGCTCGGTATGCGCCAGATGAAAGTTGAAGGACGCTAGTGACATGCTCCCCATGCGTAAGCGCAGGGGCTTCTTGGTTCTCCGACGCAGCCTACGCCACGCCTCCCCGACGGCTCTGCCCGAGCCTTTCTATGTTCCTGGCGGCGTTGTGATCCCGATGCAAGCTCGTCCCACACTCTGGACACGAATGCCAGCGGACGGACAAGCCCTTGGCGACCAGGACACCACAGCCACTACACCTCTGCGAGGTGTAGGCAGGCGGCACGGAGATGACTGAGCGACCGGCGCATGCTGCCTTGACGCTCAGGATGGTCAAGAATTGTGACCACCCCGCGTCAGCAACGCTCTTGGCGAGATGGTGATTCTTGAGCATGTTGGCCGTCTGCAACTCCTCGTGGTAGATCGTGTCGTGCTGTTGGATTAAGACGAGCGCCGTTTTGTGCTGAAAATCCTGCCGCTGGCGGCGCACCTTCTGGTGGGCTTTCGCTAGCAACACGACTGCCTTCTTGCGGCGATTACTGCCGTTCTTCCGGCGCGAGACGCGACGTTGCGCCGTCTTGAGCGCCCGCTCTGTCTTCCGATACCCCCCGGAGAAAAGATACGTGTGCCATCGGAAAGCGTGGCGAACGCCTCTATTCCAAGGTCGATGCCGGTCGCTTGACCAGTAGGCGGTCAGGGCTGGATGGGCACATCCGCACACGAGAAGCAGGCGTACCAGCCATCCGCTTCCCGCGAGATGGTGACCGTCTTGGGAGCCCCCTCCAACGGGCGATGCAAGCGCATGCGGATGCGCCCAATCTTGGACAGGCTGAGCACGCCCCCGTCCAAGACAGCGCCATTGCCGTCCTCCGGGCAGGGAAAGCTGTTGTAGCGCCCCTTCCCCTGGAAGCGTCGATCACCCGGCGTCTCGCCCGATTTGAGACGGCGGAAGAACGCCTGGAAGGCGCGGTCAAGACGCAAGATGACATCCTGCAACACGTGGGCGTGAACCGCGCCAAACTCCGGGCCGGCTGCTTTGAGATCGGGCAGTTCGGCCTTCGGCGGGTCGTACCTGGCTCCGACGCCTTGCCCGCGTCCCCACCAGATTTTGCGCCGTTCCACGGCGACATTGTAGAGAGTGCGACACCGCCACACGACCATCTCCCACACCTGCGCTTGTTCAGGGGTGGGATCAAGCCGATAGCGGTAGGTTTTACGGACACCCTGCTGTTCCATATCACTCTATTCTGTCCGGCTGGTGTGACACCGGAAGACATCGGGGCAACTAGCCCTGTCGCCGCCTGTGGGCGACCACGCGCTTGACCCCGTAGCTAAAACCAGGCGGATGTGGGCGTTTCCTACTCAGGCTCAGCGGCGGAAAAGGTATCCCACTTGGGCCAGGACTCGCGTTCGGGGAGCGTGTAGCCCTGAAGGCGGTAGAGCGATCCCGCGCCATCTACCTTCATCGTCGTCCCGGAGATGAAGGACGCGGCGGGCGAGAGCAGGAAGAGTACCGCGGCGGCGATCTCGCTCTCCGTGCCCATCCGCCTGGCGGGAACGTCGCGCGCGACGGCGGCGAGCCCCGCCCGCACCGGCTCTGGATACTGCTTCAGCCCGCTGGAGTCGATCAGCCCCGGCGCGACCGCGTTGACACGCACGCCATACGCCGCCCACTCCAGCGCGAGGGACTGCGTCAGGTTCATCACGCCCGCCCGCGCCGCGCCACTATGCGCCATGTTGGGCATGCCGCGCCAGTTCTCCATCACGATGCTGACGATAGCGCCGCCGCGCTCGCGCAACCCAGCGTCCAGCGCCGCGCGCGACATGTACCACGTCCCGGTGAGGTTCGTCTCGACGACGGCGTGCCAGCCCTTGGGCGAGATCGCCTCGGCGGGGCTGAGGAATTGCCCACCCGCGTTGTTCACCAGCCCATCCACATGGCCGTGCCGCTGGACGACCTCCGCGAAGAACGCGCTCACCGCTTCGGGATCGCGGATGTTGCAAGGCAGCGCCGTCACGTTCCCGCCCGCCGCTTCGATCTCGGCGCGTGTTGGCTCCAGATGCGCCATTGCGCGCGAGCAGATCACGACCATCGCGCCCAGACTCGCCAGCTCGCGCCCGATGGCGCGCCCGATGCCTGTCCCCCCGCCGCTGACCACGATCACCTTGCCGTCGAAGAGTCCGTCACGATAGATGGATGTCATGCCGCCGCTCCTTCCCCTGTTCTTGACCTTGCTCTTGGCTTGCCGTTCGTCTGTGCGGTGATTATATAGCCACGCAGTCTCCGTTGATTGCCCCTTCGTGCGCGCTCATGGTATCGTCTCTGCGGCGATGGGGCTCGCCCGGCCAACCTATGTGGCCGAACCGCATCTGTGCTGATGGCTCCTGATCGCGCGTCGTCGCGTGGTCGGGGGCCTTTTTGTGGCCGCCACGCGCTCGATTGAAGGGATAGGGACATGCTGGTACGGGTGGCGCTGGTCGGGCTGGGCGGCGCGCTGGGCGCGGTGGCGCGCTATCTGCTGGGGATGTGGATCGCCACGCGGGTGAGTCCCGACTTCCCGTGGAGCACCCTTCTTATCAACATCAGCGGCTCGTTCCTGATCGGCGTCATCCTCGGCCTGGCGAGCGCCGGGCAACTCTCGAACGAGGCGCGACTCTTCCTTGCGGTCGGCGTTCTCGGCGGTTACACTACCTTCTCGACCTTCAGCTACGAATCGCTCGAACTGCTGGCGGATGGTAGTATGAGGGCGTTCCTCCTGAACACGCTGGGGCAGTTGAGTTGCGGGCTGATCGCGGTCTACTTTGGCCTGGTCGTCAGCCGGCTGCTGGGAGGCGCGCAATGACCGCAAGGACCATCGTCGAAGCGACGAAGCTCGCCATCTATGTCGGCGACGCGGACCACCACGCAGGCAAGCCGCTCTATCGCGCCATCGTCGAGCTGTTACGCGCCGAAGGGATCGCTGGGGCGACGGTCCTGCATGGCATCGAGGGGTACGGCGCGACGCGACGTATCCACACGGCGAAGATTCTCGACCTCTCGCAGGATTTGCCCGTCGTGATCGTGGCGATTGACCGCGACGAGAAGATTCAGGCCATCCTCCCGCAGATCGAGGCGCTGGTCACCAACGGGCTGGTGACGCTGGAGAAAGTACGCGTCGCCCTCTCGCGCCCGCTGCCGTTGTAGTCTCTTGGTGGCTCAGGGAGGTGAACGCATGCCAGCGCACGAGTTCTGGGGCGACCGCGCGGCGGGCTGGGTCGAGGCGATCATCGAGATTCCGCGCGGCAGCCGCAACAAATATGAATACGATCACGAGCGCGGCGTCTTCCGCCTGGACCGTGTGCTCTACTCGTCGGTCCACTACCCCACCGACTATGGCTTCATCGCGGGCACGCTCTCCGGCGACGGCGACCCGCTGGATATCCTCGTGCTGATCGAGGAGCCAACCTTTCCCGGTTGCCACATTCGCGTGCGCCCCATCGGCAAGCTGGTGACGGCGGATGAGAAAGGCGAGGACGAGAAGATTCTCTCGGTCCCGCTGGACGACCCGCACTTCAGCGATATTCACGACCTCGACGATCTGCCCTCCCACTGGCAGCGCGAGATCGCTACCTTCTTTCGCACCTATAAGGAGCTACAGGGCGTCGAGACCGAGGTGCGCGACTGGTTCGGCGCGGAAGCCGCCTGGGACGAGATCGCCGACTGTCAGCGACGGTACTCCGAGACGGCGACTCACGAGGGGTAAGCGGCGGTGTTCTCGGCATAAGTGTACATGACGTCGGGCTCGATGCGTAGATAGATTCCTTCGCCCCATGTTGTCGCGCTTGAGCCGCCGCTGGCCACCTGAAGCTCTTCGAGGGTCGTGAAGTCTGGATGCGCTGGCGCGATCAGCGACGCCGCGCCGTGGACGAGGATCGCGAGCGTCGTGCCCTCGAAGTACGTCAGGCTGACCGCGGGGCGCTGGAGGACGTGCTTCGCGCGGGCGGATGTCGCGACAGTCGGGATGCAGAACCGGCCGCGATAGAAGTGCGCGACGATGGGTGCGACGCGCGGCTCATCCCTGGCGGTCACGGTCGCCAGCGCAACCATCCGCCGCCCCTGCAGGTGCGTGATGACCTGTGCGGCAGAGAGCGACTTCTGCGGCATCTCGAAAGAGGCGCGTAGGAATCCACCCGCGCGCTCCATGCTGCGCGCCAGTAGCGCGTCGAGCCATTCACGATCCTCAGCCGTCTCGCGCATGCGTTGGCTCCTTTCTGGCTGTGCTAGCGGGCGATCTCGACGTAGTAGCCGTCAGGGTTCTGTGGATCGATCAGCGCCGTGATCGTTGAGCCAATGGGATAGCGCTCGGCGTCCTGCTCGTCCAGGTGGTCGCTGCGGAAGGCGCGCGTCTCGCCACTCGTGGGATCGGTCCAATCGGCCTCGATATACCAGTCATTCCGCGTAGTCATGACCTGCGTCGTCGGGTTCATGGTCATGTGGCGCTGGTGATCGATGTCGCGCACTTTCGCCGCGATCCCCACACCTGTCTCGCGCAGTCCGCTTACCTCTGTCCGGCGCAATATCGCGCCGACCACGATGATGGCAAGGACTGCGAAGAAGATCAGGAAAAAGAACTGTTGAACGTGACGGCGCCTCTATGCGCCAGACGCTCCCTGCCGCTTGACGGCTGCCGCGTGCGACACCTATACTGCCATGCAAGCGACCCTGCGCGTATCACAGGACTGTATATGACCTCTAGTAGCGGCGCGGTCCACGTTATCAGGAGGGCGAGATGAAAACGCTCGGCGCGATCTTCGCGATCCTGGGCATCGTCGCCGTCGCGGTCGGCGCGCTCAGGCACTTCAGCCCGTTTATCCTGCCAACCACTCCCAACGCTAGCCTGTATATCGTCGCTGGGGGTATCGCTGTCATGGTGCTGGGCGCGGTGGTCGCGCGTGTAGGCGGGGAACCAAACAGCGAGAAGTAGGGTGAAGGCGCGAAGCGTTCGTCTCCTGCTCCGACCTCACTCATTTGGCTGCAACGCCTTGAGCCGCGCCAGCAGCTGCTCAATTGTCCCCGTCAGATGCTCACTGCGGGTGACGGTCCCCAGCAACTCCTGCAGCGCCAGCGTCACCACCCCGCGCTCATTTTCGCTCAGTGGCAATGAGTACGACGCGCCTGACGCCTGCTCCTCTGTCGGCGTGCCCTGCTCCTCGCTCATCTCAGCCTCTCAATCATCATCACGACACGAGCAGGCGAAGACATGTATCCCGCCTGCTCACAGTGTATCGCGTCTCTGTTCGGCTATGCGCGCGCCGCGACCGATGCGCCCACCGCGGCGCGCAGCGTCTCGGCCTTGTCGGTGCGCTCCCACGGCAGATCGATGTCCGTGCGACCGAAGTGGCCGAACGCCGCCGTCGGCTGGTAGATCGGCCGGCGCAGGTTCAGCGACTGGATGATCCCTGCCGGGCGTAGGTCGAAGTGTTTGTTGATCAGCGCGATGATCTCCTCGTCGGAGATCTTGCCGGTGCCGAACGTCTCGACGAAGAGCGAGAGCGGACGCGCCACGCCAATCGCGTACGAGACCTGGAGCTCGATGCGATCCGCCAGCCCCGCCGCGACGATGTTCTTCGCCACGTAGCGCGCCGCATACGCCGCCGAGCGGTCCACCTTTGTCGGGTCCTTGCCGCTGAAGGCGCCGCCGCCGTGGCGCGCCATGCCGCCGTAGGTATCCACGATGATCTTGCGACCCGTCAGCCCGGCGTCGCCCATCGGGCCGCCGACGACGAAACGCCCGGTCGGGTTGATGAAATACTTGGTCTTCGCGTCAAGCATCTCAGCAGGGACGACAGGGTTGATGATCTGCTCGTGCACATCAGCCGCGATCTGCTCCTGGGTAGCGTCGTCGCTGTGCTGTGTCGAGATGACAACAGTATCGACGCGCACCGGCTTGCCATGCTCGTACTGCACCGTCACCTGGCTCTTGCCGTCCGGGCGCAGATACTTCATCGGGCCGTTGTTGTCCCAGGCGGCGCGGCGCGTCTCGGAGAGACGGCGTGTCAGCTTGTGCGCCAGGCTGATCGGCGTCGGCATCAGCTCCGGCGTCTCGTTGCAGGCGAAGCCGATCATCATGCCCTGGTCACCGGCGCCGATGGCGTCCAGCTCGGTGTCGGAGAGCGCGCCCGTCGCCAGCCGGTCGCGGTACTCGACCGAGGCGCTCACGCCCATGTCGATATCCGGGCTTTGCTTGCCAATCGCGGTCACGACGCCACAGGTGCGATAGTCGAAGCCGTAGCGCGCGTCGGTGTAGCCAGCGCGGCGGATCGTCTCGCGCACGATCTCAGGGATGTCCACCCAGGTGGAGGTGGTGATCTCGCCCGCGACGAGAATCAGGCCGGTGGTCGTCGCCGCCTCGCAGGCCACGCGCGCCAGCGGATCGTCACGCAGCATCGCGTCGAGCACGCCGTCACTGATCTGGTCGCACAGCTTGTCGGGGTGCCCTTCCGTCACGCTCTCGCTGGTGAAAAATGAAGTCGGATTGCTGTAGAAACTGCTGCTGCTCATGCCACGCGTCGCCCTCTCTGACAGGATTGGGCTGTAGCCGCCGCACGCCACGCCGGCGCAACGGCAGTGGTCAGGCGTGCCTCGGCTTCAGCCCAAAGTCCCTCTTTCCGGTTTCTCGCGCAGATGCGAGAAGAGATACCTGTACGGCTCGATAAGGACCTGCTCCTTGGACCAGGCATCCGTGCAGTAGGCGGGGACACCGCCTTCAGGCGCGAACGTAGTGGGTTACCACATGCGTAGCCTGAGAACCCGCCAGGCTTGAGCCCGTGCGGAGTGTCAGTGCACACACTACTCGCTCATCACATGCCCGTAGGCTTCACATCTTCGCTGGCCGCCGCGCCAGCCAGACCAGGAACTTACCTGACCCCAACCGGCGCGACAGCCTCCGCGAATCACTATCAGAGGACGCCCAACGCGCCTCCGTTCAAACGCTCCCTAGGTCCCCGACTCCCACGCCGCCAGGTACTCCTGCTGCTCCGGGGTCAGGGTGTCGATCTCGATCCCCATCGCGTGGAGCTTGAGGCGCGCGATCTCACGATCGATCTCAGTCGGGATCGTGTACACACGCGGCGCCAGGCTCTTCGCGTTCGCCAGCATATACTCCGCGCCCAGCGCCTGGTTGGCGAAGCTCATGTCCATCACACTTGCCGGGTGGCCATCCGCCGCCGAGAGGTTCACCAGCCGGCCATCGGCCAGCAGGTAGACCTTGCGCCCATCGGCGTAGGCGTATTCCTCGATGAAGTCGCGCACGGGCCGGTGGCCGGCGGTCGCCAGCGCCTCCAGCGCCGGGATGTTGATCTCGTCGTTGAAGTGGCCGGAGTTGGCGATGATCGCGCCGTTCTTCATCGCCGCCAGGTGCGCCTGGTCGAGCACATTGATGTCGCCGGTGACGGTGATGAAGATGTCACCCTCCGCGGCCGCCTTCAACATCGGCATCGCACGGAAGCCGTCCATGACCGCCTCGATGGCGCGCACGGGATCGACCTCGGTGACGATGACGTTCGCGCCCAGGCCCTTCGCGCGCGAGGCCACGCCCTTGCCGCACCAGCCGTAGCCGGCGACGACGACCGTGCTCCCGGCGATCAGCGTGTTGGTCGCGCGGATGATCGCGTCGATGGTGCTCTGGCCGGTGCCATAGCGGTTGTCGAACAGGTGCTTGGTGTCGGAGTCATTCACCGCCAGCACCGGGAAGCGCAGGACATTGCCCTTTTCCATGCTGCGCAGGCGGATGACGCCGGTCGTCGTCTCCTCGGTGCCGGCGATGACGTTGGGGATCAGGTCGGTGCGCTCCTTGTGCATCAGCGAGACAAGGTCGCAGCCGTCGTCCATCGTCATCTGCGGCGCGTGGTCGAGTGCGGCGTTGATGTGCTTGTAGTACGTCTGCTCGTCCTCGCCCTTGATGGCGTAGGTCGAGATGCCGTAGTCGGTCATCAACGAGGCGGCCACGTCGTCCTGCGTCGAGAGTGGGTTGCTGGCGCAGAGCACGAGGTCCGCGCCACCCTCCTTCAGCGTGATCGCCAGGTTGGCGGTCTCGGTGGTCACGTGCAGACAGGCCGCGACGCGGATGCCCTTGAGCGGCTGCTCGCGCTGGAAACGCGCGCGGATCAGCCGGAGGACGGGCATATCCTTCGCCGCCCATTCGATACGCGCCTTGCCGTGTGGGGCCAGGCTCAGGTCTTTGACGTCACCCTTGACGCCAGTTGGGGTCACAGTCGTCATATCGGTTCTACTCCCTTGTCGGGAACGTCCCGGCGAGCTTTCGCCGCCGGAATGAGCGATGAACTTCGTTTCAAGCAGACGCCCATCGCCGGTAGACAGGCGCCTGCATGCAGACTCTCAATGGTCGCCACAAGGGATGCGCGCGAACGCTTCCTCGTTGCGCCGGCTGACGCCGGGTGCTCCGCGATGCGCCCCTCCCTGGCGCGACAGCAAAGCGGAGGTCACGGCTGCGGCGGTGGCGCTGGGCGCACAGGCCCGGGCGCTCCGGCCAGGTTCACGACGCCGCGTATACGAATGACACGAGACGTCGATACGTATGAGTACGACTCCTCCCGGCGGATCAGGCCCGCCAGTCTCCCTCGAAGTGGGTAAACGTCACGAATTCATGATAGCGCGCCGCGATCTGCTCCGGCGTGAGCGTGCGTAGGCGCTCGACACTGAAGTCCTCGCACGCGAACGAGCCGAGGATGTTGCCGTGGATCAGCGCGCGGCGAAAGTCGGCGTCGGTCAGACTCGCTCCAGCGCTCAGCCGCCGCCCCAGGTAACCCAGAAAGCCACCGGCGAAGCTATCGCCGGCCCCGGTCGGGTCGCGCACCTCGTCCATCGGATAGGCTGGCGCTGCGAAGAAGGAGCCGTCCGCGCCGAACATCAGCGCCCCGTATGGCCCCTGCTTGACCACCAGCTTCTTCGGCCCCAGGCTCAGGATGTAGCGCGCCGCCGCGCGCAGGCTCGGCGTCTCGGCGAGTTGGCGCGCCTCCTCCTCGGCGAGGAGCAGCACGTCCACGTGGCGGATCACCTCGATGAGATCCTCGCGCGTGGTATTGATCCACAGCTCGATGGTGTCAAGCGCGGTCAGCTTTACCGTTCCCGCCGCGCGGGCCTGCCTGAGCACGTTGAGTTGCAGTGTAGGCTGTATGGTCGCCAGGAAGAGGAGGTCCGAGCGTCGGTACTCTTCTGGAACCTCGGGGTGGAAGTCGCCGAAGACGCCAAGCTCGGTGTAGAGCGTGTCGCGCGAGTTCATGTCCAGATGGTAATCGGCGCCCCAGCGGAAGGTCTTGCCGGGTGTGACCTGGAGACCCGTCGTGTCGATGCGCCTTGCGCGGAATTCGTCGATATAGCGCCGGGGAAAATCCTCGCCGACGACCGCGACCATATTCACGCGATCATACAGCGAAGCGGCGAGCGAGAAATAGGAGACCGCGCCGCCCAGCACATCCTCCACCTGCCCGAACGGCGTCTTCACCGTATCGAGCGCCACCGAGCCAACCACCAGTATAGCCACACCCACTCCTCTGCGCGCGTAACAGCCGCGCCACCACTTGTTCAGTTGTTCATCAACTCCGCCAGCGCCGCGCCATACGGCGGACGCGCCACCCCCACCTCCGTCACGATCGCCGCGATGTAGCGCGCCGGCGTCATGTCGAACGCGGGATTCGCCACGCGCGCGTCCTCCGGCGCGATGCGCCGTCCCGCGAGCGTCGTGATCTCGTCGGCGGCGCGCTCCTCGATGGGAATCGCGTCGCCATCGGGCAGCGCAAGGTCCACCGTCGAGCGTGGCGCGACGACATGCAGCGGAACGCCATGCTCGCGCGCCAGGATCGCCAGACCGTAGGTGCCGATCTTGTTCGCCACATCACCGTTGGCCGCGATGCGATCCGCGCCGACGAAGACGCCGCGGATATCGCCGCGCCGCAGGAAGTGCGCCGCCATGTTGTCGGCGATCAGCGTGTAGGGCACGCCCGCGCGCCCCAACTCCCACGCCGTCAGCCGCGCGCCCTGCAGGATGGGCCGCGTCTCGTCCACGTAGACATGCAGCCGCTTGCCCGCCTGATGCGCCGTGAAGATTGGCGCCAGCGCCGTGCCCATCCCAGCGGTGGCCAGCGCGCCGGCGTTGCAGTGCGTCAGCAGCGTGTCGCCATCGGCGATCAACTCGGCGCCGAGACGGCCCATCGCGCGACAGGCGGCGGCGTCCTCGGCGGCGATGGCGCACGCCTCGCGCAGCAGCCGCTCGGGCAGTTCAGTATGAGGCGCATCGCTGGCGACCGCAAGCAGCCGGTCGAGCGCCCAGCCGAGGTTGACCGCGGTGGGACGGGTCGCGCGCAGCGTCGAAGCGATTGCCCAAAGCCGGGCTGGCGGATCATCCACCAGAGCCGCCTCGCGCGCGCCGAGCGCCAGCCCATACGCCGCCGCGACGCCAAGCGCCGGGGCGCCGCGCACCTGGAGACCCCGGATCGCATCAGCTACGTCCGCGCTCGTCGCGCAGGTCAAGACGACCACCTCGCCGGGCAGGCGCGTCTGGTCAATCAGGCGCAGCGCATGGGCGCCCTCGTCCCACCAGAGCGTGCGCGGCAAGCCATCCGCCGTGAACGGTCGCATGTCCGCATCGACCGTCTCGTCGGCAAGGCTGGCGCTCGGCTGGGCCACGGCTGACGTCCTTCTTCCAGGTAATAGGGAGGAGATGGGGTAGAAAAAACGGCCTCTCCGGTGAGAAGCCGCATCGTACGCTTGGCGCCCTGGCAGGCGCCTGCGGATGTGGCTCATCTTTCGGAAAGGCGTAACCGCCTTCCGCCGGAGTTAGCACCGCGTCGGGCTTGGTCGCCCGCCGGTTGCCGGGTGTCTTCGGGCCGTTCCCTCTACCCGTCTTGATGAGCTGGCCGCCCTGGCGACCCATCGGAATAGCGCAGTATCGCGCAGAGTGTAGCATAGCCATACTAGCCCGTCAAGCGGCGCCGCGCTCACGAACAGACCGCGCTATGAGGCGAGGCTGCGCGCCGAGCGGAATGGCAGACGAGGGGTAACGCGCTCGCCGCCTGGTCTATAACGGGAATAGGACTATTGGCAAAGAAAGTGCGAAAAAAGATAGCCCAGTATGGTAGGATTGCGTTGTCACCCTAACCGCGATCCAGGGGGTGTGTGAGGCAGTGGCAGGGCATGTGTTACCGCCGTTCCAGGCGTCCGTTCCACCTATTGCAAGGATCAGCCAGCGTGACTGGCGGGTGGGCGTTCTGGACCGGTGGCAGGGGGGCCGCAGGGATGGATCTGTCTACCACGTCTGCAAGTGTTGGAGCCTCAATCGCCGCCGGAACCACTGACGCCTTCTCGGAGACGTCATCTGGAAAACGAGCCGCGATCGGCGCGCAATCATCAGCGCAGCACTGGTCCTTCGAATCGATCTACGACGAGTTCAAGACGCCAATCTACAACTACGTCTACCACCTGGTGGGCAACCGCGAACAGGCCGACGACCTGACCCAGGACACCTTCCTCAAAGCCTTCAAGGCGCTCCCCAAGATGGACGGGAACCTGAAACTCTCGGCGTGGCTCTATCGCATCGCGACGAACACCGCGTACGACGCTCTGCGCCGGCGCAAGCTCATCGCCTGGATGCCCTGGCAGGATCTGGATCACGAGCCGGCGGATGTGGAGAGCGCCGACCCGCAGGAGACCATCGGCACCACCGAGCTGGTGAACGCCGCGTTGCGGCAGATGCCACAGCATTATCGCGCCGCCTTGCTGCTCTACACGCGGGAAGGCTACTCGTACGCGGAGATCGCGAAGACGCTCCGCATCGCGGAGAGCGGCGTCAAGATGTACCTGTCGCGGGCGCGCCATTCATTCCGTGAACACTATCGCGCGCTGGAGAACGGCGGAGGCGGCGAGAGATGAACTGCGAGCAGGCCGAGGAGCTCCTCAGCGCGTACCTGGATGACGCACTGGAGCCCGGCCTGAGCCAGGAAGTGCGCGAGCATCTGGAGACCTGTGAGCGTTGCCGCGCGATCCTGGACGATTATCGTAGGCTCGACGCCGAGCTGGCTACCGCGCCAGTGGTCACTCCAGACGACAACCTGCGCGACCGTCTCTTCTCCTCCGATGAATATCGCGCGTTGCTGCGCGAACAACAGGCCGCCGCGGACGCGCCGACCGAGAAGCATCGTCGCATCCTGGTCGCTCTGCGCCCGAACTCGCCGCTCTGGTCGAAGGCGCTCCTGCCCATCGCCGCCGCGCTCGCGCTGGCCCTGCTGCTGACCGTGCTGGCGCGACAGGGCGTCTTCCCCTTCTCCAGCGCAGCGCATCATTCCGTCAGTACGAGCGTGCCCTTCAGCGGTCCCGACCAGACCGGCGCGCCGCTCGCCGCTGGGCCGCGCGTCGTCTACCTGCGCGACGGACGGCTGTGGAGCGCGCCGGAGCAGGGGCCGGGCCTCGCGCAGCGGCTGACACCGGAAGGCGTCACGGTCGGCGCATGGGCGGTCTCTCCGCTGGAGGGCGCGAGCGGCGCGCGTACGGTGGCCTACACCGACACCAAGACCCACACGCTCCACCTGATCCGCAGTGATGGGCAGAGTGATCGCGCGCTTGGTGTGAACGCCAGTGGCGGGCTGACGTGGTCGCCCGACGGCGCGCGGCTGGCGTACCTGACCACTGGCGACACTGGCGCAACCATACTCCATGTGCTAGACGCCGACGGCTCGAACGACCGCGCGATCAGCGCCAGCGACTCGGTCGCCACGGCGCCGGTCTGGAACGCCGATGGGACCTGGCTGGTCTACACGCAGACGCATGAGAAGGCTCAGTCGGTATGGAGCTACAAGATCGTTGGGGGCTCCGCGCGCCAGTTGACCGACCATGGTGATCCCCAGGACGCGCAGGCGACCGTAGCGCGGCTGGCGTGGCTGCCCAGTTCCCTGCAACCCGTCGTGACCTGGGCCACCGCGCGCGATGGCGCGATTACCGGCATCTTCAGCGCACCAGCGACGAGCGCCGCTCCAGCGCAGCGCCTGACCCCGATTGGCGCGAGCTACACCGCCGCCGACTATACGCCAGCGCGCTCGGTCGGCGTCTGGCTCGTCGCCAGCGGCAAGGACCTCGCAGAGGTGGTGGCGACGACGCCGGAAGTATTGCCGGTGACAACAGCGAGCGATGCGATAACTGGGATTACCTGGTCGCCGACGGGCAACGCGGCGGCTGTCGCCACGGCGGAACAACTGGCCATCTGGATTCCAGGCCGCGGGCTGACGACCGTGGAGACGGGCCAGATCGGCGCGGTCACGTGGTCTGCCGATGGGAAAGCTGTCGCGTACACGATCAGTGATGGCGCGAAGGTCGCGCAGGTGAGCGCCAGCGCTGTCGCGACACCCACCGTCATTTCTGATGTCACCAGGATCACCGCGCTCGCCTGGGCGCCCGATGGCAAGAGTCTCGCGCTGGCGACCGAGAGCGGAGTCGTGATCGCCACGACCGACGGCTTATCATCCAAGCAGGTGGACGACACGCGCGCCAGCGAAGCCCGCCTGAGCTGGTCCATCGCGCGGTAGGCGATCATACCTGCTCTCGATTCTGAAGAGCTGGAGCATGGCGCAGTGGGGCGAAAGCCCCTCATACAAGAACAGCGCAACGGATTCGAAATTACGCGCTCGCCAGCCCAAACTCCATCACCAGCAAATCGAGCGCCATCTCTGGCGTCATGCGGCTGCGCTTGAGCGTGAGATCCACATCGAGCAGCCGCCGGTGCGTCGCCTCCAGCTCCTCGAAGGTGAACCGGCGCGCCGATGGCAGCGACTTCTCGACGACGAAGGGATTCAACCCCGTCTGCTGCGCGATCTGGAACGGACGCATCCCGCGCTCGCCGAGCGACTTGACCTTGAGCATGGCGCGCGTCTGCGTCGCGGTGATGGCGACGATGCCCAGCGGCGACTCCCCTTGCGCCAGCAACTCGTGTAGCAGGGTAAGCGCGCGCGCACGGTCGCGTCTGGCCAGCGCGTCGGTCAGGTCGAAGATGTAGCCCTGCCGCGCGATGGGGGTGAGCGCCCGCACCGTCTCGACGCTGATCTGGCCGCCCTGCCCGGCGTAGGTGGCGAGCTTATCCACCTCCAGCGCGAGTGGTCGCAGGTCGCCGCCGAGCGACTCGACGAGCAGCCGCGCCGCCTCACGGGTAAGTGTCGCGCCGCTGGCCCTGGCGCGCTTGGCCAGCCAGTCTTCGAGCGCCGCGCCCTTCGGTGATGTGTAAGCGCGCGCCGTGCCGTAGCGTTTGGCTGCGACGACGAGGGGATGCGTCTCTTCCAGCGCTTCGGGGACGACGACGACGAGCGCGGTGGTCTCCGGCACATGCGGGACATACTCGGCAAGGCCAGCGATGAAGGCTTTGGGCTCGGGCCCTTTGGCCTTGCGCTTGCCCGTCTCAGGAGGCGCGGCGTCGGCGCTCTCGTCACCGTCTTCGCTCGCCTCACCCTTCGCGGTGCGTTTGCGCTTGGGCAGGCCGTTGAGGATCACGAGCCGGCGCTCGCTGAGGAAGGGCATGGTGTCGCAGACAGCGCGCAGCGTTCCCAGGTCGGCGGTCTGCCCGTCGAAGGTATCCTGGTTATGCTCGAAGTCGCCGCTCGCGCGCAGCCGCGCCAACTCTTCGGCGGCGGAGAAGTCGTCGGGGCCATACAGCAGCAGAAACATATGGCAATTGTATGCCGCACGCTACGCAGGTCGCAATGAGCCGGGACAAGCGGTGAAGTGTGCGATTCGCTATATGGGAAGAAGATCAGTGGTGAGGAACGACAAATCCTGTTCGGGCCGTCGCTCTATGCGCTCCCACCCGGGAAACCCGCCCCAGTGAAAACAGATGCGCAGATAGCTGACGAAGGTGGTGCTGTGCCACTCATACAGCAGCGGCGCGTCAGCCACAGGATTGAGGCAGGGAACAGCGTATGGGCCAGCGCCGCTATAGAAGTACTTGTGATGCTCATCAGGCGCAATTGGAAGATTGCAACTTCCATCTTCCTCCTTGCCGTCGCTCCAATGCCCCCAGTTATCCAGTTCAACGACAGAGCGCGCTGAAAGCACATTCAGCGGATCAAGGCGCTCATACGGCCAAGTCGGGTAAGCACCAATGAAATCGACCTCTCCCACTACCTCATAGAATGAGCGCAAAGACAGCGGTAATACCCCAAACCGGCGTTTCAATTCGCTTATCTGCTGGGCAACGTCGTGATCAGGTTTCCTGTAAATAGGATATTTCCGCTCCCACTCTTGCGCCTCGGCAAGAGAAACGCGAGCATCTTTCAACGCCCATGCGTAGCCAAATTCGTAGCCGAGATCACGCAATCGCGGAATCTGCGTCTCGATGTTATGGCGCACGCGCCGCATTGTCTCATGCGCCACGGCCTGCGCGTCACTGTAGAACGTCTGATCCTGGATAGCTGGTCCCAGCGCCGTGAGTTCGGCCCATACCTGTTCATGCTCACCACTCTGATATCGTTCGAGAAAGCTGTGTGTCATGACATCTCGCCTCGGATACTGGCCTTCTCAAAGCGCTACATCTGATAGTGCAGAAGCCGAGCCAGCCTGACGTCAACTCATTGACTATCAACCAATCGCACATCCAGCACGCGATGGGTCGTGGGGAGATAGGTGATGTGGTACCGACGGTTGGGGGTACGCACGCGATGCTCCCGGCGCCTGTAGATACGGAACACCTGCATCGAGCCGTCGTCCGCGCGCATTTGCACAAGCGTATCAGCACGGCGTTCGTTCAGCGGATTGCCGTAAGGTGTCCAGTAGACGGTGACACCTTCTACCTGCGCTGGCTCCTCTTTGGCGGAGGCCATAATGCGTCGCCAGATCCACAATAGCCCTACTCCGTAGAGAATGATCGCCAAAGAAATCAGGGCGATGACTCGCGCCATCCTGAATAGGTCACCGCTGCTGGAGCGCAGGTCGTCTGGCGCGCGTCCCCACCCCAGCCATGCGCGGAGACGCAACCGCAGGCTCGTCATCGGGCATCCTCACAGGCGCGTACAGCCTTCTTGCCTGCGCTTATCATGACATAGAGGAGCAACTACTGCTCGCGCCGTGAAGATGGGCGAAGACCGGCGCGATAAATCGCGCCCCTACAAATAGATGTTCAGGCATGGGCGCTCTTTCTACAATGGGAAGGGGTTAGGTTTATGGCGTCAGGCGGGTGAGGTCGCGGGGGAAGAGCGCCGCCAGCTTGACGTTCGGCAGGTCGAGCAGTTGCATCAGCAGGCGCTCCAGCCCGATGGCGAAGCCACCCTCCGGCGGCATCCCATAACGGAACGCCTCCAGGTACTCGGCGAACGGCTCGACCGGCAGCCCGCGTTCCTCCAGCGCCACCAGATAGTCGGCGTAGCGGTGCAGCCGCTGCCCCCCACTCACTAGCTCCGTCCCACGGAAGATCAGGTCGAACGAGTTGGTGTACTCTGGTCGCGCAGGGTCGGGATAGACGTAGAACGGGC
>Ga0207684_10000804_pt1 | contig 36285 bp, 17 predicted proteins | sample KBSK5501metaG_FD_184342 | JGI IMG/M metagenome (GOLD analysis project Ga0207684, IMG submission 184342) | Corn, switchgrass and miscanthus rhizosphere microbial communities from Kellogg Biological Station, Michigan, USA - KBS K5-50-1 metaG... | ecosystem: Host-associated > Plants > Roots >... | reverse complement strand
CGGCCGCCCGCCCGAGTTCGGCCGCGCGATCGGCGAGCTCGCGCGAACACTGGCGACGGCGCCGAAACGCGAGGCGATCGAGCGCCTGGCGAAAGACCACGGCCTCGACCGGCGCGCCGCGGCGAACCTGCGCGCGTATCTGGACGAGCAAACCGAAGCCACCGGGGAAGTCCCGAGCGACCGCACGATCGTCGTCGAGCGCTATCTGGACGAAGTCGGCGACTGGCGCGTGTGCATCCTGTCCCCGTTCGGGGCGCGCGTCCACGCGCCGTGGGCCACGGCAGTCCTCGCGAAGCTGAGAGAAGGCGCGGGGACAAGCCCGACGGGCCTGCACCCGCAACCGAACTCGGACGCTTCGGACGCCGAGATGCTCTGGTCCGACGACGGGATCGTGTTCCGCCTTCCGGAATCGGAGGAGCCGCCGGACGTCTCCGACTTCCTTCCCGCGCCCGACGAGGTGGAGGATCTCGTCGCGCGAAACCTCGGCCAGACGTCTCTTTTCGCCGCCCGTTTCCGCGAGAACGCGGCCCGCGCGCTGCTCCTGCCGCGCCGGCATCCGGGCCGTCGCAGCCCGTTGTGGGCGCAGCGCAAGCGCGCGGCGGACCTGCTCGCGGTCGCGTCGCGGTACGGCTCGTTTCCGATCCTCCTCGAGACGTACCGCGAGTGCCTGCGGGACGTCTTCGATCTGCCCGGCCTGGTCGAAATCCTCCGCCGCGTCGCTTCGCGGCGCATCCGGATCGTCACCGTGGACTCGCGCGCCCCCTCGCCGTTCGCGGCGTCGCTCCTCTTCTCCTACGTCTCGAACTTCATCTACGACGGCGACGCGCCGCTGGCAGAGCGGCGGGCGCAGGCGCTTTCGGTCGACTCTGCGCAGCTGAAGGAGCTTCTCGGGGAAGCGGAGCTGCGCGAGCTCCTCGACGCGCGCGCGATCGACGAGGTCGAACGAAGCCTCCAGCGGCTCGAGGGACGCCCGGTCGGCAACCCCGATGCGCTTCATGACCTCCTGCTCTCCCTCGGGGACCTGACCGAGGAGGAGATTCAAATGCGCGCCTCGCCGCCGGACGCGGTCGAGCGGTGGCTCGGCAGACTCGTCGCCGAGCGGCGGGTCATCGCGGTGGCGATCGCGGGGGAGCGGCGGTTCGCCGCGGCCGAGGACGCGGCGCGCCTGCGCGACGCGCTCGGTGTCCCGCCGCCTCCCGGACTGCCGGACGCGTTCCTCGAAGACGTCGACGATCCGCTGGGTAATCTGGTCTCGCGCTGGGCGCGGACGCACGGTCCTTTCCGGGCCGAGGACGCGGCGGCGCGGTTCGGCCTTCCGATCGCGCCCGTCCGCTTAGCCCTCGAGAGGCTCGCGGAGGAGGAGCGCGTCGTCGAAGGAGAGTTCCTGCCCGGAGGGCGCTCCCGCGAGTGGTGCGATGCCGGCGTACTGAAGGCGTTGAAGCGGCGGTCGCTCGCGAAGCTCCGCAAGGAGGTCGAGCCCGTCGAGGCGCCGGCGTTCGCCAGGTTCCTCGCGGAATGGCAGGGCGTGACCCGCCCGAGGACCGGGCTCGACGCGCTCCTCTCTTCGATCGAGCAACTGCAGGCAGCGCCGGTCCCCGCTTCGGTCCTCGAGACGGAAATCCTCGCCGCTCGCAACGCGGCTTACAAACCGGCGGACCTCGACCTCCTCTGCGCCGCGGGGGAAGTGATGTGGCGCGGCGTCGCGGCCGTCGGGCCGCACGACGGACGGATCGCGCTCTACCTTCCGGACCGGTACCGGCTCCTCGCTCCGCCGCCCGGGCGCGCCGAGGGAAAGCTCGCCGGTGAGATCCGCGAGCTCCTCGAACGGCGTGGGGCGCTCTTTTTTTCGGATCTCGCTCGCGAGACCGGCGCGTTTCCGCGCGAGCTCGTCGACGCGCTGTGGGACCTCGTCTGGACGGGAGAAGTCACGAACGACACCCTCGCTCCGCTGCGGGCATTCGTTCGGGGGGCTGCCGCGCGCGCTTCCCGACGGCAGTTCCGCGGACGCTCGTTCCGCTCCCGGCGCGCCGGACCGCCGGGCAGCGAGGGACGGTGGTCACTCCTGCCGGGGCCAGCGTCCGGCAGTGCCGCTCCCACGGAGACCGAGCGCCGCGCCGCTCTCACCCTGTCGCTTCTCGAGCGCTACGGCGTCCTGACCCGCGAAGCGGTCCACGCCGAGGACGTCCCCGGCGGCTTCTCGACCGTCTATCCCGTCGCGAAGGCGATGGAAGAGGCGGGTCGCGTGCGGCGCGGGTACTTCGTCGCCGGACTCGGAGCGGCGCAGTTCGCGCTGCCGGGCGCGGACGACCGGCTGCGCGCCCTCCGAGAGCCGTCGGAGGAACCGCAGACGCTCGTGCTGGCCGCGACCGACCCGGCGAACCCGTACGGTGCCGCGATCGCGTGGCCGGAGCGGGAAGGCGCCCGGCCGCAGCGCGTCGCGGGCGCTCAGGTGGTGCTGGCGGATGGACGCCTCGTCGCGTGGATCGGCCGCGCCGAGAGGAATCTCCTGACGTTCCTGCCCGAGTCGGACCCGGAGCGTACCGAGAGCGCGCGGGCAATCGCATCGGCGCTCGTGTCCCTCGTCGCCGACGGACGGCGGCGGGCGCTCTTGATCGCGAAAGTGGACGGCGCGGATCCCGCCGCGTCGCCGCTCGCGAGCTTCCTCGCCGCGGCGGGATTTCTCCCGGGGAGCCGCGGATATCTCATCCGGGCCACGCCGCGAGCGGAAGAATCGAGAGTCGTCGCCGATGCCTGAGGGCGACACGGTGCTGTGCGCCGCGCGCGAAGGCCGGGCTCTTCCCTTCGGAATCGGTCTCGGGCTGCTGTTTCTCGGGCTGCTCCCATTCGCCACCGCTTGTTCGCGGCGGCCGACCGTCTTTCCGGGAGCTCCCGTCGTTCTGATCTCGATCGATACGTTGCGCGCGGATCACCTTCCGGCGTACGGGTACCGCGGCGTCGAGACCCCGAACCTGGAAGCTCTGCGCAAGGATTCGATCATTTTTGAAAACGCCCTGACCCATGTTCCGCTTACGTTGCCGTCGCATACGTCTCTCCTGACGGGGTTGCTCCCCTTCGAGCATGGCGTTCGGGACAACCTGGGGTACAAGCTTTCAAAGGACCACGTGACGCTCGCGACCTTCTTGCGAGGTCGCGGGTACGCGACCGGCGGAGCAATCTCCGCGGTGGTGCTGGAACACGGCTCCGGGATCGCGGAGGGGTTCGATTTCTACGACGACGCCGTCGAGATCCGGGACATCGAGGAGCCGCTGGGGCACGTGCAGCGGTCTGGCTGGCAGACCGAGCGGCTTCTGGAGGAATGGATCGAGCGACAACCCGGCGGAAAGCCGCTCTTTGCTTTTCTCCACCTGTACGAGCCGCACACCCCGTACGATCCGCCCGAGCCCTTCAAGAGCCGCTATCGCTCGAGTCCCTACGACGGCGAGATCGCGACGGCGGACGCCATCGTCGGACGATTCCTCGGCTTCCTGAAGCGCAAGGGCATCTACGATCGCGCGCTGATCGTGTTCCTTTCCGATCATGGCGAGGGCCTCGGCGAGCACTCCGAGGATGAGCACGGGATCCTTCTCTACCGCTCGACGATTCGTGTCCCTCTTTTTCTGAAGCTCCCCGGCTCCCCGGATGCGGGGCGTCGCGTGCCGGAGCCTGCACAGATTGGCGATGTCTATCCGACCGTCTGCTCGGTTCTCGGCGAAAAGGGGCCTCCGGGACTGTCAGGAGTCTCGCTCTGGACGCTCGCGCACCAAAAGATGGCTCCCCGCCGCGTCTACAGTGAAACTCTCTATCCCCGATTTCACTTCGGCTGGAGTGATCTCGCCTCGCTCACGGACGATCGTTACGAGTACATCGAAGCTCCCAGGTCCGAGCTGTACGACTGGCGCGCGGATCCGGCGCAGATGCGCGATCTCTCCGGGGGTCTGCCACCCCCCTTTCGGTCCATGAGGATCGAGCTCGGGAGGATCAGCCGCACTTTGCAGGCCCCGGGCGCGGCGGATCCCGACACGATCAAGAAACTCGCTTCGCTCGGCTACATCAGCGCCGCGCCGGCCAACGCCACCGCCCGGGATCTGCCCGACCCGAAAGACCGGATCCATACGATCGATCGCCTGAAGGAGGCTTCCCGCCTGGGTGCCGAGCATCGGGACGAGGAGGCGATCGCTCTGCTTCGGGAACAGACCGAGCAAAACCCTCTCATGCTGGACGTCTGGGAGACGCTCGCGCGTACTTTGCGCCGGGCGGGCCGGTCACGGGAAGCGCTGGAGGCGCTCACCCATGTGGACCGCCTGAGTCCCGGCACCCCGCAGATTCTGCTCGCGCTCTCCGATCTCTCTCTGGAGAACCGGGATTTTCGGAAGGCACGCTCATTCGTAGAGGCCGCCCGGATCGCGGGCGCGACGAACTTTCACGGGCAGCTCGCCGCGATCGCGCTCGCGGAGGGAAACCTCGAGATGGCGCGAACCGAGGCTCTGGCAGCCCTCTCCCAGCGCAAGACCGGCCGGATCCCGCGCGTCCTGCTCGCCCGAATCGAGCAGCAGAACGGAAAGCTCGCGGAGGCGCTCGACTATCTCGACCAGGCTCTGGAGCTGGAACGCAAAGGGGACCAGAAGCCGCTGATCAATCTGAGGTCCACGCGGGGCGACATCCTGGCCAGGTTGGGGCGCGAAAAGGAAGCCGAAGAAGAGTTCCGGGCGGAAATCGCCGGCTTCCCCGAAAACTTCGATGCCTGGTCCCGTCTCGCCTTGCTCTACGCGAGCCAGGGGCGTGTCGGCGAGTATCGCGAGCTGTTGAACGACATGACACGGCGCGTGCCAACGACGCGAAGTTTCGACGCCGCGGCGCGGGTAGCGGACATCGTCGGGGACAGAGTGACCGCCCGTGAGTGGCGAAAACGCAAGAGCGAGAGGTTTCCCGGGGCCGGATAAGCAACCGGGACGACTGCACTTTTTCGTACGAGAATTCAAAAATCTGTTCCGGGGCCGGTCGGCAGGGCCCCGGCGTCTGCTCGACCTTCCTCTGAAGCGGCTTTCAACTTCTTGCTGCAGAACCTTTTGCTCGATTTAGGCTGATCGCACTTTCCGGGCGACCGCTGGGCTCTGGCTTTGCACTGCTGTCCCGCGAAAGGATGCTTTCAGCACGCAAAGACAGGGTTTCATCACTGCCGCGCAAGTTTCCAAAATGAGGAAAGGAGGGTCTATGGCGCATCGGTTCCGATTCGTCCTTCCGGCGATCGGGCTCCTGGCGGCGTTCCTTGTCGCCGCGCCCGCGTTCGGTCAGTTCGGCGAGGCCAAAGGCAACCTTTACGGGAAGGTCGTCGACGAACAGGGAGGAGCTCTGCCCGGGGTCACGGTGACCTTGAAAGGTCAGGGCGCTCCCCAGACGCAGAACACCGACGCGAGAGGGGAGTTCCGATTCTTGAACCTCGCCCCGGGGACGTACTCGCTTACCCTTTCTCTCGCAGGATTCGGGACCGTCAACCGCGAAAATCTCGCGGTCAACCTCGGCCGCAACACGGAGCTGACGGAGACGATGAAGCTTTCCGCGGTCGCGGCCACGGTGACGGTGACTGGTGAGGCGCCGATCCTCGATACGCGCAAGGTTCAAACCGGCGCCCAGATCACTCAGGCGGAGTTGAAGAGCATCCCGACCGCTCGGGACCCGTGGGTGATGCTGCAGAGCACTCCCGGCGTCCAGATCGACCGCATGAACGTGGCCGGCAGCGAGAGCGGCCAGCAGTCGACTTTCGTATCAAAGGGATCGTCCGGCGGGAGCTTTACGGTCGACGGGATCAATTTCACCGACCTGACCGCGCTGGGCGCCTCCCAGGGGTACTACGACTTCGACTCCTTCCAGGAGATTCAGGTCATCACGGGAGGGAGCGATCCCTCCATCGCGGGCGAGGGCGCCCACGTCAACATGATCACCAAGCGCGGGACGAACGAGGTCCACGGATCGGGACGACTTTTCGTCGTGGACCAGTCGTTCGAGGCGGACAACGTTCCCAGAGAAGCGCAGACGCAGACCGCCGGGATCGGCGCCGGCAACAAGATCACCAGCGTCCAGGAGTACGGCTTCGAAGCCGGCGGCCCCATCGTGAAGGACCGCCTCTGGCTCTGGGGCGCCTACGGCCGCGACCAGGTCAACCTGCTCGTCGCCGGGACGCGAACCGATAAAACCACTCTGGAGAACCTGAACTCCAAACTGAACTGGCAGATCGTTCCATCCAACTCGGCAGACGTCTACTACCAGCGTAGCGATAAGCTGAAGTTCGGTCGGGGCGCCGGCGCGGATCGCCCGCAAGAGACCACTACGGATCAAACGACGCCGGCAAACGTCTGGAAGTTTGGGGATTCGCAGGTGTTTTCCCCGAGCCTGTTCGCCAGCGTTTCGTACAACGGGACGAACGGGCTCTTCACGCTGGACCCGGAAGGAGGAAAAAACAAGCAGCTCTTCATCGACGAGGGGGGGGTCTGGCACAACTCCGGCTACTTCCTGGATTCCAAGCGCCCTCAGCGCCAGGCCAAGGGGGACGTCTCCTTCTTCTTCAACACCGGCAAGCTCGGGCACGAGCTGAAGGCCGGGTTCGGCTATCTGAAGTCGATCGGCACTTCGCTCTACGGGTGGCCGGGAGACGGGTCGGGAGGACTTGCCGCGAAGACCTACGGAACCCTGGCGAGCTGCGACGTTCCCTGCGCGGCAATCACTCGGGATTCGAATTCAAGCGTGGAAGGGAAGTACTACAGCGCCTTCCTGGGAGACACTCTCACGGCCGACCGGCTGACGATCAACGTCGGGGTCCGCTGGGACAAGCAGTTCGGCGAAAACCTTCCGAAATTGATCGCTGCCAACCCGACCTTTCCGGAGATACTCCCCGCGATCAACTACCGCGGAAGCGGGCGCGAGTTCACCTGGGAGGATTATCAACCTCGAGTCGGAATCACTTACGCGCTGGGCGCTCGGCGAACGACTCTCGTCAAGGCGAGCTACGCGCGCTTCGCATCGACTCTGGGGACCGGCACCATCGGCCTGACCAACCCGAGCCCGGGCTACGCCTCCTACGGCTACTATGCCTGGAACGACGCGAACGGCGACCACCTGGTTCAGCCCGGCGAAGTGGACACGTCGGCGAATGGGTTCCAGTTCGCGGCGTATTACGATCCCTCCAACCCGGGGTCCGCAGCGTCACCCAACAAGATCGACCGCCATCTTTCGGCCCCTTTGACCGACGAGGTCGTGGTCGGAGTCGATCATGAGCTTTTCCCCGATCTCGCGGTGGGAGTTGCCTACACCTACCGATATTTCAAAAACTTCGTTTACGGCATCCGTTACGATCCCACCACCGGGACCATCCTCACGCGAGACGACTACGTGCAGTACGCTACGTTGACGAACAACGCGACCGAACCGATCGCGTACAGCGAGCCGGCCTTTCAGATTCGGCCGGAGGTGCTGGCCCGTCTCGGCCAAACGCCCCCCGGCTTCTTCTACACCAACCGGCCCGGGTACCACCAGACGTACAACGGCGTCGATTTCACCCTCACAAAACGGCTCTCCAACCGGTGGATGATGCGCGGGTTTTTCACCTTCAACGACAACAAGCAGCATGTCAGCTCGAACGGCTGCGTTGATCCCACCAATGTCGTCTCCAACGCGACCGGGCAAGCGTGCCGCGACAACAACGTCGTGGCCACCCGTTCGGTGGGAAGCGGCAACCACACAGCCGTGTTCTTGAACTCCAAGTGGCAGTTCAACATCAACGGCATGTATCAGCTGCCGCTCGCCTTCAACGTCGCCGCGAGCTTCCTCGGGCGTCAGGGCTACCCCTTGAACTACTTCCGCCGATCGTTTGGTCCGGACGACGGGCTCCTCCGCGACGTCGAGGTCATTCCGACCGACAAGAGGCGCTACGACAACGTCTACGAGCTCGATCTGCGACTGGAAAAGGTCGTTCCCATTTTCGCCAATGCCTCCCTCACGGTATCGGGAGATCTGTTCAACGTCACGAACCAGAACACGGTCCTCCAGCGCTACAACCGGCTGAGAAGGAGCAACACGAATCAGATCAAAGAGGTCCAGAGTCCCAGGGTGTGGCGCTTCGGCGCCCGCGTCTCGTTCTAGTCCCTCTTCGGCTCGGAAGACCGCCGGGAATGATCTTCCCGGCGGTCTTTTTTTGCGGGAGCCAATGACGGCGGCGAAATTGAGAAGCCGCATCGCGATCGGCATCGTTCTCCTCGCGGCCGCCGGCCTGCTTGCCATCCGAAAGCCGCGGAATGTTTCACCGGCGACGCGCAGCACCACTGTTTCGCGCTGGCGGGAACCGGACATCCTCCTCGTCACGATCGACACCGTGCGGGCAGATGCCGTCGGTTTTTCGGGCAATGCTCGCGTCGAGACGCCGCACCTCGACCGTCTGGCTCGCGCCGGCCTGCTCTTCTCGAACGCGCATGCTCACAACGTTGTGACTCTCCCCTCCCATGTCAACATCCTGACCGGCCTTTATCCCTACCAGCACGGCGTCCGGGACAACAGCGGGTTCCTCCTGGATCCGAGCGTTCCCACTCTCGCGACGATGCTGAAGGCGAAGGGATACGCGACGGGAGCTTTCGTGGCAGCTTTTCCTCTGGACTCCCGGTTCGGGCTCGCCCGTGGCTTCGATGTTTACGACGACCGGTACCCGAAGGGCAAAACCACTCTGGACTTCGAGATGGCAGAGCGTCCCGGCTCCGAAGTGGTTGCGGCCGCCCGCAGATGGTACGCAGAGAATGCGGGGCATCGCCGGTTCCTCTTCGTTCACCTCTACGAGCCGCATGCTCCCTACCGTCCGCCGAGCCCTTTCGCAGAGCGCTACAGAGATGAGCCTTACTTAGGAGAGGTCGCTGCAGCGGATGCCGCTCTGGCGCCTTTGCTCGATCCCTTTCTGTCGGGAGAGGCCGATCCAGCTCTGATTGTTCTGACCTCGGACCACGGGGAAGCTCTGGGAGACCACGAGGAAAAGACGCATGGCCTCTTTGCCTATGAGGCGACACTGCATGTTCCGCTCGCCATCTGGTTTCGGGGGGCGGTTCCTTCCGGAGTGAATGCGGACTTCGTGCGCCACGTGGACATTGCGCCCACCATCCTCGAGGCGGCCGGGATCCAGGCGCCGGCAAGCTTGCCGGGAACTTCCCTCCTCTCCCGGCGACCGGCGCGGCCTGCTGAGACCTGTTACTTCGAGGCCTTCTCCTCTGCCTACAACCGAGGCTGGGCTCCGCTGCGAGGAGTCTTGTCCGGCGGCTACAAATTCATCGACCTGCCGTTGCCCGAGCTCTACGACTTGAAGGCCGATCCGGGAGAAACCCGGAATCTGGCGGACACCCGGCCGGACCTGGTCCGAAAACTGCGCGGCGAGATTCCACCGGAATCGAGAATCGGCGCGGCCGCGCGGCCGAAGGCCGGCGCCGAGGAATTCCGCAGGCTGGCGAGCCTCGGCTACCTGACGGGTAGCTCGGTCATCCGCAAGACCTACACAGCCGAGGACGATCCGAAAAGATTGATCGCAGTGGACCGCGATCTTCATCGGTGTGTGGATCTCTACCAGAGGGGAGATCAGAAAGGCGCCACGGAGATCGCGCGGCGGCTGGTGCGAGAAAGGCCGACGATGGCCTACGCCTACGAAAATCTCGGTTTCCTCCTTCGTCAGGGCGGAAAGCCATCGGACGCTCTGAACGTCTATCGCGCAGCGGTGGAGAGGGGAATCGCCACGGAAGAGCTCAAGACGCAATTCGCGCTGGCCTTGAGCGAGGCGGGACGTCCGCGCGAAGCCATACAGCTTCTCCAACCTCTTTCGGAGAGCCGGGACCCGGACACCTGGAATGCCCTGGGAATCGCGCTCGCGGATTCGGGCCGCGGCGCCGAGGCGCTGTCGCGCTTCCGCAGAGCCCTGGAGCTCGATAAAGAAAACGTGGAGGCGTACGAGAACATGGGGATCGTACGCCTGAGGGAGAACGACCCATCCGGCGCGCAGGATCTCTTTCGACAGGCCCTGGCGATCGAGCAGCGCCTTCCCCGAGCCTGGAACGGCCTGGGTGTGGCGCTGGCGCATTTGGGCCGGGAGCGGGAGGCGATCCAGTCGTGGGAGAAAGCCGTGGCGCTCGACCCGAGTTTGTACGACGCGCTCTTCAATCTCGGCCTGACAGCCGGCAAGAACGGCCTGCGCAGTGAAGCGAGGCAGGCGCTCGAGCGTTTCGTCGCAACGGCCCCGCCCGCCCGATATCCCTCCGACATTCGGGAAGCACGCCGCCTTCTGAAGGCTCTCCCGGAAAGCGGCCCGTGAGACTGCCCGCCCGGACGATCGTCCTCTCTCTCGTATCGGTCTTGTTCGCCTCCGTTTGTTCGAAACGGGCACCGATCTTCGCCCGGTCGCCCGTCGTCGTGATTTCCGTCGATACCCTTCGAGCGGACCACCTTCCCGCGTACGGCTACGGCCGCGTCGAGACGCCGCATCTCGATGCTCTTCGCAGGGACTCGATCCTTTACGCGAATGCCTACTCCCCCGTACCGCTCACCCTTCCCGCGCATGCATCACTCCTGACGGGACTGCTGCCGTACCAGAACGGCGTGCGTGACAACATCGGATTTCGTCTCGCCCGCTCCCACCCGACACTCGCTGTCCTGCTTCAAAAGAAGGGATACGCGACCGGTGCAGCGGTCTCCTCCTACGTACTTCAGAGCGACCGGGGGTTGAACGCAGGCTTTGATTTCTACGACGCCGAATTCACGGCAGCCTCCCCGGACGAGCGCCCCGGAGCGCGGACCGCCGAGCGCCTCGAGAAATGGCTGGATACGGTCCGGGACAAGCCGGTTTTCCTCTTCCTGCATCTCTACGAGCCCCACGCTCCGTATGCGCCGCCGGAACCTTACAGAAGTCGCTATGCGGCGAATCCCTACGACGGAGAGATCGCGGCCGCCGACGCGGTCGTTGGCGGGTTCCTCGACGCTCTTCGGCGCCGAGCCCTCTACGATCGGGCGATCGTGTTCTTCCTCTCCGACCACGGCGAAGGATTGAACGATCATGGCGAGGCCGAACATGGCGTCTTCCTCTACCGGGAGGCGATTCGTGTCCCTCTCTTCTTGAAGCTTCCCGGCTCGAAGAGTGCCGGAAAGACCGTCGCGGCTCCGGTCGGACTCGTCGATGTCCTTCCGACCGTCACTGCCCTGCTCGGCCTAGAGATTCCGAAAGACTTACCCGGAGTCCCGCTCCCCCTCGGGGAAAGGGACGCCTGTTCGGAGCGGCGTATCTACAGCGAGACGCTCTATCCCCGCCTCCAGCTCGGCTGGAGCGATTTGGCTTCGCTCACGAACGCTCACTACCAGTACATCGAGGCGCCCCGTCCCGAGCTGTACGATCTGCTCGCCGATCCTCGAGAGAAGAACGATCTCTCCCGATTGAAGACGCCCGCTTTTCGCTCGATGCGATCCGAAGTGGAGAGTCTCGCCCGTCCTCTCCAGGAGCCCGGTCCGGCCACGCCGGAGGAGATCAAACGCCTCGCCTCTCTCGGCTACATCGGAGTCGTCCCGGGGACCCTCCTCGAGAAAGGCCTTCCGGATCCGAAGGATCACGTCGAGACGTTGAGAAAGTTGAAGGAGCTCTTCACTCTGTTCTACGCGAAGAAGGACCGGGAGGCGGTCGCGGCTGCGAAGGAAGTCGTCTCGGAGAACCCTCGGATCCTCTCCGCCTGGAGGATGATGGGCGAGAGCCTCGCCCGCGCGGGGGAGCTCGAAGAAGCGGTGCGGGTCGTCGAGAAGGGAATCGAGCAAGCCGGAACGCGCGGAGTGGGCGAAGAGATCTCGCAAGCTTACGATCAGCTCGCGTCCCTCCTCGACCGGGCCGGGCAGCGCGCTCGGTCGGAGCGGGTCTTACGGGAAGCGATCCGGCAGAACCTGGCGACCGAGCAGATGAAACGGCGTCTCGCGAAGGTTCTGACCGAAACGGGACGTTCACCTGAGGCCCTCGCGCTCCTCTCTCCTTTCGCCGCAAGCCGCGACGCCGCGACACTCGATCTTCTGGGGGTCGCTCTCGCCGAGTCGGGACGTCTCCCGGAGGCTCGGGCCAGCTTCTTGCGCGCACTCGAGCTGGAAGCAGAGAGCGTGGACGTGCTCTTCCACCTGGGCACGCTCTCGCTCCGAGAGAAGAATCCCGCCGCGGCGAGGGATTGGTTCGAGAAAGCCTTACGCTTGAATCCCCGCGCGCCCGGGACTTTGACTTCTCTCGGTCTGGCCCAGGTGCAGCTGGGCGACGATGCGGGGGCGCTCGACTCCTGGTCGAAAGCGGTTTCCCTGGACCCGCGGCAATACGATGCCCTTTTCAACCTGGCAGTCCTCTCCGGGCGCACGGGGCGGTACGATCAGGCGAGAAGGGCGCTCGAGCGTTTCTTGTCGGCGGCCCCCCCCGACCGGTACGCGGCAAACATCGCCGAGGCGAGAAGGTTGTTGCGATCGCTGGCTGCCCGAAAGTCGTGAGGGACCGGAGACCTCGTGGGTTTGTAAAAGCACAGGGCGTCCGGAGATAATCCGAGCGCCTCTCGCAAGGCGGTGCCATGAAACTGCGATCTTTCGTCTTTCTTTGGACGGTTGTTTTCCTTTTCGGGGGCGCGGCGAAATCGCAGGAAGCCGGGTCACCGGTCCGTGAGACCGCGGAAGTCGTCTTAGTCGAGGTTCCCGTCCGGGTCGTGGATCGCGAGGGTCACCCCGTTCGAAGTCTTTCCGCAAACGACTTCGAGCTGTACGACGACGGCAGAAGACAGCCGATCCTCGGCTTCGATGTCATTGATCTCGCCGAGAAGGCCTCGCGGCCGGCTGCCAGCCAGAAGGTCAATCCGGCGGCTCGCCGGCATTTTCTCATTCTGTTCGACCTGTCTTTTGCCCGACCGAAGTCGATTCTCGCGGCACGGCGCGCTGCGAAGGAATTCGTTCTTTCGGGAATGGGAGACGGCGATTTCGCAGCCGTTGCGACCTACTCGGTTGAGAAGGGCGTCAGACTCCTCGTGACGTTCTCCGGCGATCGCGTGCAGCTCGCCCGCGCGATCGACACCCTCGGCATCTCGGCTTCGAGGGAATTCGCCGGAGATCCCCTGTCCTTCGCTTTCGACCTCTCGAGCCTGGTGATGGGAGGCGATGTGGCGCGAGGTCAGGGCCGCAGCGAAGCCGCCGCGGCCGAGATGACCGACACCCTTCAGACGATGGCCTCGCTGACCCGGGCGCGGGTGGATGAGTATTCGCGGGGTCGCGTGCGCCAGTTGATTCAGTCCTTCGGTGGGCTCGGGAGAGCGCTCGACGCCGTCGAGGGACGCAAGGATGTCATCTACCTGTCGGAAGGGTTCGCCAGCCGATTGCTGGTCGGAACGCGTTACACCGAGCAGGAGCAGAACTGGCTTCTGTACGGCGAAACGTGGAAGGTCGACAGCGACAAACGATTCGGTAGCAGCCCCCTCCGGGCGGACCTGGACGAAATGACGGCTCTCTTTCGCCGTTCCGATTGCGTCATCCATGCGGTGGACATCGGGGGCATCCGCGCGGAGACGGACATGAACAACGAGAACGAATCGACGTTCTGGGGGCCAAAGGAATCCGAGAACTCCCTCTTTGACATCGCCAGCGGGACCGGAGGAGAAGTTCTTCGGAATGAGAACGATTTCCATGCCGGGCTCCAGGCGCTCATCACTCGAACCAGCCTCGTCTATGTCCTGGCTTTCCGGCCGGAGAAGACGGGCAAAGAGGGAAAATTCCACGAGCTCAAAGTGAAGGTCAAAGCGCACGGCGCGCGGATCTCGGCCCGCGCGGGCTATTACGAAAGGAGAGATTTCAATCTCTACTCCCCTCTCGAGCGCAGTCTCACGGCCGCGGACATCATCGCCAACGAGATCGCGGTCTCCGACATCCCCGCTCGGGTGCTCGCACTGCCGTTTCCGCGCCAGGTGGAGGGAAAGATCCGCGCCATCGTACCCGTTCTCGTCGAGATCCCCGGCGACCGGTTCCTCGCGGGACAGAGCGGTCCCCGGGCGGCCGCCGAGCTGTACGTGTACGCGACCGATTTGGAGAACCGCCTCCGCGATTTCTTCGTGCAGTCGGTCGGGATCGATCTCGCGATCAACCGCGCAAAGCTCGAGAGGGGAAGCCTCAAGTACGCCGGGCAGATTTCGCTTCCGCCCGGTGACTACCGGCTCCGCGTTCTGGTCCGCAACTCACAGACCGGCCGGGCGGGGCTCACCGTTCAGGCCCTTCACGTGCCGACGTTCGCGGACGGCCAGCCGTACCTCGTTCAACCGATCTTTCTCGAACCGGCGAACGGCGGCATCCTCTTACAAGTGCAAGGGCGCGGGAAGGCTCCCGCGGACGGCGCGGCGTCCGACGACCCGCTCTTTCGCGCCTCGTCACAGGGTCTGATTCCCGCGACACTCCCTTCCGTCCAGCCGGGAAACCCCTCGTCCGTGTCGGTGGTTGCGTACCACTTCGGGCCCGAGCACGGAGAGGGGACGCTCAAAATGGGAGCCCAGGTTCTTTCCGAAGAGGGGCGGCCGCTCGGAGACGGTGCGATCACTGTCGTGGGACGGTCTCCGGTGGAGGCGGACGGCCGACAGGTGCTCCTCGTCTCGTTCACGCCGGCGAACCTCGCTCCGGGCCGTTACGCTCTGCGTGTCTTCCTCCAGGACGCCTCGACGGGCCGCGGTGGTCACGCGTCGGCGCCCTTCGTCGTCCGCTAGCGTCGCTCGTTCCGATCGTCCCCGGTACCGCGTCCATAATCCGAGCGTGCGACGACTGCGAAATGCGTCGGCGGCTCTCGGCCTCGTTGCGGCGCTTCTCTGCGGTTGCCGAAGCAAGACGGCGGAGCCGGCTTCCGCGCCCGCTCACACCTCTCCGGTGGAGACTGCGGACGTCGCCCGGACCCCGGCTCCTGCCGGCAAGTTCCGCCGCGTCATCTGGATCGGTCTCGACGGCGCCGACTGGGACTACCTGACCGCGCTCGCTGCAACGGGAAAACTGCCGAACTGGTCGAAGCTCGCTCGCGAGGGTTACGGGGCGAAGCTCGAGAGCTTCGTCCCCATCCTCTCGCCGATCGTGTGGACGACTCAGGAAACGGGCGTCGGCCCGGAGGTCCATCGCGTTCTCGACTTTCAGGAGGTCGATTCCAGGAGCGGGTTACTCGTTCCGGTCTCGGAGGCCTCGCGCAAGGTTCCCGCGGTGTGGAACATCGCGTCGTCCCGCGGCCGCAAGGTCGGCGTGGTCGGTTTCTGGGCCACGCATCCGGCGGAGAAGATCAACGGGTTCTTCCTCTCGGATCGGATCGATCCCAGCGCCGCGAGCCCGACGTCGAGCGGCGTCGGATACCCGGAGGCCCTCGACGAGACCGTCCGCCGCGTGGCGGCGCGCGAAGGAAGACTTTCGGCCGATGACTTGAGACCCTACGTCGCTGTCTCTGACTCCGAGGTCCGCGCCCTGCCGGCGACCCCGTCGTTCGACGATCCGGTTTCCGCGCTCTCCGCCCTGCTGACGACCACTCGGATCACGCAGCTTCTCAGCCGCGAGCTGTACGACAGTGAGCACCCCGATTTCCTCGCCGTCTATTTCAAGGGGACCGACGAGGTCGGACACCTGTTCGCGCCGTACGCGCCGCCGCGGCTCGAGTGCACCGACCCGGCGGCCTACGAGCGCTTCCATCGGGTGCCGGAAACGTACTTCGCCATGATCGACTCCATCCTCGGGCAGTGGATGCGGCGAGCGCGGGAGGACAGCGCCGTTCTCTTCATCACGTCGGACCACGGGTTCCGCTGGGGCGCGGACAGGCCATGCGGCCGGGCTTCCAGCGAAGAGGCGACCGCCGCCGCGTGGCACCGGCTGGACGGCGTTTTCCTCGCGTGGGGGGAAGGCGTCCGGCCGGCGCCGACGAACGCGCGCGCGTCCGCCTTCGACGTCGCCCCGACCCTGCTGACGCTCCTCGAGCTGCCGGCTGACCGCGAGATGCGCGGTTCGGCCCTGCCGATCCGGCCCGGACTCTCCGGGCGCAAGGAGCCGGGGGTCCTGGCGAAGGTTTCCGTCGAGACGGTGGCGTCGGCCGCGGTCGATCGCGAGCAGGCGGCGGAGTACACCAAGAAGCTCGTCGCGCTGGGCTACATCTCGGCGCGGGAAAGCGGAGAGCAGAAGACCGCGCCCCGGACGTCGGCCGGACTGACGAAGGGCGGCTGGAACAACCTCGGCATCTATCGCCGCTTCTCCCTCCACGATGATCGAGGTGCGCGCGCGGCCTGGGAGGAATCCCTGAAGCTCGACCCCGGCTACCACTCGCCGCTCTTCAACATCGCGACGCTGGAAAGGGACCGGGGCAGGTTCGAGGATTCCACGCGCTGGCTCCTGCGGGCGCTCGCGGCCGGGCAGCCGGAGCCCGAAGCGACCGTCGAGCGCTGGGCGGCGGAGTTCGAGAAACGGGGCGGCGACGGGCTGGTCCTGTTACGGGCGGCGCACGCCACCTACCCGCAGACCGAGCCCTACGCCCGGAACTACGCCCTCCTGCTCTCGCGCAAGAATCGTTGCCGGGAGGCGCACGACGTCATCGAGCCGCTCGAAAGCTCCAACCAACCCGAAACGCTGAACGTCGCCGGGGTGGTCGAGGCGTGCCTCGATCGGCCCGACAAGGTCCGGACGCTCTTTACCCGCTCGCTCGAGCTCGACCCCAACCAGCCTCGAGTCCGCGAAGCCCTGGCTGCGCTGCCGCGCTGACAGCCTCCGGACCACGGGGCGGACCAGAGCCACTTTCTCGGAGACCGGCGAGGCGCACCGACGCGGCGCCAGACATCGATTAGAAAGAATCTTTTGCCGCTGTCCGGTCGGGCAGCACCTTCGCGACGACGACGGCCGGAACGGAATCACAAAATCCGGCGAATCGGATGAAGGCAGTGCCCGGTTGAAACCGTGCACACGGCCGTCCCGCGGAACAGTCAGTTCGTCCTTAGATTCGTGGCGTGTATGTCGTTCTCGGTTCGCCCTCGGACGAAGCAGGACACGCGCAGGACGTCCAAGATATTGAGAATCCGTCCGGAGTTCTGAAGTGTAGGGAGCGGTGCGATTTCGCACGCCGCGTTTCGTCCGCTCAAAAGGCGTCTTCATCCCACTATCCACGTTGTTCGTCGCGAGGTCGACAAAACGGCTTGTGGCAGCGGCGTTGCTCTTCAGTGCGGGCAATGAACGCGCTTTCCCATCTCACCGTTACAGACAGGACTCGTCAACACCGCGGAGTCGTGAATCGTGTGGGCCGTCCGGTCCAGAGGGAGGAAGTATGAGGTTTTGGAGATCCTTTGCCGTCGTGTTGGTCGTTCTCGGCCTCTCGGCGGCGCTTTCCGCTCAGGAGCTCAAGGGCAGGGGCGGAAGCATCTACGGCAGGGTGACCGATGAGAGCGGCGGTCCTTTGCCCGGCGTCACAGTGACGCTCACCGGAATCGGGGCGCCGAGAACGGCGACCTCGGGAAACAACGGGGAGTTCCGGTTCATCAATCTCGATCCCGGGATCTACTCGATCAAGGCGGAGCTGACCGGCCTGACCACGGTGGACCGGGCGAACGTCGAAGTTCGCGTCGCGGGCAACACCGAGCTGACGATCCCGATGGCAGTGTCGGGCGTATCCGCGGCGGTGACGGTCAGCTCGGAGGTGCCGCTGCTCGACACGCACAAGGAGCGCGCCGGGACGAACTTCACGCAGGAGGAGCTGAAGAACATCCCGAGCTCCCGCGACCCGTGGGGGATCCTGCAGCAGACGCCGGGCGTGCTGACCGACAACCTGATCACGGGATCCAACAACAACGGGCAACAGAGCGTCTTCACCGGCAAGGGAACCAACTTCAACAGCACGGCCTGGAACATCGACGGCATTTCGATCACGGACCTGGCTGCCGCCGGGGGTTCTCCGACCTATTACGACTTCGACGCGTTCCAGGAGATGCAAATGACGACCGGCGGGTCCGACCCGTCGATCGCGACTCCCGGCGTGACGATCAACATGATCACGAAGCGCGGGAGCAATGATCTTCACGGCTCGGCCCGCATCTACGACACACCCGTGGAGACCGAGGCGTTCAACCTTCCGCAGGAGGCGAAGGATCAGGGCATCACCCGAACCAACCGCATCGACAACGTGCAGGACTACGGCGTCGAGGTGGGCGGTCCGGCCTGGCGGGACCGCGTCTGGCTGTGGGGCAGCTTCGGCCGCACCGACATCAAGACGACGACCTCGGGAGGCGGTCGTGACAACACGCAACTCGAGGACTACAGCGCCAAGATCAACATTCAGCCGATCGAGTCGAATGCTTTGACGCTGTTCTATTTCCGGGGAAACAAGACCAAGCAGGGCCGGAGCGCGAGCCCGACCCGCCCGCCCGAGACCACCTGGAACCAGGCGGGCCCGTCCCACGTCGAGAAGATCGACGACTCGCAGGTCTTCAGCTCCAACCTGATCCTCTCTGCGGCCTACTCCTACACGCTCACCCCGTTCAGCCTGACCCCGCAGGGAGGTCTGGGCGCCGAGATGTATCGGGACGCCGCGCGCGTGTGGCACGGCTCCTTCTACTTCGACGACAACTACCGGCCGCAGCATCAGCTCCAGGGAACCCTGACCTCTTTCTTCACCACCGGCCCCATCGGACACGAGTTCAAGCTCGGCGCCGCGCGGATCACGTTCCGGTCCGGGCACACGCGGCTCATTCCGGGCGACGAGGTCTATGGAGACGAGCGGAGAATCGCGAGCCACGACCCCAATTTCCCTTTCACCGCGAACATCACGCGCGGCGTCCAGGAGGGGGAGGATCTGACGATCGTGGGCGGGTTCTTGAGCGACACCCTGACGACCAACAACCTGACCATCAACGCCGGGGTTCGGTATGACACCTCGAAAGGAAACAATCTGCCGAGTCTCGTCGCCGCCAACCCTGCCTTCCCCGACCTGCTGCCGGCCCTGACCTACCCGGGCGGCGGCGAGGAGTTCAAGCTCAAAGCGTGGCAGCCGCGCCTCGGCATCTCCTACGCGCTGGGGGCCCAGAAGACGACGTTGCTCCGGGCTTCCTACTCGCGCTTCGCGGATGGGATCGCCACGAGTCTCGTCAATCTCACGAACCCCACGGGACTCCAGGGCTCGACGACGGGCGTTCCGACGGCTCAGTACTCCTGGAACGATCTGAACCACGACCACCGGGTGCAGCGCAACGAGCTCTGCCTGACCTGTCCCGTGAACCCGGTCGGATACGACCCGAACAATCCGGGCAGCGCCGTTTCGGTCAACCAGATCGATCGGAATTTGAAGCCCCCGAAGACCGACGAGTTCATGGTGGGCGTCGATCACCAGGTCCTGCCGGAGCTCGTGGTCGGGCTCTCCTACTCTCATCGCAATCGCTTCGACACCATCTGGAACTGCCCGATCGCGCTGGACAACAGCGCAAACTGCCTCAGCAGCTCCGATTTCATGCTGTTCAACAACGGTGAAGAAGGTTTCGACGACAAGGGCCGCTCGGTTGGATTCACCGGACCCCTCTATTCCGTCGCCGCCCTGACGCCCACTCTTGCCAACGGTCAGCCGAATCCGCGGTTCAACTCGGCGATCGCCGGCAACTACAGCTACGGTAATTTCGAGACGAATCGGCAGGGCTACGAGACCCGTTACGACGGCGTCGAGCTGCAGCTGAACAAGCGGCTTTCCAACAAATGGATGGCCCATGGCTCGTTCACCTGGTCCGACTGGAAGCAGAAGGTCAGCAGCGTCTCCAGGGGTTGCCTGGATCCGACGAACCAGGTCGGCTCCTTCCAGGGCGTCTTCGAAGGTGTCCAGGGCCGGGGTAACAGCTGCGCCAACGGAGACATCGCCTACGACTACAACGGGACGACGTTCATCAATTCGAAATGGGCCTTCAACATCAGCGGCCTCTACCAGCTTCCCCTGAACTTCAACGTGTCCGGGAGCCTCTTCGGACGGCAGGGCTACCCGATCCCCTACCTGGTTGCGGACGATCCGGGCGACGGGTGGGGACAGCGCACGATCGCCCTCGGGCGGGCCGACGCGCACCGTTTGAAGAACGTTTATCAGCTCGACCTGTCGGCCCAGAAAGTGCTGCCGATCACGCCGAAGGCGGACGTCACACTTGTGGTCGACATGTTCAACGTGTTCAACTCGAACACGATCTTGTTCCGCAACTATGACGCGACCGGACCGGTTGGCACGATCGGAGACATCCTGACGATCCAGAACCCCCGGGTGCTTCGCTTCGGAGCCCGAATCAGCTTCTAGCGACACGACCGAGCGTCCTCGGATATCTTTTGTCCCCGCCGGGATTATCCCGGCGGGGATTTGTTTTCTTTTGCGAGGAGGATCGGTCCATGAAATGGAACAAGACGACGGCCGCTCTGGCGCTCTGGGTCACGCTGGCCGCGTTCGCCCTGGGACAGAGCTGGCATCAGGGGAAGGGGCGGCTCGAGGGTACGGTGACCGGCACGAAGGGGGAGCCGATCGCGGGCGCGACGGTCGCGCTGAGGCTCGAGGGTCAGGGTCCGGACTTGAAGTCCGACAAGAAGGGGCACTGGGCGATCCTGGGAATCAGCGGCGGGAACTGGGAACTCGACGTTTCCGCTCCCGGCTACCAGCCGCGCAAGATCACGGTCTCCGTCAGCGAGATCACCCGCATCCCGCCGATGGCCATCCAGCTCGAGCCGGAAGTGCAGCAGCAACAGGCGCCGAAACAGGACGTCATCCAGGTCGGAGGCAAGACGATCTCCAAGGAGGCGGCCGAGGCGATCGAGAAAGGCAATGCCGCGTCCCAGGCAAAGAACTACGCGGAGGCGGCAGCGAGCTACCTGAAGGCGCTGCCGGAGCTGCCCGACAACGTCTCTCTCCTGACCAACCTCGCGCTGGTCTATTACTTCGACAACAAGCCCGACGAGGCTCTGAAGTACGCCCGCCAGACGGTGGAGAAAGATCCCGCGAATCAGTCCGCGTGGCTGATGATCTCGGAGCTCGAGCTGCAGAAGGGCAATCTGGACGCCGGACAGCAGGCGCTTTCGAAGGTGCCCGAAGAGCGGATCACTTCGCCCGCGCCCTACCTGAACCTCGGGATCCTCTACTACAACAAGAAGAAGCCGGCCGAAGCCGAGGAGAATTTCAGCAAGGCGATCGCGAAGAAGCCCGACCTCGCGGAGGCCTACTACTACCGGGGGCTGGCCCGGTTTCAGTTGAAGCGCCTGCCCGAGGCGAAGGCGGACCTCCAGAAATCCATCGAGCTCGATCCTTCCGGGAAAGACGCGGAGACCGCGAAGGAAATCCTCAAAGCGATGAAGTGAGCTCCCGGGGCGCCGCGCGAGCCGGTCTCGCGCGCGCGGTCGCGTCGCTCGTCCTTCTGGCGGCCGGTCTCACAGGCTGTCACCGCGTTTCTCCGCTCCCTCCGTTCGTGGGGGTCGCCGGCGCGGACGTCGTCCTCGTAACCGTCGACACGCTTCGCGCGGATTCGCCGCACTTCGCGGGAAACGCGCGCGTGTCGACACCGACTCTCGACCGTCTGGCGGCCGAAGGGATCGTCTTCACGCAGGCGCACGCCCACAACGTCGTCACGCTTCCTTCCCACGCGAACATCTTGACGGGCCTCTATCCGTACCAGCACGGCGTGCGGGACAACGAAGGATTCCGCCTCTCCGATTCGTTCCCCACGCTCGCGACGCTCCTGAAGGCGAAGGGGTACGCGACAGGAGCGTTCATCGGAGGGTTCCCGCTCGACTCTCGCTTCGGCCTGGCGCGGGGTTTCGACGTCTACGACGAGCGCTACCCCGAGGGTCTCGACTCGGACCAGTTCGTGCTTCCCGAGCGACGCGCCGCGGACGTCGTGGCGGCGGCACAAGCCTGGTTCGCCGGGGCGGCCGGTCGTCCGCGCTTCCTCTGGATACATCTCTACGACTGCCACGCTCCGTACCGGCCGCCGCCCCCCTTCGACTCGGAGTACGCGGCGGCCCCCTATCTCGGGGAGGTCGCCGGCGTGGATCGGGCCCTGGAGCCTCTCGTCCAGGAACTCGTGTCGAAGACTACCCCGACTTTTCTCGTTCTGACTTCCGACCACGGGGAGGGGCTCGGGGACCACGGAGAGAAGACCCACGGCCTCTTCGCGTACGAGTCCACGCTTCACGTTCCACTCGTCCTCTGGAGTCCCAGGCGGATTCCGCATGCCGTGGATCCTTCGATGGCCCGGCACATCGATATCCTCCCGACCGTTCTCGAAGCAGTCGGGCTTCCCGCGTCGAAGAACCTTCCGGGGATTTCTCTGCTATCCGGTCGGGATCGCGCGGGCGTTGCCTGCTATTTCGAAGCGCTCTCCACTTCTCTGGAGCGCGGGTGGGCGCCTCTCTTCGGCGTGATGAAGGACGGGTACAAGTTCATCGATCTGCCAACGCCCGAGCTGTACGAGCTCCGCTCCGACCCGGAAGAGCGGCGAAACCGCGTTCTCGAGAGGAGCGACGTCGTCCGGTCTTTGCGCCCCCTCCTCCCGATGCAGAAGAACGTCGGCGCGCCCTCGTCCGCTTCGAACGAAACGGCGGCAAAGCTGCGGAGCCTCGGCTACCTGGGCGGCCGGGCGGAGCGAAAGGAGCGCTACGGAGTCGAGGACGATCCGAAGCGTCTCGTCGGACTCGACGGAAAGCTGCACGATCTGGTGGATTTCTATTCGGCCGGCAAGCTCGCGGAGTCGGAGCGGCTCGCGCGGGAAGCCGTTGCCGAGCGCCCCTCGATGCCGACGGGATACGAGTACCTGTCCTTCCTCCAGGTGCAGAGGGGAGATGCCGCCTCGGCGATCCAGACTCTCGAGGAGGCGCGACGGAGGAACCTGCTCGACGAGCGGCTCAAAAGCCGCCTCGCGCTCCTCTATTCGGAAAGAGGCGCCTCGAAAGAGGCACTTGCGCTTCTCGAGACCTCCTCCCGGAGTGAGAACCCCGACGTCTGGAACGCGCTCGGCGTCGTTTACGCTCGCGCTCGCCGGCTTCCCGAAGCCATGGCCGCGTTCGATTCCGCGCTCTCCCTCCGGCCGAACGACCCGATCACCTGGCAGAACATCGGAATCACTTATTTGAACTTCGGCCGGTCCGGTCCGGCGCGCGAGGCGCTCGAGAAAGCGCTCGCCGCGAACAACCGGCTTCCGCGGGCCTGGAACGCACGCGGCGTCCTCCTCGAGCAGGAAGGCAAATCGGACGAGGCGATCGCTTCGTGGCGACACGCCGTCGAGCTCGAACCGGGCCTGCTCGACGCCTGGATGAACATTGCCGTGGTCGCGGGAAAGCGCAAGGACGTCGCGCAGCAGAGGGACGCGCTGTCACAGTTCATCGCGCGGGCGCCGGAGGGGCTGTACGCCTCCGACGTGGCGCAGGCGCGCCGGCTGCTCGCCGGCCTCCCGCCGGAAAAATGAGCGCGATGCGCGCCTCGCGCACAGTGCGCGGAAGGCCGAATGGGTATAGCCTTGAAAGGGAAATTCGGGTGCCCGCAGTGGGGCTAAAACTCGCGACCACGCTCGTCTGCCTCTTGATCGGAACCGCGGCGGCGGCGGTGGAGAAACCGCGGCCGGTCGTTCACGAAAACGCGGAGGTCACGCTCGTCGAGGTCCCCGTCAACGTCCTGGGGCGCGACGGGAAACCGGTCGCGGGACTCGGGGCGACGGACTTCGAGCTGGAAGACGACGGCGTCCGACAGTCGATCAGTTCCGTGGACGTCATCGACCTGGCGAAGAAGGCGAACGTCGTCTCGACGCCTTCGGACCTGCCCGCCGCCGGCCGGCGCCACTTCCTCCTGCTCTTCGATCTTTCGTTCTCCACGGCGACCGAGATCGCGCGGGCGCGCGACGCGGCAACGCGTTTCCTCGAGAGCGGGATGGCGCCGGAAGATCTCGCCGCCGTCGCCACGACGTCCATCGGCCAGGGAGCACGGCTGCTCGTCACGTTCACGGCGGATCGGCCGCAGCTCTCCGCGGCCATTCGAAGACTCGGACTGCCCCACACGGAAGAGCGCGCCGTGGATCCGCTCGCGTTTGCGCTCGTCGCCCCGGGCGACCCCTTTCTGACGACGGACGCGGCGGGGGAGAGAACCCGGGCGAGCGCCCTCTCCCAGATCGATCCGGGTTCGGCGCGCATCTACACGGTGATGGCCCGGAAGAGCGCGGACAACTATTCCGAGAACCGTGTCCAGCAGCACCTCTCCGAAATGGGTTCGCTCGCCTCCGCCTTGAACTCGGTCGAGGGAAGAAAGACGATCATTTTCTTTTCCGAGGGTTTCGAGGGCCGCCTTCTCGTCGGATCGATCGCGCGCGAACGTTCCCACGAAGAGACGATGACCGACAACGACGCGATCCTGGACGGCCGTTTCTGGGCGGTCGACCTGGACCGCCGCTCCACGAACACCGCGCTGCAGCGGCAACTGGACGACACCCTGACGCTCCTTCGGCGTTCCGACTGCGTGGTCTATCCGATCGACATCGGGGGACTGAAGGCTGATGGCGACGTGACGGTGGGCGCCCCCTCTGGACGAGCCCATGGAGAAGACGCCCTGTTCGCCTTCGCGACGGGAACCGGTGGAGAGCTTCTCCGCAATGGCAACGACCTGGGGGATCAGCTGCGGCGGGTCGCCGAGAAGACGAGCCTGACTTACGTGCTGACGTTCCGGCCGACGAAGACCGCGGGAGAAGGAAGGTTTCACGTCCTGAAAGTCCGCGTGAAGACGAAGGGGGCGCACGTCTCCGCTCGCGCGGGCTACTACGAGACCCGGATCTTCCGTTCGCTGTCGCCGCTCGAGCGCGCGCTGACGGCAGCGGACGTGATCACGCACGAGAAGAAACAGAGCGACTTCCCCCTGGACGTGCTGGTCATGGCTCTGAACGAAGAGCCGATCAGCCGCGTTCCGGTCCTGCTCGAGGTGCCCGGCCGGGACCTGCTCCCGCAAGTCCCTGCTGAAAAGCTCACCGTGGGCCTCTACGTCTACGCGGTGGACGAACAGGGAAGGTTGGCGGACTTCTTCTCGCGCTCGGTCGCGATCGACGTCGCGCAGGACGGCGCGCGGTTGCGCGAAGGAGCATTCCGCTATTACGGCAGCTTGCGGCTCGCTCCGGGAAAGTACCGGATCCGCTCCTTCGTGCGCGACGAGGAACGGGGCCGTTTCGCGTTTCAGGTCGTTCGCTTGGACGTGCCGGAGCACGCTGAAGCCCGCGCGCTCCGCGCCCTGCCGCCTCTCTTCTTCAGCGCGGGGGGACCCGGCATTAGCCTGAAAGACCCGTCTGAGAGCAAGAAATCGGGCTCGGAACCTTTCGAGCTGGCGGGAAACGTTTTCATCCCCCAGCTGCGCCCCCAGCTCACCTCCGGCAAATCCACGCGCCTTTGTCTTCTCCTGTATGCGGCCGCCGCCGTTCCGGGCGCGCCCCTCGTTCGGCTCGAAGCCCGGGTTCGCGACTCGCAGGGGCACGCATCGGCGCCCGCGCAGTTCTCCGTGATCGGACGGACCGCGCCCGACGCGAGCGGTCTCTCCAAGCTTCTGGTCGAGTTCGCGCCGCAGGCTCTGCCGCCCGGAAACTACTCGCTCCTGGTGACCTTCCGCGACTCCGGGGGGAGGGGCGCCTCTCTCGAGACCGAAGCGCACTTCCAGATTCTCTGACGGGTCGGGGCGTCGTCGTCCCGTGCTGGCCGCGCTTTCCATCGTGCTCCTCGCGCTCGCCGCGCCGGCCACCGGCGCACAAGCCTCCCCTTCCGCGCGCGAGCTCGAACGGCGCGTTACGGATCTCTTTCGCAGAGCCGCCGGCATTCCACCCGGAAGCGCCGCCGCGATCACTCTCTCGAAGGAGTTCACCGAAACTGGGGCGGCGTACCTCTCCCGCGGCGATCCCGGTCGCGCCTCGGAGCTTCTCGAGCGCGCATATGGCCTCGACGTGGAGAACGGCCTCGCCTTAGCCGAGCTGACCCTCGCCTCCGTCCGGCTGGAAAACTTCGAGACAGCCGCGTTCTACCTGCGCCTGGCCGAGCAGCAGTCGGCGCGCTCGCCGCCCGAGATCTATCGGGTTCTCGGTGACGTCTACGACTCCCTGCATCGGCTGGAGGACGCCGCGCTCGCCTGGGAGCAGTACCAGCGTCTCGGCGGCGACGACCCGCAAACCCTCCAACGCCTCGCGCGCGCGCGGCGGGAGCTCTCGGTCGCTTCCGAGCAGCACTCTCTCTCGGGAAAGGAGTTCTCGTTCTTTTGGGATCCTTCGATCCCGGAGGCGACGGTCGCTCGGGTGGCGCAGCGGCTCTCCGCGGAATACGAGGAGCAGGCCGAGTTTTTCGGGACGCGTCTGCCGGCTTCCCAGGTGGTCGTTCTCTACGCCGGACGGGCCTACTTCTCGCTCGTCGCAGTGCCGGACTGGGTTTCCGGCGTCTTCGACGGCAAGATTCGGGTCTCGGTCGACCCGGACGGCGGCTTGACCGCAGAGCTGGCTGCCGTGCTCTCCCACGAGCTCGCGCACGCGTTCGTCCGCTACGCCTCGGCCGATCTGGCGCCGGGCTGGCTGCACGAAGGCCTCGCACAGTGGTGGGAGGGGAAACGGATCACCCAGAGCGAGATTCACGACCTCTTCCGCGGCCGGTCCCCGCACACTCTCGCGGAAATGGAAGGGAACCTGGCCCGGCACGGAGATCGCGCCGCGTCGCGGACGAATTACATGCAGGCGCTCGCCGTCATCGAGTACCTGTTGGAGAGGCACGGCGCCGGAGCGATCGCGTGCATCGTCCGCGATCTGGGAGCCGGCCGCAGCCTCCCCGAGGCGCTGCGTCTCGAGACCGGCTCGACGCCGGAAGAGCTGTTTCGCAGATGGAAAGAATGGGCGAAACTCTAAGGGGTCAGGTCTCCACTTGCCACATACGGGGTCAGGTCTCCACTTGCCACTTTGCCTCGCAAAGTGGCAAGGGCACTGCGGCGAGATCGGGTTCTCGGCGACTCGTGAATACCTGACCCCACAATTCTTACCAGGGCCGCAAATCGAACAGCGGCGCGTCTTTGATGATTTCTCCCGGCTGCTTGTTCGCGATCTTCACGAACTGATCGGCCCAGTCGCGGATGATGCTCCGGGCGTGTCCATACCATGTCAGGTCCTTGATGTTCACTACCGAGTACTTCTGGGACTCCCGGTCGGCGAACATCGCGACGATCTCCTTCGTGGCACCGTCGCGCATACGCGCCTCGAAGGCGACTGTCGACTTCGTCGTCGCCGTCTCGACGTTCGACGCGGCGCTGCCGGCGGGCCCCACGATCGGCCCGGCCGCGTAGCCGAGAGCGTTCAACACGATTCGGTTCGGAACGACCTCGGTCAACGCGAACTCGGCGATCAACGTGTTCGGACCGGGCTCCTCGACGACTTTGAAGCGTCGCTTCCGATCGTTGCGAAAGGCCTCCTGAAAAGTGAGCCTCGCGAAAGCGGCGAGCTCCTTCGCGTCCTCCTTGATCTTCTCGCCCCGCTCGATCTTTTCCCACCACGTCATCTTGCGCAGGTAGTCGATGTTCCACGGCGCGATGTAGATCTCGGTGTAGTGGTGCCAGTCGAGGTCCTTCTTTCTCCAGGCGGCATTGAACGGGAGATCTTTGGGTGGCGAGAGATTCTCAGGTGGGATGAAGCCCGCGGGGCTGGCGGGCTTCGCCTTCCGAATGCATCCCGCGCCCCCGAGCACGGCGGCGAGAGCGGCCACGAGGAGTATCGGGCGGAACGCAGATGGATTCATGCGCAGCTCCCTTTTGAGAGAATGAGTTTGCCGTCTGATTCTATCGTTCCCCGCAGCCGTGCGCGCCGGGCACACGGCTTGCTCGCCAGTAGAGGTGACGAAAGGTACCTCGATGGAAATGACCACAGCGACCCCGTCGCTCGCCGAAACTCTCGAGCGCCTCGCCCGGCGCGAGCCCGTCCGATTCCCCGTCATCAGCCTCTATCTGAACGCACAGCCGGACAGTCGCGGCAAGGATCACTACGCGGCCTTCCTCCGAAAGGAGATGCACGGCCGGGTGCGGGATTTCAAGCCGCGGTCGGCCGAACGGAAGAGCTTCGAAGAGGACGTCGCGCGGATCGAGAGTTATGTTTCCGAAGAGGTCCGCCCGTCCGCCAACGGAATCGCCATCTTCACCTGCTCGGCCGCCGACTTCTTCGAGGCGCTCCAGCTCGATGCGCCGATCGAGCGGCACCGTCTGACGGTCGGCGACCGACCGCACCTTTATCCACTCGCGCGCATCGTCGATCGCTACCCTCGCCACGCAGTCCTGCTCTCCGACACGAACCATGCGCGCATCTACGTGTTCGGCCGCGGCCGCACGATCGAGCGCGAGGAAGTGAAGAGCTGGAAGCTTTCCCGCACCGACGCGGGCGGCTGGTCGCAGATGCGATACCAGCGGCACGTCGACGACCATTACCTGCATCACGCGAAAGACGTCGTGGAAGCGCTCGGACGGATCGTGGTGGAGGACCGTGCCGAATACGTCTTTCTCGCTGGTGACGAGGTCATCGTGCCGCTGCTGCGGGAGCAACTTCCGAAGGACCTGGCAAAGAAGGTGGTCGGCGTCCTCCGTCTCGAGATGCGCGCCTCCGAGCAGGAGGTGATGGAAGCGGCCAGCCGGGCGCTCGCCGGGTACGGGGCGAAAGCCGAGGCGGAGCGCGTCGAGCGGCTGCGCGGAGAGTGGCGGGCGGCCGGGCTCGCAGTCGCCGGGCCTCTCGCGGTCGGCGAAGCGCTCGAGAAAGGGCAGGTCGACGAGCTGTTGATCTCGACCGCGTTTGCCGAGCAGACGGTCGCTTCCGCGGCGTCGTGTCCGCTCGCCGACGCGTTCGTTGCCCGCGCGCTCGCGACCGACGCGAAAGTCCGAGTCGTCGAGAAACCCGAGCTCCTGGCCGAAATGGAAGGAGTAGTCGCGGCGCTTCGCTACAAGCCGGGCGTCGGGCCCCGGGACAACTCGCCCGTCGAGAGAAAGGTCGAGGTATGAGCAAGCGCAACAACGTCAACCCGGATTACTACAAGATTGCGGGCCGCGACCGACCGAAGGACACCGCCGCAGCGCGGCTGGCGCTCGCGGCCGCCGCGAAGCGTGCTTCCCGCGACCGTTCCGACCGCATGCCGAAGCCGAAACCCGGTCCTCCGCAGGTCGCGTTGCCCACGCGGACCACCGGCCGCTCTGCGAAGGAATCTGCAGAGGCCCCTGCCAGGCCTCCGGCGAAGAAGCGTTAGAGCTCAGCGAGCGGGACCGGGATCGCTTCCCCGTCGCGAGCGGAGAGGATCCACGCAGCGCCCACACGCACCCCTTCTCCGAGCGCACGCACGGCGGCAGCGTAGTCGGCGAGCTGCGTGGCGTAACGCTCGCGCGCCTGCGCATCCCGGTCCGCCGAGCGGTCCCAGCGGTCCGTTTTGTAATCGACGACGACCCAGGTTCCACTCTCCTCGAAGAGCAGGTCAATCTTTCCTTCGACGAGAAAACCGGCCGGGTCCTGGAAAAGCACCGGAAGCTCGGTCAGCCGCCGGCTTGCGTTCGTAGACCGCCGAAACAGGTCCGAGGCGACGAGCTTCCCGACGAGACGCCGGACCTCCGAGGCCTCGGAAGGAGCGAGCTCCCAGTCCGCGCTCGCCTCGTTCGCGGCTTCGCTCGGCGGCATCTTCCGTTCGACGACCGCCTGCATGGCCTCGTGAACGGCAGATCCGATTCTCTGGCCCCGGCTCGGCGTTTCGGCGGGCTCGCGATCCTCTCGGGAGTGGTCCTCGCTCGCGCTCTTCGCTGCCGTCTCGTGCAGACCGGCACGCCGGAGGGGCAGGGACCGATCTGCTTCCAGGGCAGAACTTCGCTCCGCGAGCTGCGCGATCTCTTTCCGCAAATCCTCCGCAGCTTTCGTATCGGGAGGCCGCGCAATCTCGAGACGCGCCGGAAACGCCGGTTCCGGCGACGCGATCGCGACGAGCCCCGGGAGCCGATCCGGACGCATCGCCTCCCAGAATCGCCCAAGATTCGACGTCTCCCGATCCCGCGCGTCGGAGACGCCGCTCTTGATGTTCCGAATCGTTCTCCAGCACGAAATCACCAGGAGATCTTTCGCGCGCGTCGCCGCCACGTAGAAGAGCCGCTTTTCCTCGGCGCGTTCGCGCTCGTCGTTCTCCGCTACAGCGAGCCGGTATCCCGGCGTCTCCACGCCGAATCCGCCCATGGCCGCGGTCGTCCCCCAGACTCCGGAACTTCCGCCGAAGACGATCGCCGACCGCTTGCTCCCGCTCGGAGCACCCAGGTCCGTGACGTAGACCACCGGAAACTCGAGGCCTTTCGCCTTGTGGACGGTCAGGATCCTCACCGCATCCTCTTCTTCCTCGAATGCGCGAGGCTCACCCGTCTCGGCGCCGGCCTCTCCTTCGAGCGCTCGCACAACCGATCCGAACGACAGCCCAGCCGCCGAAAGGTCGCCGGCGATTACGGCGAGCCGCTCCAGGTTCGCCGCAGCCTGCAATCCCTGGTCTCCGGCCCGCGCGATCTCGACCGCGCCGGTTTCCGCGTACAGCTCGTCCAACGTGTCGCGTGCCGATCGGGAGTGCCTTTCCTGGCGAAGGCGCGAGAAGAGGTCGTAGACACGGGCGAGTCGCTCCGAAGCGGGGCCCGCACGGTCGTAACGGAACGTGACTCCGGCGAGCTGCTCTCGAAGGAGATCTTCATCGGAGAAGGAGAACAGGAGGGATTTCAGAGCGGCGTAGAGACTCACCGCGTCGTGCGGATTGGAAATCGCCTTTAGCGCCGCGACGACCGCCGCTGTTTCCGCCCTTTCGTAGAACTCCTGACCTCCTTCCAGAACGCTCGCAATGCGATACCGGTCGAGCGCCTCTTGGAAATCGGCGACCCTCGCGTTCGAGCGGACGAGAATGGCGACGTCCCGGGCCCGGACGGTTTCCGACGCGATTCTCTGGGAGATTTCCCGCGCGACCGCGGCGGCTTCGCACGAGTTCCAGAGCTCCCTGTCCTCGCACCAGCCGGCCGGAGGCTCCAGATAAACAACTCTTTCACCTGGAGGAACCGGGCGAACGATCCACGGATGAAGTGGGGAGTATTCGATCTCGAAGGGACGATGGGGATCCTCGACGAGCAGCTGCCCGAAGACGCCGTTCACCCAATCGAGAATCGCCGGGAAGCTGCGGCGACTCGCCGTCAGGGATTCTTTCGTGAGCCCGCGCGCCGCGGCCCGGTAGGACTCGACGTCCGCCCGTCGGAAGCGGTAGATGGACTGCTTCGGGTCGCCCACGACGAACAGCCGCCCGGGCTGGGGCTCGATCGCGTGCCAATCTGCCTCTCCGCCGTCGAGCGCAGAAAGCCGGAGAAGGATTTCCATCTGGAGCGGATCTGTGTCCTGGAACTCGTCCACGGCGAGGAATTCGAATCGCCGCCGGAAGTGCGCTCGGGCCGTGGCCGACCGGCGGAGGAGGTCACGGGCGTAGAGCAACAAGTCATCGAAGTCGAGGACGTTCCGGCGCCGCTTTTCGGCCACCACCGCGGCGAGGTACCCCGATTCCGGATCGATCAGCCGGTCGAGCGCGGCGACGAGCGCCGGCCATCTGCGCACCTGCGCGGAGAGGTCGTTGTCGACGAAAAACTCCTTCAGTCTCCGGACGAGCTTCTGAACGTCGTCTTTCCGTTCGGCGGTCCAAAGCGTCGCCGCTCCGGACAGGGTGCCTGCCGGAAACAGGCCGGCCCGTTCTCCGAGCTGCTCGAGGGATTCGCAAGTCGACAGCGAGTCGAGAAAGCGGGAAATGGCGCGGAGAAGCCCGACCGCGGTCCCCGAGGGTGTCCTCGCGTCCGCCACCGCTCCCGCGATCTGCGTCTTCCACCGCTCGAAGAGCGGGACCATGGACGCAACCTCGGCGCGAGGAAGCCGGGCGTCGTCCAAACGCGTTCGCTCGTTGTAGAGGGCGCGCGCGATTTGCGAGAGGGAGGACGCTTTCTCTTCCTCGACGCGCCCGACGGCGAGGCCTTCCCGGAGCGACCGGGCGATCGCGCCGTTCGGGCGATGTTCGACTTCCAGCTTCCACCAGTCGTTCCAGACCCGGTTCGCCAGCTCGGAGGACGCCGCAGGGTCGAGCTGGGCGAAGTCCGGATCGATGCCCGCCTCGAACGGCCGCTCCCGCAGGAGCGCGAGGCAGAAGGAGTGAATCGTCGTCACCTCTCCGCGGTCGAGCTCGCGAAGAGCCTCCTCCGCGCGAGGACGGCGCGGGTCGTCGGAGGAAGCAATGCGCTCGAGCGCCCGACGCAGCCGGATCTTCATTTCCCCGGCCGCCTTCTCGGTGAACGTCAGCGCCGCCGTTCGGGACAGAGAGAGCGGCGGACTCGACTCGAGCACCCGGTGGAGGATCGCCTCGATCAGGATGTAGGTCTTGCCGGTGCCCGCTGACGCTTCGACGAGAGCGGAGCGTCCTGTTTCGCGGATGATGCGGAGCCGGGCCTCCGCGTCCGGAGCAGGAATCTCGGAAGTCGTCGCGTCCGTCACAGGATCTTCTCCAGGCCCGCGAGCGCGACGACGCCGGGGTCGCGGTCGTCCTCCTTCCGCGCGTAGCGCTTGACGTTCCCGGGCCCGCAGATCGGTCTGTAATCGCAGAAGAGGCAGGGCTCCTTGGCGACGAACCCCTTCGTGCGCGGACGAAAGACTCCCTCTCGGAGTGCCGCCTCGATCGTCGACAGGACGTTCTGAAAGCCTTCGAGCAGCCCGCCACGGGCCTCCACGTCGAAACCGATCGGTACGACCTCGACCGGACCTCCCGAGCGCAACGGTCCGACGTAGAGATATTCCGCTCGGATTCGCTCGGGAAAACCGCCCCCACCGCTCAGAGTCTCCGCGGCGAAAAGGCCGTACACGGGCAGCTGAGACAACTCGCCCGCAAAGACGAACTGTCCCTTCTCCGCGGCAGCCTTTTCGATCTTCTTCGCAGTGGCGAGATTTCGAGGAACCTTGAAATCCGTGACGCGGAGGAGGGTGCCGGCCTCTCCGACTGCGACGAGGTCGATCCGGCCCGCCAGCACCATGCTGCCGTCCTGCGTCTCGCAGACGAGAGGCTCGTCAGTCGAGAGCTCCGGATCCTCGACCGCGGTCCTGCGGCGGGGTCCGAAGCGAACCTCCGCTCCGGCCGGCGCAAAGGCGCCCGGATTCTCCCGTTCGTGGCGCAGCCACGCATCCAGCTCTTCGACGAGACGCGCTTCAGTCAGCTCTCGAACCAGTTCTGGTCCGAGCCCGTAGCCGTTCTCCTCCTCCCAGGCAGCGAGCGCTTCCGCGGCATGGCGGCGCGAAAGCTCGCCGGCCTCGCGGGGGTCGAGGCTCTGGAAAGCGACTCCGCGACGTTCCCAGGCGATCCGTCGCGCCGCGTCGTGAAACAGCGAGCCGCGTCCGAGGTCGTCCACCTCTCCGCGCTCGGAGGCCTCGTCGAACGCCCTTACCCGCAAGACCCGGTGGAAAAAGAAGCGGTACGGGCACTTCGCGAACATCTCGATCGCGGAAGGAGAGAGAGGGTTTTCGGAAAGCCGCTCCGCCACGCCGGCGAGAAGCTCCGGATCGCGGATTCGTCCCTCGAAAGGGCCGTACTCCCGCCGGCCACGGAGCCGGGCTGCCTCCCGCGCTCGCGCGAGCGGGGGAAAGGCGAGCGCCAACGTCGCCGCGCCGTGGACCCGAAGCGTCTGGAGTCTCGCCTCCGTCGCGTTCAGCGCGGGACGCTCCTCGCCGTGAGCGCCCAGCTTCGTCGCCCGGAGGGCCGCCGGACGGCGGTCGCCGGAATAGTCCCGGGTTTCAACCGGCCGTCCTTCGAACGCGTCCACGGCGCGCGTGAAGAACTGAGAGGGCGTGCGCTCCCGATCGAGGCTCGCGTCGCGGCGCGCTGCAGAGAGCGTCAGGCGGCGCCGCGCGGCGTCGGCGCAGGCGGCGAAGAGCAGCTTCTCCTCGTCCGGTCGCGGGAAGACCTTTTCGGCGAGCGGACTCGAGGTCGCGCGCGCGAGGTCGTTCCGCTCCTCGTCCGAAAGAAGTGGATCGGGACGCGCCAACGCGGGGAACTTGCGCTCCACGAGCCCCGGTACCAGAACGTGATCGAAAGACAGTCCCCGCGCGGACATGACGGACAGGACAGCGACACCATCCCGTCCGAGGCGTCCCCCCGGGACCCGCTGACGCTCCAGCGCCGAAAGGAAAGTCTCGAGCGCCACCTGCTTCCCCACGAGTTGCCCGGCGGAATCCAGGGATGCGATCGAGTCTGCCGCCGTCGAGATCACTTCCGGCGGCTCTCGCGGCGAGAAAAGCCGTGCGATTCGGCTGCGCACCTCCTCGGCCCATCTCGCCCACGAAAGTGGCTGATCGCTCCAGCCCGTTGCGGATTCGCGTAATGCAGACCACGCTCGAGCGAGCTTTTCGGCAGCCTCGTGACCGGACGCTGTTCGCGCGGCGCTTTCCGACCGCTTTTCCGTCTCCTCTCCGTCGTCTTCCGGCCGTGCGCGGGTCAGCCTCTCCGTGCCGCGGTCCCAATCCCCGATCCCCCTCACGATTCCGGCCTGACTCGCGAGCTTGCGGAAGAGAGCTGAGTTCGATCCTCCTCGCGCCGTCTCGACGAGCTCGAGCACGTCGAGCACATCCTCGCGCCGGAAACCGTCGTCTTCGAGCTGAAGCCAATACCGAATCGCGCGTCCGGCCGGCGACTCCGCGCTGGCTTCGCCGGTGAGCCGAAAAGCGGGGATCCCCGCACGGGTGAGCTCCGCGAGGATCCGGGGGCCGTCGGTTTCCTCTTGCCGCAGGATCACCGCCGTTCTCCCGAGGGGGATTCCGTCGGCGTGGGACCGGAGAATCTCCCGGGCGACCTCGCGTGCCTCGTCAGTGTCGTCCGCCGCGGAAACGAGACGGATCGAGCCGTCCGGCGGGAGAGGCAGCCCCGTGATCGAGCCCGCGAACCGCGAGAACCAGTCGCCCTTCGCGGAGGTGACGCCGACGGATGCCGCGTCCTGCCGCGGACCGAGGATGCCCTCGAAAAACTCGCGGGTGCCTTCCGCGAAGCGACCGAGATCTCCTTCGAACGTCGGCAGAAAGACCTCGAGCGGGCGCGCCTGCGCGAGCGCGGCTATGAGATCCCGTTGGATCCCCGTCAGGTCGTAAAACCCGAAGACCAGGAGCGGCTCCTTCGAGGGATTCGCCCCAGCCGATCGGATCGCTGACCGGAACACGGCGACGTCGTCGGCGAACGGTTCGAGTCGACGCGAAACGTCGGCGTAAACGCCGGCGAGAGCCTGAAGCGACTCGCGCCGGCTCGTGGGGGACGTGGCGGCCCACTCGGAGAATTCGCGCACGGAGACGTCCGCATCCCGGAGATCCCGCACCGTAGCTTCGACGGCGCGAAGGAAGCCCGGCCGGTGGCGCAAGCCTCGGAACGGTTCTACGGCCGGCGCCTCCCCCACGGCTCCGGCGACGGCGGCGAACAGAATCCCGGGAGGGGCCGGTTTCCCTGCGACGTCGCCGGCGAACTCTCGCGCGACGTCGAGGAAAGTGGAGAAACGTACGTTCGCGTGACCCCTGCGGCGGCCGGCATCCGCGATCCGTTCGGCGAGGCGGCGACGGAGGTCGACCGCGAGGTAGTTCGAGGGCACGACGACCTCAACGCGCCGAAATGGGTCTTCCGCCTGAAGCTGCTCGATCGATTCGAAGAGCTCTTCCGCGAGGGCGGAGAAAGGGCCGCTCAACAAGCGGTGAACGGGGCGGGCGTCGCTCGTCGCGCTCGTCTCCGGGGAGTTCAGCGCAGCAAAAAGGGGAAGATCAGCAGCCACCGGGAAAGGTTATCCCGCCCGTCACCCAAACGTTGTCCGACCGCGACCGACGGTTTTAAGAGCTCCCGACCCCCGGATCGCCGCCGGTGGGCGCCTCGTTGTCGCCGCGGTCTTCGCGGCGATCCGGACCCTCGAAATTCTCCATCTGGTCCGCCATGTCGTCCTTTTCCTCGTTCGTCATGGAGTCGTCGGCGGTGGTCGATGGCGGCGTCGGTTCGTTCAAGGGCGCCTCCCCTGATCGTGATTTCGAAGTCGGGCGAGCGGTAGAATTGTTGAGCATAGTCCCGGGGGAGCCCACTCCGCGCGCACGAAAGCACGCGGACGGCTGAGAGTCCTGATACCAGGAGACCCCGTGAACCTGACGCGGGTAATGCCGCCGTAGGGAGGAAGTCGATGAGCACCCGCCCGGAAGCCGTCCCGTCCAACGAGGTCGCCAGCCG
>Ga0207684_10000801_pt1 | contig 36369 bp, 29 predicted proteins | sample KBSK5501metaG_FD_184342 | JGI IMG/M metagenome (GOLD analysis project Ga0207684, IMG submission 184342) | Corn, switchgrass and miscanthus rhizosphere microbial communities from Kellogg Biological Station, Michigan, USA - KBS K5-50-1 metaG... | ecosystem: Host-associated > Plants > Roots >... | reverse complement strand
GCCTTCTCTTCGGCGGTCATCTCCACGGGGAACTTCCAGCGAATGGGCGTAGGCATATCGCCAACAGATCATGAGTCGATCCGCTTGGCGATCTTGTGGTAGTGCCGTTACCTGATCAGCTCTCTAGCGGCTTTTAGCGTTGGCGCGCGAGCCGGCAGATCAACTTGCGGCCAAACACCTGCTCGAATGTGCTCGCCTCGTGTTCCACATCCCACAGCTCCAGATCGACGTGCGCGCGCGCGTGCAGTCGAATCACCACCTGGTTGCGGGTGGCGCGCGCGGTGACCTCCTGGACCGGCTGGTGATGACTGCGGTCCAGCGAATCGGCCACCCGGAGCAGAGTGGAGAGCTTGAGCACCGTCTCCGCCTCCGGCAGCGTCAGGTTCCTCAGGTCCGGGTGTCCGGCGTCCGGAAGATTGCGGCGATGGAACCGCGCGATGCAGGCCACCATCTCCCGCTCGCGGTCGGCCAGACCCGGAAGGTCGGCATTGCTGATCAGGTAGTAAGTATGACGATGGTGCCGGTTGTAGCTCACCGCGTTGCCGATGTCGTGCAGCAGCGCGGCGACCTCGAGGAACGGGCGCGCCGAGGTCGGCACCTTGTGGACCTTGCGCAGCTCGTCGAAGAGCGTCACGGCAATCCGGGCAACTTGCCGGCCATGGGCCTGGTCGAACTGAAAGCGGCTGCCCAATGCCTCAGCTCCTTCGATCATCGAGCGGTCGATGCGGCTGGCGCGGCGCCGCATCAGATCGACCAGGATTCCGTCGCGCAATCCCCGGTCGACGGTGGTGATGGTCTCCAGCCCGAGGTGCTGCGCCAGAGCCTCCAGAATCACCGCGCCGGCCAGAATGATGTCCGCGCGCCTCGGCTCGAAGAATTTGCGGCGACCCTCAGGGCCCATCTTGACCAGCTCTCGGACCGCGCCAGCCAGCCGGCGCGCGGAGACGCTGGAAGTCCCGTCGTCGGAGGCGAAGGACACCGCCGCCTTGATCGTCCCCGAGCTGCCCAGCGCGTTCCGGCCGAATCCGCTCGCCGAGCGGGGCACTCGAGTGCCGATCGCCTCGCGCGCGTACTCGCGCATCAAAGTCAGCTGCTGGCTGGACACCTCTCCGCTGCTGTCGAAAAGCTCGGTCAACCTCACCGCTCCCAGCGAGATGCTCCACAGGTTGGTCGGACGCTCACCGACCGCGGTAGCCACCTCGGTTGAGCCGCCGCCCACGTCGATGCACAGCGAGCGCGCCCGCGGTGAATTGCCGTAGAGAATTCCCAGGCAGATCAGCCGCGCTTCCTCTCGCCCGGAGACGACTTCCAGATTGAGACCGGCTTCGCGCCGCGCGCGCCGGATGATCTCGTCCTTGTTCTTGGCCTCGCGGATGGCGCTGGTCGCCACCGCGCGAACCCGCGCGCCGTAGCGGCGGCAAAGAGCGCCGTAGCGGCGCAAGGTAGAGAGAATCCGGTCGCTGACCTCGCGTGAGATGTAGCCGCTTTTGAAAACGCCCTCTCCCGGGCGAACCGGGTCGCGCTCTTGATGCAGCTTTTCCAGCGAGCCGTCGGGAAGCGCTCGAGCCAGCTCCAGCTTGATCGAGTTGGTGCCGACATCGACCGCGCCCAGGACAAGCTCTTGATTCGAAAGGGCCATTGCTTAGAGGCGAACAATGAACTTGCACACCGGTTCGCGGATGGGTTACCTCAAAGAGACGCGGAAACGTCTCATGTCAATGATCTCGCTGCAATTGTTGTCCAACAAGACGTTGCCGCCGCCGGATGCGCCGGACGCGCGTTTGTACATCAATCGCGAGCTGTCCTGGCTGGCCTTCAACGAGCGAGTGCTATCCGAGGCGAGCGACGAATCGCTGCCTCTCTACGAGCGACTCAAATTCCTGGGGATCGTCGCCTCCAATCTGGACGAGTTCTTCATGGTTCGCGTGGCCGGCCTGAAGCAACAGATTGTGGGAGGGGTCGCCGAGTTGCCGGCCGATGGAATGCGCCCTGCGGAGCAGCTGGCGGCCATTCGAGAACGGGCTCGCTCGATGGTAGGCGAGCAGTATCGCATCTGGCGGGAGGTGATCGTCCCTGAGCTTCAGGCGCGGGGCGTTGCGACGCTGGGCCGCGAAGGTCTCTCCGCCGAGAACCTGGCAACCGCCCGCAAATATTTTTCGTCTTCGGTCTTTCCGGCGCTCACGCCGCTGGCGGTGGATCAGGGCCATCCGTTTCCGCACCTTCGCAACAAGTCTCTGAACATCGCGGTGCTGCTGCGAAGAGAAGGCCGGCGCCGCCGGGGCGAAGCGCACGCCAGCTCGTTCGCGGTGGTCCAGGTGCCCAGCGTGCTCAGTCGATTGGTCCCCCTTCCAGCCGCCAGCGGTCACGCCTTTCTGCTCCTCGAGGAGCTGATTGCGATGCAGGTGGGCGAGCTGTTCCCAGGCTTCGCGGTGGAGCAGGCGTCCGCCTTCCGGGTCACGCGCAACTGGGACTTGAACCTGGACGAAGAGGAGTCGGAGGACCTGCTCTCCACGATCAAGGAAGAGCTGCGGCGCCGGGATCGCGGCGCGGCGGTCCGGCTCGAGTTGGAGGCAAGCGCATCGCCTCAGCTGGAGGAATTGCTGACGGAAGCGCTGAAGCTCGGCTCGGAGGACGTCTATCGCGTCAACGGTCCCTTGCAGTTTTCTGATCTCACGGCGCTGGGCGAGCTGGATGCGCGGCCGGAGCTGCACGTGGAGCGATTGGTGCCGGTGGTTCCGCAAGCGATCAAAGATACCGACTCGATGTTCGCCGCCATCCGCGCCGGCGATCGAATGCTGCACCATCCCTATGAGTCCTTCGATCCGGTGGTCCGCTTCATCGAGGAAGCAGCCGAAGATCCCGAGGTGCTCGCGATCAAGCAGACGCTGTACCGAACGAGCGGAGACAGCCCAATCGCGCGGGCCCTTTCCAAAGCGGTCGAGTATGGCAAGCAGGTCACCGTATTGGTCGAGCTCAAGGCGCGACTCGACGAGGCGAACAACATCGCCTGGGCGCGGCGGATGGAGGAGAACGGCGTCCACGTCGTCTATGGGCTGATCGGGCTGAAGACGCACTGCAAGCTCGCGCTGGTGGTGCGCCGGGAGGCGGGCGGGATCCGGCGCTACGTTCACCTGGGCACCGGCAATTACAACCCGCACACCGCTCGACAGTACACCGACGTTTCGTTCTTCACCGCGCGCGAGGAAATCGCCGACGATGCCAGCGCGCTCTTCAACATGCTCACCGGCTACTCGGTGCCGCCCAAGTGGCGGCGCTTCGCGGTGGCGCCTTTCAATTTGAAGGAGAAGATCGTCGAGCTGATCCAGCGCGAGGCGGAGTTCGCGCGGCGGGGCGAGCCGGCGCAGATCGTCGCCAAGATGAACGCGCTGGTGGATCCGGCGGTGATCCGCGCGCTTTACGCGGCGAGCCAAGCGGGAGTGGAGATCGACCTGTTGGTTCGCGGAATCTGCTGCCTGCGCCCAGGCGTGGAGGGCATCTCCGAACGGATCCGGGTGACCAGCGTGGTGGATCGCTTTCTCGAGCACAGCCGGGTTTTCGCCTTCGGCTTGGGTGATCGGCGCGAGGTGTATTTGTCGTCCGCCGACTGGATGCCGCGAAATTTCCACCGCCGCGTGGAAGTGATGTTTCCGGTCGAGGACGTGGCCATCCGAACCCGGCTGCTGGATGAAGTGCTCGGCTCGTACCTCAAGGACAACCTCAAGGCGCGCCGCCTGGTGGTGGACGGCAAGTACCGGGCGCTGGAACCAAAGGGCGCCTCCTTCCGAAGCCAGCTGTTCCTGATGGAAGCCGCGCGGCGCTCCGCCGAGGTCAAAGTCCAACCGGTGCTGCGCCACCTGGCAGCGCCGGAAATCCCGAGCGAGCCGATCCGCGGTCCAGTGGCCCCGGCCGCTCCAACTCGCGCCACCGGGGCATGAGTCCAAGTTGACCAGGTCCGCTGCTCGGCACGGTTCGCGACCGAGCCGCGTTCGCGCGAAGGAGGGCCGCGTTAGCGCAGCCGCCTGCTTGTTGGGGGCATGCGGCGGCCCAAGTGTCGGACCAAACGGCCATGACGTCGGCGCCTTGTGCAGCACCGACCGGGACTGCAATAGCCGCTGCACGCACAACAGCGATTTCGGCACCGGCATGTGCGCCCGGCCTTGCGCCAGCGACTGTCCTTCAGGCTCGATCTGCATCAGCTCGGACAACGGCATGTGCGCCGTGGCCTGTCAGAACGACAACGACTGCTCGGGATTCGGACGCGCATTCGTCTGCGGCAGCAAGAGTCGAATGAGTGGTGGCAGCGGCCTCGTCTGCCGCGTACCCTGATCTGCGGCGTTTGACATCGACGTTTCGCCCCCGCGGGATCTTCCGCCGCGCTGGGTCCAGCCACTTCTTGAGGCGCGCGGTCCCGCGTCGACGGTCCTTGCAAGCGGAGAAAGCTTCTGGTAACTGAAGTCGATTATCAGAATCAAAATCAATTAGACCCAGATCCAAAGGAGAGGGAAGTCCATGCAAGGAGCGAAAAACTTGGTAGAGCGCGGTCGCCGGCGAGCGTTTTTCCTGTCCAGCTTCGTCGGAGTCGCATGGTTGGTGCTGCTGTTGCCGTCCACCGCGGGCGCGGATCGCCGCGCATACGGAGAAACCTACGAAGCGGTGACCGCGCCCCAGGGAGAGCTGGACGTGGAAATCTGGAACACCTACGCCGAGGACGGCGAGGTGCTCAATGGCCCTGCCTCCAAGGGTTACCGGGGGATGTTGGAGCTGGAGTACGGGATCACCTCGCGCTGGGATGTTGCCCTGTACAACTTTCTCGATCTCGTCCCCGATCCGGGTGAGACAGGTTACGCCGGCTTCAAGATCGAAAGCCGGTTCCGGTTGGTGCCGGCCGGCGAATGGTTCGTCGATCCCATTCTCTATCTGGAGTACGTGCGCCAGTTCCGGGGAGACACGCAGCAGAAGTGGGAGGTGAAGCTGATCCTGGGCAAGGACATCGGCCCGTGGAATGTCTCCACCAACGTCGCGTTCGAGGTCGAGCGCGCAATCGGCGCGAAATACATCCCGGAGGTGGAATACGACCTGGGCATCAGCCGCGAAGTCTTTGGTCCGGCCCTCAAGGTGGGCGCGGAAATATTTGGCAAGGCGGAGAAACCGCCGGGTGAGGACGACTGGGAGGTCTTTGCCTGGGCAGGCCCGGCGATCTCCTGGGCCACCAGCATTCGCGGAGTGATGCGCGGATTCTGGATCACCCTGGCCGGCGGCAAAGGCCTCACCAATCAATCCAAGGCGTACTACGGGCGAGCGATCATCGGTCTGCAATTCTGATCGCCGCGGCTCGGATGCTCAGTTCGATCCGGCTCTGAGCACCACCAGCTTGTTGACGCCCGACTCCGCTCCCCAGAGCTCGCCCGGGCGACCGAGGAGCTGGCGGATATCTGCGGGGCTGCTGGGCAATGGAAAGCCCTGGAACTCCTCGGTCGCCGGATCGAAGAGCACCAGCGAATTGTTTCCCCAGTCGGTGAGCCAAACCAGGTCGCGGTCGTCCACGAAAACCGCGTAGGCCATCGGCCGCCGCGGCCCAGGAAGCGGCCACTCGCGCCACTCCCCGGTTGCGGGATCGTAGAGGGCAACTTGTCCCGCGATCCACTCGCTGACCCAGATCCGGCTTTGTGAATCGGGCCAGACGCGTCGCGCACCCTGGCCCGCCGTGGGAGGGTCGAGCGCGGTCGCGGCGCCGCTGTCCAGGTCGATCAGGCCGACGTAACTTCCCGCCAGCGACGCGTAGTACACGTCACCGGAAGCAGCGGTGGAGATGCCGTAAGGTCCCGGCCCTCGCGGTGCGTCGAATACATCCATGGCTCCCGTCGTTGGATCGAGGCGACCGTAGATTCCGTTTTGCCCGGTGAACCAGAGGATGCCGTTCAGATCGAAAGTGGCGGTATTGAGATTTGCGTTGGGGCGCTCGGCTGGAAGCGGAAAGACCTGCACCTCTTCCGTGGTCGGGTCCACGCGAACGATCGCGTTCTGCCCGCCATCGGTTACCCACGGCGCGCCGTCCGGACCGACGATTACCCCGTGCGGCGCCGAGCGTGCACCCAACGCGATCAGCCGCGTCTCACCCGTTTCGGGATCGAGCTTGCCCAGATGCCCTGATCGCTGCGCCGTCCACCAGACCGATCCATCCGGCGCGGGCGCAACGTCGTGCGGATAGGTCGGTACGGGATACTCCTGGATGGTGTAAGCGCCCAGAGGGCGCGCGGCCGATGAAGAAGCCCGGCAGCGTTCGCCTCCGCAGGAGGCGAGCCCCATGGCCGCTGCGATTACCAGCGTGGTCTTGATCATGCAGTTCCCCCTTGAGACGTACGGCGATGACGCGCCGGACGTAGCCCGTGGATACTGCCCTCGGGCGGCAGAGCACAAGCGCAACATCGTCACTCTTTAACGGCCTGACGTTTCCCTCAAGTGGGGTAGAGGCCGCCGTTGACCTGGATGCTCTGGCCGGTGATGAAGGAATTCGCGGCGAGCATCACCGCGACCTCGGCCACTTCCTCGGGGCGGCCCAGTCGGCCGACGGGTAGCGCTTCCGGACGGGCGCGCGGGTTGTCGCGGATCATTTCCGTCTCGATCAGCGCGGGGCAAATCGCATTGGCGGTGATGCCTTCCCTTGCCAGTCTGGACGCGTACCCGTGCATCAGGCCGAGCATCCCCGCCTTCGATGCCGCGTAATGCGGACCGATGACGCCGCCAATTTGAGCGGCAATCGAGGAGACGTAGATCAGCCGTCCCCACTTGCGCGCTCGCATTCCCGGCAGGACCGCCTGCGACAGCAGGAACGCCGAGCGCAAGTTGACGGCGATCGCCTCGTCGAAAATCTCTGGCGTCAGCTCCTCGACGGAGTGCGCGCGCCCAACCGCTGAGTTGTTGACGAGGACGTCGATGGGTCCGAGCGCTCCCTCTACCGCAGCGACGAGCTTCTGCACCGCCGGTAGCTCAGACACGTCGGCCTGAACCACGATGCTCCGCCGACCTCGAGCGCGGATGGCGCTTGCCACCTGCTCGGCCTCTGCGCCATGCGTGTGGAAATTTACTGCCACGTCCGCGCCGGCCTCGGCGAGGGCAAGCGCGATCGCCCGCCCGATTCCACGGCCGGCGCCGGTGACGAGAGAAATCCGCCCGGTGAGGTTCATCGGACCTGAAGTTAGCTCACTCCTGGCCGCTGGCCACCCGCCGCTCCTTTTTTGTTCCTGGTGCGTAGACATCGCGCGTCCGTTCGCGAGAATGCGCTCGCCGTGCTTGACCGCGCCATCCAGGACGAGCTGCGCATCGAGAACCGGTGCTACGGCTGTGGCCCCGACAACCCCGAGGGACTGCAAATCAAGAGCTACTGGGATGGTGAGGAGACCGTTTGTAGATTCCAGCCGCGACCGGCGTTCGCGGCCGGTCCACGCCACATTCTCAACGGCGGCATCATCGCTACGTTGATCGACTGCCACTGCGTCTGTACGGCCATCGCGGCCGCATACCGCGCCGAGGGACGCGCGCTCGGCAGCGATCCGCTGATCTGGTGCGTGACCGGATCGATGCAGATTGAATACCTGCGTCCGACGCCGATCGCCGAGTTGGTGGCCCTGCGGGCTCGCGTCGAGTCGATCGAGGGAAAGCGAATCGCGGTGACCTGCTCCCTGCAGTCCGGTGGAGCCGAGCGCGCGCGTGGGCGCGTGGTGGCGGTCCGAGTGCCGCCGAGCTGGCGCTCCGGGCAGTCTGCGCGCCGATCGGCCAACGGGAGTCTCCCGCCGAAGACCGGAGGGGTGCAGTAGCGTTCTACTACACCCCCTGGCTACCCGGACGACCGCAGCGGGGAGCGACGGTTGGATCAGGCCAGCGCTCGATGGCGCGAACGCAGTCGGCGCCGCTCTCCATGTCCTGAGGATGAGCTGCAGCTGGGGAAAGAAATGGCGAACGCTCGCGGACTCCATGCGCAGCAAACGTATCGCAGGCGCGCTGTCAGAAGTGAAATGCCGGGAAAGACCATGAGTCACCCGGCTGCACGGGCGGCGCGCTCCTCGGATACGCGGAGGCCGGTTGGTTTGACTTTCATCGACTGGTGACCCGAGGTGCTCTACAGCTCGTCGAGGAACTCGTCGTTGTACGTGTAGCGCGAAAGCCGCTTGATCAGCGCTTCCATCGCCTCCACCGGTTTCACCGCGAAGAGCATCTGGCGGAGCTTGCGGACCTTCTCGTATTCCTTCTGGGTGAAGAGCTTCTCTTCCTTCCGCGTGCCGGACTGCGGGATGTTGATCGCCGGCCAGATGCGCTTCTCCGCCAAGAGCCGGTCCAGCGTCACCTCGCTGTTGCCGGTGCCCTTGAACTCCTCGAAGATCACCTCGTCCATCCGGCTGCCGGTGTCGATCAGCGCCGTGCCGATGATGGTCAGCGTTCCCGCCTCCTCGGTCGCCCGGGCTGCGCCGAAAATCCTCTTCGGACGCTCCAGCGCGCGGGAGTCCACTCCGCCAGTCAACGTCCGTCCGGAGCTGTCGACTTCCTTGTTGTAAGCGCGGGCCAATCGGGTGATCGAATCGAGCAAAATCACCACGTCCTTGCCCGCTTCCACCATCCGGCGCGCGCGCTCCAGGGCCATCTCCGCGACCTTCAAGTGATCGCCCGTGGGCCGATCCGAGCTGGAGGCCAACACCTCGCCCTTGACGATGCTGCGGCGCATGTCCGTCACTTCCTCGGGCCGCTCGTCGATTAGGAGCACCATCACGTGCACCTCGGGATGGTTGGCCAGCACAGCTTGCGCGATGCGCTGGAGCATGATCGTCTTGCCGGCCTTGGGCGGAGAGACGATCAGGCCGCGCTGCCCTTTTCCTATCGGAGCGATCAAGTCGAGCACGCGCGTCACCATGTCTTTGGCGCCATGCTCCAGCTTGAGCCGCTCGATCGGATCGATCGACGTCAAGTCGTTGAAGTGCGGCAGGCGCGGCGCGGTCTCCAGCGGGACGCCGTCCACGCTGTCGACTTTCTGGATCAGCCCCTTGTTTCCGCGCATCTGCGCCAGCGCGTTGAGGTACTGCCCCTGCCGCAGCCGAAGCTTCTGCACCAGGTTCTTGGGAATTTCCGCGTCGTCCGGCGAGGGCAACAAGTTGCGGCGGATCTGGCGCAGAAAAGCATTGGGTCCCTTGGCCTCGACATCCAGGACGCCTTCGACCGGTGCCAGCTGCACCTGGACGGCCGGCTGGCCCATCGACGGCGCGGGGCCGGGTTGCCCCGGTCGAGCTTGCTGCTGTGCCGATTGCTGCGCCACCCTGGCCTGGTACTGCTGCAGCTCGTGCGGCGTGAGGAACACTTGGGACTGCTGCCCGTCGGCGCCGACCTGAAGGCGATACGCTTGTCCCTCGGGCGTGAAGTGGACGGGGGCGCTGCGACCGCGCCTTCGCCTTCGCCGCCGTCGCCGACCTCCACCCTGACCGGGCGCCAGAGCACCGGGGCTGCCGGGAGGTCCACCAGCCGGGCCGAGCTGCTCGTTGCCCTCTGGCCCGTTTCCGCCCTCGGCCACATCCGACGCCTCGGCTCCGTTGCCAGCGCCATCGGACTCGCCGCCGTCGTTTGCTTCGCTTATATCGGCCGGTTGCCGCGGCTCCGATTCAGGCGTCACGGCATCGGAGGATTCACGGTTCGCTTCGTTTTCTGTCATCGCTTGCTCGAGTGCTCAGGGTCCGTCGCTCGTCCCACGCTGGAGCCTGGGCAACTTGCCAGGACCCGGGAGCTCGTCTGTCGGGCAGGAAACCCGGGAGGGCGGAGCGCCCGCGCCCAGTGCGCGAACTCTGCCGACCGTACCCCCTGCTTCCTAATCGCCGGGGGCACCCCGCCGCCCGACGACTTCGATACTGTAGCAGAAACACCAGGTCGATTCCCAAACTTTCGACACCCTTCATTCAGCCGGAGCCGCATCGCTCCCGTTCCGGCACCTATCGGGACGGTGCCGCTCGCCCGGGCGTTCGGGCACGTCCGATGGTGAACCATCGCCTAAGGTTCAGCCTGCGGAGAGCGGCCCTTCGAGCTCTGCGGCTCACCGAACCTTGAGGGTGAACGGCATCATCGCCTTGATCGTCGGCTCAAGGAGCAGCGCCTGGTCGAGGCCGACCTCGCCTGCAAGGGCCCGGATCGCCGGAGACAGCGGCTGAGCCTGCGCGCGATCTCCGATAACGTCGGCGAGCAGGCCGTCCCGGTCGCCCAAAGCTGCGAGGAACCCGCGCGGCTCGCCGATGATCGCGATCTCCACTTCCTCGCGATCCGGAATCTGGGCTCGCCGGCGAGCGGCGTCGATCGCCTCGAGCAGCCCGCCCATCTCGTCCACCAGCCCACGCGCCTTGGCGTCCTCGCCGGACCAGACGCGCCCGCGCCCGATCTTGTCCACCTGCTCCTTGGACATCTTTCGCGAGGCGGCCACCTCGGTGATGAAATTGTCGTAGAACGCGTTCACCCATTTTTGTGCCGCCGCCCTCTCCTTCGCCGTCCACGGATCGAGCAGGCTGTTGATGTTGGACAGCTCACCGCGGCGGATGCTCTCGTGATGGACGCCGAGCTTCTCCGCCAGGTTCTTGGCCACCGGCTTGATGAAGAACACGCCGATGCTTCCGGTGATGGTCGTCGGCTCAGCGAAAATCTGGTCCGCGCCCATCGATGCGTAGTAACCGCCCGAGGCCGCCACATCGCCCATCGAGGCGATCACCGGCTTTTTCTTCTTTGCCTCGAGCACCGCGCGGTACATCAGATCCGAGGCCAGCCCATCCCCGCCGCCCGAGTCCACGCGGACTACGATGGCCGCGACGAAGGGATCCTGCTCGGCTCGCCGAAGCGCCCGCACCACTGTCTCCGCACCGGCGATCTCCACCAGGCCGAGCGGATCCTCCTGGCTCTTTCCGCCGGCGATGGTGCCGATCACCGGCACCACGGCGATCCTGCGTCGCTCACCCCAATGCACGTCCTTCACGTCGCGCGGCCGGTACGAGCGATCGTAGTGCGCTCCAGGGAAGACCTGTCCGAGCTTTTTCTCCAGCTCGGGTGGGGCAATCACGTCATCGATTAGCCCGAGCTCTTTGGCGGCTTTGGGCGTCACCAAGCCTTCCGCCCAGACCTGATCCAGCTTTTGCGAGCTCAATTGACGCGACTGCATCAGCGCGCTTCGGAAATTCCTGACGTCGGTATCCAGGTAGGCATTCACCGTTTCGCGCTGCTCGGGGCTCATGTCCGACCGCGTAAAGAGATCGGGAAAGTTCTTGTACTCACCGACGCGGGCGACCTCCCATTGAACGCCGAGCTTCTCCATTGCGCTGCCGACGAAGAGCGCGTTCGCCGCGAAACCGTTGATCAGAAGCAGCGCCTCGGGCACCGCGTAGATCTGGTCCGCGGCCGAGGCGATCAAGTACTCGGCGTCGCCGACGCTGAGCAGGACGGCCGCGGCATTCTTTCCAGCGCCTCGCAGCCGCAGGATGGCTTGGCGAAGCTCCATCGCCTTTCCGAGCCCGACGTCGCTCAGGTTGTCGATCTTCAACACCACACCCTTCAGGTTGGGGTCGCGAACGACGTCGTCCAGGAGGCGCGTCAGCCGCAGGTACGGATCGGCCTCGGTAAAGCCGAGAAACGCCAGCGGCGAGCGATTGGCTTTGCTCAGAAGGTCCCCCAAATCCAGCAGTGCGAATTTCTCTGGTGCGAAAGCAATGGCCGGGTACTTGCGCGAGGAGAGCCTCGCCATCACCACGTGATCGCTTCCGCCCGAAGAGCCGCCGCCGGCGTACGTCAAGCCGAGGTGCGAGGTGTCCAAGGTGAGCGAGCCCTGGAAGAGGATGTCCTCGCCGTTGAATCCGTGGCCGAGGCCCGCGCCGAGCGTCACGCCTTTGAAGATTTCCGCCTGCAGCGTGTACTGCATCCGGCTCGACGAGCCCGCGATCGCGTCGTTGAGCAGGTAGTCCACCGCGAAGGTGAACCGATCGCCGATGGGGCGGAGCCCGAGGGCGAAGTCGTACCGTCGATTGAAGGCGACCGCGCCGTGGGACGGCCGGTCGACGTTTTGCACCGCGACGCCCAACGAGAAATACGGGCTGGGCCGGCTGGACATTCCGACGTCCCAGCTCGTGAGCGCGTCCAGGTCCGCGTTGTCGCTCGAGGAGAACACGTGGTAGGCCGCGCCCAGCGAAAGGAACTTGGATCCGGTGGCGAGCGACCACGTGAATCGGCGGCGGCTCGGCGCGCCGACGCCCCCATTCCTCCCGCGGCCGCGAAGCCATTCGATGGCAAATCCGGGCTCGAGAATGCCGAACAAGCTCTCGGCGAAGTACAGGCCGTCCGCGATCTGATCCGTTGCGATGTTTCGCTCGTGCAAGTAGAAGAGTTGAATGCCGCTGACGTGACCCAGCCCCGCCGGATTTACGAGCGGCGCGGTGGCTTCGTCGATCAGCGCAGCCGAGGTGGGCGGCAGCGTGGCCCCGGACGACAGGTCAGTAGGCTGGAGATTCAACGTTTGCGCCAGGGCGGGACCAGCAAGAAGCACCGACGCGAGAAGGATTCGAGGGCGTGCCATGGTGTGCGACTGTAGAGTCGAGAGACTCTCCCGTCGAGCAAAGTCCGCCCCGTTCACCCCGAGCGCAGCGAAGCGGAGTCGAGGGGTCGCCCACGCCGTTCACCCCGAGCGTAGCGAAGCGGAGTCGAGGGGTCGTCCGCCCCGATCACCCCGAGCGTAGCGAAGCGGAGTCGAGGGGTCGCCGGTAATCGCCCTCGACTACGTGCCTTCGGCACTACGCTCGGGCTGAGCGGTATTCGGCACTACGCTCGGGCTGAGCGGTATTCGGCACCACGCTCGGGCTGAGCGGTATTCGGCACTACGCTCGGGCCGAACGGGTGAGGCGCAGCGCCGGAGCGCGGACCCAGGTATTCTTTACATCTCGATCGCCGCTCTTATAGTCAAAACGTCTCTCAACCTGCGTCGAGGAGTGAATGCGGGGCAAGACCCTGAAGTCGAAAAGCAAGTCCACAGCCAAGCCCAGTGCGCGGAACAAGAAGCCGACCCAGCTCTTGCTGATTCCCGGCGAGGGCGGCAAGTCGCGCAAGCCCGCCGCGGCGGTGAGAAAGGAAGTGGCGAAGGCAGCTGCCGAGGCACTTGCGATCGAGCAGGTAGCCATCCCGGCCATCGCTCCGGTCGCGCGGACACCGAAGCTGGCGCGTCGCGCGACGGCAGAGCAGATGGCGAGCCGCCAGCGCGAGATCTCCATCTCGGAGTTCTTCACCAAGAACCGCCACCTCCTCGGGTTCGACAGCCCGTCCAAGGCACTCCTCACGGCGGTAAAGGAGGCGGTCGACAACTCGCTCGACGCCTGCGAGGAGGCTGGAATCCTGCCGGACATCACCGTGGAGATCCGCGAAGCGTCCTCGGACCGCTTCGTGATGGCGGTGGAGGACAGCGGACCGGGCATCGTCAAGGCGCAGGTGCCAAAGATCTTCGGCAAGCTCCTATACGGTTCCAAGTTCCACCGGCTCAAGCAATCGCGCGGGCAGCAGGGCATCGGCATTTCTGCGGCCGCGATGTACGGCCAGCTGACCACCGGAAAGCCGATCGTGGTCACCTCCAAGACCGGCAAGGGGCGCCCAGCGCATCACTTCGAAATTCAAATCGACACGCGCAAGAACGCGCCGGTGATCGTGCTCGATCAAGAGGTGCAACTCGAAAAGGATCACGGCACGCGCGTGGAAATCGAGATGGAGGCCGACTACCGCAACGGGAAACGCTGGCTGACGCGCTACCTGGAGCAGACGGCCTTGGCCAACCCGCACTGCCGCCTGGAGTACCGCCGCCCGGATGGCGAGCCGCTCATTTTTCCGCGGGTCGCAGATACGCCGCCTCGCGAGGCGGTGGAGATCAAGCCTCACCCGCATGGCGTGGAGCTGGGGCAATTGATGCTCATCCTCAGGGACTCGCGGGCGCGCGATCTGCGCGGCTGCTTGATGCACGAGTTCTCGCGCGTGTCGCCGTCGGTGGCGGACGAGATCCTCAAGAACGCCAAGCTGGACGGAAAGACGAAGCCGAAGACGCTCGGCGAAGACCTGGAGCTCTCCGAGCGGCTGCACAAGGCGATCCAGGCGACCAAGATCATGGCCCCGCCCACCAATTGCCTCTCGCCGATCGGCGAGGAGCTGATTCACAAGGGGCTGCGGAACTTCCTGGAGGTGACGCAGGAGGAGGCCGAGCACGAGGATCTGGAGCAGCTGGAGCTCGAAGCCAAGACGGCCAAGGGGAAGAAGAAGGAGAAGGCCGAGCAGAAAGCGCACGAGGCGAAACAGAAGGCGCAAGCGGAGGCGCTCGCGGAGGCACAAGGAGCAGAAGAAGGCGAGGAGGTGATCAAGGGCCACAAGTTCTTCATTACCTCGGTGACGCGCGCGCCCAAGGTGTACCGCGGCAATCCCTTCCAGGTGGAAGTGGGGCTCGCATACGGTGGTCCGTTGCCGGCAGACAAACCGATCGAGCTGTACCGCTTCGCCAACCGCGTTCCGCTTCTATTTCAGCGCGGCGCCTGCGCAACCATGGAGTCGGTGGTGCGGACCGATTGGCGCAAATACATGCTCTCCCAACCGCGCGGCTCGCTTCCAGTGGGCCCGATGATCCTCTTCGTGCACATCGCTTCGGTCTGGGTGCCCTTCACCTCGGAATCGAAGGAGGCGCTGGCGCACTATCCGGAGATCATCTCCGAGCTGAAGCTGGGGCTCCAGGAGTGCGGGCGCAAGCTGGCCGCCTTCGTTCGCAAGCGACAGCATGCGGAGTACGAGCTGCAGCGCCGATCGATCTTCGAGCTCTACATTCAGGAGATCGCCGAGAGCATGAAGAAGCTGGTCGGCAGTACTCCCGAACGCGTCAAGCAGGACTTCCTCAAGCTGTCGAGCAAATTCACCGGCGGCGCGATGACCGACGAGATACTGAAGAAGGCTTCCGAGAAGGTCTCGGCGCGGCCGCGCACGGCGGAAGCCGAGATGACGGAGAAAGAATAGCGAACAGATGACGGTGCGAAATCAACACGCCGCAAAGACGGTGAAGAAGTTGGAAGGCCTGGCCAAGGACACGCTGCAGATGGTGCGGGGAGGGAAGAACCCGTACCTCTCGGTCCCCACTCGAACGCTGGCCAACGTCCGCTTCAACGAAAAGAACCAGGTGATCGAGCTCAAAGGCGACAAGCAGAAGCGCTATTTCTTCAACGTAGGCCAAGCGAAGAAGTTCATGCAGACGTTCTTGGTCGCCAGCGCCTGCAAGGAGCTGATCGGGATCGGAAAGACCACCAGCATCCGCGACCTCTACTACATGACCAAGCACACGCTTGGGGAGAGCCGGCAGAACACCTTCGAAGAGCAGGAAGAGTCGGATCCGGTGATCGAGGATCTCGAGGTCACCGTCGACGCCCTCCGCGAGGAGCTGAACCTGTTCGCCTCGAATCGCGGCTCGCTGGTGGGCGAGATCACGCTCCGCGACGCGGGCGACATCATTGACGGACGTCGGATGGGTTCAGGCGGTTGGTCAATCCCGTCGATCGTCGAAGACAACGTGATCGAGTTCAAACGCTCCGACGCCAAGTTCATCCTGCTGGTGGAGAAGGACGCTGTTTGGCGGAGGCTGAATGAGGACAAGTTCTGGAAGAAGCACAAATGCATCCTGGTCACCGGACAGGGCCAGCCGCCGCGCGGAGTGCGCCGGCTTTGCCGGCGGATGACGAAGGAGCTGAAGGTTCCGCTCTACGTCCTGGTGGATAACGATCCGTGGGGCTTCTACATCTATTCGGTGATCAAGCAGGGGTCGATCAACTTGGCCTATGAGTCGATGCGGATGGCGGTTCCCGAGGCGCGCTTCATCGGGCTGTCATCGTTCGACAAGGAAAAGTTCAAGCTGTCGAACAACGTGATCATCCGGATGGAGGACGTCGACATCACTCGCGCCAAGCAAATGCTCAGCTATCCCTGGTTTCAGCGCAAGGAATGGCAGCGAGAGATCGAGCACATGGTCAAGACCGGTGTGAAGCTGGAGATCGAGTCGCTCTCCAATCGCGGCATTTCCTTCATCACCGAGGAGTATCTGCCCAAGAAGCTGCGTGATCGAGACTGGCTCGCCTGAGCGCCCCGATAGCTCCGCAAGCCGAGCGGACGCGGACGCGAGCTGCTTCAATGTCTCGTCTACATGCTCGCGCCCCGTTCCATCATGCAGGGGGAGTAGAGCAATGCTCTTCCACCCCCGGGTCCGTGCCAGGAGACTTCTCTCATCCATCTGTCTGCGCCGAGCAGCTGACCATGTCGTGCGCCGCACGCTGGCCTGATCGACTTGCCGACGCCGCGAGCCGATTGTATGGACTGATGCATGAAGCCACTGTACGTCCGCCAATTGCAGCTGGGTCCGATGGAAAACTTCGTCTACCTGCTTGGTTCGCCGGACGCAAAGGAGGTGGCCGTCGTCGATCCGGCATGGGACGTGGCGGCGATCGAGGGCGCTGCCAGCGAAGATGGAAAGACGATCACCTGCGCAGTCGTCTCGCATTGCCACTTCGATCACATCAATGGGCTTCCCGATCTCTTGAAGCGCCATGACGTCCCGGTCTTCGCGCAAAAGGCGGAGGTGGAGTTCTCACCCGAGCTGCGCCAGTTCGCGAGCTCGATCAAGAGCCTCTCGCCCGGCGATGAGATCCCGGTCGGCCCTCTGAAGATCAAAGCGCTCCACACTCCGGGGCACACGCCGGGGTCGCAGTGCTTCTATTGCGGAAGCTCGCTGGTCTCGGGAGATACGCTGTTCATCAAGGGATGTGGCCGCTGCGATCTGCGCGGCGGCGATCCGGACGCGATGTACCGCAGCCTCTCGCAGGTTCTCGCCAAGCTCCCCGACGAAACCAAGCTCTTCCCCGGTCACGACTACGCAGATGTCCCGGTCTCGACGATCGCTGAGGAGAAGAAGCAAAATCCGTACTTTCAATTTCCGGATCTGGCCTCATTCCTCGCCTTCCGCATGCGCCCGCGCCGGTAAATCAAGCCGCGCGAGATTCTCTACCACCGGGTAGCCGGCATCCCGTCGATCGACCGGCGGATGGAGAAACCGGCGGACTTCCCCTTCTGCACTGATCGCCACGCGAAGAGCGCCAACAGGCCGACGCCGAGGAGGGTCCAAAGGGCGGCCCATACGATCGCCGGGATGTAAGTGAGGTTGGCCAGGAGGGCGGCGTCGCTGTGGCCCCTCGCGGCGCTGTTCCAAAGATCTTCCCGCAGGTCGAACAGCGCGTAGAGACCGGCAAATGCAGCGATGAACAGGTTCAGCAGATCCACTGCGCCGGGCGGAAGAAACTTCGCCACCAAGCCAAGCGCGAGCGCCGTTCCCACGCAGAAGACGAAGGTGAATACATCACTTGCGTAGAACACCGCCATGATCATCAGCCACGCGCACAACCCCCCTAATACCCATCGGCGGGCTGAGAAGCGGAAGGTGGCCAGAATAAGCAAGGCGCCGGCCAGCGCGCTCCCCAGATAGCCGGCGGAATACACCACCACCTTGGCAAACCATCCGGGCGGAAGCATCGAGAGACACTGGCCAGACTGGTTGACGGCAATTGTGACCTTCTGCACCGAGCCACCTACCAGCAGGGAAGCGAGAGCGTGCCCCGTCTCATGCATCATCACCACCAGCAGCTTGAGCGGAAGCAGGATTCGCGAGTCCCAGAACAAGAGGGCGATCGTCAAGCACAGAGCGAGGGCAACTAAACGGGCCCAGTTGAGCTTTGCGCCGCTAGCGGTCTTCATCCTCGGTCCTCTCCCCCCGCCAGCTGCTTTTTACCACTGCGCACAGACAGAATCCCGCTCGCTCGATCGGACGGCCCAGCGCTGGCTCAGGCTCCTGACGTGCATCCGAGTCTTTTCCGGCCCGAGCTGTTGTAGGCTGTGGCCGAGCGCGCCTCCGATGAGCGACGAAGCGTCCCCCGAGCTGCCGGCAGTCCCGTCGTTTCCTGCCGAGGCGAAGGTGTGCGGGAACTGCAAGCTTTGGCAACCGCATTCCATCGACGCGCGCGGATGGGTGGGTCCCTGCAGGCTGCAGCCGAGCCGAGGACTGTTCCCGCCCAGCGCGCCCATCTGCGACTACTTCACCCGCAGGGGAACCGCTGCCGCACCGCTGCCGCAGAACGTCGTCCAGAATCGCGCGGTCCGCAGCGTCGCGCCGCTGGTGGTCAAGAAGCGAAAGGACCCGAGCGAGCCCGTCGAAGATCTGGGAGGAGAGCTGAGCATGACCAGGGAAGAGCTGATGGATCTTTTCCGCGAGGCCTCCGGCGAGATGGAGGTTCCGCTGGCCGGCAAGTGGGAGGGCGGGGTGATCCAGCTGCTGCCGGGAAAGGCCGAGCTGCAGGGCAAGGAGCTGCCGATCAACGCCCTGTTCCACAAGGTGGTGATGATCCGGGACCGGCTGCGAACTCTCGAGCAGAAGATCAACGGGCACCCCAAGCTCAGCGACGCCGAAAAGGTCGAGATGCAGCAGTACATCACCCGCATCTACGGATCGCTCACCAGCTTCAACGCGCTGTTCCGGGACAAGTCGGACCAGTTCGTCGGCGCCAAGGGCGAGGAGTAATTCGCCCGGGCGGCGCTTTCGGATCAGCGAGCACAAACGCCTTGGACCCGAAGCTGTTTGGCCATTCGCGCTCGAGCTCGGTGAAGCGCGCTCTTCACCGTCCCCTCGGGGATTCCGAGCAGGGCGGAAATCGCCGGATAGCTGAGCCCGCGCACGTCGCGCAGCCACAGAATGCGGCGATGCCGTTCGCTCAGCGCTTCCAAGCTCGAGGCGAACAGCTCTCTGGTCTGCGCGCGGATCGCCAGCTCTTCGGGATCGCTCGCTGCCGTGGGCAAGAGCTCCAGCGAGCGCCGCCGCTTCGACGAGCGCAGCGAGTTGAGGCTGCGGTTGAGCATCACCCGGTGCAGCCAGGTGGAATACGAGGCTCTGCCCTCGAACTGGGCCGAGCGCAGATAGAGTCGCAGGAAAACCTCCTGCACCACGTCCTCCGCCTCGTGCGCATCGCCGGTGACGCGTCGAGCGATCGCCAGCGCTCGGGCGCGGTGCCGTCGATACAGCTCTGAGAGTGGCGGCAATTCCGCAGCGGCGCTGTCCATCCGTTCTTCCTGTCTTGGAATGGGAACGGCCGGAGGAGCCAAAAGATCTGGAGCGACCCAGCGGGATCAGTCGGGCTCCTCCTGCCGCGTCAGGCCCCAGTCCTTGAGCCGCTTGAACAGCGTCGATCGCGCGACGCCGAGCTCGCGAGCAACCCGCTCCCGATTATTGTGGTATCGCCGCAGCGCGCTCTCGACGATCTGCCGCTCCAGCTTCTCGAGCATCTGCTCCAACGTCATCCCGGGGGGAAGCTCGGGCACTGCAATCCCGATCTCCTTGTTGATCTCCTGGTCGAAGGCGAGATCGGAGGCTTCGATCATCGGACCTTTTCTCAAAAGGAGGGCCCGGTGGATCACGTTGCGCAGCTCGCGGATGTTTCCGGGCCAAAGGTGCGTCTGGAGCCGCTCCATCGCCGCCGCGCTCAGCCGGATCGAATCGCCGCGCGGCGAGAATAGGTGGAGGAAGTGCTCGGCCAGCATCAGGACGTCGCCACTGCGGTTTCGCAGCGGCGGCAAGTGCAGCGGAATGACGCACAGCCGATAGTAGAGATCTTCTCGGAATTTGTTTTCGCGGGCTGCCGCGAGGAGGTCGCGGTTGCTGGCGGTGACAATGCGGGCGTCCACGTGGATGGGGCGGGAGGCCCCGACCCGCTTGATCTCGCCCGATTCCAGCGCGCGGAGGAATTTCGCTTGCAGGTCGGCGGACAGCTCGCCGATCTCGTCCAGAAACAGGGTGCCCCCGTCCGCCTCCTCGAAAGCGCCGCGGCGCGCGTGCGTAGCGCCGGTGAAAGAGCCTTTCTCGTGCCCGAAGAGCTCGCTTTCGATCAGCTCCTTGGAAATCGCGGCGCAGTTCACCGGGACAAATGCCTTGTCCGAACGCCGGCTGCGCGCATGGACCGCTCGCGCCACCAGCTCCTTGCCGGTGCCGGACTCGCCGAAGATGGCCACCGCGGCTGACGAGGGCGCAACCCGATCGACCAGCTCGGCGACCTGGCGCACTGAAGGGTGCTCGCCAATGATCCCGTGGAATGCTCGATCCTTGCGCGGCGCATGCACCGGCTCGATCGTCAGCTGTGCTTCGCCGATCCGAAGCGTGGTGAAGAGAGGAGCCTCGATTTCGTAGACCCGGACGTTCCCCAGGTAGGTCCCGTTGGTGGAGTGGCGGTCCACGATGTGGAACAGCCCCTCGCGCCGGGCGATCCGGAGGTGCCGGCTGGAGACCAACTTGTCGTTGACCACCAGGTCGTTGGCCGGATCGAGGCCCACCGTGATCGACTCGCTCTTGAGCGAATGGACGGTCTCACTTTGCCCCTGTCGAATTCGAAGCTGCGCCGGTCGCGCGGTCTGAGCGGCCGGATCGATCGGCTGTCGAAGCGTCTGTGTCCCGGTCACCCGGGTGTTTTCCCGATTCACCTCGCCGCTTCGGTCCCGGTACACGGCGCGCCACTGTCCCAGCGCGAGATCCGACCCGTCCGAAAGGACGGCCTGGCGAGTCGCGATTCCAGACACCACCGTCCCTTTGCCGGACAGATCTTCCAGCGTCACCCGCTGGCCATCGAAGCAAAGCGCCGCGTGCTGGCGCGACACCGACGGATCAGGAATCACCACGTCGCTCTTCTCGCCTCGGCCGAGCACCACCCGCGGCCGATCGAGCGCAAATCTCAGCACCTCCTCGCCGCGGCGAAAGAACACCAGCTCTGGCATCGCGCCCCCTCCGACAGAGCGCGAAGCTGCAATTCACTTGCCAGGATTGAAGTTGGGTCTTCCGAGAAAGCCGGTCAACTTGGCGAGCTTGAACCCGGGGTTGTCCTTGTCCGCCGGCAACATCTCCAGACCGCCGCCGAGCATGCCCAGGCGCTTGGTGAACTCCGGCTCTGCCTTGAGCTTGATGTCCACGTTCGCTTCGCTGTAGTCGATCCTCTTCGCCAGCTTGAGCGTTCCGGCAGCGGAGAGGTTCACGTCATCTCCGGTGCCCTGGAATTTCTCGATCGTCCCCAGACCTTTATCGAACTTGATCCTGGCCTCCAACTCTCCGAGCGCGATCTTCGGAAGATCGACGGGCGTCATCTCCCCATAGAGTGGAATGGTGAGGGTGCCGCCTTTGACCAGCAGCTTCTCCAGCTTGAGCCTGACCGTGCCTCGGGCCTGGCTCAAATCCGGCTCCTGCACCTTGCCCGCCGCCGGCCCGACCGCCGCAGACTTGGGGATGTCCAGCGACAAGCTGCCGTTGATGTGGCCGTCCATGTCCAGGCCGGAGAACGTCCGAAAGCCGGGATCGGATGTGTTGAGATCGTTCAGGTCGAGCCGGAGCGAGACGTCGCCGAGGCCGCCGAGCGCGCCGGTGATGGTGCCGCCGAAGGCCTTGGCGCGGAACGCAACTCCGAGCGGGAAAAGCGATGGTCGCAGCGCAATGGATCTGATGGTGAGCGACTCGGGCGGCGCGTCGGTGCCGGCTTCGATCTTCTTGCTGATCTGAACGTTGCTTGCAGAAACCCCGAAGAGCCCCGGTCCCATGCCGCCGAATTTGACGTAGAGACCCTGACTGGAGGCCTCGGCCGCGAGCCGCTTTTCCACTGCGCCGTACGGGAAGGTCAGGAAGAGAAAGAAGACGAACATCCCGATGGTGAAGGCGACATAGCCGCCGATGATCTTCCAACGCTCGAGCTGGGTCCGGGGAGGCATCGGTCGGTCACGGCTTCATGCGGTAGGTGGCGATGGTCGTCCAGGCGGTGAGCGTCTGCTGCTGTACCCGGGGCTCGATGCGCAGAGACTTCACCTTCACCACGCCCGGCGCGCGCTCGACGTTGGAGAGGAACTCCACCAGCTTGTTGATCGACACGTCCTGCAGGGTCAGCTCCACCGCGCTCTCGATGATTCGACCGTCGCCGATCGGCGTGTCCGGCTTCGGGGTCATCGCCGGGATGCTCAGCCCGGCAGCGGTTCCCTTTTCCTCCAGATAGGTGATCAGCGAGATCTTGCTGTTGGTCAGCTGTCGCTCCAGCTGCTGCCGGGTCTGCTCCGACTCGCGGTAGCTCGCCGCCAGCGTCTGCGCGTCGCGGAGCTTGAGCAACTTTTCCTCCGTCCTGCGTCGATAACCCGCGGCGCTCGCGGAAAAGGAGATCAAGATCAAGAAGATCACGAAGACGCCGGCGGCGGAGCCCGTCATCAAAACCAGGCGCCGCTCGCGAGGCGTGAGGCCCTGGAAGCGCGCCTGCGCCTCTCCGATCAGAGCCTTCACCGTTTCCAGCAATGCCTTGATTCGTTCCACGTCGCTTATCCCTGCGGCACGGCCGCTTGGTCCGGGCACTCCACCAGTACGTCGAGGGTGAAATTCACGTGTTGTCCGTCCTTGCTCTTCTGGATCTTGCCTTCCTTGACCTCGCGGAAGCAGCGGTAGGTCTTCAACCCGCCGGTGATCTGGTCGATGGATTTCGGGCTGTCCGTCTCACCGCGGACCGACATCCGATCCGGTTCGATGATGATCTGATCGAAGGTGACCGGAACTTCCGCCGGGACCCGTTGGGTCAACTCCCCCAACATCGAAACAGCGGAGACCCTCGGGATCAGCGCCGCCGGGCTTTCCTTGCCTCGGAGCAGATTCAGCGCCCGGTCGAAGTTCTTCTCGCATTGGCCCAGCACGCGCTGGGTCACGCTGCAGAGGACGGCATCCACCTGCTGTTCCCTGCGCGAGAGGACCGAGTTGCGGACGATGCCGCTGGCGATCAACAGGATCAGCAACGTGGCCGCGAGTGATGCCAGCAGCCCAACCTTCTCGCGCACGTAGTCGAAGTCGCCCTTGAAGGCAAACTCGCCGCGGCGGAAATTCAGCCGCTGCGCGCGGGAGCTGGACGCGTGGCCGCGCAAGGCGAGAGCGAATGCCTGCACCGCCTCGGGGTGCTTGGCGCTGGCGATGATCTCTCCGGCCTCCGTCGGCAGCGCGAGCATCCGAGCGGGAAGGCTCAGGCCATTCGACATCTCCTCTTCCATGCCCGGCAGCTGCGCCGAGCCGCCGCACAGGTACACCTGGCTGACGCTTCGACGGGTGCGGGCGGTGAACGCCTTGATCGAGGGTCGCAGCTCGCGGAGCACGGGCTGTAACCCGCGAACCATTGCCGCCGCCGCGCGTTTGGCGTCTTCGGTCTGGGGAACGGAGCCCATCGCTCCCTGCGTTTCCTTCCATTCGCCGGCCGCCGTCGCGTCCGCCTGAAACTCGGAGGCGAGCGCCTTGGTGAGGTCCTTGCCGCCGCTGGAGAAGGTGCGCGCAAGCTCGACGCCGATCGAGGGACGTCCGATGGCGATGCTGGTGCGCTCGTGGCCGATGTCCACCACCGCGATCGAAGACGCGTCGCTGGCGCCCTCGAAGAGCTGCGGGCAGGAGAGGAAGAGGCTCTGGTACGCCATCGCCGGATGGGTGACGATTCGGGGATCGATGTTGGCGTCCTTGAGGACCGTGAGTAGCGCGCGAAGCTCCTCCTTGCGGACCACGCTCACCAGCAGCTCGCTCTGCTTTTCGCGCTGGCAGGCCACCTGGTAATCGAAGACCGCCTCGCCCAGGTCGAACGGCAACTGGCTTTCCAGCTCGAAGGGGAGGGCAGCCTCCAGCCGTTTGGCGTCCAGGAATGGCATCTGGATCACGTGGGTGGCCAGCGACGGTCCGGGGAGAGCGACCACCACCTGTTCGGCGAACATCGGGTTGCTCTGGAACAGCTCGGCGAGCGCGGCTCGAAGGGTCTGCATCCGCTCGCCCTCCGCTCGGCGCACCTCGGTAAAGCCGCGCGTCTGGTAGCCGCGCAGCGACGACTCGAAGAGCACGGCCTTCACCGAGTAGCTGCCCAGGTCCAATCCCAGCACCCGCGCCATGCGCTATTCCTCCCTCCAGTAGAGGAGGCGTCCCAGGTTCTGATCGTCCATGCGCACCACCGCGGTGATCGTCTTCTGCACCGCCCCGGCCTCGCCCACCGACTTGATGCTGAAGGTGCTGCTCTTGTCTCCGACCGCCCGGTTGTTCTGCACGTTGTTGGTGATGCTGACGTTGACCGGAACGCCCGCCATCTGCACCAAGTTGACGAAGTCGGTGACGGACATCCCGAGGAGGGAAAGCATGCGGGCGTTTCGGATCCTCTGGATCAGGGACTCGATGAACAGCGGATCCTTGAGGCGGGGATCCGGCCGGACCGGGTCAGCCACCGAGAGGATCGCCATGTATAGCAGCATCGGATCGTCGCTGTTGATGTTCAGCCTGGAGTTGACGTCCGGATACACCGTCAGGCGATCCCGGAAGGCGGCCATGAACCGATCGTTCACGCCGTGGACCATGTACAGCTCGTCCAAGGTATCGAAGCGCGCATTCTTCGCTTTGTACCGGGGCTGATAGCGATCGTAGAGGGAGTTCTCGTCGGAGAAGCCCTTGGCAAACGGCTCGCCCGTGCCCGAGAGGTTCAGCGCAGATTGCGTCTCGTCCTCGTCGATCCAGTCGCGCATGGCGATCAGCACATCCGTCGGCGAGACCTTGACGCGGTTGGCATCTTCCTTTTCAAAAAGAAAATCAAATCGCTTGTCGCCGAAGAGATCCAGCAGCCGCCCGGCCAGCACCTGGCTGGAAAGCTGAGGCGCGTCGAGCTTGTTGACGTTGAGCTTCTCCTCCTCGTCGCCGATGCTGGCGAGGAAACACCCTTCGAAGGCTCCAAAGGAACGGCGCGCCATCTTCCCGGCGACCTCGGGAAAATCGCTGTCGAACCCGATCTTGTCCGAGCGCTTGATCCGGCGCGTCTCGCCCCCAAAGGCGTCCTGCTTCACCATGTGGCTGAGCATGTAGCAATCCACGCGCGCCATCCGCCAAAGCTGGATGCTCATGCTGGCCGGTGGAGCACCCGCGCCGGCTGCTCCGCCAGGAGTGCCACCCAGGCTTCCGCCCGCAGGGCCGGTGCCCCCCATGAGCTGCTGCATCAAGCCGCCGAAATTCGGAAGCTGAACTTGATCCAGCTGCTTCTGAAAGCGGAGCAGGAGGCGAGAGAGCCCGAGGCCGCTGCGAGCGAGATAGTAGGCGCGGATTTCGTCGCGCTGGTTGGTCGCCATTTGCAGGTCGACGCGCGAGTTGTAGACGAACTCGGTGGCGACAACGGTGAGGATGGCCACCGCCACCACGGCGATGATCATCGCCACGCCGCGCTCCGAGCTGCTCCACCTTGCGCGAGGGCGAGCGGCGGGACGAGTGCGATTCATTGCGACCGCGGCGCCCATCAGTACCTCTGCATCTCCGTGTTGAGCATCACGCGCGCCTGGGTGATGTAGCGCACCTCTTTGCCGTTCTCGTCCTTCGCATAGAGCGTGATTCGAACACGTGTGGGGAGAAATGATTTTCGCTCCGGCCGGCGGGTGTCCCACTCGTTGACCCAATCCTTCTTGTCCGAGTCCCAGTAGGCGAACTCCAGCCGCTGCACGTCCTCGAAGAGCACGTCCTCGGTTCCGCCGCGATCCATCCGCTCATCGAGGATCGGGTTCTCGCGCCGCATCAGGTCTCGACGGCCGTTCGCCCCCCGCTCGGTGGACGTCTTCACCGTGTACTCGACGACCATTTGATCCGATTCTTTCGCGTCGGTGTATAGGCGCTCGTGGGCCAGCGAGGTGAAGAGCAGCCGGTCGCGATCTCCGACGAAGTTGGTGGGACGAGCGTAGGAGTCGCGGTAGCGTTTCAGATCGTAGCGATCGCTCACGAAGGCGGCTCCGATCTCTCGCGACATCCGGTTCATCGCCGTGCGCAGCATCCGGTAACGCTCGGCCTCGCCTTCGATAATCTCTTTGGCCTTGAAGCTGGTGTTGAACGAGCTGGCGATCAGACCGCCCATCAGCGCGGTGATCGCCACGGCGATCATCACCTCCATCAGGGTGAATCCGCCGGCCCTTCGCGCGGCGTTCATTGCGGCCTCCGTGGCCGGGGGATGGGGACCGCATTCGGGTTGCCGCCAAAAATGCCGCCCGGTCCTAGAAGCCCGCCGCCCGCGCCGCCGGGTCCCCCCGGAAGGCCTGGGCCGCCGGGTCCCCCGAAGGGGCTTCCCGGATGCTGCTGCTGCCATTGTTCCAGGGTGATCACCGGATCGCCCGTTGCTGGATCGATCAGTCCATTGGGGCCAGGGCGCGGATTCGGGACGGGTGCTCCCGTGCGGGCGTTCACCATGGTGTTGTTAGCCGCTGCCGTGGCAGCAGCCACCTGGAGATTTCCATTCCGATCGCCTCCGGGGCCGAAGGACACCACGTGCGTCACCAGGTCGATGCTCTCCAGCTGCTTGCCGTCCCTCCAGGTCACCGTGAGATGGACCTCGCGCACCGCCTTGGTGATCTGATCCACCATCTGCGTGAATTGCGTCTGGATCAGTCCAGCCATTGGCCCGAGCCCGCTCTGCGGCTGCGCACCCGGAGGAAGAGGCCCCCCGGACGGAGGCGTCGTTCCTGCCGCGGGCGTCGTGCCAGATCCCGGGCCACCGAAGAGCGCGCTGATAGCACCGAGCGGCCCCTGGCTGCTTCCGGAGCCCATCGGGATATTGAAGATCGCGCCGAGGATCTGATCCGGCGAAACGCCGTCGGTCCGGGGCGCGATGATCTTCGCGCGCCACTTGAACGAGCTCCACCCTTCGTCGGAAAAGTCGCCGGTCTTCTCCTCGTCGTCGTTGTTGAATCCCTTGTCGTAGAGCTCCTGCTCCAGATCGGTCATCTTCGAGCGCGCCAGCAACGAAGCGACGGTCAACTTCTTGCTGTAGGCGTGCATGGAGATGGCGCCCGAGTTCAAACGGAAGATCGCCATCAGGGAAAGCGCGAGGATGGCCAGCGCCACCATCGTCTCCAGGAGCGTGAAGCCGCGCGTGCGCCGAGCCGTCATGACCTGGGTACCTCCAACTGCTCGCCGAAGATCTGCGCCTTTCCCGTCAGCGGCTGGATGGAGATGGTCCAGACGTTCTTGCCCTGGCCCACGAAGATCATCGCCTTCTCGGTGAAGCCCTGGGGAAAGAAATAGAGGTAGGCGGTCCCGCTGCTGATCGCCTCGCGCTGGTTCTTGGTCCACACCGAGAGCTTCACCGCCGGGGAGATTTCGCGCGGCTCGATCTCGGGAGCAGTGTAGTTGGAGTACTTGGCCGCCGCTTCCACCCGCTCCCGCTCCTGCGCCATCAGCTCCTGAAGAGTTGGCTCATGATCGGCGCGAGGCTGGTCGCGTAACACTTGCTTCTCGCGTTCTCGGTCCCGGCGTTGCTCCTCGCGCAGGGCCTCGTCCCGGTCGCGGCGCGTGGTCACGTTCCCCGCGGCGCACTCGGCCCAGTACCTCGTTTGCTCCTCCTGCCTGGGCCCTGGCAATTGAAACACCAGGCGGCAGGTTTTTCCGCTCAGCGCCGCAGTGTCGTAGAGCGATCGAGCGACTCCGGCCAGCTCGGCCGCGGTAGCCTTCGCCTTGGTTCCGGTGATCGCTCCAACGCTGACGACGACCGCGGCGAAAAGGAGCGCGATGATCGCCAGAGTGATGGTGAGCTCGATCAGCGTGAAGCCCCGGCGAGTGCCAGAGCGAAGCGGCGATCCCTTTGCACGAAGCCAGGCCATGTCACTTCCGCTGCAGTCTCATTTGCCTTGAGCGACATCCTTGCTGGAGATGTCGGCGTCCGGACCGTCACCCCCCGGCTGCCCGTCTCGACCATAGGAAATGATCACCGGCTTGCCGCCCTCGTTCATGTAGACGTAGTCGCGGCCCCAGGGGTCTTTGGTGTTCTCCAGGATCTGCATGTCGACCAGGGCCTTGAGCCCGGATCCGGTGTCCGGGTAGTTGCCCTTTCTTGCGTAGTAGAGCTTGAGCCCGTTCTCGATGGTCTTGATGTCGGTCGCCGCGGTTTTGCGCTTCGCCTCCTCGAGCTGCGGGATCACGGCCACCGCGACGGCGGCCGCCATGATGGCAAGAATGGTGATCACCACCATGATTTCAATCAAAGTCAGTCCGCGCGCGAGGCGCGCCCAGCGTTTACGATTCTGAGTTTTCATTTTGTTTCCTTTCCAGATTGATCCTCATCGCGGCTCGAGATGTCCGCATCGGCCCCCTCGCCACCGGGAGCTCCGTCGCGCCCGTAGGAAATGATCACCGGCTTCCCCGTCTCGAGGAGGTAAACGTATTCGCGCTTCCAGGGGTCCTTCGTTCTTTCCAGATCGAGCCCTTTGAGGCCGTTAGCCGGGTCGGGAAATCTCCCATGACGCGCGTAGTAGACCTTCAACGCCCCGTTGATTGCCTGGATATCGGACAGCGCGACATCGTGGTTCGCCTTGTCAACTGCCTTGAGCACATTCACGGCGACGGCGGCGGCAATTGTCGCCAGAATCGCGATCACCACCATGATCTCGATCAGCGTCATTCCGCGAGGAGATTGCCTGATTGGATTTCTCATCTGCAGTCCTCGCGGCCAAGGCCGTCGGCGCCGCCCAGATCGACGAGCGAGCTTCGGATCCGAGTCTCGACAGGCCTGGCGTGAGCGTGGGGCGCGTACAGGGCGAGGCCGATCACGATCAACGCGAGCGCGACCAGCAGCACGGCCATCAAGGTCACCTGTCGCACCCAGAGGTCGATCCTTCCGTTGTCTGTCTTCGAATTCATCTCTCGAGCCAAAGTGTGCGCAACGTCCTCATCGAATCACCGTGTTGAGTTGCAGGATCGGCATCAGAATGGAAAAGGCGACGAAGGCGATCACGCCGCCCATGGCGACGATCAGCAACGGCTCCAGCAACGCGGTCAGCGCGCCGATGCGGACGTTCACCTGCGCCTCGTAGCTGTCCGCAACACTCACCAGCATGTCCTCGAGCTGTCCGCTCCGCTCGCCGATGGCGATCATGTGGTAGACCAGCGGCGGGAACTCGCCCGAGCGCTTGAGCGGGTTGGCGATGCTCTCGCCCTCCCGGATCGAATCGCGCGCCTTCTCCACCACGTCCACCAGCACGGTGTTGGTCACCACGTTCTTCACGATGTCCATCGCCGTGAGCAGTGGAACGCCGCTCTTGAGCAGCGTGGCCAAGGTCCGGGTGAATCGCGCGATGGAGAGCATCCGCACCAGGCCACCCACCACGGGCGCCTTCAAAAGCCGCTGGTCCCAGATCGGCTTTCCCTTCGGGCTGCGGGTCCACATCACGAAACCGATGATGCCGCCGACCAGCAGGGGCAGCAGGATGAACCACCAGTTCTGCAAGCCGTCGGAGAACCAGATCAACAACCGCGTGGTCCAGGGGAGGGTGACCTGCATGGTGGTGAAGATTTTCGTCACCTTGGGGACCACCACCGTCATCAGCATCGCCAGGATGCCGCCGCCGATCACCATCATGATCGCGGGGTAGATCATTGTCCCGATGATCCGCTGGCGCAGCTTGGCCTGTCCTTCGGTGAAGTCGGCCAGGCGCAGCAGCACCGCATCCAGCGCGCCCGAGTGCTCGCCGGCGCGGATCATGTTCACGTACAGGGGACCGAAGACGCGCTGATGCTGGAACAGCGCGTCGGCCAGAGAGGAGCCCTCGTTCACGCGCTGCTTGACGTCGGAGAGGATCCGCTTCAGCCGTTCCTTCTCTACTTGATCGACCAGCGCGGTGAGCGCCTCCACCAGCGTCACGCCGGCTCCGAGCAGCGTGGCCAGCTGCCGCGTGGTGATGGCGATGTCCTCGGTGGTGACCCGGCCGCGCGTCAACTTGCGGAAGTCGATGTCTTTGGACATCGCGCTGGCGACATTGGCGGGCCGAGCCGCCTCGATCTGGCCGAGCACGTCGGTGAGAAAAATCCCATCCTTGCGCAGCAAGGTGCGCAAGGTCTTGGGCGACTCGGCCTCCTTGAGGCCGCTCACCGCCTTTCCCGCTTCGTTCAGCGCTCTGTATTCAAAGACGGGCATGGTTTCCTACGTCTGCGTCGCCGAGGCGATTCAGATGTCCTCGGCGGTCACGCTCAAGACTTCGGCGATGGTGGTCTCGCCCAGGGCGACCTTGTTCGCGCCGTCGTCGATCAGCGTATTCATTCCCTTGCTGATCGCGGCCTTCTTGATCGTGCTCGAGTCCACGTTCTTGAGCACGAGCTGCCGGATGTCATCGTCGACCAGCAAGAACTCGTAGATGCCGGTGCGCCCGTGGTAACCGTTGCGGTTGCAGGCAGGACATCCGGCTGCTTTGTAGATCTGCTTCACGCCCAGCCGCTGGAGCTTCTCGCGAGTCATGGCGATCTCTCGCAACTCCTCTTCCGTGGGCACATAGGGGACGCGGCAGTCCGGGCAGACTCTTCGTACCAATCGCTGCGCCAGGATCGCGGTGAGCGACGAGGCTACCAGAAACGGCTCCACACCCATGTCCACCAACCGCGTCACCGCGCCGGCGGAGTCGTTGGTGTGGACGGTGGAGAACACCAGGTGGCCGGTGAGGGACGCCTGGATGGCGATCTCTGCGGTTTCCTTGTCGCGGATCTCGCCGACCATGATCACGTCGGGATCCTGGCGCAGGAAGGAGCGCAGGCCGGTCGCGAACGACAGGCCGATCTTGGGATTGATCGCCATCTGGCCGATCCCCTTGATCTGGTATTCGACCGGGTCCTCGACCGTGAGGATGTTCAGGTCAGCGGTGTTGATGCGCGACAGGGCGCCATAGAGCGTGGTGGTCTTGCCGCTCCCGGTGGGACCGGTGACCAGGATGATTCCGTGGGAGCGGCGGATGATCGCGTCGACGTGCTTGAGGATCTCCTCGTTCATCCCGATCTCTGCCAGGTCCAGCAGCGTGGCGGTCTTGTCCAGCAGACGCATCACGATCCGCTCGCCGTGCGCGGTGGGGATGGTGGAAAGGCGAATGTCGATGTCGCGGCCGGCGAGCTTGATCCGAATCCGCCCGTCCTGGGGCAGGCGCTTCTCGGCGATGTTGAGCTGACCCATCACCTTGACGCGGCTGACGATCGAGTTCTGATATCGCTTCGGCGGCTTGATGATCTCCTGGAGCACGCCGTCCACCCGGAAGCGGACGATCAGCTCGCGCTCCATCGGCTCGATGTGGATGTCGCTGGCCCGCTCCTTGGCCGCGCGGAACAACAGCGAGTTGACCAGGCGGATGATCGGCGCCTCGTCGTCGGTGTCGAGCAGGTCCTGGGGTTCCTCCAGCTCGTGCGCCAGGGTGTCCAGGTCCTGCGCCTCCATCTCGCCGACGAGCTGCTCGGCTTCGTTCACGGCGCGGTCGTAGACGCTGTTGATCGCGTCCATGATGGTGGAGCCGAGCGCAATCTGGGGATTGACGTTCTGCTGCAGCAACAGCCGCGCGTGATCCAGCACCGCGGTATCCAGCGGGTCCGCCACGGCAAGCAGAATCGCGTCTCCGTCGAGCGACAGCGGGAGAATCCGCGCCTGCTTGGCGAAGTTGATCGGCACCTTCTTGAGCAGCTCCGGGTCCACGGCATCGCCCTGGATGCGCGCCAGGTATGGAAAGTCCAGCTGGGCGGCCAGCGCCTTGGCCACGTCTTCCTCCGAGACGACCTTCATTCCGACCAGGATCTCTCCGATCCGTCCGCCCTTTTCCGCCTGCGTGGCGAGCGCTTCCTCCAGCTTGTCGTGGGTCAGTCCGGCCGAGATCTTGAGGATCTCTCCGAGCGGACGCCCGCACACCGACGCCATGGTGCGCGTGATGGCGCGCCCGGCGTCGGAGAGCGGCTCTGCGGTGGCCGCGGGGGGCCCTTCTCGAAAAAGATCGCTCATGGCTTGCCTTCGCCCTGGCCCTTGTCCGGCGGAGGCTGGCGAGCTGCGGAGTCGTCCGTCCGGTCCGGCGCCGCTGTCGTCTGAGAACGCTCGGGAGCGGTCGGCTCTTCCCGCATCTCCCGCACGTCGATCGCGGTGTCGATCGCGTCAGGCCGCCGTTCGACTGGGCGCGCGTCCCCGCGCGGCTCGGGAGGGAGCGTGGCTTCGGGAACAGGAGGCGCTTGTGGCTGGGGCCCGAGACGGTCGGGCCTGATGATCCGCTCTCCGGGCAATCCCGGACCGCCGTTCTCCACCTTTTGCAGCTCGCGCTCGACCACCTGGTTGACCTTGGCGATCGGTCCCTGCTTGCGCGAGAAGTCCACCGCCACCTCGTAGCCGGGAACCTGCCCGTAGAACTGCTCGATGAACTGCTGCCGCTCCTGGATCTTGCGCTCGAAGATGCGCCGGAAGTCGGTCTTGTCGCGGATGATGTACGGCGTCAGGAAGAGAAGCAGGTTGGTCTTGGTCTTCGTCCGGCTGGTCTCCCGGAACAGGTGCCCGAGGATCGGGATGTCGCCGAGGATGGGCACCTTGGACACCGACTCGATCTGGCGGTCCTGCATGATCCCGCCCAGCACCACCGTCTCCTGATCCTTGGCCACCACGGTGGTCTTCGCCGCGCGCTTGGAGGTGGTCGGACCAAGCACCGGATCCTGGGATGCGATCTCTTCGGTCGACTCGTTGATCACCATCCGCACTTCGTCGCTCTTGTTGATGTGCGGCTTCACCGTGAGCTTGAGCTCCACGTTCTGGCGGGTGATCGGCGCGAAGAAGGAACCCAAGCCGCCCAGCAATGATGGCGTCACGCCCGGAAGACCTCCCGGCGTCGGCGTGGTGCCCGGCGTGGTCCCGAGCGCGCCCAGGTTGGCGGGCGAGAACCCGGCCTGGAAGGGAACATTTTGCCCCACCGTGATCTCCGCCTCTTCGTTGTCGGTGGCGAGGATGTGCGGTGTGGAGAGCACGTTGACGTCGGAGCTTTGCTGCAGCGCGTGCAGCACGACGCCGAACTGCGGGATGTTCAGCCCCAACTTCTCCAGCTCGGGAACGTTCGGCCCCTGCAGGCCGGCGAGGAAGCCGCCGAAGTTGGCCAGATTGAGCAGCGAGAACGAGGGAGGAACGCCCTGCTTGCTGTACTTGGTCCCCAGCAGCCCCGGGACGTTGCCGTACTGATCGGTCTTCAGCACGAAGCCGGTGTGGAGGTTGATGCCGAACTCGGAGCTCCGGTTCAAGTTCACCTCCATGATCACCGCCTCGATGAAGACCTGGCGGCGAGCGAGATCCAGCTCCTCGATGATCTTCTTCAGATTGCGATAGTCATTCTGACTGGCGATCACCACCAGCGCGTTGGAGGACTTGTCCGCGGAGATCTTCACCTCACCCGAAAACAGCTCCGCAGCGGCGGTTGGGCCGCCGGGCCGCGGAGGCTGGGGAGTCCCCGGCGGTGTCCCCGGAGGAGCGCCCGGCGTGGTGGGTCGCGGGCGGTTCGCCGTGCCCTGCGCGAGCGACTGCAGCGTGTTGGCGATCTCCTCTGCTGCGGTGTTCTGCAGGAAGTAGACGTTGATCCGACCCTCGCCGGCGATTGGCACGTCGATTTCCTTGATCAGCGCGCTGATCCGCTCGAAGGCGGCCGGACTGGCGACGATGATCAACTTGTTGGTGCGCTCATCGGGGATGAGCTGGCTCAATGTTGCCGGCCCGCCGCCGGCGCTGTCTCCGGTCGGCGGCTGCCCGGGTGCTGGAACTCCTGGGGGCGTTGCAGCCGGTGTGATCGACCCTGGTGCGCCGGGGCGCTGCCCGGGTCTCGCGCTGGCCTTCACCTCGAAGAGCTTCTGGATCTTGTCCGCGAGGTCCTGGGCAGCGGCGTATTGGAGGCGGATCACGCGAAACTCATCGGAGGATGAGCGCGTGTCCAGCTGGCGGATGATCCGCGCCAGCCGGTGCATGTTGGAGCCCAGGTCGTTGATGATCAGCGTATCGGGCTCGAAGGCGATCACGTCGCCGCCCGGCGAGACCAGTCCCGTCAGCACGCTCTTGAGCTTGTCCACTTCGACGTAGCGAACCTTGAAGAAGTGGGTGAGCATCTGCTCGTTCATGGTGAAGTTTTCGTCTGGATCGAGGACGGTGGGGATGGGCGTCTGCTTGGCCTTGGTCTTGTCGACGATCTTCAGGAACCGGCCGTAGGGGTAGACCGCGAGGTTGTTGGCGTCGAGGGCAGCGAGGAACGCGGCGAAGAACTGATCGGCGTCGACCTCGCCCTTGCCGTTCTCCGGCCCGATGATGGAGATCTTCCCGGCAACTCTCTCCGGGAGAATGAAGGTCTTGCAGGTGGCATCCGCGACCGTTTGGACCAGCTTCTCGATGTCTACCTTCTCGAACATCACGGTGTAGCGAGCGTTCTTTCGAACCTCTTCGCAGCTGGGAATCTTGCGCTCCCCGTTCGGAGTGGTGACCGGGACGGAACCGGGCCGGCCCGGAGCTCCTGGTCGCGTGCCCGGGACCTGCGGGGCGATTTGGCGGTCGCGAGCCGTCTGGGGGGGCGTCGAAGGCGCGGTGTTGGGCAATGCAGGGGGCGTTGCTGCGGGCGGATTCACCGGCCTGCCCGGCGGCTGCGTTCCCGGCCGCGCGGGCTGCGGGCCCGGCCGAACCGGCTGCGTACCCGGTCTGCTGGTGGGCGGAACGCCGATGGTCGGCTTCTGCGCTGCGGGGATGCCCGTCGAGGGTGGAGTGGTTTGCTCCTGCGCGGCGCCGTCAGAGCTCTCCGTTTCCGGCGCGGGCGATGTGATCACCGCATCGGGCGGCGGAGGAGTGGGAACGCGTCCAACTCCAGGTGGCGTGGGCCGGACGCCTCCGTCGGGCGCTCCGAGCGAGATCGCCGCCATCACCAGGCACAGGGACAGTGAGTTCATGGTCTAGCCGAAGGTCTCAGCGAACGTTGTAGGTCTTGCGAAGGACGTTCCCATTGCGCTCGATCTCGATGTCGATCCGGCTGGCGTCCTTGAGCTTGGAGTAGATCTCCAGCGCCTTCTCTGGGCTGTTGAGATCGTTTCCGTTGATCCGGCGGATCACGTCGCCATTCTGGATGCCGATCTTGTTGTAGATGGAGTCCGGCCGTATCGAGAACAGCTTGAAGCCTTGTGCCTGCCCATCCTTGAACGCCGGGACGATTCGGGCCTGCATCGCTACGTCGTTCAGGTTGGAGAGCGTCTTGTCGATCTCGGCGCGGGGCACCTCGTATTCGTTGTCGGTTAGAGCGCGGATGCCCGTTCCGAGTGCGACGGAGGTTGGCTCGCCGCTGGGGATCTTGGCGGCGGGCGGCGGCGTGTACGCGACTCCGGAACCATCGCCCGGCTGCCCGTCGATGAACTCGCGACGCTTGTTGTTGAGGATGATCACCCGATCGCGTTCGATCCCCACTATCTCCGCGCCGAGGATGGTGTCCCCGACGGCGTACGTCTGGGCGCGCTGCGTTCCGATGTCCAGGATCGAAGCAATGGACCACTTCTCCACGATGGAGGCCAACGTGCCCAGCAGTCGGACGCGAAGACCGCTCTTCACCGGCGCCGCGTTGGGATCGACGGCGTTTTCAGGCTCCGTGACATCCGGCTCCGGCTTGGGCAGCGGCAGGCCGGTCAGCTTCGCCACGCGCTCGAGATCGAGGCGGGCCAGCGCCTCAGGTGCTCGGCGCGCTGGCCCCCTGGGCGCTTCCCCGGTGGGGAGCGGGAGGATCGATGACTCCAGGAAGATGTTGATCGTCCGTGCCGCCAGGAACGCCACCAGCATGATGAAGAGCAGGTGGACGGACCAGAAGTACTTTCGAAAGAAAAGTTCCATGGCGCTGAGCGTGCCCTCGGATCTCCAGACAGCAAGCGCAGTGCCACGGTCGGGGCGCTAAGACTGTTGGACCTGATCGCCAATCATACAAAATCACTGTCCAAATCCAGGTGCCGTATAGGGGCCGACCAGATTTCCGCTTGCCCTGCGACAAATTGTCAGTGCCGCGAAAGGATGGCTGACGAGCTGTCACACGAGGTGGGAACGGAGGCGCCTCGACTCCGCTTCGCTGCCATGAAAACTCCCTCCGGCGCGTGAGGACGACCGCTCGGTCCTGGGCTCCATCTGCCCGGGACGCTCGGCTAAGAAGGCCGTTCGCTGTGCAATGAAGCGTTCCAGGGAACCAGATACGTCTCTTTGCACAGAAGAGCGTGATTCGTACTGCGTAGATTGGCAATCGCTGTGACCGTTGAATCCCGGTCGAGGGCATTCTTGAAAGTTTCTGGGAAAAGTTTTCGAAAATGGCCGGATTTTCAAGAAAGCTGGGCGGGAGTCCCGCTTGGCGGTATCCGCCACGGTAGGAACCAAGGAAATGGACATTCAAAAATGCTCCGAAGGACTTGAGGTGGTTCGCATGAGAGTTTTCATGAATGGTGGTGGGTCCCCACGGGGCCCA
>Ga0207684_10000800_pt1 | contig 36370 bp, 34 predicted proteins | sample KBSK5501metaG_FD_184342 | JGI IMG/M metagenome (GOLD analysis project Ga0207684, IMG submission 184342) | Corn, switchgrass and miscanthus rhizosphere microbial communities from Kellogg Biological Station, Michigan, USA - KBS K5-50-1 metaG... | ecosystem: Host-associated > Plants > Roots >... | reverse complement strand
GACGCACCGACGTCACCGAAGCCACCCGATGGGCCGGACGCTCCATGGACCGCCCCTTCACCATCCTCGGACTCACATCATGATCTTGGAACGGCCGTGACCAGCATGGGTGGCGCCAGAGGCACTGAGCTTTTTACCCGATCCCGCGTACTTGAAGAACGTGGATCGCCTTGGCGAGCTGCGCGGACAGCGACGCGATCTTCAGCATGACCGACCAGCACAGGCACACAGAACGACCAGTTCCGCCACAGCTTCGCCGGACCGATCAAGACCGCGAGCGGCATGCCTAACGGCGGCTCCCCGCGCGGGCTCGGACCATGGCTCGGCCACGCTCCGTCGCCGCTGGGCGGTTCCTCCAGGACCGGTTATCGGGACGGGAGGCCGAGTACTCCGGGGTGGGCCCGGCGGTAGTGCTCGGTGAGCACCTCGCTGAGGGCGCCTGCCCGGTAGGCGATGGTGCCGTGGCAGAGCTGGCAGCGCGTGACCGGAAAGCGGGTCACGGTCACTGGGAAGCGGCGGGAACCTGAACTGCTCATCGCCCCCATGATGCCGCCCGTACGGGGTGATCCTCCGCACCGCCACACGCGCGGAACGCGGCGTGAGAGTACGCCGATGATCGGTCGTCTAATTGGCCAGGGTGAGCGTGCCGCCTCATTCAGGGAAGGAAAGGGCAGGTGCTCAAGTACCCAAGTAGCCCAGCTGAGCGACGTCCAGCGATGCCCTGTCTTGACGTAGGAGCTTCGGCGGCGCTGTGCGTGTCCGTCATATCCAGTGGCGATCACTAACTGTGACAGATGCTGCCCTGCCGGGGCGATGGTCGAGCGCCGAGCCTTCCTCGACCGGTCGGCCTGACAGTTCATCGCTTGATATGTCTTTGCAGATAGGTCGCGACCGCTACAGGGCAGTTGCTCTCATGTTCCAGAGCGGCGGCCCTACCGCCCGGTTCCCGGCCGTCAAGATCAAGCATGGCCTCCGCGATCGCCAGCTGCACGCCGGACACGACTGCGGGGGCTGCGAAGATGTCTCGCATCCACGCGCAGGTGTTTGGCAGGTCGTCGTGGCCAAGTCCCTTCAGCAGGATGACCAGAGCACCGCGGACGTTGCTTTGCACCTGGCTGTCCTGCAGCGTGAGCAGGATCTCGCCCACACGGCTGCGGACCTCCTGGCCGGGCAGCGACTGCGCCATGACCTGCCCGACGAAGATTCTCAAGTCAGTGACTGCCGCGAACTGGTCGCTACGCTTCTCTGGCGGAATGCTCCCTGAAGGGGCTTTCAATCGGATGCGAATGAGCTCAAATGTCTCTTCGATGACGCCGACCGGCAGCGGCGAGGCTCGGTTAACCCGGGCGAGCAGCTGCACCAGTGTCCGCATCAGGAGGCTGTCCTCGCCCTTTTCGATCGCAGTTCTCAGCCGTGCAACCGCCGCGGGAGCGATCGTCGCCCCCACCGGACGGAGGACGCCGTCGCCGAAGCGGTGCTCATCCTTGATTAGGGCGGCGACTGAACGCGCGGCCTCTGTGTGTTTGCTCCCCAAGAGGCTGGCCAGCCATTCCAGGGCAGCGCCGTTGAGTTCAGCTCCATCTGCGGCCCGCCCGAAGCTGGTGACTGCGGTCCCGGCGACCTGCGGGCTTTGGCCGCGCAGCACTTGGTCGGTGATCCAGTCACGAGCGCTGGTGTCATCGACGGCGAGCACAGCCTCCAGCCGTGCACGCCGTTGCAGAGTTTCGGCGTCGCCTGCGGATAGGAACCGGCGCAGGTCCGCTGCGATTTGTATTCGGACCTGCGGCGGTGTCCGGAAGAGCCAGGTGTCAAGCACGCTGTTCAGGACGGCGCGCGGTGGCTTCAGCTGCTCCAGTGCCTGCAGAATTTCCCGGTGCTCAGTGGTTCTGTCGCCAGCCAAGATGATCTCCGCGCTGTAGCCGGCACGGGGGTTGACATCGCGGTCGGCCTTGAGCCGGGCGACGAGGATCTCGCGCTGCTGCGGTGTCGCGCCGCGGGCCAAGCTCTCCGCGACGGCGAGAACGGCATTGATGATCCGGGGGGTGCCGAAGCGCCCAAGGTCTAGTAGCCGGGATGCGCTCCATTCGGGAGACGCTTCGGCGATGTGCCTGGCTACGTTGACGTTGTTCTCCGTGTGCCCAGTGACCTCCTGATAGGAGGAATCAAACAGCTTCCCGCGCAGGCTCTCGTCCGCTGCGGCTCTCGCCGCGGCGAATCGCACTTGGCCGTTCTGCCAGCCGCCGGGCAGCGGGTCGCGCACCAGTGTCAGCAGGGAATCCCATCCCCGTGCGGTGCGGACTCGGGGTTCGTTCCAGAACAGCGTGACGAGTGCGACCGCTTCCTTGTCGCGTAGTTCAGGGCACCTGCTCAAAAGGGCACAGCTCGCGAGCTGGGAAATCTCCTCGGCGGCGAGTTCGCCGTGCAGCGCTAGGTGGGCTCGGAGGGTCGCTTGCTGGCCTCTCTCTCCGAGCCGGGCGTACGTCTCGCGCAACACAGGCAACGCACTGTGCCGCGCCGGGTGCGCGTCAAGTGCGAGAATCACCCGTTCGGTCAGCGTTGTCCACAGGGACCGCTCGACATGTCCCTCTGCCTCGATCAGTGCGTCAAGCGCGGATCGCAAGGCCGCTGGAATCTCCATCGACTCATGCCGCGGCAGCATCGCTGCCAGGGCTATGGCCGCAGTCTTGGCAAGCACGGACGGGTGCGTCCGCAGCGCATTGACCGTCCAGGAGTACGCCTCCCGCAACCGGTCGTAGGACGCGTCCGCCAGCACGTCGATGACGGCGGGCATGAGGTCGGTCCGCTGGCTTACCTCAGTCATCAGCTCGGTCAGAGCTGAAGGCTCGGCACGGCGCAGGGCGGCAGCGGCTCTGGCCCGCGCCGACTGCGCGGTGCCGACAGGGAACAGCCTGGTGAGGCGGCAGTAGTCCTCGAATTCCCGCACCTGGAGCAGCAGTGAGGTCACGACATCCCACAGACTGATCTGACCAGCGGCGATGAATCTGCTCAGCCTTTCAACCTCGGGAGCATCAATCCCCTGCGACAGCAGCCATCGGGCGTGTGCGTATTCGGCGAACGTCTGGTGGAAGAACTCTAGATAGGTGCCTAGCTCACGGATCACGCCCTCGCTGACGAGAAGCTCGAGCCCCAGCCGGTCATCCCGGCCGAGCCTGCCGTTGGGCACGCGCAGGAGGATCCGTCCGTCATCCCGCTGGACAACTAGGGACGCCAGAGTGAGCGCCGTGTCCTGCTTGGCGTATGCCTGCTCGGTATGCGAGATTCCCCCATGCTTGGCGATCCTGGTGTACCAGTACCGTTCGAAAAGACCAACCACAGTCAGCTCTGGGGGCACGTGGCCGACATCTGCGAAGGTCTGGCATGTCAGCGCCAGACGCACCGGCAACGAGCACACACTCCGCAACGACTGACTCCGTGCAACGCCGCCGCGCAGGGAAGTCAGGAACGCCGCGCGCTCCGCAGGCCGCACCTGCGGCGATGCATCCAGATACCTTTCGGCCCAGGCAATGATCTCGTCTTCCGCCAGCGACGGCATAGTGACCGGATCGATCCGCCGTGCCAGGCGGTGTGCATCGCCCTCCAGAAAGCTGCGATACTCCTGTGTCCGGCATGCCGCGATCACGTCGCCGATCTTGAGAGCCTCCGCAATCACCGCTGCGAGAGGTACCAGTGAGCCTTCACTGATCTTCAAATCCAGCGTGTCGACCAGCAGCGATACCGAACCGTGGTCGCTCCTCAATTGGTTCAAGAGGGCGAGCAGCCCATATTCACGGCCAAGCGGATTCGAAGTGGCCTCGCCAAGAGCATGGTCCGCTGATTTCAGTGTGGTCAGGTCTGCGGCGGACTCGATGGAGGTACAAGACACGAGCACCACCCCACGGTCGCCAGCGGCATCAAGGCGATCAAGGTACTGGCCGAGCAACACACTCTTGCCAATGCCGCCTTCCCCGATGAGGATGAGCGCCCGGCGGCTTCCGGAGCCGTCGAGACGAGGCCTCCCCTCCCCGTCCAGGTGTTTGCCCAGCAACCTGAGACGATTCACTGGCTGAAGTGTGCGCGCAATCAGACTGTTCCGGTCCTCAGCCAAAATCGGAGGCGTGCGGCTCAAGTCCCGCGTCACTCGGTCAACTCCCTCAGCCCTTTTCGCCGCTCAATCTCCCACTCCCAATAAGCGATGCGACCGAGCAAGTAGGCCTTCACCTCCTCCATCCGCGACTGGGGAAGTGGCGTATCGGCAACAATCAGTTCGCGAATGAGCGGAGTCACCATCCCCGCCGCCTGAGCAGAACTGCGCAGCGCATCCCGCATCGGCTCGACGCGCTGCGGCGCCAGTGGCAAATCCCGGCCCAGCGACTCGATCAGCCGCATGGCGTCATCAAACGCCTTCGCGGAATCCTCGCGAGCTCGCTGCGCTTGCGCCACCTGGTTATTGCGCCTGGTCTCCGCGAGGGCTTGCCTGGCCGTACGCGCAGACCTGCGGGCAGTCCATGCGGAGAAAGTCGCGATCGCAGCGCTGACTCCCGCGATAATCATGGTAACCACGCGCGCCCCCCATGACTGTCGCCTAGCTCCGCCCGGACCTGTCGCAACGACACTACCGCGCAGTACAACAGCGGACACGAGACCTTCTTGGAACCTTCTGACCAGCGTCGTCGTCACAGAACTGTCATCCGGCCGACGTGACACGCGCCAGTTCAACGATCACATCGGAGCCGGCCGCAATGCCCGTATGACGCATCCTCGCAGGGTTCAGGGTGAACGCCCATCCGCTGTCGCCAGGCGCAATCGTCACCCGTACCCGTACCCAGCCGTTGACCGTGCCGCTGACGTGATGGACAGCTTTGGCGCCCCATGCCTCGTCCGGGTCAAACGGAATCGTGATAACGGCGTGGCCACGGGAATTGGCAGTGATCCGGGCGCGAAACCGTTCAGCGCGCATGGCCTCATCCTTCCACGGCTGAGGCCACGCCCTGTACTGGCGGGTCGTGGGCGGTACAGGCGGGTCGTGGGCGCGAGCAGCTCCAGCGTGCGGCAACGACACACCAAGATCGTGTAGCGATAGCGCAGCCGACCTCAGCCCCACCGTTCAAGGCCAGCCGCACTCATCTCGGCTATGAGCGCGCGTTGGGAGGTCGCCAGCGCCACGCAGATCGCCCGGTTCGGGCACAAGCCAGGCGATCAGGCCCGCGGCTAGGTAGTCGACCAGGCGGCTCTTCGCGCGCGTCCAGTCGCTGGAGCGGATAACAGAGCGTGATGTCCCGGCAGGGACAGTGACCGGCTCCGCCGTTCAGAACGCGACCCTGTGCCGGGTGATAGCCTTCTCCGAATCGCAGGGGTGATCTGCGGCGTTGCGGCTGTGGCGGTCGCGGCACTTGCTGGAAACGGCGCACACATCCAGCGATCTTGGGGAGGCTGAGATGGCTCAGAGAGTAACCATCGCGCTGGAAGACGACCTTGACGGCGGCCCCGCCGCTGAGACCCTGCGGTTCGGGTTCGGCGGTGCGGAGTATGAGATCGACCTGAGCACCAAGAACGCCGCTGCGTTCCGTAAGCGGATCTCCCCGTTCATCGAGCACGCCCGCAAGATCGGCCGCGGGACTGCCCGGACCGCGGCCAGCCGGCAGCGCAGCGGCGATATCCAGGCCTGGGCGAAAGACCAGGGCATCGCGGTCAGCGAGCGCGGGCGCATTCCGGCCAGTGTGGTGGAGCAGTACCACGCTGCTGCCAAAGGGCACTGACCGGCACTGGCGCAAGCCTGCAACCCTGCCGAACCAGGTCAGTTCAGCGTTCTTTGCCGTCGGCTCAGCCAGCTGAGCGGGCTCAAGCTGGCAACCCGGCAGGCCCGCGCGGGCCGGAACCACACGGCGATGGCCACGTCCACCGGCCCGCGCAGACCCCGAGCCTGGCCTCTGGGGCCATCTGCGCACCTCCGATCACCGATGCCTTCCCATGGGCCGGGCACTGGGCGCTCAACGGCACTGACGCACCTCATCGCGGCAGATGAGTGTGGTGGTCAGCGGTGCAGTGGTGACGGGTGCCGGGCCTGGTAGATGGGGAATTCTCCGCCGTCTGGCAGTCGGATTGCAGCCAGCAAGCCCCAGCCCTGATCTGAGATATCGCGGGCCACTTCGGCGCCTCTGCCCCGCAATTCGGCGAGGGTGGCGTGGATGTCGTCGCACATGAGGTAAAGCTCATGGCGTCCGTCGCCGCCAGCCGGATGAACAGCCAACTCGGCAGGTGGCAGCGCGAAGATGAGCCAGCCGCCGCCCGCATCGACGGACGGCAGGTTCAGCACGTCGGCGAAGAAGGTACGTACTTTCTCGGCGTCCGGTGAGAAGACGATCGCGTGCATGCCGGTGATCATGCTGTGAGCCTAGCTGCCGCCATGCCGACGGTCTGGTGCCCCGGGCCGACTGCGGGCGTCCGTAGGACGGCAGGTGTCCAGGAAGGCCCAGGCCGCAGGGCGGCATGACAGGACGTTTGTTCAAACGGTCAGGGGTAGCTGCCCGGTCTTGTAGGGGAACAGTGTTGGACATAGGTGAACTGCAACCAAACGGTTAACCGAGCCTCTTACCTACTCAGCTGGTATGGCAGCGGTTCGGGCCTATGCGGCTTAGCGTTTTACGCGCCCACGCACCGACAGCACGGCAAGCCCGAGCAGTACAGGTCCTAGGAACCGCAGTAGGATTTCAATCCACTCCCCGAGTGGCGTCAGGGTTCGGTCAGGCCCGCGGAGCAGGGCGGTCGCGGACTGGGCACTGAAGCGGATCGCGTCTGGGAGTCGTTCCAGGCCGGAGGTCAGGTCAGCCGGTTCTCGCTGATAGATGAGCGAGCCGTTGGCGTTGATACCTACAGGGCGGAAGGTTGCCTCTGGGGAAGGGAATCCCCAGAAGGCGAACCCCACGGCTGCGAGCAGTACGATTGCGGTGAGCGTTGCTATTGATCGCCAGGCGCGGAGTGCGTAGCCGGAGATGAGCCAGTAGAGTCGCAAGATGAGACGTTCCGCCCAGGATATGCCTTCGGCATTGCGCCGCATTTCCATTTCGCCGTAATAGAAGTCGGCCGCTCCTGGCTCGTTCTTGGTGTCTTCTTCGGCTTTCCGTAGAGAGCGATAGAGTACCGCGAGGTGGTCTGGCTGCAGTCGGCGGGCTTGCTGGTGGGTCCGTTCGTAGACGAAAGGCGGCGTCACGGTGGTCGGCGAGTGCCAGCCCGGTTTTATCAGGCGTGGCTGGGCGCCGGGAATTGGGGGCGTTGCTGGCGTCGGCTGTGCGGCGCGCCAGTGGTGTTCCTCGGCCAAGGTCTGTCGTCGGCTCCATCGCTGCCAGATTGGAATGCATCGTCGTCCGACGCGGAGCCGCCAAGGTCCGGGGCTGGGAGCAAACGCCGGCGGCCCTTGAAGTCGCAGCTTGTCGAGATTGCTGACGTCTTGGAACAAGCACGCAGAGAGATCGAGATCCATCAGTGTTAGCGTACTGGCATCAACTTGGCGTAGAGAGAGGATCCGTGGCTTGCTGGACTGACCTTCTTGGCGCATCCGGCGCTCGTCGAGTAGTTCGTCGCCGGCAAATGCGAACACCGCCGGCTTAGCAAAGTTCGTCCCATCAAGCACTATGTCAGCGAATCGCAGCCGGAAGATCAACTGCTCGTTGAAACTAACACGTACGCAGGATATCTGAGAGCCGGTAACCGCTATTTGTGTTATATCTTCGAAAGTGGCGTCGTCCAGGACGAGGGGGTTGGCTGTCAGCAAAGGACCGAACTTCCCCGCCTCTGTGAACCTGGCCCTTTCAAATTGCGTTTTTACACTCCTGTGTTCGACCGCTGCATCTCCCTCAAGGAAGAATTCAGTTTCCTCGAACCAGCGGTCCCCGCTAAACTCTGCCCCCGTAAAAATCGCCAGTCCATTGAACTGGGCCCTGTGAAATCGAGCACCTTTATTGAATTTCGCCCTAGTAAAATTAGCCCCCCAGGGGAACGCGGCGTCACTGAACTCAGCCTGGCCTGCAAAGTTGACGCCTTGAAAGGACGCGTGGTTGGCGAACTTGACGTTAGTGAACAAGACGCTTCCGAGGAACTCCGCTCCATCAAACGTTGCCTGGTCATCGAATCGGGCACGAAACGATACGCCGAATATCGTTGTGGAGCTGAATCGTGCCTTGCTGAACCAAACACTCTGAAACCGGGATCCATTAAAGCTTATTCTCCCCGAGAAGCGGGCTTCGTCGAACCGAGCCTCGCCGCTGAACTGCGCCGATTCGAACTGGACACTACCGGTGAGCTGAGCTGCCTTGAACGAGGCATACTTATAAAAGTGCGCCCGTACGAACCATGCAGTTGATAGGAGCTGCGCCTTCCCAAAATCTACCTTGCCCTCGAATACTGCCTCATCGAACCGGGCCCCGTGCAGCCATTCGGGGCTAGTAAGCAGTCCCCTAAAAGAGGCGTCGCCCACAAAGTGAGATTCTTTGAACCAAGCAGCCGAGGTGAACTTTGCTTCGTCGAAGTTTGCACACTTCAGAAATGTCGCCTTTTCGAACGACGTCGCTCCGTCAAACAAGACCCCCTTGAACTCAGTATCGTCCTTGAACTGTGCCCGTTCGAAGGAAGAAGGGCCAAACCTTGGGGGTCCATTCTCTTTGTCATGCAATCTTGCAAGGATTGCGCCCAGCAGCTCGGAATCAATCGGTGTCCCCTGAAGTCTAACCTCTGCTCCAGGTGACAAGGCAGCGAGCGCAGCCTGACGAGCTTCGGCGGTGACGTGGGCTAGGCAGGCCTGGTCCCCTTCCACAGGGATACCAAGGCAGCCATCAGCTATGCATGTTGGCCACCCTGGTGTCTCGGCTTCTGGGTCGTCACGGGACATAATGCTCTTCTACGCCTGAACGCTGACGTTGTCTACCCGTCGAGCTGCCGGGACGGGCAATAGGGCTACCGCTAAACTTTGGCATTTGTTGGCAACCGAAACGTGGATAAGCCCCGGCCGATCGGGCGGTGGTATCGATAGCCTGCTCCAACACGATGAAGCCGATGCCGTGCTGGATGAGCCAGGCCGACAGGTCCAGCAGGTGCTGCTGGTTCCGGCCGTGTGCGGCCGCATTCGACCGAAACTCCCAGCTGTAAGCTACGCACTCATTTCGGCAAGACCGCGTGCGGTTCCTCGCCGACAGACAATACGGGAGACCAATCGCGTACCCGCTGCTGTCAGGCCTGGAGACCTGCGCAGGGGTTGGTTTGGGCCGTTCGTCGATGGATGAGCTCGGGTCAGGATCCTTTGGTCGCGGCTTCATAGTGATCCACCACGCTGGCAGGAATGCGCCCGCGGTCACTGACCGCGATGCCGTGCTCTTTGGCCCACGCCCGGATGTCACCGCTGCGCTGGCGGCTTGGCGACGTACGGGAGCGGCGCTGTCCTCGCCCAGCCCTGCGGGCATGCTCGACGAAGGGTGCCAGCTGCTTGCGGAACGCCCGGGCGTTCTTCTTGTTCAGGTCGATCTCGTATTCTGCGCCGCCGACTCCGAACCGCACCGTCTCGTCGGCCGGGCCGCCATCGAGATCGTCTTCTAGCGTGACAGTTACCTTCGTTGCCATCCCGGCCTCCTTGATTGCGCTGGGCTATCGGCACCGTACAAGATCAACTGCCATGCCCGGTACCGGTGCCGCGCCAGTTTGCCAGCCAGCCCAGCGATGCGCTGGCCCGGGCGGTGTAGTGTCCGCGCCGGTCGTGGCAGCAGCGAGCCTTTGCGATGGTGCCCGGTCATGGGTAGCTATACATACCTTCGGCGGGGGTTTCGGCCACGTCGAAGCCGAGAGGTCGTTGGGGTGAAGGGAGTCCCTCATGCGGGCTGTGGTGGTGCGCGAGTACGGCGGCCCGGAGGTGCTGAGGCTGGCGGATCTGCCGGAGCCGGAGCCGGGCCCGGGTGAGGTCACGGTCACCGTCCGGTTCGCCGGGGTCAACTTCACCGACGTCCGCAACCGGATCGGTGATGGCCTGGGGGTGGTGCCGTTCGTGCCCGGGGTGGAGGTCGCGGGCACCGTGCGCCGAGTCGGGGACGGGGTGACCGGCCTGAGCCCCGGGCAGCCGGTGGCTCCCTGACCCGTGGCCACGGGTACGCGGAGGTGGTGCGCGCGGCCGCGGGCCTGACCGTCGCGCTGCCGGAGAACCTGGCCGGGCGCCCGGAGGCCGGTGGCATGCTGGTGACGGTCCCGCTGGCGCTGATGCTGCTGCGGCGGGTGGCCCGGGTGCTGCCGGAGGAGACCGTGCTGCTGCACGGCGCGGCCGGCGGGGTGGGCACGGTCACCGGCCAGCTGGCCCGCCACTGGGGGCTGCGCCCGCTGCTAGGCACCGCCTCGACCGCCGCCAAGGCCGAGTTCGCCCGCGGCTACGGCTATGACCAGGTGTTCAGCTACACCGGCTTCGCCGAGGGCGTGCTGGCGGCCACGGCGGGCCGGGGCGTGGACGTGGTGCTCGACCCGGTCGGCGGCCAGGTCCGGCCGAGGTCCTTCGAGCTGCCCGTACCATTCGGGCGGCTGGTCACCTACAGCAACATCTCCCGCGAGACCGAGGTGGTGCCGGACGCCACCTGGATGCGGGCCCGCTGCGCCGGGTACCTCGGGTTCTCCGGCGGCCAGCTTCCGCTGCACGCCCCGGCCCTGGTCCGGCCGTCACTGCTCGAAGCCGCCGAGCTGGTCTCCTCAGGCGCCATCAAAGTGCGCGTGACCGAGGTCTTCCCGCTGGAACAGGCCGCGCAGGCACACCGGGTGTTCGAGCGCCGCGCCGCGGTGGGCAAATTCATCCTGGCGGTCTAATGCCCTCGTCGGCTCTTCGCCGCCGCGCAGGCAGTCGCCACCCAGGGTGCGGCCCGCACAGGGCCCGGCGTGCAGGAGACGATGGGCCACAGGAACCAGCAGCCCTTGCAGCACCCGGTGGCGCCGCGCCGGTTGCCGCCGATTGCGGCGAGCGCGGCGAACACGCGACCTGCGGCAAATGAGGATGGACAGGGTGGGGAATTTCGTCCCTGAAACCGCACTCCGGACGGGGCTTCACATCCACATCGGCGAGCGCATGCGCACCTGGGTCGAGGCACACCGCGACTGGCTAGCCGTGATGCGCCCGCCTGCCTACGCTCCCGAGTTCAACCGCCAACCTCACCGCCCGCGACGCAGGCCACCTCGCCGCCATTGTTAAGAACCGGCTCAAGGGCATCCGGTACCGGCCCGCCCTCATCGATGCCTCCCTCGCTCAGCCGGGCTCACCTTCGAACCCGAACCCTCGTGTATCCAAGGCCCTGGCTTTTCGACCTCGGTAGCCTTGGGCCGGTGCAGCCACCCAGTAACCGCCTGCGCGCCACACGCGCCACTCCGCCCGGTCTGGCTTCCGGTGATGATGACCGCCGGGCGATCTACGGCGCTGCGCTGCAGCAGTTCGACGACCTCTTCGCCGCGGCTCGTGCAATTGGGCCGGTGTCACGACCGCTGCCCTTGTATTATGCCGTCCATCAGGCCGGCAAGGCTATCGTCGCAGCCTGGGTGCCTCGCGAATTTCGCCCAAGAGTTCATGGGCTCACAGAACATGTGCCGGACGAGCCCGGTCAATGGCAGGACAATGTTCTGCTTTTCCGGGTGAAGCCACAACGTCAGCCGGGGGTATTCGGAGCTGTCGCCTCAGCGCTCGGCACCGCCCGGCTCACAGGCAGTGTCGAAATCGGGGCGCTATGGTCCGCGTTGCCCGAGGTGAGCCCGCCCGCAAGTCCTGGATTGTGGCCGCTAGCGCTGCCCGTCTACCCACGCGTTTATTCCAATGAAGGCGTTGCATCGTGGGTTTCTGTGGGCCTGCGCGGGCAGCAGGTTGAGGATCCAGAGGCGGTCAACCGCCTGCTGGCCACCTACCCAGACGCCGACGGAGCAGTAGCCTCGACATACGGCGGAGAGCTGCAGTTCGACCAGACACCATGGGGCCGTGGTGTCGGCGTGCACTTGGAAGTCCGTAACGTGCAACCCGCAGGGGAAGTGCCCGGGCTGTACACCCCCCACCACGCACTGGAGTATTGGAGAGCCCAGGAGCGCTGGCTTGTCCCGGTAATCGGCGATGAGTCGGACCGGTTGCCGCCTGTGCTGATCTGGTGGGTCCTGCTATTCGGATTGTCGTTGCTCGCGCGGTATGAGCCTGTGGCGTGGCAGGCGGCTCTGGACCTAGATCACTCGCCGATCGCTGATCCGCTCACGAAACTGCTCGACGATGCCCTAGAGATCGTCCCTGGTCTCCTGTTCACAGCTGCAACCGCTCCTCGCAAGACCTGATGGAGATGCTCAGACGCATCCGGCCCGGTCCCGGAAGCCTTAAGATAACCCAGGAGCCCCGAAATAACCCCGTCCTTCCCTTTGGAGCGGGTCCCTCTGCCAGCGCTGACGTGCCCCCTGCGACAGGGAGCAGGAATCAGGGCCTGCTGACGCCAAGAGGGCCGGCTCGGGACGACCCGAGCCGCTCACCTCCCGCGGAACCACAGTCACCTCCATCTCAACCAGAAGAGGACGTTGACCGTATCGGCAAGCGTTCGTTTGAGCAGCTCATCCAATGGCCTTCATGATTGGGGACCGCTGGGTTTAGTCTCTTCGCACCACCATGCCAACAGTAACGCTTCATACCTATTGAAAGTTGCGTACTCGATCCAGCTCAAAACTTCGCTCTACATTCGCGTCAAGGACTTCGATAAGCATGGCGAATAGATTGCGGCCGCTTATTTCAACACGCTTACCAGCCTGAACGTCGAAATTGAAGAAGTTCTGTATGGTAGCCGAATAATCACAGACCAGGAAGTCTGCAACACCCACCTCAATAGCTGACTGATTCGAATCAGAGTATCCGCTGGCTGGAACCACTGTCACGCGGCCCTCCCTGAGCCCGTCAGCATCTTGGTATATGTTGAACTCCAAGAGTATTTGGTCGACCCCGGGGAAAAGTGCCATATCTTCGCGCATGAGGAGCCTGCTCTCCGTGATCGAAGCAACCGAGGAGCCCGTCGAGCCCGACCTTATCCGCCGAACAGAGACTTTATACCTAATGTCAGTTAGGATTCTCTTTCTGGGCAAATTGCGGATGACGAGCCTGAAACCATGGTCGGGCAGATACCAAAGCTCAGGGTTGCCTTCCTTACGGCTAAGCACCTTGAGGAGTACATACTGAGTGGCCGGGAAGGCAAAGAATGCAAACAAGGCTATCAGCTGACCTATAGCCTGGTTAAGTATTTCCACCAGCACCTCCAGAGCTTCGTAGCATCCTTGCCCCTTAAGCCATGGGGCCTGGCCGACCCTCCTCCTCGGCGTATCGTTTGGTGTAAGGAGAACACAATCTTCGATCATCAGCTCCTCGATAACAACGGCTAACCCAAAGCGGCATGCGGCTGCTGAGCGGTCCGCGGAGTTCTAGATATGGCTGTTCAAGCTCGAGGGGCACTGGCGATACCTCACGCATAGTCGTTACCCGAGCCGAGGTTGTCATGATGACGTCGGGCCGATTGGCCGCACGGACTTGTGTGTGTCTCGCGAGTCGGGTGACCATGCTGGTCAGCCCAGAAGCATTTACTCATGCAACACGCGCTCATCGGCATGACCGCATGTTGACCATGCATAGATGACCATGGTGAACACCGCTGGCGCTGGGGCTCCAAATTGCTGCGGCTGGAAGCAGCGCCAGGCTGCTGGGTTCCCTCCGGCGTCGTTAGCCTGCGCCGCGCGGTCGTTCCCGCAACCGGGCCGCTAATCCGGCCGGGCAGAGATCTTTTGCTTCGCAAAACATCTTGCCCTGCCGGGCTGCCCGGTGGCGTGCCCTCCCTTGCCCGGCGCGGACGGCAAACGCCGGAGGGCCAGCAGCTCCATGCCACCGCTGCCACAGCGATCTGACGAGATCGTCTGCGTCGGCGCGCTACGGCACGCTCCTTCCGGTTGCGCTGTCTGCGCTGCTCACATCCCATGACGCGCAGGCACGCATAGCCCGATGGCTGGCCGGACGACCGCCAGCCTGTGCGGTTGCGCGGGGACGGGGTCTTCCCTCCCGTCCCCGCCGACCCACTCCCGTCGATCCTCTTCTGGAGGGAGCCCTACTATGCCCGAAACTGATGTCGGCAACGCTGCTGCCACCGTCGACGCAGCGACCGAACCCGGTACCCCGCCGTGGGGCCCGGCGCCACCATCCCTGATCGCCGTCGGCCAGCTCACCACCCACCCCGGTAACGTCCGCGAGGACCTGGACCTGACGGCGGAGTTCCTGGCTTCGGTGGCGGAGATGGGCGTGCGGGTGCCGCTGCTGATCACCCGCGACGACACCGGCGGCCTCCGCGTCCTGGAGGGTCACCGGCGCCTGGCCGCCGCGCTGAAGGCGGGGCTGGCCGAGGTGCCGTGTGTCCTGGATCCTGGGCGGGCCGATGATGAGGCGGGCCAGTTCCTGGACATGCTGGTCGCCAACTCCGGCGGCTACCGCAAGAACCTCACGGCCGTAGAGGAAGCGGCAGCTCTGTTCGCTGCGCACGAGGCGGGTGCCAGCCGGACCCGGATCCGCAAATCCACCGGCCGCAAAGCCGATGAGATCAAGACCGCGCTGGCGGTCGGCGGCATGTCTGGCCAGGCCAAGGAAGCGGCCGGGGAGCTGGCCCGTCAGCTGACCTTGGACCAGCTGGCCTTGCTGGCCGAGTTCGACGGCGACCCGGCCGCCGTGGAGCAGATCGTGACGGCGCTGCGCGATGGGTACGCCGTCGAGTACGTGGCCGAGCGGATTCGCCAGGACCGGGCCGAGGCCGCTGAGCACGAGCAGTTGTGGGCCGGCCTGGAGGCGGCAGGCACCCCGGTGACCCAGGACCTGCCGGAAGGGGCGGTGCGGCTGAGCGCCCTGGTCCAGGACGAGGACGACATGACGCCCGAGGCGCACGCGGCCTGCCCAGGCCGCGGGGTGTTCTTCCCGGCCTGGAGCAGGCTCCACCCGGTGCACTACTGCACGGACCCGGCCACTTACGGCCATGCCGTCCGGAGCCTGCTGCTGCACTCGGGCAGCCACGCCGACGCGGACGCCGACGCTGCCGCCGTGCCGCCGGACCCGCCGGTGAACGAGCCGCGAGAGGACCCGGGGAGGCGGCTGGTCATCGAGGGCAACAAGGCCTGGAAGGCCGCCGGCGAGGTGCGCAAGCGGTGGCTGGGCAGCATGCTGTTCGCCCGCCGCACCGCCCCCCGCGAGGCGGGCCCGTTCATCGCCCGGCAGTTGCTGACCATGCCCGACCCGGTCCGCTCGGAACTAGCCGGTGCACCGGGCCGGGAGCTGTTCAGCCAGATCACCGGCCGCGCCGCCGCAGACTGGCTGGAGAGCTGCGACACCACCCCGGCGGCCCGGCTGCCGCTGCTGATGCTCGCCCCGATCGTCACCGCCTACGAGGCCGCGATGACCGAAGGCGAGGGCAAGAACACCTGGCGCACCGACCGGTACAGTCCCTGCCCCCGCCATCAGGCCGGCACCTACCTGGCCTTCCTCGCCAGCATGGGCTATCAGCTCTCGGCCATCGAGCAGGCCCTCGCCGACGACACCCCCTACACCGGCGACACTCCCGGACCCGGCCTCGCCGATCCCGATGGGGCAGACGGCGAGGACGACCCCTCTGTGGACGCTGACACGGAGGCCGGCACGGCAGACGCGGATGGCGCAGGCGGCCACGACGCCCACCTGAAGCCGCCTGACCCGGCACACGCCACCGCCTCCCACGAAAGGGGCCACCGGCCAGCCCTGCCGGTGGCCCCTTTCACATTCCCGTCCCACCCGGCGAGCGCCGCTGCCTGCCTGCAGCGGCCCTGCCAGCACAGTCATCACTCACCGAAGGAGTTCCCTGCCATGACTTCCCCTGCGATCTTGACTACCCGCAACGCCACCCTGACCGACATGGTCGCCATCTTGCGCACCCAGCGGGCCCGCCGCCTGGACGTCGTCGCCCCCGCGGCCGCCGTCCACGCCCACGAGGGCAACCTGGTCATCACCGGCACCGTCCAGCAGATGACCGCCGACGGGGTCACCTCCGCCGCCGGGGCCTACCGGCCCACCGCGGTCGCTGATGAGGGCATCGCCGCCAAGCTCGGCATCAACCTGGCCTACCTGCGCCGCCTGCGTGACCAGCGGCCCGACCTGTGGGACGCCAACGTCAACGGTTGGCTGCACGGCAACGACCTGGCCGGCTACCCGCCCGACGACCGGTCCTTCCTGGTCCGCCTCTTCCAGGCCGACGGCGACGGCCTCGGCGTCGCCCGCGCCCTCCTGTCCGACTCCTACAAGGTCATCGACAACCTCGACGCGCTCATGGCCACCCTGGATGGCATCCGCCAAGCCGGCGTCGACGTGCAGTTCGACGGCCTCGATTTGACCGAACGGCGCCTGTACGCCCGGGTCGTCGCCCCGCAGATCCGCGCCTACGCCCCCGCCCTGCTGGCCGGGTACCGGTCCCCGTTCGGCGGGGAGGTCTACCTCCCCGGCCGGAACTGGACCCCCGAGCAGGCGAGGGCCGCGGCCGCCCGGGAAGGCCGGGGGTACCAGCCGGGGACCGAGCCGGTGCTGTTCGCCGGGTTCGTCATCACCAACAGCGAAGTCGGCGACGGCGCCTGGTCCATCACCCCCCGCATCGTCGCCGAGATCTGCGGCAACGGGCTCCTGGTCACCGCCGACGTCGCCCGCGCGGTGCACCTGGGCGGCAAGCACGAGGACGGGGTGATCCGCTACACCGCCGACACCCTGGAGAAGGAACTCGCGCTGATCACCGCCCGCGCCCGCGACGCCGTCGCCACCTTCCTGTCCCCCCAGTACCTGCAGGCCAAGGTCGGCGACATCGAACGCAAAGCCGGTGCCCCAGTCCGGCATCCCGAGGAGACCGTCCGCCAGGTCGCCAAGGCGGCCAAGTTCAGCGACGACATGGCCGATCAGATCCTGGCCCACTTCATCCGCGGCGGCCAGCTCACCGCCGGCGGCATCATGCAAGCAGTCACCAGCGTCGCCCAGACCCTCGACGACGCCGACACCGCCCACGACCTCGAAGCCCACGCCCTCCAGGTCATGGACCTCGCCACCCACATCTGACCTGCTCATATGTCCCGGCGGGCCCCACGTATAGCGCGGGGCCCGCCAAGGGGGGCAGGCGGATCTAACTTGGAGGTGACCAATGACTCCCATCCCCGCGATCATCACTACAGAACTGATGGAACACGCCGACGGAAGGCCCATCGCCTACATCGACGCCACCGCCGTCGCGATCTTCGCCTACCAGCAGCCCGACGGCACCTACGTCGTGGACATTTGCACCCGCGACGAGCTTGCATCGGGACGGTTGCGCCTGCTCCTGGATGGCGAATCGGTGGTCCTCACCCAAGCCGTCCAGCCCATTGGACGGCCTATCGCCGGTTAACGGCCTCTCCTGGCAGGCGAACCTCAATGACACACCGGGACTGACCCAAACGGACACTGTTCGACGACGCGAGCATGTCAGCCTGACGCGATTCGATGGTTATCGACGCCGACTCGTGGCCGACGGACATTTGGAGCGTGACCTGGCGCTCCGAGCGCGCAAGTGTCCAGGTCTCGGTGGCGGCGCCTGGACTGCGGCTCGTTCCTTCCCGGCTCGTCAGTCTGCGACGCGCGGTCGCTCCCGCAACCGGGCCGCTGATCCGGCCAGTCAGAGATCTTTTGCATTCGCAAAACATCTTGACAGTCCGGGCTGCCCGGTGGCGGGCTCGCCCTTGCCCGTCGCGGACGCCTGACCGCCGGGAAGGCACCGCAGTCCCAGGTCACCACCGAGGTGGCCAGCCTCCCGGTCACTTGCCCTACGGAGGATCCATGAACGCGATCAACATCACCGTCACTGGCCGCCTCGGCGACGATCCGCGCCAGTTCACCACCCGCGACGGCACCACCGGCGTCGAACTGCGGCTGGCCCTGGATCTGCCCTCGCGCATTCCCGGCGGAGACGGTATCACCCGCTGGGTGAAGGTCACGGCCTTCGGGCTCCTCGCCGAGCGCACCGCCACGTCCGTCGGCAAGGGCGACCGGGTGACCGTCGTAGCCGATGACCTCATGGCCGAGGCCTGGGCTGCGAGCGGCAGCGGCGAGCCGCGTGCACGGGTGAGCCTCCGGGCGAGGGAGATCGCCGCGTCGATGGCTTTCGACAGCCTGCGCACCGGTTACGCCGCCCGCAAGGCCGCCCGGCTGGCCGCAGCCAACGGCGAGCCGAGTGATCTTCCGGCCGGTGAGCAGGCTGAAGTGCGGGTCCTGCGCGGGGTCACTAACTCCTGAGCACCCTGGCGGGGGCAGGCGCACGTTGCCTGTCCCCGCCAGCCATGCACCAAGTAGGAGCCCCTGACCGCATCGACCCTGATGGCCGAGGCCAAGGAGCAGGACTGATCCCTCGGCCGTTGGCCGGGACTGGCTCCGCTGGGTTCCCGGCCTAGTGGCAGGGTCCACGGCGCGTCCCGGCTTATTCAGTTTCGCAGGCGCGGTCGGGCGCGCAACCGGCCTCTCGCTGCGCTCGCCCCGCCCCTTTCAAGATCTTTTCCTCCGGAAAACATCTTGACGGGCCGGGTCGGCCGGTTGCGCTCCCGCCCTATACGCCTGCGTGCCTTCCGGCGCCGGGACACACCGTCCCGGGGTCCCGGGACCCGCCAGCGGATCACCATCCCGAGGAAGGCACACCATGAGCCTCGCCATCGACTCCCCCACTATCACCTGTGCGAAGCCTGCGTGCGGCACGACGATCGCCCGTGCCGGGTCCGTCTACGTCGACGGTTGCGGCCAGGTCTGCTCTCGATGCGCAGGCCCTGACCCCAAGGGCTTGGCGACATCGAGCCACCCTTCTGACCAGCCGTCACGCCCTCAGCGGGGCTGGCCAGTCCGGCCTCGCTGAGGGCGACTTGACGGGGGCCCGCCAGCTCGAGGTGCCCATAACGAGGAGACCTCGTCGGTGACGGCCTCGGTAATGAGTTCGTAGTCCAGGCTCAGCCGGGCGGCGAGGCGGGCCACCTGACGGCCGACGTGGGCAGGGGGCATCGCGGCGATGAGCCTCGCGGCGGCATGCATGGCGTTGATCTGGCCTTCGGCGTACCCGAGCCACCGGTCCCACCTGCTGATCTCACCATCGATCACCCTGTCAGCCAGCGGATGGGCACGCTCGCCGAGCATCGCAACCAGGGCGGCCGGTCCCTCTGTGGCCAGAACCTGCGCAGGGTCCTGGCCGGGCTGGAGGTCGACCGCCGCCAGGTTGTCCGTCACCGCACAGAGCAGGTGGTAGGCACGAGCAGCAGCCCCGTACCCGGCCGCGTCGCTGTCGAACGCGACCAGGACGCCAACAGCACGGAGGTCGGCGGGCTGGCCAAGGGCGGTGACGTGCCGCTCGGTGAGGGCAGTACCGCAAGGTGCGACGCCGACGAAACGTCCCCGTCCGGCGGCGGTGACCGCGATGGCATCGAGCGGGCCCTCGACGATGACCGGGCACGCTCCAGCTGTGAGCGCGTCGCGTGCCTCCCACAGCCCGAATAGCAGCGAGCTCTTGTCGTAGAGGCGCGAGCGAGGGCTGTTGAGGTACTTGGGCACGCCGGGCGAGGCACCCTTGGGTGCGCGGCCGATGAAGCCCGCGAGGACTCCATCCGCGGACCGGACAGGAAAGGTCACACGGTCGCGAAAGGTGTCGATGAGGCTGCCACGCGGGGACCGGCGGGCCAGCCCGGCCTGCTCGATGAGCATTTCGGCGTAACCCAGAGTGCGCAGGTGACGGGTGAGCGCGACCCAGGCGGCTGGAGCATGTCCGATGTGCCAGCGGGCCTGGACGGCGGCGCCGAACCCGCGAGCCTCCAGGTACCCCGGAACCCAGCTCCCGGACAGGCGGGCTCGGAAGAAGTCGTCGGCCAACTCGTTGAGCCGCGCGGCGACTGCTCTGTCCTGGTCATCGCATAAGCCGCTGCCCTCACTATGCATCTGGCCCGCTATGGCTAAGAGTCACGGACGGCTGACGCCCGGGCGGGGCCGTCGTATCGCACGCGAAGACGGGTCGGCCGCCGTGACGTCGGCGGACCCTGCCTCAGCGGCCAGAACCTCGTGGATGGTCAGCGGGAAGTCCTCCTCGCATGCACGGGTGACCCGGGCGGAACGGCCGTCGTCGGCCGAAGCCGGGCCGACGGTGGCCGCCGACACGGTGGTCCGGTCATGGTTGGGGGCGACGTCCAGCGCCGGACGAGGTGTGTAGGACCCGTCACGAGCCTGGGGGTGGAGGGCGAAGAGCGGTGCGGCCTCGCGCATCGCCTCGGCTGGGCCGAGCCCATCGCGGCGGAGCCGGTCGTAGTGGGCCATGGCGAACGGATGCTGGTCGCGGAGCCGGTCCTCGCACGCGCGCACGGCGGTGGCCGCGGTCGGCTCGTACCAGGGCACGGCGCGGTCGGAATAGGGCAGGGCGGCGCCCCAGGCCTGCGCGGTCTCAGTGAGGTTGGCCTTCCGCAGCCAGGCGGGAGTGAGAGCAGGTGCCCATGCCGAGCGGGCGGCGTCGCGTTCGGCGCGGATGTGGGCCTGCAACGCGCTGCGTGCCCGCTGGTTCTGCTCGGCGACGGTCCGGGCCTGGGCTCTGCGCTGGTAGGCGTACACCTGGGCGCCGGTCACCGCGAACGAGCCGATCTGGACGGCCCGGTAGATCCCCCCTGCATGGCGTCGCGGAACGGGTCGGGGTGCTCGGTGTTTAGGTCCATCGGCATTCTCCCTGGCGTGGGTGGCTGTCAGCGGCGGCGGCCGGGGCGGGCAGCGGGGAAGTCCTGCCCGCCCCGGCCAATCCGTCCGGTCGAGGGAGCCGGGGCGGGTGGTCCCGCGATGCCGGGCGGGGCCGGAAACTCCCGTGATACGTCCCATCCCGGCCGACCCCCCCGCTGGCCGAGTCGGCCGACCGGGACGGGCCTGACCCTGTAGTGGGAGCGGCGGGCCGCATGAGGTGTGAGGAGTCCTGCGCGATGGAGCCACCAGGGCTGAGGTTGAAGAAGGCACTCGCCCGGCGGACTGCTGCCCTTTGGGCGCGGCCGTTGTTCATCTGCTGCCTCAGGGAGCCGAAGAGCGCGAGCGCGTGTTTCGCGACGCGCAGGTGCCGTTCGATCAGGTCGCTGATCTGCTGCTCGCAGGTGATTACCGCTCGCACCTGGACCGCCGTGCCCGCGTTGGCGGGCAGCACTGCCGGTGGTGCAGGCACGCGGATGCCCGTCTTCGTCTCCGCCCAGTCCTGGAGCTGCTGGCGGGTTTCGCCGAGGATGCCGCTGGCTGCGGCCGGTGAAGCGGCAGAGGCGGGCAGCGCCGCGAACCGGCGGACAGCCGCCGTCGCCGTCACCAGGGGGTTGTCCGCGAGACGGTGCATGACGCCGCGTAAGGCGCTCAGGCGCCAGTCAAGCTGAGCCGAACTCCACCCAGTGACCACCAGGTCCCGGTCCCGGCCGGTGCGCCCGGCCAGGGCAGCGATGTAGCCCACGCGGTCCAGCGCGGCCGTGGCATCCCAAGCTGCCTTCCTCGTGGGGAGGCTGACGCGCACGCCATCGGGTGTCCCCACGGCGTGGGCAGCTCCGCCGCCGGTAGCCTGCGTGCAGACCGCCAGGATATGCGCGGGATCCAGCCCGGCCGACCTGACGTCAGTGGGCGTCATCGCTGGTCACCGTGTCCGGGTCCACGGCAGGTGCCGCCGACGGGAGGACGGCGCTGTACTCGCCCATGACGCCGGGGTTCTGCCGGCCAGCGGGCACCGGGAGCGCGCCGGCTTCGCGCGGCTCCCGGTGCGCGGTCTCGCTGCACTGGTAGAAGGGCCCGCGGGCGCCCATCAGGATCGGCAACTGGTGGTCCAGGTGCTCGCGATACCATGCGCCGATCCCGGTGCCTGGCCGAAGGCGCAACACCTCCCAGGCGTGCCACAGCGAGGTGAGCCGGCTGACCGCCTCGCCGTGCAGCCACCACTGGCAGCACCACCGGTACTCGCCACCGAGGGTCCGGCGGAACAGCGGAAGGAAGTGGTCGGTCACCCAGTCCGCAAGCGAGGTGTACACCGGGTTCGGCAAGGCTGCGGCAGACAGCTTGGTATCAGTCATCCCTACCCTCCTAGAACGGCGGCTCGGGAGGTTGGTTGCGGTACCAGGGATCGGCGAGGATCGCCTGTTCGCGAACCCGTTCCTGGGCGGCTTGGACCGCAGCGGCGATCTCGGCGGCACGGGGCCCGGCATGCCAGGGCGTAGTGCGGATCAGTGCGGGCTTGATTCCGGTGGCGAGCAGCAGCGCGGTGCCGGGCGGCAGGGCGCGGATGGCGGCGGGTTCGAGGATGTCCTGGCGGCGCAGTGACACCGACTCGCTGGCATGCCCGCCGCCGTAGTTGATAGTGCGGATGGGGACGTCGTGCTGACCAGTGAGGGTGGCCAGGTCGCGGGCGAGCCGGGGGGAGTCCACACCGGCGCCGATGATCTTCTTGGTGGCGGCGCCCCACAGAGCAGCCATGCCGTGCTCGCCCCACACGGTGACGCCCTGCTCATAGGACTGCAGGATCGTCACGGGCGTGATGCCACGCGAGCCGAGGTGGGAGTACAAGTCCGGCAGGTCGGCGATCCGGCAGATGTTGGCCGCCTCGTCGAGGGGGACGACCATCGGCGGGTCGAGCCGCCCGCCGAGCCGTTCGGCGCGGCGTTCAGCCGCGCGCATCGCGGTGTCCGAGAGCGCGGCGATCAGCGGCGCTGCTGCAGATCGCGATTTCGACAGTAGATATAGGGTGTCGTGGCTGGCGGCGAAGTCGTCGGTGTCGAACACCGGCAGGATGCCGCGCTGCGGCGGGGTGACCCAGGCCATGATCTCCGGGTCGGTCATAGCTTTGGCGGCGGTCCGGGCGGTCTGGTAGATGCCATCGCGGGTTTCTGGTGCCCCGTTTTGCGCGCCGCGCAGGGATGCCGCCATGGCGGTGAACCCGCCATCAGCGAGCAGTTCGACCGGTGTGGGGACGGCGGGCTCGTTAAGCCATCCGGCGACGTCGTGCAGGGTATGCCCGGAGGTGGCGGCGGCCAGGAACAGTGCGGCGAGCAGGTCCTGGGCGGCGGGGCCCCAGAGGTCGCGGCGGTGTTCGTCGGCGACGGTGAGGACGAAGTGCCCAGCCAGCCGGTGCGCGTCCTCCACGGTTCGCAGGCCGCGCAGCAGGTCCCACCAGAATGCCTGTGGCTGCCAGGTGATCCGCTGCGGGTCGAACAGCCACACCTGTCCGCCGGTGGCCTTTTCGCGGAGAGCGGCGGTGGCGGCCCATAGGTCAGCCTTATTGGAGGTAGCGATCACTGCCCCCGGTGCCGACAGCACGAACGGGATCGCCTGCGCGGTGGTCTTCCCGGTTCGCGGTGCCATAAAGGCGACGACGGTGTCTTCCCACGTCGCGTACACCGCCGGACCCAGGCGGCCACCGGCACGCAGCAGCCGACCAAGCGCCAGGCCCGCGTGCGTGGGATCCACCTCGTGCGGGCCTAAGCCGGCGAGGGAGCGGCGCAGCCCGATCGCGGCCTGGACCGCGTGGCGGCGCGTCAAAGCTCGCATCCGGGTATTGCGAGCCAATGCCGCCACCGGGTCGCCCGGCGCAGGGCGCCACCGGGCGATCACCCAGGCGGCGCCAATGCTCATTGCCGCGGCGGCCGCGGTCAGCACGATCGTGGCGGCGGTCACGGCAACGGTGGGGGTGTGCGGCCACGCCTGCGCGGTGCGGCCATGCGCGAGATCACTGGCGAATTTGATGCCGAACGGTTCGATCGTGCCGCCTGTGATCCACGCGGCGAGTCTGGCTGCGGCCCAGATCAGCCCGCAAAACACAACCAGGGACCAGCAGCCGATCAGTACAGCCCACCCGGCGCCACTGCCCCCGGGAGCGATCGATGGGCGCGGGCCCAGGGCCCGGCTCACAGGGGCTCCCCGCCATCGGCGAGCCGAATGGCCTGGTCTGTGTCGTACAGCCAGTGCTCCGGGCCGACCAGGGCGAGCTGGACCGGGATGCCCAGCCGTTCGCCGGTCTTGATCAGGTACTTGCCGCGCCCGGGGTGGCGGGCGCCGGGCTGATAGGACTCCGGCGCCGACCACGACGCCACCAGCGCTTGTTCTGGTCCGGTCAGCGGGGTGACCTCAGCGACCCGGGCCAGTTCGCGGGGCGGGAGCCCCGCCAGGACGGTGATCGCGGAACGGTCCATAAAGCCCCGCGCCCGGGCGCGGTCCTCCTCGGTGGGCAGCGCGTCGAGGTCGGCCAGCGAATGCGTGATCATGACGTGGGCCATGCCGCGAGCCCGGTTCAGCCGGGTCAGCGCGTCAGCGTGTTCTACCAGGCCGGGGGCGCCGCGCAGCGCACGCCACAACTCGTCCATCACGCCCAGGTAGGAACGCCGGGGCCCGACACCCAGGCCGGCGAGCGCGGCAGCGGCGTCGACACAGCCGAACCCGTAGGACCAGGTGCACAGCATCGCCGCGGTGAGCAGCTTGTCCCCGGCCGCCCGCACTGCGGAGATGTCCACGCTGACCGCGGGCGCGGCGGGGTCGATCGGCTGGGAGGTGGGCCCGTCGAACACCCCGGCCAGCGACCCGGTGCACATGAGGTCCAGCGTGAACACCAGATCGGCAATCCGGTCCTGGTACCTGGCCGGGGCCTCGGTGCGGGCCGCCGACCGCAGTGTGTCCGGGCCTTCCTCGATCAGCCGCAGCACGTCGGGAACGGTCGGCTCCGCCTGGCCCTGATGCCGCTGGTCGAGCAGGTCGATCGCCCGGCCGAGAATGACTTCTTCGGCGTTGGTGATGCCGCCGCCCCGGACGAGGGTGGCTAGGGCCATGAGCAGCGCCAGTCGCCGGGACCGGACTTCCCACCGCAACTGTTCCGCCTCGTGCCCGGTCATCTGGGCCAGGGCGGTGCCAAGCGGCCCGGCGTCCAGCGGGTTGATGCGGTCAAGCCCTCGGCCGATCCGGATCACCTGCCCGCCCAGATGGCGGACCAGCGGCGTGTAGTCGGGTTTGGTATCGCCGAGGATCAGCACCGTGGTGCCGAATGACACCGCCCCGGTCACCAGCCGCTTCACCAGTGCGGACTTACCGGTGCCCGGCTGGCCGAGGACGAACACGCCGGGGTTGGTGACCAGCCCGGCGCGCAGCCAAGCCAGTGGATCGAGGCACACAACCTCGCCCCAAAGCTGGTGACGGCCGACCGGAGTACCGGCCGCCGGGGTGCCACTGCCCGCGACGAACGGGAACAGCCCGCACAACTGCGTCGTCGTCGCCTGGTACTCCGGGCCTGCGGACACGTGCACGGCCCGGCCGCCATCGGGGATCTTCCAGCCCCACGCCGGTGCGAGCAGCACACCGTCGCCGGTTGCCGGAGTGGGCTGGCCAGGCTGCAGCGGCCTGGAGCCCACGGGGCCCACGGGGGCATGACGTTGTCGCCTACGCATGCGTGCTGGTCGCCCGGGCACACCGTAGCTGGGCACGGCTTTGCTGATGTCCCGGGTAGCGGCTGGCCGCGGCCATGTGGTGGTCCGTCCCGGTCGATGCGACGAGGGCCATGGAGCGACAGCAGGACGCTCGGTAACAGCGCCGAATTCGGCCGGAGGAGGCCCAGTCGGAGCAAGTCCGACCGTGGCCAGAGCAGCAATCCCCGGCTCGGCGGCGCTGGTCATGGTGCGTTCGTCTGGCATGGCGGGGCTCTCAGTGGTGGAGGCGGTGTGCGAGTTCGGGCAGGCAGATGCCGCAGGGCAGAGTGACGGTGAACCCCGCGGCCTGGCTCCGGTACAGCCGCTGCAGCCGGATCTTCGAGACATCGGCGGCAGCCTCGGTGTCGGCCACCGCGTGGGACAGGTGAGCGGGGTCGGTGACGGTGACCGTCACATACAGCCCCAGCAGGCTGACCCCCGCACCGCGGGCCTCCTCGTCGGCGGCCTGCCGGGCCCGGGCATGGTCGTGCATGTCGCGGGCGGTCACGTCCCGGCGGGTGCGGCGGTGGTACTCCCGGCGGAACTCTGCCGCCCGCACCTCGCTGTCCAGCGCCGCGGCGGCCGCGGCGGCGGGCAGCGGGCGGTACTGCAGGCTGACCCGCTTGGGGAACGCGCCAGGTCCGAGCAGGCGGGCGAGCACATCGGAGGTGACGGCCTGGCGTGGGGCCTCCCGCCACGCCCAGCTCACAGAGGTGCCGCTGTCATGCCGGTAGCAGTCCCAGCGTTCCTCCGCCCCGGCCGGGCCGGCGCTGGACCAGTTCAGCTTGTCCTCCAGCGCCGGACTGACCCCCATGGCAAGGAGCCGACTGACCTGCCCGCGGACCACTGGATCGAATGCGACCCGCACCATGCCGGCGATGTCGGCGGCGCGGGCCCGGCCCAGCACGGTGACCCCGCACGTGCTGAGCGCTGATTCCAGGCCCGGGAGCGCCTGCCCGACTTCGGTGACCGCCGCCGAGAGGTCACGGGGCTGCGCGGGGAAGGCCCTCGGGTCGAAGGTGATGCCGACCCAGGTCCGCACGTCCGCAGCGGCGGCTGGGGCGCTCGCCACCAACTGGTCCATGATCTCGATCGCGGCCCGAGGTGCAGCGGGGTCGAGGGCGGCGGCGACCTGGCTGGTGAGGGTGGAGCCGGGGTCGGGGGCGGTTTCGACGATGACGGTCACCCATCGCAGCGCGGGCAGGTAGCCGAGCGAGGCCAGCCACGCAGCCCAGTTCGCCACCCACCTGTCTGCGTCCTCGGTGTCGGCCAGCCAGGTAGACACTGACGCCACGCGAAGTGAAGCGGTCAGGTGCCCCGTGTGCCGGTCCCGGACCAGGCCGTACCTGCCGCCGCAACCGTCTTCGGCCGACAGCAGTTCGGTGGCCGCCAGGGTGCCCGGCAGGGTGAATTCCCCGGTGAGCCGCTGCACCACCTCGGCGCGGTAGGTGGTGTAGCCCGCACGGACGCCATGCCGCCACCGCAAGTGCTGAACGGCGAGCAGGGCGAGCGGAACCCCGCCGATCCTGATGACCCCGGCCGCCCAGCCCAGCACCATCGGTGGCGCCACATACAGCAGCACCCGGAACGAGACCGCGGCGATCAGCACCAAAGCAGCGAAGGACCCGAGGAGCGCCATGGTTGCTGTAGGGCCCAGGCCCAGCAGGCCGATACTGCGGCTGCGGCGCCAGCCGCCATAGGCGCGCACGGGCGCGGGATCGCTCGTCATGACCGGTCGCCGGGTTCCATCGCACCCGCCGCCAGCCGACCGGCCTGCCCTGCGGTCCGTGCCGTCTCAGCGACTACGGTGGCGGCCGCTCCGGCACCGGAGGCTGCCGCGGCAGCGGCCCCGCCCGTGGCGGAACTTGACCCGGCGATGCCAGAACCCGCACTGCCGGCGGACGTGGCAGCACCGCCTGCCGAGTCGGGACCGGAACCTGCTCCAGCCCCCAGCGGCCAGCCGCCACCCAGCCCGGCGCGTGGCCCGGCTGGGCTGCCGCCCCCGCCAGCCGGGGAAGCACCGCTAGGGCCAAAGGGCAGCCCGGCACCAGGCCCGGACCCACCACCGCCGCCGGAGCCAGGAGGTGGCGTGCCCGGCGGGGCACCCGAGCCGTTCCCCGGTGACGTAGGGCCGAGGCTGGAGCTGATGTACGCGGCCTGGCCCTGCGCGGCACCAGCGCCGGAGGAACGCATCGCGCCCACGGCGATCGCGCCGAGGGTCGCGGCGCCAAGGAGCTGCCCGCCACCGCCCGAACCGGCGATCGTGCCAGTGGTCCAGGTGAAGAACTTCATCAGCGCGGGGAGCATCAGCACCGACAGCAGCATCATGACGAATCCCATGAGCACGGTCTGCGTGCTGTGGCCGGAGCCGACCATGGTGAACGCCGCCGCGTACACCGCCGCGGCGGCGGGCTTGTAGCAGATCAATGCCAGCATCCAGCCGACGATCTTGCGGACCCACGTCCGCGTCATCGGGGCGATCGACCCGGCCGCCGCCAGCGGAAGGACCCCGGCGAGGATCAGCAGCGCGACCTGCCGGAACAGCATCAAGGCTGCCTGAACCAGCGACAGCACTATCGCGATCACACCGAGTACCAGCACCACGGCCGGGGCGGCGGCCCCGCCCAGACTCAGGGTCACGACAAGGCGCTGAGTGAACTGGTCACCGGTAGACACCTGTAGGACCCACGTCGACCAGGCGTCGCCTGCCTTCAGCAGTAGAGCGGCGGCGGTGATGCCGAGAGTGCTGGCAGCGGCGAGGGTGAGCAGCCCGCCGACCACGTCCAGGAGCGGGTTGGCGCGGCGGGTGAGCGCCATCCGCGCCCCGGCTGCGATCACTCCCGCGACCGCCACCGCCGTGGTGATCGGCAGCAGCCATCGCTGGATAGCGGTGATCGCTGTCTCGCTGGCGAGGTCGGGTGAGGGGATGCGCAGCCACCAGGTGGCGGTGTTCTCGACGATCCACTTGACTCCGTCGGTCACCGCCTGGGCGATGCCGTTGAGCACGCCACCTGTCGCCTGACCTGCTACGGACCGGAGCACGGCACCCGCTGCCTTGCAGGCGGGTTCGATCAGCGTGTTGCAGGACATGGGTCACCCCTGGTTGGCGAAGGTCGTGTATCCCGTCAGGGAAGAGATGCCGGTGGCCGAGTTGGCCCAATTGCCACCGGGCGGTGCGAGCACCCGCCTGTCGCCGTGCCGCCATATGACCTCGACCCGGGTGGCGACCATCACGGTCGCACCGCCCGGGCCCGGTCCTTCGGTGACGACATCCACCGTGGCGCCGGTAGAGGTGTATGCGGCGAAACGGAACCCCGCCTCGGCGGCGTACCCGCGGCCAGCCGGGCTCCCAGGCCGCACCCCGGCCGCCGCACGCAGTGCCGCGTAGTCACTCAGGTCGGCCCGGAGCAGGGCCGCGGCTCCCGGACCGGCTACCTGGTCGCGGATCGTGGGCCGGAACACCGCAGGACCCCACAGAGCGGCCGTGCGCACCCCGATGTTGATCGCTGCCAGCAGCGCGCCATCTGGCGTGTCGGCGAATCCCCAGGCGAGGCCGTGATCGACGTGGCGAGGGCCGTACTGACTCGATACGGGGAGTTCAATCCCGTGGAAAGCCCGCCAGCTCAGCCCCGCTCCGGCTGCTTTCTGCCTTCCAGTTCTCGCATGGGCATTGACGAAGTGCCGCGTCTTGCCGACCGCACCATTAGCGGCCGATGGAGCCGAGCGCATCGCCCGCGAACTGCTGCGTTCCGACACCAGCCGGCCGTGCTGTGCGGCGATGGCCGAAGCCACGATCGCTGCGATAAGAAGAAGAGCCATCCTGCGGCGCCGCCGACGGCGGCGCCAGCGGTAGTACTCCCAACGGCTGAACATCGTCGGCCTCACATGAAGACGCCGACGATGCCGGACGACAGGGCGATCAGCGTCAGGCCGGCGAGCACCCACGGGATCCCGGTCGCGCCGTCGGCGGCCAGGGTGGAGCGGTTGCGGCGGCCGATCGCCATCATGGCCCCGCAGCCGATCAGCCCGAACACCCCGGCGACCAGTGCGCCCCACTTCCACCAGGCCAGCAAGGTGTTCACCGGGCCGGTCAGGCCGGGCGGAGCCTGCGGGGCGGGGTTCGGCACTCCCCCAGCGCGCCAGGCCCGGTGCGCAGTGGCGAAGAGATGGTGACCGCTCAGCGCCAGGGTGAGCACCGACATCAGCAACCTCCCTGGTGACCAGGGGCGAGCACGGATCGGGTAGCGGCCGCCCGGATCTGCGTGATGGCCCGGCGGGCCCGGCGCGGCGGCGGCACTTGGCCGGGGTCGTCGGCCAGCCGGAGCCCGAAGACGAACGGAACCCGGACCACCGCACCGACGTGTGGTTCGAGCAGGCGAAAGCGCTGCCGGGCGGCCGCAGGTTCGGGCCAGCTATCGCTGACCACAGCGAGCGCTGCCACATGGCCGCCGTGCTGGTTGACCACGTTGACGGCCATGGTGGCCTGAAGGGCGGACCAGGCGGTGTTGCGGCAGGCCACCACCAGTGCCCGGCCACGGGTGATGGTGGCCGGGTAGGGCGGATCTGGCTCGGGGGCTATGGCGCCCATATCCCAGGCGGGCTGGAGCCAGTTCGCCAGGGTGGTGGTCGCGGCACCGCCGTGCGCGCCCCAGATCACCAGTTCGGGACGCTGCCATCGGGCGGGCGCATGGGCTGGTGAGGAGGCCTCGGCGGGATCGCCGGTGAGCCTGGGCTCGGTCATCGCGGGTGTCCTCTTGTTTGGCTGACGGGGAAGGCGGCTGGCGTCGGGCTGTCAGGTGCGGGCCCCGGCAGGCGTTTGGTTGCGTGTTTCTTCGGCGGTGACGCCGAGCAGTTCCAGCAGGCCAGCGGTCGGGACTCGGTAGGTTTCGCCGATGCGGATGACACGGCAGGGGAACTGGTCGCGGCGGGCGAGGTCGTAGGCCTTAGTGCGGCCCATGCCCAAGGCGAGGGCGGCAGTCATCAGGTCGACGGTGGCGTTAGCGCGCAATTGGGCGATGGAGACGGGCATCGGCGGTCCTCCGGGGTTGGGGTCAGGCGGCGTGGAGCAGGTCGGCGGGGCGGGTAGCGACGACGACCCCGATCAGGGACAGCGGGTCGATCTGGACGTCCTCGCCGGCCTGGGGCGCCTGAATGACCTGGCCGCCGCCGAGGTACATCACGACGTGGCCGGGGTTGGTGGCGGTCCCGTCGGATCCGGCGGAGAACAGCAAGTCACCGGGCTGGATGTCGGCGAGGGGGACGGTGGGCCCGTCTTGCTGCCAGCCGAAGGTGGTGCGGGCGATATGGATGCCCGCGGTCGCATAGGCGGCGAAGACCAGGCCGGAGCAGTCGTAGGCGTTCGGCCCGGCCGCACCCCACTGGTACGGCTTGCCGACCTGGCGTAGCGCGAACGCGATGGCTGTCGCGGCGGCGCTGGCCGGGACGGGAACGGTGTAGCGGGCGGCCCAGGTTAAGACCTGGCTGACGTAGGACCAGGAGTGGTTGTAGGCGAACACTGCCTGCCTGATCCCGGCCTGAGTGCCGGGCGCGGCTCCGTTGGCGCACAACATGCCCGCGGCGGTGTAGATCGCGTCGGCAGGGTCGTACGGGGTCGGCGGCGTGGTGGAATCTGCCTCCACCGCGTACTGGACGAACGTGGCGGGCTCGAACTGCATCGGGCCCTCGGCTCCGGCGAAGTTGGCGCCGGAGTGAACGCCGACGGCCGTGGACCGGCCATGGTCGCTTTCGACCTTGCCGATCCCGGCGAGGACCGCCCAAGGCAGGCCCGGGCAGGTCTGCGCCGCGCTCATGTACAGCGTCAGGTAGGCGGGCGGAATGTCGTTCAGGGCGAGCACGCTCGGGCCACCGGCCAGGCTTGCGCTGGCCTGGCTCTCGGCTGGCTCGGCAACGGCGAGAAGCAGCAGCCCGAGGGGGAGAACGATCGCCGCGACAGCGGCGACGGCGAGCCACTTGAACACCTGGTCGCTCCCTGCATCCGGAACCGGTAGGGCGCACCGGATTCTGTGAGCACCCGGTGCGGAGCCCATGTAAACGGCACCGTCAGGCATCAGGTAGACGTCAAAACTCGTCAATGACGACTTGTTGTCAGCGAACGGGCGGGCCAGCCGGGATGACTATTCCGAGGCTTCCTGCTATGGACGCGATGAGCAGTGCCGACGCATGAGCCGGGCGCATCCGCATGCGCCACCCGCTACGTGGTCAGTTGTCGTCATGTGACAAGAAGCAGTCACCGGGGTCGGATACCTGAACGCCGGGCGCCCAGGTCTGTTCGTGGTTGACCGCGGCTGTCACGTTCCGGGACGTGACAGCCGGCCGGAAGATAGAGGCGGCCATTGAGCAGCTACCAGGAAGGTGCAATGGAGCCCGGCTTTTCACTTTCGGAGATCGATACGCGCAGGCCCCATCCTGCCCGGATGTACGACTACTACCTGGGCGGCAAGAACAACTACCTGGTCGACCGTGAGGCCGCGGCGGCGGTCTTGCAGGCCGCACCGGAGGTCCGGGCGATGGCCCGGGAGAACCGGGCCTTCCTCCAGCGCGTGGTCCGGTACCTGGTCGGTGAAGCCGGAATCCGGCAGATCATCGACGTGGGAACCGGCATCCCCTCCGCAGGCAATGTCCACGAGGTCGCTCAGCAGCACGCGCCTGACGTACGGGTCGCGTACGTGGACAACGACCCGATCGTGCACGTCCACGCCAACGCGCTGCTCACCGGAGGGGGGAACACGAGTATCGTGCTCGCCGACCTGCGTGACCCTGAGGCGATCCTCGCCCACCCGCGGATTCGGGAGCTCATCGACTTCGATGCGCCGGTGGCTCTTCTGCTTATAGCGATCATGCATTTCGTGACCGACGACGAAGATCCGGCAGGCATCATCGCCACGTTCCGCGACGCGCTACCGGTGGGCAGTTACCTCGCGTTGTCCCACGGAACCACCGACTTCCATCCCCGGGCGCCCGTCCAGCAGGCCACAGCGGTCTACGACCAAGCGACCGCCCCGCTGGTGCTGCGTGGCTATGTACAGATCAGCCGGTTCTTCGCCGGGTTCGACCTGGTCGAGCCGGGCCTTGTCCAGGTACCACTGTGGCGCCCGGACCGCAAACCACCCGGTCCCCGCGAACTGGCGAAGATCGGCATCTACGGCGGCGTCGGCCGGCGAAGTGCATAGCGCTGACATGCTGGCGCGCAAGGCTGCTGAGTTACTTATGACGCCAGGTTTAGCGCGGTCCAGGGCCGCTCCTGGTTTCCGCTCATCAGGTCGTCGATGCGCCGACTGACCTCGGCCTGGGCGTCGGGATGTTCCGAGCGGACGTAGGGCGAGAGCGCGCGCAACTCGCGCATCTGCTGCAGCACGGACAGACCTTCGAGCTCACCGGGGTCGATGCCGTAGGCCTCGCAGAACCGGTCCCACCTGGAAGCAGGTTCGCCGAAGCGGCACCTCATCTTCGTAGGGACGAGATCTTGCTCGCGGGGACCATAGCTGACCGAGTCCCAGTCGGCCAGCACGGCACCGTCGCTGGTGTGGATGAGGTTGTCGGTGTAGGCGTCGCCGTGGAGCAGGCCGAAGCCAAGCGTCCAGGTGGCTTCGCCGTAGCTGCGTTCCAAGGCATCACAGCGGGCCAGAAGCCAGGACCGCTGGGAACCTGTCAGCCAGGCGCAGCGGTCCACGTCGGCTCGCAGCGAGCCCAGCGGGTTGGTATCGGGAAGGTGGACCGGCGGCTGGGGCTGGGCGTGGAGCTGGCGCAGCAGGCCGGCCAGGGCATCGATGTCATCCCAGGGCGTCTCCGCCTCGTGCATGTAGTCCCAGAACGTCACGATGTACCCGTGCGCGGTGACGGGTTGCCGAACATCCACCGGGCGGACGGCAGGGAACCCTCGCATGTTCAGCCATTCGGTGACCTGCACGCTTGCCGTGAGCCGGGTCAGCCACTCGGCAGAGCCAGGCGCGTACCGAAGCCGAACAGCAATCGGCTGGCTCCCCAGGCGGTAGACAACATTGGACCGCGAGTAGATAACGCGCGCTCCCTGACCGTCCAGGCCGACCCTCGCACATGCCTCGGCGACTGCGGCGTCAGGGGCGGAGCGGGATTCCATGGCGAGGCTAGGCGCTGAGCTGCCGCGGGAGCGCTTCACGGTTGTAGGCCTCTATCTCTTCCTGCAGCTCCTGGGCCAGGGCGGTGGCCGCGAACCTGGGCAGCGCGAGGGAAGGTCGCAGCCGGGTCAGATGCTGAACGATCGGCTCGGTACGCATGTCCGCCGCAAGGCTCAGGACCGGCCGCAACGTGGCAACGGCACCGTCGAGATCAGAGCCCTGGAGGTACGCCTGCGCCTGGTCGGTGCGAACGAGGAACTCGGCATACAGATGCCGGTCACCCGGCGGCACTGCCTCCGACAGTGCGATCGATCGCGATGCCTCACCGATGGCCTTGCCCGGCTCGTCCATCAAGAGGCGCACTCCGGCAATCAGGCCGTGGTAGCGCGCTGGGGTCAGCTCCCAGATCCCGCCAAGCAGGTCCGGAGCAGAGATGTCCTCACGCTTCGTCGCCGCGGTGACGAGTACCTGCGCGGCCTCATCCCGCCGTCCGGTGCGAGCCATCGCCCGCGCCCAGAACAAGGCCAGGAAGACCGGAGCCGAGTCGGCGGATGCATAGCTCAGCCCATCCTCAGCGAGCTGAGCGGACTCGCTGTATCGGCCGTCCCAGTAGGCCAGCTTGGACTGAGTGGCCCGCACCCAGGCGCGAGCTCCGTCGTGTCCGGCCTGCTCGGCGCACAGCCATGCCGTCCACGCATGCGTGTCGGCCGCCCGGTAGTTGCCCAGGTCACCCGTCATCCAGGCCAGCAGGCCACAGACCTGGGCCCCGACCAGGTACAGATCCCGGGCTTGCGCCAGCCGTTGATGGCCATGTAGTTGGGCGGCCACCCTGTCGCGTAGCTGCCTGGTCTCCAGGAGAAGCGGCAACGACACCGCATATTCGAAGACCTTGGCCAACCGTTGGGCCTGGTCCGCATATTGCTCGATCGCGGTGTCCGCGACCTCCGACATGCCGACCCACTCCCCGAAGTCCAGCGACTCCTCCGCGATCATGGCCATGAGCCGTTCGGGTGAGATCGCGGCGACCGCTGGTTGTTCCGTCAGCTCTGCGGCGTTCTGTCCTTCTCTTCCGTCACGATAGCCGCTCGGCCCGCCCGGCCCGCCGGGCGCGGTGCCGACCTGAGCGCCCGCTGCCGGGATGGTGCCGGACTCAATATCAGCGAGCTTGCGCGCTGGGCGCTGCTTCTGAGCGGGGCGGGGGCTGAATTCCGCCGGTGTGATGCCAAGTGCTCTGCAGTAGAGGAGCCGGTAACGCTCGGTGGGAGCGGTCAGACCGTTCTCCCAGCGACGGACATAGGCGGCGAGGATCGCGGCGCCGGGCAACGTGTTGTCGCCGCTGGCCTTCGCGGCCTGCTGCAAGCGGCGCCCCATCTCCGCCGCGGACCAGCCATGTGCCAGCCGTTGTTCGCGCAGCCAGGCGCCCAGGTTGTCTAACAACACCCCACCTTTACTTTCGGTCCGCATGGATCAACGCTCAGTACTCCTAATGGTGCCCCTACGCTGCTCGTGCGACGCGTCGTACACCGACGCGAGGTGTGTCCTCAGGTGAGAAGCCAGTCAGCCAAGCCGTGCTTGGCTCCTTCGACGAACGCTCTGATCTCGTGGGGCTGGAGGATGAGCGCTGGGCCGTCGGGGTCGGTGGACTGGCGAAGCGCGATGACCCCGCCAGGGAGTTTCTTGGCTTCCAGGCAGGAGCCTCCGTTGGGGCTACTCCACGGCTTCGACCAGCCATCGGCGTCGAGATTGGAGGCGCGCAAGCCTTTGTGCATTTGATCCATGTCAGTACTCCTTGGTCATCTGCCGCAGGATCGCAGCGGTCTTGTCGGCCGGTGCGGCCTGGGCGCAAAGCCGGTCGAGCGCTTCGGCGTAGGTGGCCACATCGGCTGGCTTGTCCAGGTAGAAAGCGCTGGTCAGGTTTTCGCCATAGACGATGTCTGGCATCTCGACGGCGGGGAAACGCAGCAGGTGGAACATGCCATACATCACCGGGTGGGCGCCGACCTTAAACGGCAGGACCTGCACGGTAACGTTCGGCTGGGCACAGGCGTCGATCAGCCGGCCAAGCTGCGCCTGCATGACCTGGGGCCCGCCGACCGGGCGCCGCAGCACCGCCTCGTCGATTACGACCCACAGGTGCGGTGGGTCGGGACGGGCGAGGACTCGCTGACGGGCAAGTCGCACCGAGACCCGGCGATCTGCCTCCTCGGCAGTCCCATTGGGGTACCCAGCGACGGTGAGGGCGCGGGCGTAGTCGGCGGTTTGCAGCAGCCCCGGGATGCAATGGGGTTCATACCCGCGGATCAGGTCAGCGGCTTGTTCCAGCCCTGGGAAGACCCGGAACCATGCGGGCAGCACGTCGGTATAGCTGTGCCACCAGCCCGGTTTGTTGGCCTCGCGCGCCAGTTCGAGGAAGGCGTCGATCTCACGGACGTCGGTTACGCCGTAGGCCAGCAACAGGCTCTTGACATAGTTGAGCTTGAGGCCGACTTCGGCCTTCTCCATGCGCCGCAGCGTCCATGCTGAGGCGTAGATGGCGGCGGCCGCCTGCTCGTAGGACATCCCAGCCTTTTCGCGGAGTCCTTGGAGCTGCCTGCCGAGAATCATGCGCAGGACAGTTGGCCCCCCAGGTACCGGGTTAGGCAATTGCACCTCCGCCGCTGACGCCTGCTCCTTTCGCTGACGCGTACGAGCAGCCCGTCATTTTGATTTGCACCTATGGTCATACTGCTAATCGATGCTCTGCCTGCCGTGTTGCTGAT
>Ga0207684_10000799_pt1 | contig 36374 bp, 30 predicted proteins | sample KBSK5501metaG_FD_184342 | JGI IMG/M metagenome (GOLD analysis project Ga0207684, IMG submission 184342) | Corn, switchgrass and miscanthus rhizosphere microbial communities from Kellogg Biological Station, Michigan, USA - KBS K5-50-1 metaG... | ecosystem: Host-associated > Plants > Roots >... | reverse complement strand
GGTCGCCGTGACACACACGCCGCAGCTGGAGGCGGCCGTTCCGCCTTGGGTCGTACCAGCACCGGTCGTACCGCCGGTCCCAGTGGTTCCGCCCGTTCCGGTCGTACCGCCGGTCCCGGTGGTTCCGCCCGTTCCGGTCGTACCGGTCCCGCCTGTCCCACCGGTACCCAGCGGACCCGACGCGCTCGTGCCATTCGTCCCTCCCAAGCCGCCGTTTCCCGACGCGAAGCTATGGACGCCCGGCTTCTGCCCGCAGGCGGTCGCGAGTACGGTCAACACAACAGCGATAGTGAGGATCACACGTTTTTTCATGGCGCTCCCGATGTCTGGATCCTCCGCTCTCGGAGGATTTCGGCAACTCGGTTCCCAGATTGCTCCGACTCACTGCCGAGAGAGCGCGAGACGGTGACGAAACCCAACAGCCCGGCCGGCAGAAGGAGCCACACGTACCACGGCGTCCTGCCGCGGCTCGGTGTCGCCGCCGAAACCGGAGCTACGACCGGAGGCGGGCTCAGGGTCGGAATAGGACTCGGCGCTTCGGACGGGCCAATGAGGCTCGGAGGCTGAGCCGTAACCGGCGGCACGACTGCAGGCAGAACCGGCGGAGGGAGGACTTGATTCTTCGCTGGAATGTAATCGAGCGTCGCCTTCACTTCCTCCCGGTGGTTGACGAAGACTTGGGTCGATGCGGCGCCGGTCGGGTCCTGGATCGCGTTCGCGTAATAGGCGCCGTGCAACTCGACCGTCCAGGTGTCGGTTGGTGCGCTGATCACGGGGATCAGGGCGAAGCCGTTGTTGAAGGCGGCGCCCGAGACCCACTTCTTGGCCAAGGGAGTGATGTCGAAGGTCCACGTGGACGTGTTGTTCTTGCCATGGACGCAGGTACCTTTGTCGACGCCGTTCCGCTCGATGGGTTCGGTCGGAACGGGAGTCGTCGGATTGTCTGCGTTCCGATCGGCCGGCGGGGCGCCTTCTGTGCTCCCCCATCCCACAGTGACGAGGCATGCGTCGATAGCGGCAGCGCTATCGTTCGCGGTCGCGGGTGGTTTCGGCTGCTGGTCCGGTGGACCGAGCGGGTTCGACGTGTGCTCCGTCGTGTGTTCGGTGTTGCTCGGATCGCTTCGGGAGACGGTGAAGGTCACCACCATTGAGTTCATCGTCGAACCGAGAGGGATCGCGCTGAGATCGAAGATCATGTACGAGCGGATGTCCGACTGTCCCGCCTTCACACTTGCCCCAAGATGCCCGGGTGAGAGAGGCAGCAGGGCGTTGCCGTTCGCGCTCGGGCAAAGACCGGGAAGCTGGGGCGGAAGCCCATTCGGCGTGCAGCCGCGGATGTCTTGGTTCGACGACCAGTACCAAGCCTCGAGGCTTCGATTGGTGGTCATCGTCTTCTTCACCGCGGCCTGGGCCGGGGCAGCGAAGATCAACGAGCTGGACACTGCGAGCAGCCCAGCAACGAGGGCACCGACGGCCCGCCGGCCGCTAAGCGATCGGTTGGCTCGATCCAACCTCGATGTCGTCAAGTTTGTATGGATGTCCATGCGGTTTGCAGCCTCACCCGTTGAACCATTTTCGACGCCGCGTCCGGATTTCCCTGCCCAGCTCCACCGATCGTCGGCGCGGGTCTTACCCCGCCTCTGCCAGGGCAAACGTGTAGGCCTGATCGATCGTCATCGAGCGGCCCTCCCGCCTGGCCTGCTCGAACGCCTCGGCACCCAGCGCGGCGCGCGCCTTCTCTTGGTAGCGCTCGAAGCGCGCGCGGTCGTGCGGCGCAAGTGGGATGCCCAGTTCCCCCCAGGTGGCCTCGGCCGCTCCGGCAAGGCGCGCGCTCCGTACCGGGTCGCCGGAAGCACCGGCCAGGCCCGCCATCGAGCCCAAGACTTCCGCGAGACGATCGCTGTCTCCGACGTTGCGGAATGCCTCGAGCGCGCGCGCGATCAGCACGCGCGCCTCGTCCAGCTCACCTGCATCCAATGCAGCGACACCGAGCGCCGCGACGTCGGCCGCGACTCCCCAGTCGTCGCCCGCTTTCGTGTCGAGCGCCAGACCTTCGGTCAACATCGCGCGCCCACCCGCGAGATCACCGTCGTCGAGCGCAAGGCAGCCGAGGTTGTACAGCGCGGTTGCTTGGCCGGCCTCATCGCCGAGCTCCCGTCGCAACGCGAGCGCTTCAGAGAACAACGGCTTCGCGCCGTCGACGTCGCCGCCGTTGCGCACAGCCGAGCCCCAGCTGTTGAGCGCACTCGCGGTGCCGCTTTGATCGCCGAGCTCCCGATACAACCCAACGGCCTGCTCGAAGAGATCGGTGGCGCGCGCGACTTCCGCGCGCGTATCGAGCAGCACGCCGAGCCGCCACACGAGGAGCGCTTGCACGTCCAGCGGCAGGTCTTTGGACTTCGCGTACGCGGCTTCCAGCCACTCGCTTCCCTCAACCGCATATGCATGCGTGTACCAGAACTGGCCGAGTCGCAACGCAAGGCGCGCGCCCAACGCCGGATCGGCTCCTTGGCTCAGCGCCCAAGCGAGGGCTGCTCGCATGTTGTCGTGTTCCGCTTCGAACACGGCACCTGAGCGAGCTTGATCCGGTCCGCGCATACCCGCGTCTGCTTCTTCTGCGATACGCAGCATCTCGATGGCAACGCGCCGGCGCGCATCCGCAGCCTCACCCGACGCCTCAAGCCGGTCGACGGCGTATTCGCGGATCGTTTCGAGCATCCCGAAGCGCGCGGCCTCGCTCTGCCGGACGAGACTGTGATCCACCAGCAGTGAAACCGCGTCGAATACGTCTTCCCCGGCGACCGCTTCGATCGATCCAAGCGTTGCGCCGCTCGCGAATGCGCCGAGCGCGCGGAACGTGCGCGCCGTCTGCTCGTCGAGCAGCTCGTAGCTCCAGCCGATCGTGTCGCGTAGCGTCTGCTGCCGTGCGGGGAGGTCGCGCGCGCCACCTTTCAAGAGGGTCAGCCGGCTGCCGAGCCGCTCCAAGATCTGGGCTGGCTGGAGCAGCTTCACCTTCGATGCCGCAAGCTCGATCGCCAGCGGCAGCCCGTCAAGGCTGCGGCAGATCTGCGCGACGGCTTCGGCGTTCGCGTCGGTCAGCTCAAAGTCCGGCCGCACGCCTTGCGCGCGCTGAACGAAGAGAGCGGCCGACGGCGAGCCGGCGATCGCCTCCGCCGTGCGCGCGTCGCCCGGGATGGCGAGCGGCGACACTGGGAACTCACGCTCCCCCGAGATGTGCAGCGGCGCGCGGCTCGTTACGCTCACTTTCAGCCGAGGCGCGGCTGCCAGCAGTCGCGCAACGACCGGCCCCGCGCCCAGGACGTGCTCGAAGTTGTCCAGCACGATCAAGGTCGACTTGTCGCGCAGATGCGATGCCAGCGCGTCGACGACGTCCACACTTGCCGTTTCGCGGAGCTGCAGCGCGCGCGCGATCTCCGAAGGCACACCAGCCACATCGATGGAAGGGCCGATCGAAACGAAGTACACGCCGTTGCGGAACCGGTCGAGCAGTCCGGACGCCACGTGGATCGCCAAGCGTGTTTTGCCGGTCCCACCCGGTCCGGTCAGCGTCACCAGCCGAACATCATCCCGTTCGAGCAGCCCCTCGAGCGCGCGCGTTTCCTCCTCGCGGCCGAGGACATCGCTCGAGATGACCGGCAAGTTACTCGGGGTCTCGAGGCTCTTCAACGGTGGAAACTCTTGCTGCAACCCGGCGATGTCGAGCTGGAACACCCATTCGGGCTGCTCGAGATCCTTCAGACGATGTTCGCCGAGATCGCGGAACGTGACCGCATCTCCAGCGGCATGCTCGACGAGGTCGCGTGTCATCTTGGAGAGCAGCACTTGGCCGCCGTGTCCTGCCGCTGCGATGCGCGCGGCGCGGTGCACGTCGACGCCGACGTAGTCACCTGCGACGACCATCGGCTCGCCCGTATGCATGCCGATCCGCACACGGATGCGGGCGTCTTCCGGCCACGCATGAGCATCGAGCGCGCGCTGCGCCTGGACGGCGGCGGCGACGGCGTCGGATGCGCTCGGGAACGAGACGAAGAAGCTGTCTCCTTCGGTCCCCATCTCGTGGCCGTTCCATCGCTGCCACGCGTCGCGCATGATCACGCGATGCTGGTGGAGAAGATCCGTCCACCGATCGCCAAGCGCCTGAACCAGCCGGGTCGATCCCTCGATGTCGGTGAAGACGAGCGTAACGACGCCGCCGGGTGGCTCCGTCCCGCTCGATCTCATGGGGTCAAGGGTATTGCAGGGAGCCTGGTGCTCAGGCGTTCAGGCCCGTCAGCTTTGCGCTCATGTCCCACAGAAGCTCTTGGGCATCTTCGTCCTGCGAAACGAGCGAGGATCGCGACTCGCGCTTCTGGTCGAAGTACTTTCCGCTCACTCCTTCGACGTCGGGCGAGGTCGCCAGGAACACCGATGTCTCCGCGCCCTTCTTGGGCGAGATCGTGAACGGCTTCAACAACAGATACACGGGGCGGATCGGGATCTTGTTGCCGCTGCCGAGTCTGGTCGCCACGAATCCCGGGTGCAACGAGTTCGCCGTCACGCCGGAGCCCGCCAGCCGCCGTGCGAGCGCGTACGTGAACATGATGTTCGCAAGCTTCGAGCGGCTGTACGACCTCCACGCACCAAACCGTCGTTCGAGCAGCAGGTCGTCGAAGTTCAACATCGCTCCGCGATGCGCCTCGGACGCAACGATCACGATCCGCGACGGCGCGCTTGCCTTCAACCGGTCGAGTAGAAGATTCGTCAAGAGGAACGGCGCGAGATGGTTCACACCGAAGACTTCCTCGAGCCCGTCCGCCGTCTCGTGGCGGCGTGCGCGGAATACACCCGCATTGCTGATGAAAACGTCGATGCGAGGGAACCGCTCGAGCGCTTCGCTGGCAGCTTCGCGTATCGACGCGAACGAGCTCATATCACCCTTGAGAAGCTCGACAGAGCCGTTCCCCGCTTGTCGGATCTCGGCGGCAATCTCCTCCGCTTTCGGGGGGTTCCTGTTGATCATCACAACGCGCGCGCCCATGCCGACCAAGGCGGCCGCAGTTTCTTTGCCGATACCCGACGTGGCCCCAGTGATGAGAACGGTCTTCCCCTGCATGGTCGGGCATGCTATCCGAGCCGTCGTTACGCGGGCCCCTTTACGAAGGGCGCGAGGGAGCGATAGCGTCAGAGACAGTCCATGCCTCAGGGGGAGGACATCATGCCGAACATCTCCGATTCCGCCGTCAACGATCTCTCGAAGCGCTTCTCCGGCGACCTGATCCGTCCGACCGACACCACGTACGACGAGGCACGCGCCATCTTCAACGGGATGATCGACCGCCGGCCTGCGTTGATCGCGCGCGCGCGCACCGCCGCCGACATCGCCGAGATCGTCCGGTTCGCCTCGAAGGAAGGGCTCCCGCTGGCCGTGCGTGGAGGCGGCCATTCCGTCGCAGGGTTCTCGATGATCGACGACGCGATCATCGCCGACTGCTCTCTGATGAACGAAGTGCGGGTGGACCCGGATGCACGCACGATCGTCGCCGGCCCCGGCTGCAGATGGAAGGACGTCGACGGCACGGCGGGCGCCCACGGCCTGGCCACAACGGGAGGCACGATCTCGAGCACAGGCATCGCAGGGTTCACGCTGGGAGGCGGGCTCGGTTTCCTCGCCAAGAAGTTCGGCCTCGCGTGCGACAACCTCATCGAAGCGGAGGTCGTCCTCGCCTCCGGCGAAATCGTGAAAGCGAACGAGCGGGAGAACCCCGACCTGTTCTGGGGGCTCCGGGGCGGCGGCGGCAACTTCGGCGTCGTCACCTCGTTCACGTTCCGCGCGCACCCTGTGACCGACGTTACTTTCTCGCTCAACATGTGGCCCGCTGCCGACGGGCTCGAGCACATCAAGTTCTACCGCGACTACTTCCCCGACACGCCGCCCGAGGTCGTCGGGATCGCCATGTTCGCCACCGCTCCCCCATTGCCGTTCATCCCCGAGGCGGTTCAGGGAACGGAGATCATGATGATGGGGACGATCTACATCGGCCCGCAAGATGAAGCGGAGCCCTGGTTCAAGCCGATCACCGATCGCGCGCCCATCGCCTCGGTTGCGATCCCGATGCCGTACATGTTCGCCCAGCAGCTGCTCGACGCAAGTGCGCCTGCCGGCGTCCGCAACTACTGGCGCTCAGAATTCATGGACTCGGCGCCCGATAAGGCGCTCGAAGTCATGGCAGACGCGGGGCCGAAGAAGGGAAGCCCCATGTCGATGATCCAGCTGATCAACGTCGGGCCTTCACCGGAGGTCGATAATGCGTTCCCCGGCCGCGATCACGCGTTCCTCTACCACGCGATCTCGGTATGGGAGGACCCGGCGGAAGATGAGAAACACATCGGCTGGAACAAGAAGGTCGGTAAGGACCTGGAGCCGTTCTCGGCGCAGAGTGCGTACCTGAACTTCATCGGCGACGAAGGATCCGATCGCGTGCGTAAGACCTTCGGGGCGAAGTACGACCGTCTCGTCGACCTGAAGCGCACCTACGATCCGACCAACATGTTCCGCTACAACCAGAACATCGCTCCCTAGCATCGAGCCATGGCTGAGGATTTCGAAGTCGGCGAACGCGTTGAGGTTGCGGAGATCCGCGACTCGACCGATCTACCCGATGATCTCGTCGGGCAGGAGGGCGTCATCCAGTGGGTCACGCCCGGCTTTGCAGGCGAGCGCGGGTACGTCGAGGTGGTGCTGGACGACGGGCGCGTGTTCCAGTTCCAGAACAAAGAGCTCCGGCGAATCTGATCACACCGTCGAACGCCGCGGTACGACCCCGCTCTTGAGAAACGTGCGGTACTCACCCTTTGAGCCGACGAACGCATTGAGGTCGATGAGGCCCCTGACGCCGTCCGCTCTTCCGTTGCCCGCGTACTGCCAGAACAGAAGGTGCGGGTAGTCCGCGTTGCTCGGCGCGGAAACGACGTCGCGAACCCAGAGCGGATAGCTGTCGAAGTAGCCACGCACGATCCGGTCGTACGATTGGCTCGTCACGTACAAGATCGGCGTGCGTTGCGTGGCGGCCCGCACCACGGACAAGAAGATCTGTAGCTGCTCTCGGACCGCAGCGGTGGACTTGTACGACGTGCAATTCCCACTGAACTCAACATCCACCGCCGGAGGCAGCTCACTCCCCTGCGCCAGCACATCCAGAAAGTTGGTCGCTTGTGTCTGGCCCGAAGCACAGAAGGTGAAGAAGTGATATGCCGAGCGCGCGACGAGACCTCGTGCTGCAGACCAGTTCTGGCGGTACCGGCGATCCTGGACCTGAGCGCCTTCCGACGCCTTGATGAACGCGAAGTCGATCTTCTTATTCTCGACGAGTCGCGGCCAGTCGATCGTGCGTTGGAACCCAGACACGTCCACGCCGCGCACGGGATAGTCCTTCAAGGTCGGATGGTTGATCTGGAGATATCCGTGTCGATACAAGGCGACGGTGCCGATGGCTGCTCCGGCGAGCAGCCCGAGCACGACAACAACGATGGTGACGAGCTTCTTCTTCCTCGAACCTGCGTGCTTGGGGCGCCTGCGAAACATCAATGCTCTCCGACGTCAGGACGCGACGGTACCAGGCCTTTATCCTTCAACCCCCACGTACCGGGGTGCCAGCCCCATAACGACCGACGTGGCTCCACCGCGGTACGCCGAGCGGACCGGGGCTAGGCTCGACGTGGCGCGACGGGGCGCCGAACGCGGGCTGACGGGGAGGCGCGTCCCTATCTTCCGGGAGCACGGTTCGATCTGGGCGAGCAGCGTCGCGACAGGCGGCGGCTCGTGAGTGCGGTCGGCGCGCGCGCGCGCTCAGAGGTCCGAAACGGTTGGCGTAACCTGCTGGTCCTGTCGTTGATGATCGGCGTCGCGGGCGGGGCTTCCATCGCCGCCTTCGCCGGCGCGCGCCGAACCGACAGCGCCTATCGCAGGTTCCTGTCCAGCACGAGATCTCCCGATATCTTCTTCCCCCTCGCTCCATGGCTCCCGAACGCGCGCATCAAGCTCGATGCTCTGCGCGCGATCCCGGAAGTAGCCGCAACCACAACGGACTTCGTTTACTTCTCCGATGGCTGCTGCGGGTTCATGGTCCCGAGTGCCGACCCCTTGATCGGACGGGCGAAGCTCGTCGCCGGGCGCGCCCCCGTCCAGAGTCGGGTGGACGAGGTCACCGTTGGTTTCTCTCACGCGGAAAGTCTTCACCTCGGCGTCGGAGACACGTTGCGCGTGACTCTTTCGGCACCCGGCGACGTCAGAAGCACACCAGACTTACCGGCATTCCGGATCGTTGGGATCACGGCAACTCCCGGCGACTTCCCGCCCAACCGCATGGACTTCCCTCTGCGGTCGCCTGTTCGGGGCACGCTCGCATTTCGAGACCGATTCGGCGACACGGTGAGCCGCATGGGAGTGATCGAGATCCGATTGCGGCGCGGGGCGGCGGACCTTCCCGCGTTCGACGAAGCACTAACCAAGATCGGCGGGAACAATCCCTATTTCATAACGAAAGAGGCGGACCACACCGCTCTGGTCGAACGATCGATCCATCTACAAGCAGTCGCGCTACGGCTGCTCGCGCTTCTTCTCGGGATCGTCGCATTGTTGATCTTGAGCCAAGTGCTCGCGCGCGAGATCTCACTCGGGGCGGCCGAGCAGCCGACACTCCGCGCGCTTGGGATGTCTCGTGGGCAGCTGTGGAGCCTCGGCATGGTCCGCGCAGCTTTGATGGCGTTCGCCGGAGCGATATTCGGCGCCGTCGTCGCCGCGGTGCTTTCTCCTCTGACGCCGATCGGGATCGCGCGCATCGCCGAGCCTCACCCAGGTTTCCAAATAGATGTCGCGATTATCGCCCTCGGAGGCGCCTGCGTCGTCCTTCTTGTACTCGCGATCGCCGCCTGGCCGTCGTGGCGAGCGGCCCGTCTCGCTTCAAGGTCGCAGACGAGCCAACTGCCTTCCGGCCGCGCGCGACCCTCCTTTGTCGCAAGCAGCATGAACGCGCTGACCCCCGGCCCGGCGATCACGGTTGGAACAAGGATGGCTTTGGAGCCCGGGCGAGGCCCGACAGCGGTTCCAGTTCGTAGCACGATGGTAAGTGTGACCCTCGGCATCGCCGCGATCGCGATGGCGTTCGTTTTCGGCGCGAGTCTCAACCACCTTCTCCGTACTCCTCGCTTATACGGCTGGAACGTGGACGTCGCCTACTTCGCCGATCAAGGAGTGGATCCGAAAGTTAGAGCAGCCGTCTCGTCGGATCCGCGCGTCGAAGCGATCTCCGAAGGAGGTGGCGGGATCCCGCTTCAGGTCGGATCGCGAACCATCGCCGCGTTCGCACAGCAAGGGACGGCCAATCCTCCGATCATCGAAGGGCGCGCGCCCGGAGGCCCGCTCGCAGATACCGAGATCCTGCTCGGGTCTGAGACCATGAGAGACATACGAGCGGATATCGGGAGCATCGTCGACGTGAAGGTCGCGGGCACAAAGCGTGGGACACGGATGCGAGTGGTCGGCCGGGCAGTCTTCCCCCCCATCAGCGACACGACGGGACTCGGGAAGGGCGCACTCATTACCTACGATGCGCTGTTGCGTCTTGTCCCTGGGGCCGGTCCGGCACAAGAGCTGAACATCCGATTTGCCCCCGGCGTCGATAAAGCGGCGGCGATCCGAGATCTGAAGCGGATCGACGAAGCATTCTCCCCTCAGGAACCGATCCGTCCGACCGACTTGATCAACTTCGGGCGCGTGCAGAGCCTGCCGCTCGTGCTTGCGGGCCTTCTGGTTGTCCTTGGTGCTGCAACACTGGCTCAGACACTCGTCACGTCCATCAAGCGGCGCGCGCGCGACTTCGCGGTGCTGAAGACGATCGGGTTCGTCGGACGCCAGGTGCGCGGTGCGGTTGCGTGGGAGTCGGCAGTGATCGCAAGTATCGCGCTCGTCATCGGGTTACCACTGGGGGCCATCGCCGGTCGGTTGCTTTGGAACGCGTTCGCGTCTCAGCTTGGCGTGCTTGCAGAACCGGCGATCGCGTGGTGGTCGCTCGTGTTCACCATCCCCGCTACGATCGCAGTCGCTATAGCGGTAGCGGCGTTTCCGGCAAGGTCGGCTGCGCGCGCGCACACCGTCGTCGCTTTGCGCGCCGAATAAAGCTGCACGTCATGGCTCGGGCGCCTCCCGAGAGGTACTGTCACGGTCGAGGACCAAGGGGGCACCTGATGGACGCAACAGGTTCTGGTTACCCGGTCAGGTTGGATCTCGCAGCACCACTAACGGTCGCCCGCTGGCGCCCACTCGTGAACTGGATCCTTGCGATCCCCCAGTTCATCATCGCGGCGGGTCTCTCGTATCTGCGGCGCGCGCTCTTGATCGTGTCGTTCTTCATGGTGCTCTTCACGGAGCAGATCCCGGAGCAACTATTCAACGTGCTGGTTATGTCGTATCGGTACGACTGGCGCGTGAAGTCGTATGGCCTCTGGATGCGCGAGAGCTACCCACCGTTCAACTTCAACCTGGTTTCCTCAGACGACGGGGTCGATCCGGCGTCGCTTTCTGTCGTTTACCCGGCAAAGCTCACGCGCTGGATGCCGCTCGTCAAATGGTTCCTGGCCATCCCGCATTATTTCGTTCTGATCTTCCTTTACGTCGCCTCCGTCTTCGTAGTGATCGTGGCGTTCTTTGCGGTGTTGTTCACCGGGAACTACCCGGCGGGCATGCGCGATTTCCTCGTCGGAGTCACCCGGTGGGCGATGCGGGTGCGCGCATACGTCGGCTTCCTGAGAGACGAATATCCGCCGTTCTCCCTTACGTAACGCACAGGTCGTTAATCGGTCGGTTAAGAAACCCCTTCAAACGCAAGAGCTTGCCGTTCTGCCATTGAACCAAAGGCGTGCGTAAGCACCGCGTGTTGGCCCAAGACCCTACTTCTTCTTCACCATCTTGCTCTTCGCCGCTCCCTTGCGACGCGCCGCCACCTTACGACGCGGCCGCTTCGGCTTCGGGACGGCCTCGGCGGCGGACTCGCCCAGGTACGCAGCCATTAGATCGGGCGAGGCGAGGAGGTCGCTGCTTACTCCATGGATCGCCACCTCGCCGCGCGCGAGCACGTACGCGCGCGACGTGTACTGGAGCGCGAGGTGAACGAACTGCTCGACGAGGAGCACCGCTGTACCGAGCCGGTTGACCTCGCTGATCGCTTCGAACAGCTGCCGGACGACAATCGGCGCAAGACCGAGCGAAAGCTCGTCAACCAGGAGGAGCTTCGGTTCGCTCATGAGGGCGCGCGCGACCGCCAGCATCTGCTGCTCACCGCCCGAGAGCGTTCCGGCCGCCTGTCCGGCGCGCTCGCGCAGACGCGGGAACAGATCCATCATCTGATCGGTGAGTCGCTTCTCTGCAGCCTTGTCCTTGCGAGCAGGCCAGTGCCCAAGGTGGAGATTCTCGAGCACGCTCATCTCGGGGAAGAGCTCGCGTCCTTCGGGCAGATGCGCAACGCCCATGCGGACCACGCGGTTCGCAGGCATATCCGACGCATCGCGCCCCCCGATAACGACTCGTCCGCGCGCGGGAGACAGGAGCCCGGAGATCGTCCGCAGCGTCGTCGTCTTACCAGCACCGTTCACGCCAAGCAAGGCAACCATCTCGCCTTGGTCGAGACGCATACTGAGGCCGCGTAGCGCTTGGATCGGCCCGTAAAAGACGTCGATCGAGTCGACCTCGAGGATCGGTTCGTTCTCAGGCATCCGACATCACCACGGGTTCACCGAGATACGCCGCGATCACTGCGGGGTTGCGCTGCACCTCATGGGACGGTCCGTCTGCGATCATGCGCCCCTGATCGAGTACGTAGACGTAATCGCAAACCTCGGTGACCATGCGCACGTCGTGCTCGATGAGCAATACGGAGACGCCGAGGTCGCGGATACCCGCCACGATCTGCGAGAGACGGTCGGTCTCCGCGTTGTTCAGCCCCGACGCCGGCTCGTCGAGCATGACGAGCTGTGCGCCGGTGACGAGCGCGCGTCCGAGCTCGACCGTGCGCAAGATGCCGAACGGGAGGCCGCGCACGCTCTGATGCGCGATGTCCTGAAGCCCGAGTAGGTGGAGGATCTCGCGAGACCGCTCCCGTGCATCTTTCTCCGCGGCGACGGTCCTCGGCGACGCGATCAGGTTCGAAAAGACACCGGCTCTATTGTGAAGATGCGTCGCCACGAGCAGGTTCTCGAACACCGTCAGCTCGTTGAAGAGTTGAAGCACCTGGAACGTGCGCGCCACACCCATGCGCGCGCGAAGGTGCGGCGGCTCAGCGGTCACGTCTTTTCCGTACATGAACACCCGTCCCGCGGCCGGGCTGTTGAGGCCAAGGATCGCGTTAAAGAACGTCGTCTTGCCGGCGCCATTCGGACCGATGAGTCCCGTGATCTCACCGCGATGGACGGCGAGCGATGCGTCGTTCACCGCCGTCAGGCCGCCGAAACGAACGACGATTCCCTTCGCTTCGAGGACGGCGTCGGTCGTCGCGCGATCCACGACCGGCCGCTCGCCCTTGATGCGAAGCTCGGACACGGAATTGACCTTGTGCCCATTGCCGTTCGACGACGAGGCCGACGTATCCACGGCGAGCAGCCCCTCGGCGAGAACGGGCTCGGAAGCAAGCTTCCGGCGCCGGAGACGCGCGTGCCTCATTGCCGGACGCGCGAGCAACCCCGCGCGACGGAACGCGGCCGAGACCGATCGGTCGACCGCGCGGAGCGCCGCTCCGGCCGGCCCGCGCGACAAACGCGCGACAACGGAATCTCCAAAGTGCGCGGCCGTCTCGAACACGGCTGCGATACCTCCTGGGTACGCAAGCAGGACGATCGCGAGGAGCGCTGCGGACACGACGTCGAGCCATCCCGCGAGAGCGCTCACGCGGAAGAACAGCTCGTCGAGGCCGGCGAAGAGCGCGCCCGCCGCGACCGCGCCACCGAGGCTCCCGAGGCCGCCGACCACCGCGATCGCGAGGAACTGCAACGAGACCGTGAACATGAACTGACTCGGCTCGACCGATCCGAGGTTGACCATGAACAGGTTGCCCGCGACGCCTGCGACGCACCCCGCGATCGCGAACGCGATCAACTTGGTCCGCACCACGTCGATCCCAAGTGCAGCCGCCGCCATCTCAGAGCCTCGCACGGCGAAGAACGCACGCCCGGTCTTCGTGTTCCGCAGATTCGCTAGCGCGAACAGCACGAGAGCGAGCACGGTGGCGAACAGATAGAAGAGCGTGCGCCGGTCAGTCAGATCGATGAACGGCATCGCGCCGGGACGTCCCAGATGCTGCCGCGGGATGGTCGAGCTGCCCGACCCCGCCCCGAGCCACGACGTTCGAAACAAGAACGTGTCGCACATCCAGGCGAAGATCAGAGTAGCGACGGCGAGGTACAGCCCGCGCACGCGTAGGGCCACCACGCCGAGGAGCACGGCTGCGATGCCCGCGGCCGCTGCGCCGACGAGCGTGCTCGCTGGGAACGCGAAACCCCATCCGCGCGACACGAGCCCCGTCACGAGCGCCGAGATGCCGACGAAGCTGGCTTGACCGAGCGAAATCTGGCCGACCCAACCGGTGAGGATCACCAAGGAGGCTGCGACCAACGATAGCTGGATCCACGTCAGCGACGTCCCGAGGAGAGAGAACGGTACGAGCCAAGGCCAGATGGCGATGACGATCGCACCCACGAGCATCGCGCGCCCCATCGAGCGCGCGCGAACAGGCCTGGGCGGGCGGTTCGAGATGGCCAGCCCGCTCTCTGCCGCATCCGCGCCGGAGATCCGGCGCCCGCGCAGACCCATGATGATGAGCACGAGGACCGTTAAGGCGAGCTGCGGTGAGCCGGACTGGCCCGCGACGGCGCCGATGATCGGCGTGCTCGAGAAAAACGGCACGACGCCGAAGCACAGACCGGCGATCGTAGATCCCCACAGCGCTCCGGGGAGGCTTTCGAGTCCGCCGATGAGCGCGGCCACGAACGCCGGCAGGACCTGTAGCGACAAGATGAATGGGTCCAGGTTCGTGACCGCGGCGAGCAGCACGCCGGCGAGCGCGGCGAGACCGCCTCCCATCGCCCATGCGGCTGCCGCCGCGGCGTCTGGGTCGATACCCATGAGCGCCGCGGCTCTCCGGTTCTGCGCCGCGCCGCGCATCGCAAGCCCGTAATCCGTGAAGCGGAAAAACGCGAACGCTGCGACCGAGACCACGACGGCAACGCCGAAGAGCCCAAGCTCACCGTAACGGACCCCGCTCGCACCGATATGGATCGCGCCCTTCGGAAACACCTGTGGCGCAAGCAGCGGGGTCGATCCCCAGACCTTGACAGCAACGGCGATCAGCAGGCCTGTGACCGCAACGGTGCCAACGGTTTGCGCCGTCGGCCCTTGTGCGCGCAGCCTGCGCACGAAGACGCGTTCGACGCCGACGCCGAGTAGCGCACCCGAAAGAACGGCGATCGGTAGAGCGACGAGGACGGGAACCCCGACCTTTACCATCGAGTAGGCGAGGTACGCCGGGATCATCGCCATCGCCCCGTGCGCGAGGTTCAGTACGCGCGAGGCTCGATAGATCACCGAGATGCCGAGGGAGAACATCGCGTACGCGCCGATGAACGGAACCGAAAGCAGTATGTAAACGAAGATCTTCGGCACGCCTAGCCCTTTCCGAGCGTCGGCGAGGGATCGCGGACCATGTCCTGTCCTCGCCAGCCGCCGAAGGTGCCTTTGTACTGGATCGCGAATCCTTGCATCGTCCAGTTGGAGAAGTGGTTGCCGGCTCGCCATCCGATCGGCGACTGAAGCGTAAGGCCGCTCGAGAACTGCATTGAGTCGAGCACAGCGCGGAGGCGCGCGCGCGTGAGGTACGGCCCGACCTGCTGAAGCGCTCTGACGAGCAGCTCCATTCCTTCGTATCCACCCTCGGCGAACGCGTTGTAGTAGTCGGCCTGCGGGTTCGTCTTCGCGAGGTCAGATTGGAACGTGCGCACCGCGGGATCGTTCGCGTAGTTCTCGATCGGCGGCTTGTAACCCGTCCACACCCACATGCCGTCGCACGCGGCCTGGCAGTTCACGGCGAAGTCTCGAGTGAAGAGCGGCTGCGCGCCCCACACGTGGTAGCCGGAGGAAGACGACGCCGTCGGCGCGCCGGTCGTCGCCATCCATTGAAGCGCCGTCGCCGGCTCGAGGAACATCGCCACGAGGGCACCCGCGCGCGGCTGGAAGTTCTGGACCTCGGTGCCGTACGTCGACTGTCCGGCAACCACGCCGCAGTAGCTGGTGCCCTTGTTGCAGCCGTTGTTCGGATCAAACCCGGGAACGTTGTTTCCGGTGAGGCGCTTCACCTCGTTGTTGAACGCGGCGGCGGCCTCTTGGCCGAACTTGTAGTTCTTGTCGAAGACGATGCTGAAGTTCTTGACGCCCATATCGTGCGCGTGCTTGGCCATGATGCGCGCCGTGGACGCGGTCGACACCGCCACCGGCCAGACCCACGGGTCCGTGTACTGGTTGATGAGCATGCCGTCCGTTCCGATGACCGGCACGGCCGCGCGATCGACATCGCCGTGGTTTATGACGATGTTGAGCCCTTCCGACGACGGCGCGACCGGGATCGCGAATATGCCCGACCCGCGGTTCAAGAAGTTGCCGAGGTACTGCGCGCCGCGCGTTGGATCCCAGCCATCATCCACGTAGCGGATCACGAGCCGCCGCCCGCAGATGCCACCGGCGGCGTTCACCTTGTTCTTCACGGCTTCCATGGCGAACTGAACGTCACCGAGGAACGCGGCGCCGATGCCGGATCGGACGACGGTCGTGGCGAGATTGATCGTGGTTGCGGTGACGCCGACGTCGGTCGCCCCGCCGTTATGTCCCGGCGCGCACAGAACGCCTTGCGGAACCGGACCGACACCAAGCACGTTCGTAACGCCCGGCCCGGTCGAAATGACGCCGCTCGGCAGAACGGACGGAGCGGCTCCGGGGCTGTTACTAACACGTTGCGAACCTTGGCTGATCAGCTCGGTGCGGGTCTTGGCGCGAGGAACGATCTGTACCGCAGAGATCACGCCGAACAACGCGCCTGCAACAAACCCAGCGATGATCTTCCCCCAGGTGCCACGACTCATCGCGAAGCCTCCTCCAGTGATGATGCGAGCAACTTCCGGCGACGAGCCACTGCTGCCGCGCCTCCGAACAACAAGCACACGAGCCCGAACATCACTGCATCCAACGGCGATCGCACGAGCACGCCGGCGCCGTGAACGAGACGTCGAAGGATCGATACCCCCCCTTGAGGAGCCGGCTGGACGCCCACAATCGTTGGCGGCGGCAGAGTGTGAACGAGCGGCGGCACGATGGTCGGGAGCGTCGGCCCGCCGACCGGTCCGGGCGTGAACGTTGGGAGCAGCGAGATCCCGTAGATCGAGGTTGCCTGGATCGCGGCAAGTTGCAACACGAGACGCGATTTCTGACCGTAGTCGTTATACAGCTCGATCTGCATCGCAGGCACCGCGCGCGAGTTGTCGTCGTTCATCGTGAGGCCGCTCCAGTAGTCGGGGTCGGTCTTGCCGACGCCGGCGAAAGCGCCGTGCGGAGTCGAGCGCATCTGCGCTGATGGGAACAGGACTCGAAGCTTGACCGCCAGTTCGCTCTCGTCCACTTGGCGGGCGAGCTCATGCGGGTCGCACTGTTGAGGGCACGTGAAGATGACCTTCCCCGACGCGTCGCGAAGTGTGACCCCTTCGACGAGCGGTTTCCAGACGGCCTTGGACGTACCCGTCCGTCCGTGCGCGTACGTTGTGGCGTTCGCCTCGACGCGCTGGATGATGAGGCTTCCACCGCCGTCGATCACGATGTGCACGTCCTTGGTGATCGCGGTCGCGCGCGTGACGATGCCGAGCTTGGGATCTCTTCGAGACGTCGCTTCGAACGACGACGAACCGACAGTCACGCCGGAATCGGAGAGGCCCGTGTACGACGCGGATGCCGTGTCGACCGCCTTGTTCAAGTCGCAAAGGACGCTGCTGTCGCCGCCGGGCCCGGTCTTGGATTGCTTCACCTTCTGATCGCCGGCGTCGAGACACGTCGCAGCAGGCCACTGCCAGTTGAGCATGCCGGCCATCTGGTCACCGGTGCCGGGGCTCACCTTGTTGCCCTGATCTTGTACGCGTGTCTGGGTCGTCGCGTAGTCGTTCTGCGACAGCGAGTCCGGGGCCACCGCTTGGGCGCTCGCCGCCGCGCCGGTGTCGCGAAGGTCCACGGACGGCACGTTCGCTGCCGTGATCGAACGGTCGCCCGGTGAGAAGCCGCCGACAGAATCGGGAGCCACCCCTGCCGAACCCTCGACGAGCGGGTTCACGACGCCGCCGTAGCCCCCCACCATAAGGACGCGTGCACCGAACCCGCCGGCGTCCCCGGCGAATGTGGAGACCGTGTTCTGGCTTTCGGGAACATTCGATGTGAGCGAGTCGTAATCGATGGGTTGATCCGGCCCATTAACTGACGTTCGGTCGAGAAGGACGTCGATCGTGCTGTTCTGCATCTGGACGAATACTCGGTGGGTTGGGCCATCTACCAACCAGAGGCTGCCGCTGCTCGTGGGCGAATATGGAAACTTCTCCCCCTGCGGCACTGGCGTGGCGCGTCCTGCGGTCACGATCACGTTGTCCATGCTGCCCTGAACGAAGACGTGCCCCGTCGTCGGGTCGACGCCGAGTCCATAGTTGGCGTCGTTGTCCGTGCCCACGAACCCAACCCATGCGGGCAGCGTCCCATCGAAGGCCCACATGCCCGGGGTCGTACTCGATTGGTTTACGACGTAGTAGCGCTCGGCTGTGGGATCGAACGTGGCGAACACAGAGATGCCCGCACCCGAGACGAAATGGCCTCCAACAGGGAAGAATTCGACCCGGAATCCGCTCGCGTCTTTTTGCGTGGCAGCGGGATCGATCCATAACCGGACGAGTCCAGACTCGCCCGGATATTCAGCTTCGACTCCTTGATTGCTGGGGCGAACGCAGAAGAGGTAGATCGCGGGGTAGCGCGCGCTTCGGAATACGGGAGCGCCCCAGTCGAAATGACCGCCGAGCATCTGGCATTGCGGGATGGCTTTCCACCACACAAGCTTGCCGGTTGCCGCGTCGAGCGCAGCCACACCAACTGGCAGCGCCGGCAGCGGTTCTGCGTAAAGACCGGATGCGAAGCCGATGCCACCGACGAACATACCGGCGACGTAGACCCGCTTATCGTGCGCCGAGTAAGTGATCCCTAACGGGTCGAAGCCGGGAAGTTGCGTCTCCAGATCCCAGGGTTTTGGACGGTACTTGAGCGTTGTTAGGTCGAGTGTCTTGATCACCTTGCCCACGCCGGTCGGCGGGTCACCGATAGCGAACATGCGGTGACCCGCGGAGTCGAGGGCGACCCCGTACTGGTTGGGTGTGATGGTTGCGTCGAACGGGACGGTCCGTTGCAGGGTCGGGATCCGCGACCTGACGTCGTACTCGGCGATTACGCTGTCGCCTTTGTCGTTGTCCAGGTTCACGTAGAACCGCCGGTTCGGTACGTCGATGCCCAGCCACCCCATGGATGTGATGACTTTGAATCCCTTGGGCAAGGGCAGCTTCCCGAGGAGCGCAAGCCCCGCCGGGTCTGCGCGACCCGAAGCGGGAACCAGCATTGTGACCGCGACGAGCAGCCCGGCGGTGAGGATGCCGACACGCGAAGGAGTTGCGTGTTTGGTCGCAGACCCGTGGTGGGGCCGAGCCATCAGGCCCGACCCCACCGCGTTCCGGTTACTACTCGATCTCAACAGTCTCCCAAGATCAGTTCGTTGTTACGGTTGCTCCTGCGACCGTTGCGTTGACCGATGACGGTTTCAGCGGTTTGCAGAAGCCCGAGCTGACCGGGACGAATACCGCGACCGCCGTGCCTTTATGGCCGTCGAGCGTGAAGTTGATGACGGCGGTGAGTCCTGTGCGCGTCCAGCTGAAGGTTCCGCTGTGTCCCGCTGCCGTCAACGTGCCGTTCGCCGTGCCCTTCACACCGCACAGCGTCGTTACTGTGTCGGGCTCGGTGTAGCTGTAGCTCGCGGTCATCGGGCCGTTGGCCGTCGCGCCATTGATCCGGCCTACGAACCTGCCAGAGAACGTGCCACCCGAGCACGTCAACCCGGTTCCGCAGGGGAACTTCGGCAATTTGGCAGTTCCCTCGAACACGCCTACCGCATAGCCGGCCGCAGCATGCGAGGGCATCAAGCCCAGACTGAGCATGCCGATGGCCAGAACTAGAACGAGCTTCCGCTTCATGAGCACCCCTCTCGAAGGTCTCTCCTGGATGCGTCAGGCGCCGTTTCGGCCGCCTCCCCTCGCCCGAAGGTGGTTCGTCTTGCCCTGGCTTCACACCTCCTTCCAGCGTGCTCTGCCCTGACACGCAAGTACGAAGACGCGCTCAGAGCGCCTGCCGGACAAATAATTGCCTCGATCTCCGGTAAAGATTCGAAGCGATTTGTCACAATTCCTGCCTCTTTGGCCTGCGGATCTGACGGAGCGTGTCCCCGAGCCGCCGAAAACGGGGTCAGGCCATCGATTAGGGGGTTCACTAGGGACCGCGGGCGCTGGAAACCTCTGCCTCGCGGCCTCAGACTCGAAGGACAACGAAGGCCCTCGTTAGAGGGCCTTCGTTGTTCGGTTCTCCCGCCCGAAAGAGGGAGACGTAGCACCGAGTCTGAGGGTCGACTACCCCTTCGGGCTTCCCGACCCGATCGCGCCGTTGAAGGTGACAGCGGTGACCGGCACCGTCGCACAGTTCATCGACGTCTTGGAAGGCTTGAAGACCGCATCGCCTTCCACCAAGTCGCCCGCTTTGAGGTTGGGGTTGCTGCTGCTCAAGACCTTGCCACTGATGACCGTTTCGCCTGTGACCGACGTCGTGGTGAAGGCGACGGTCGCTGAGCCGCTGGCCCATGAAAGTGTGGCAGTCAGACCCTTGAGGGATCCCGAAGCGCAGCTCGCCTTCGTGGTCGCGGGGCTGGGCGAGACGACCGCCGTACCACTGACGAACTTGGGTACGCCCGGGCTTCCTGCGTTGCCCATCAAGCACGAGCTCAGCTTGATGGCACTAAAGGTGACACTCTGTGTTTTCGCGGTGGCGCCCAGTCCCGGACTGATCGTTGCGGAACCACTAAGTGCACAAACTGCCCCTCGCGGGGCGGCATGGGCGGGGATCAAAGCCATCGATCCGACCGTCAGCGCAGAAGCTGCGATCAAGGCGGCGCGACGGGACTTGCGGTGCTGCCGAACTCTTGTTTCCATAATCCCTCCTTTGGGATAAATCCGGCAAAGGGTGACGAAGCGGCCACATGTTATCCAAGTTGTGTCCTGAAATGGCAACTCTGAAACTCCGTAAGAAAGATTAGGTAATGCAGTTCCAACATGGACGGACGACGCGATCGTTGGGACAGTCCGCGACTTCAACACTCGGACCGGACGGTGGCCCGCGCAGCAAGACCGCCGATCCAATGGCCTTCCCGGACTCGGGACGGTGGGGAGGAAGTAAGGATCGCATCGTGCTGCGGTAACGATGGCGGAAGGGTTCGATTCCGTGCACTCCCAAGACCCACCCTTTCCTGCGTGAGTAGCTTGCAGCTGACCGATTCATGACCCAAACACCAAGGGTGCATGCTGTTCCCCGCATGGGTCGAGCGCAAGAGTTGTGGCGGGGAAGGATCGGGAAGGATTGGGCAGGTTGAGAAAAGAAGCTTCAGTTCCGCCTGGACCAAGCCACGCTAGCGTCCAGCCAGTCCACCACGAAGCAAGACGAACGGCTAGAGCAAATATGCGCCGGAACCCTCGTCAGCTGAGTCGCGTAAGGGGACAGTCGCCTGCCCAGGTGACCTCTCGCCGTTAGAGAGGGCGAGACCCTCTGTTCATCTCTCGTACCAGCCCTCGAGGAAGGCGCGTGCAAGGGTGCAGTTGAATAAGTTGAACATCAGCAAGGCGGGCGTCGCTCCCTTGTTGATCTCGATCCTCTCGGCGTCGAGGGCGAGGACCGCGAAGATGTAGCGGTGCCTCCCGTGACCTACCGGGGGCCCGGCACCGGCGTAGCACGCTATCCCGGCGTCGTTCTTGAGCTGAAAGGCGCCCCGCGGGAGTCCTGATCCGGACTCGTCACCGGCGCCGGTTGGCAGCTCCGTGACGTTGCCGGGAATGTTCACGACGGCCCAGTGCCAGAAGCCGGTGACGGTGGGGGCTTCAGGGTCGCACATGGTGACCACGAAGCTCTTTGTCCCTGAGGGGAAGCCGCTCCAGGAGAGCTGCGGGGAAACGTCTTGGCCGCCAGCGCCGAATATGTCGCTCACCTGAGGCATCGCCAGCTTCTCACCCTCGCGCAGGTCACTGCTGGTCAGTGAGAACGACGCCGCCGGGGGAAGGTTCGCATACGGATCCCAACTCATTTGACTCCTCCTGCTTCCGAGGCGGGAAGCCATCGGCAGCGACTAGCTTTGCAGTGCAACAGTCTCAGAACTCGGACGCCTAACACAGGAATTGCACCGAAAGATGGCGGGCCGGACAAACCTTTCACCCGAACGCCGTCGGCAGCCACGACGGGTGCGCCATTACAAGCGTGCCGAGCGTGATCAGCGCCACGCCGATCGGGAGCGCGCCGCGGTCGCCGCCGCGACCGGTCTTCTCGAAGACCATGATCGCCGTGAACGCCGCCATCCACCACAGGTTCGCGACGCCGGCGGCGAACGCGACCAACATGAGCGCCCAGCAACACCCGAGACAGAACAACCCGTGCCCGGCTCCGAGTTTGAACGCTTCGGCGTTCCCACGCCGGTAGTGCTTGAGCATGTAGGCGCCGGGGTTACGGCACTCGCTCAAACACTTCTCTTTCAACGACGAGAACTGGAACAACCCCGCGAGCATCAATGTTCCGCCGGCGATCATCCACGGATGCGCGGCGAGCCACGGCACCTTGTGAACGGTTCGATGCAGACCGATGTCGCCGATGAACGCGACGATGCCGAAGCCGGTCCACACCGCGCCGTATCCCGACAGGAACGTCGCGCGCGCGCGCCCGGCGTTCGGCGCGCCGGCGACGGTTCGTTCGAACAGCGCGATCAGCGGAAGGGACGAGGGCAACATCATCGCTGCGATCATCGCTTGCCACGCCAGAACGAAGATGCCGAGGGCGGCCCACAACGGCAGGCCGCCCTCGATCAATTTGTCGTGGTGCAGGGGCCGTCCGTGCCCGGTGAGTTCGGCGAACACCGACAGCGTCCATCCGGCTGCGATCATTCCGGGAACGAGGCGGCGCCGGGAACGGACGAGCGCGATCATCGCGAGAACTCGATGCGGTACTCGGACTGGATCGCGTTGCGGTTCGTGTACTCCCACTCCATCCCGAACTCCGACAGCGTCACTTTGTGCGTCGACGCTTTCCCAACCCACGCAGGCGATCCCGGCACGGTGGAGAAGAGACTGTCGCGCAACGTCGTGATGGTGTCGCCGGCACCGCGGTACGGCTCCATCGTCGCTTCGAGCACGCCGTCGATGCGGATCGTGCCGGTGCCGCCCGAGATCTCGTGCTCGATGCGCGCGCGCTTGATCGCGGTCGTTTCGCCGATCAATCCCGCGAGATCCGCCAGCGGTCCGCCCAGCTCGCCGGCGAACGCGGCGATGAGCGCGTCTTGTTGCTGCTTCGTTGCGCCTTCGTCGATGAAGACGACCTGGCGCCACGACGCCGGTGTCAGCACGTTGCCGGGGATCTCGACGATGCGCACGTAATTGCAACCGGCGACGTCGATATCGTTCACCGCTCCGGCGGTGAAATGGTACGCATTGAAGGCGTAGCACGCCTCTTCGTCGGGATCCTCTCCGACCCAACAGGGACACAGGATCCCGCACGAACACGCCTCTAGCAGCGTCCCTTCGAGCGTGTACACGGTGCCGGCTGTTGCCGTCCGTTCTTGCGTTGTTGCCATCGTTCTCTCCCTCCTAGTGATCAGAACGCGTTGCCGACAGCACGCCGATGTTCGAGACGACGAACGGCGTGAGGTACGTCAACGCACCTTTGAGCCAGACCATCGGGGTAGCGCGCCCAGCCAGCACGATGCCGAGCTGGTTCATCGCGACAAAGGCGGTGCCGACGATTAACGCGACGGTGACGGTCCGGCGGAGATGGTGCGTGATTACGGAAGCGATCTCGCGCCGCGTCGACCAGGTGCCCGGTCTGATCGTTGCTGTGTCCGTTCGCTCTCGCATCACGCGATGAAGCTAGGCGGGCGCGAGGTGAGATACCTCCGTAGAAGTACTGGACTTCTATAGACCGAGTTCGCGTGCCTTGCGGATCAGCTCTGCCTTCGTGCCGATGCCAAGCTTGCCATAGACGCTCGCGAGGTGACTCTCGACGGTTCGTTCGCTGATGACCAGACGCTTCGCGATCTCCGGCGCCGTTTCGCCGCGAGAAGCGAGCAACGCAACTTCGTGCTCGCGCCTGCTGAGAGAGTCGACGCCGACGCTCACGCTACGTTTCGGCCGGCGTTTGCGGCCTGTGAGGAAGACCTCGATCTCGGTCAGGATCGTCTCGACGTCGCCGAGCCACACACGGTGATCGACGCCCGGGAGTTCGACGTAGCGCGCGCCGGGGATGCGTTCGGCCATGTAGCGCGCGTGCCGCACGTCGATCCAATTGTCGTCGGTCCGGTGAAGGATCAACGTCGGCACGTCGATCTTCGGGAGCAGCTCTCGCAAGTCGATCTGCGTGTTCATGCGGATGACGTTCTGCGCCATCGCGGGACTCGCGGCCGTGCGTAGATATCGCGCCCACCACGCGCGATGGCGCTCGTCGTCGAGCGGGCTGCGTTGGTCGCGCGCCCACCACTCGCCGGTCGCCCACGCTTCGGTCATCTCGGCGAGATGTGACTCAAGCCGCTCGGGGTCGATCCCCCACGGATAGTCGGGCGCGGCCAACCGGCGCGCCCACGAGCCGTACAGGATCAACGCTGAAGCTCGCTGCGGATGCGTGAGCGAGAACAGCAGGCTCAGCGTGCCGCCTTCGGAAACGCCCATCACCGCCGCGCGCTCCGAGTCCGCCGCGTCCATCACGGCTCGCAGATCGTCCATACGCTCTTCCATCGTCGGCGCACCGACGGTCGGATCCGACATGCCGGTGCCGCGCTTGTCGAACACGATCAGTCGCGCGAACGACGCGAGCCGTGTGAGGAAGTGCGCGAGCGACGGCTCTTCCCATGCAACCTCGACGTGCGACACGAAGCCGGGGAACAGAACGAGATCAATGGGCCCGTCGCCGAGGACTTGATACGCGATGCTGACGTTCCCGCTCTTGGCATATCGGGTCTCGGGACGCATCACGAACACTCTAGTGTCCCGTAACTGCGACAACGTTACGCGGCGCCTAAAGGCCCTCAGGTGCTCAGCCTTTGCCGGCGCGATCAAAGAGAGAGGAGATCAGATGAACAACAGAGGACCTGAGGAAAGCACACCAAGGCGTCGCGGACGCCCACGACAGACAGTTCACCTGTTGCCCGCAACCTTCATACCGCTCCCTGAAGAGGAGGCGGAAAAGGTTGTACGCATGCTGGCTGAGGTGATCACAAATGCCGTCCGGAGACGTGCAGCCGAGCAACCCGACACACACTGATTGATCCGAGCGCATCGACGATGGTGCGTTATGGGAGGCTGGGTACCCCTCCATTTTTGCTGCTCAGAACGTTGTGGACCCGCCTGGGCTCGAACCAGGAACCAACGGATTATGAGTCCGCTGCTCTGACCATTGAGCTACGGGTCCGCCGGGTCAGACTAGCAAGGCCCAGCCCGGCGGCTGCCCTTCTCGCCCGACGGCCTTCCCCGGTAATCTCGGCGCACGCAGCTAGCACAGGGGGAAACTCAGTGGCGCTCGACGACACGCCTAGAAACCCCACGAACGACCAGTGACGACATCAACGACCAATCCTTGGGACCCTTCGATCGACCCGAGACACACGCGTGGTCTGATCGAAGAGACGGCGCTTGGCCCGTTTGGACGTCCCTCGGCGATGATCCTCAAGGAGCCATGCGAGCGGTCGTAGATGAAGGTATTCGGACATTGAGCCGTGCCGCCCTCACCGCATCCGGCCGGCGCTCCCGGAAGGTTCGAGCCGTAAAAAGCGAACGCGACGTATCGGCCGTTCTCTGAAAGCACGGAGTGGATGCTCATCGCGTTACCCGCGTCTTCTGCCCGATCTCTCGAAACTAACCTAGTTCTTCCGGTCGTGAACTCGCGAAGGTAGATCTGTGATGCCCGGCCCGCGTTTTGTTGCGAGGTTGCGAGCCGTCGACCAGAACGTGATCAGCGATCCATCGCCCGATAACGAGGCACCCCAACTTGGTCCGTCTGCGCGCGCACCCGAGGAAGAAACAGACGCCACGCGTGTACGGCTTGTCATTCGGTCCCGAATGAAGACATCGGAAACGCCATTGGCATCATTCGTCACGAGATCGGGCGCCACCGAATCGAAGGACACGAAGCGACCATCTGAAGAAATGCCGATGTGTGAGCCACTGTCTCCGCTTCCGCCGCCGCCGGCGACGCCGACCGATACTAATTCCGTCTTTTCCTTGAGCAGATCGCGAACGAAAACGTTGGCGCAAGCACGCGGAGAGGCATCTGAGCTACACCGTGGAGACAAGCCGGTTGTGAGATTCGTCGCGCGACTGGTGAACGCAACATAGCGTCCGTTCCCTGAGATCACGATCTCTTCAACGCCTGCATTGGCCTGCCGCCCCGACTCCGACACCGAGGCGATCATCGTTGTGTGCCGCCTCCGATCACGAACAAACGCGTCGGTCTGGCCGTTTACGTCGTGACGAACGAGATCAGATGCATCAGAGAGGAATGCAACGCGCGTCTGATCATCAGATAGATCTCCGTCGCTGCTTTTTCCGTTGCCGCTCCGTCCCGAAACGGCGACCGAAACCAGGGAGACACATTCGCTCGAAAGATCGGCGACATACACGTCGGTGTTGCCACCCTGGTCGCGTGGTTCGAGCCGCATGCGCGAATCGAACGATACGTACCGACCGTCAGCGGTGATCGAGCTAACTCGGGAAGGAGGGATCGGCTCATTGGCGAGCTTCGGGCAAGGTTGAATAGACCCGCCGACGGACCGAGAGACCGATGGCGTGCTCGAGGGTGTGCCTAACAGGAGAGGGGGCGTTGGCGATTGCGAAGGGCGATGCGCGACGGGACGACCACTAGTGGTGCACGAAGTTGCAATCGCTGCGATGGCCACCCCGACGACGATCCGCGCCTTTCGGCAGCCCATCGATGCGTGTCCCGCAGGTATCACCCCGCCATCGAATCAGTTAGGGGCCAAGAGGGCGCCGACCAAACGGTCATTTCTTTGAACCGGTAAGTAGATAGCTACTAAGGGGGCAGTAGGAGCTGGGGGAAATGACTGTCTTGCGTCCTGACACAGGTGTCCACGATGCCCTGACACATCACAGAGCTCCGAGTCCGCGAGGCAAGAGCAAGACGGTGCCTCCCCCTCGCCCCTAAGCCTCGCCCCCGGTAATCTTGGCGCGCGCACCACGACAGGGGGAACGAAGTTGGCGCTCGACTACGAGATCAAGTCCGTCCGGCTCGCACCGTCCGATGACGATTCTCACCTGCATATCGACCTCATCGGCTACGACTCCCCCCACGTCGAGGGCGAGGAGATCATGATCCCCATCGCGCGCGCGCTTCAGAAGATGGCCTTCGGAGAGAAGTTCCACGTGATGGTCGGCGGCGAGCCGGCCGAGGTGAAGGCGGGCAAGTGCCCGACCTGCGGTATCGAGCCCTACCTCGTGACGACGGCAGACAAGCCGGACTTCAACCAGATCGAAGAGTTGCCGCAGAAGTAGCCGTTCACGCGGACCACAGGGGCCATAGCTAGACTCTCCCGCCGATGCCCGCTCCCCCGATCCAGATCGAGCGCCTCTCCAAGCGGTTCAGCGAGGACGTCCTTGCCGTGGACCGGCTCGACCTCACCGTTGAAGAGGGCCAGATCTTCGGGCTGCTCGGACCGAACGGCGCCGGCAAGACGACGACGCTGCGGATGCTTGTGGGCTTGGTCCACCCCACCGAAGGCGGGTCCAAGCTCTTCGGCGAGACGGTGCGTCCCGGTGTCGACGTCTTGCGGCGCGTCGGGACGCTGGTCGAGAGCCCGGGATTCGTGCCCCACCTTTCGGGGATGGCCAACCTCGAGCTGTTCTGGCGCGCCGGGGGCCAGAAGATGAGCGAGGCGGACCTCGACGGCGCGCTCGAAGTCGCGGACCTCGGGAATGCGATCGAGCGGAAAGTGAAGACGTACTCACACGGGATGAAGCAGCGGCTCGGGATCGCGCAAGCGTTGCTTGGGAAGCCGGACCTTCTTATCTTGGACGAGCCGACGACAGGCCTTGACCCGCAGCAGATGCGGGAGATGCGCGACCTCGTGCGGAGCATCGCGGAACGCGGTGCAACCGTCCTTCTGTCGAGCCACCTTCTCGGGGAGGTGGAGCAGGTTTGCTCGCACGCCGCGGTGGTCAATCGCGGTCACGTCGTCGCGACCGGAACGGTCGCGGAGCTGATGGGCAGCGCGACGACCGTCTACCTTGAAATCGATGACCTCGCGCGCGCGCGCGAGGTGCTTGGGAAGCTGAAAGGGGTGCGCGCGGTCAACGAGGAAGGCCAGGGGTTGTCGGTCGAGCTCGAAGGCATCGATCGCAAAGACGTGGTCGCCAAGCTCGTGCGCGGTGGCGTTGGCGTCGAGACCGTGATGTCGCGCCATCGTTTAGAGGACGCGTTCCTCACGATGCTCGAGGACGGTGCGCCGTGATCGCGGTCGAGTTCCGCAAGCAGATCAAACGCCTTCGCACCTATATCGGCCTGGGGATCTGCGCCGGTTTGCCGATCATCATCACGATCGCGCTGAAGGCGGGAGGACCACCCCGGGACCACGGCGATACAGAGGCGGCGTTCTTCCGCCTCGCGACGAAGTCCGGCATCAACATGCCGCTCGCCGCGCTCAGCGTGATGAGCCTGTTCCTGCTCCCCGTCGTCGTCATGCTGTTCTTCGGAGAGTCGGTCTCCGGCGAAGCCGGGTGGGGGACGTTGCGGTATCTGCTGGTCCGGCCGGTGAAGCGCGCGCGCCTCCTTGCAGCGAAGATCGGCGTCGCATCGGTGCTCGCGATCAGCGGTGTCGCGCTCGTCATATTGACCGGCTTGGCCGCCGGCGTCCTCGCATTCGGATGGCACCCGGTGCCGACGCCTTCTTTGGTCGTCTTCTCCCAGGGCGAGGCGCTGTCGCACCTGTTAATCGCAGCGGGCTACGTCGTTTGGAGCTTCTCAGGCGCGGCTGCTCTCGCGTTCGCGCTATCGACGATGACCGACGTGCCGGTGGGCGCGGTCGGCGGCTCGATGGGATTCGTAATCGTGTCGCAGATCCTGGACGGCATCACGGCGATCCCAAAGGGCGTTCGGAACTGGATGCCGACGCACTTCTGGCGCGTGTGGGACGGCCTGTTCCAGCTGCACGCCGACTACGGCAACTTGATCCGCGGCACGCTCCATCAACTGCCCTACGTCGTCGGGTTCGCGCTTCTGGCGTGGTGGTGGTTCAAGCGCAAGGACATCCTGAGCTGAACGGAGGCGATCATGGCGGGTTACTTCGATAAGGCAACGTTCGACTTCTTGAAGGATCTCGCGAAACACAACGATCGCGCGTGGTTCAACGCAAACAAGGATCGCTACGAGCAGGACGTCCGCGATCCTTTCCTCGAATTCATCGCGAATGCGAGCGTGCCGCTCCGCAAGATAAGCAGCACCCTCGTCGCCGATCCGCGACGCGTCGGCGGGTCTATGTTCCGGATCTATCGCGACGTTCGTTTCTCGAAGGACAAGAGTCCATACAAGACACACATCGCGGCGAATTTCCGCTCGGGGACGAAAGGGTCGAGCGGCCCGGGCTACTACCTCCACATCCAGCCCGGCGAATGCTGGGTGGGCGGCGGCATCTGGCAGCCGGAGCCAGAGCTTCTCTCCAACATCCGCCACCGGATCGTCGAGAAGCCGGCGGAGTGGAAGAAGGTTGCGTCGAAAGTCAGCGATCACGGCGATTCGCTGAAAAGACCACCGGCGGGCTTCGATCCCGCTCACCCACTGATCGAGGACATCAAGCGCAAGAGTTTCACAGGCGGATCCAGCCTGTCCGACAAACAGGTGTTATCGAGCGACCTCATGAACGCGTTTATAAAGGCGTGCAAAGACATCGAGCCACTGATGAAGTTCCTCGCGGCTGCAGCCGGCACTTCATGGTGAGAGCATCCTTGGTCGTGTCCGTTCGGGCATAGGCGAGTCGCGTCTCGAGGGTCATCATCGAGGCATGAGACTCAGTCGGATCCTTCTCATCATCGGTGTCGCACTCAGTGGTTTCGCTCTGGGCGCGGCGCGCACGTCGGCCGCCTTCCGCATCGTCGTTCTTGTGATGGCGGTCGTCGCCGGAACCTGGATCGCGCGAGATCTCCTGGAACGCACGAGATCACACGCGATTGCAGACCTCCGCCCTCGGCGAGGAGAGACCTACTGGCCGGCCCGCTGCTCGCACTGTGGAATGCGGGCGAACCCGCGTCTGAGGATGGTGGCCGGGCGAGACGCCTACATCTGTGAGGTCTGTTTGCGCCGAGGCGTCGAGCTGCTCGACTCCCCCGATGACATAACCCGGTTCATCTGACGGGTGGCCTAGAAAATCGGCTCCGGGGGTGGGACTCGAACCCACAACCTAATGATCCAACGAGAACAGCGCATCGAAATGCTCAGTCGCCGGGCAAAAAGAAGGCCGCTGTCAAGAAGCTCGCTCGCAGGTAACGCCGTCCGATAGCTTCGCGCTCACGTTTCAACCGACTCCATCCCGGGAAGAGTGTCAGGACCCCTGTGTAAGTGTGTCGACCTGACCTTCGCGGCTTGGTCACGCTGGAGCCGATCACGCATGGCGGATGAGCGGAACGGCGAGGCGCGAGTTCCAAATGGAGTGTCTCATATGAAAGCGATCGTGGTGACCGACCAGACTGCGGGAACGGCCGGGATGACGCTGGTGGAGCGGCCCAAGCCGCGGGCAGCGATAAACGATGTCATCGTTCAGGTTCATGCATCGGGATTCGTTCCGACTGAGATGGAGTGGCCCTCGACCTGGACCGATCGCTCCGACCGTGACCGAACACCGTCGATCCCCGGGCACGAACTGGCCGGAGTGGTCACGGCCCTCGGCTATGGCACAACGGGGCTGTCGGTGGGACAGCGGGTGTTCGGCCTCGCGGACTGGCATCGTGACGGCACCCTGGCCGAGTATCTGGCGATCGAGACACGTAACCTCGCGCCGTTGCCAGGCGACGTCGATTTCACCGTCGGCGCGAGTCTGCCGATCTCGGGCCTGACCGCGTGGCAGGGACTGTTGGAACACGGCCGCCTTCAGGCCGGGCAGAGCGTTCTGGCGCACGGCGCGGCCGGCGCAGTCGGGGCGATGGTGACCCAACTCGCCCGTGAGTTCGGTGCGTACGTCATCGGCACCGGACGCGCGGCCGACCGCCAGAAGGCGCTTGACCTCGGCGCGCAAGAGTTCGTCGACCTCGACAGCGACACTCTGGAAGACGTCGGCAGCGTCGATCTGGTGTTCGATGTCATCGGCGGCGAGGTCCAGAAGCGATCTACGGGCCTGATTCGAGCAGGAGGAACGCTGGTGTCCATCGTCGGCCCGACTGAGACTTGGCCCGAGAACGGCTTGGCGATCGACTTCGTTGTCGAGTCTGATCGTGCCCAGCTAGGCGAGATTATCCAGCGAGTCCGTGACGGACGACTGCGGACGAACATCGGCGACGTCGTGGCCCTCGACGATGCCGTCGCCGCTCTCAACGCAACCGAGCGACGCAAGGGGAAAACAATCATCCACGTTCGCCCGTGAGCGACACGCATCCATCGACGCTTGCTTAGAAGCGTTCCCGCTGCTCAGATCAGCTCCGGGGGTGGGACTCGAACCCACAACCTACGGATTAACAGTCCGCCGCGCTGCCGATTGCGCCACCCCGGAATGAGACGCGCCAGTGTATCAATCGAGGTCGGCGTCCCTTTCGTCCTTCGGTTGCTCAATGTTCAACCGACTCAACCTGCGGGCTTCGGAAGATGGCCTAACTTACCCGCTGGTATCGCTTACCTACCCGCTGGTAGGTAGGTAGTCTCGGAGGGGTCGGGTGAGTCCAGGGGAGAGAACGGTAACGCCCGCCGTTCGAGTGAGGTCATAGGGGACATGGAAAACGAGATCGGTAGGTTCGTGCGCTGGGGCGAGGCAGTTACCGTCGACATCATCAAGAAAGTGATCAGCTTCCTTCCCGAGGCCAAACAGGCGGAGATCATCGAGCTCCCAGAGGAGTGCGACCCGTCTGATGAGGCACTCGGGGCGCGCGTCTCGTCGTTCTAACTGTCATAGACGGCGCCACACACGCCGAACAGGCGGTCGGTCAACCGGCCGCCTGTTTCTATTACTCGAGGTAGTCGCGCAGCTTCTGCGATCGCGATGGGTGGCGGAGCTTCGACAGCGTCTTCGACTCGATCTGGCGGATCCGCTCACGTGTGACGCCGAACTCCTTGCCTACCTCTTCCAAGGTGCGGAGGTGGCCGTCGGCGATGCCGAAGCGCAGCTCGATCACTTTGCGCTCGCGGTCGGTCAGCGACTCCATCACGCCGTCTAGTTGTTCTTGAAGCAAGATGAAGCTCGCGGCGTCCAGAGGAACGATGGCCTCTGAGTCCTCGATGAAGTCGCCGAGATGTGAGTCGTCCTCTTCCCCGATCGGCGTCTCAAGCGACACCGGCTCCTGGCTGATCTTCTGGATCTCACGCACCTTCTCGGGCGTCAGGTCCATCTCGCGCGCGACTTCCTCCGGGAGCGGCTCGCGGTTCAAGTCCTGCATGAGCTGACGCTGCACACGGATCAGCTTGTTGATCGTTTCGACCATGTGCACCGGGATGCGGATCGTGCGCGCTTGGTCGGCGATCGCGCGGGTGATCGCCTGCCGGATCCACCACGTGGCATAGGTCGAGAACTTGTAGCCCTTCGAGTAGTCGAACTTCTCAACCGCACGGATCAAACCCAGGTTCCCTTCTTGGATGAGATCTAAGAAGAGCATGCCGCGCCCGACGTATCGTTTCGCGATCGACACGACCAGCCGGAGGTTCGCTTCGATCAGCCGCTTGCGCGCAAGCTGCCCCTCGCGTTCGACGCGATGGAGGAGCTCCCGGATCAGCTCGGCGGAAGGACGCTCAACCGCCTCCAGGCGCTGAGCGTCGCGCAAGAGTGCCGCCTTCACGATCATGTCGTGCAGCCGCTCGTTCGTCGGCCGGACGTTGTTCACCATCTGCTCTTCTGCTTCGAGGCCGGACTCGACTTTCTTGGCGAGCATCACTTCGTCTTCGGCCGTGAGCAGCGGCACCTTGCCGATCGTCTTCAGGTACATCCGGACTGGATCGGCCGTCGGCGAGGGAGCGTCCTCGACCGGGGCTTCGATGATGACCTCGGGCTCGATGTCGAGGAGCGGCTCTTCGTCCTCGTCTTCCTCGACGATCTCGACGCCGGCTTGCTGGAGCGTCACATAGACCGCGTCGAGCTGCTCGGGCGACATATCGTGGGCGGCGAAGAGCGCATCAAGCTCGTCCGGAGTGACCATCCCGCTTGCTTTCGCGCGCACAAGGAGTGCAGCAAGCTCGGGCGATCCTGGGGCAACATCGGGCCGCTGGACTTCTTGCGGTTCTTTCAGATTTGGGAGTGCCATCTTTACTCGTCCCCCTCCCTTATCTCATTCAGCTCGCGCTTCTGACGTTGCAGATCGAGCAGCTTGGCGAAAAGCTCGTCGTGCTCTTTTGGGTTCTCTAAAGGATTCAACCGTTGGAGCTGCGGCGTCAATCGTTCAATCTCCCTATTAAGAACGAATTCCTTCAACCGCGAGAAGACGGCGATGGCTAAACGCTCAACAGCATCGTCCGTGAGATCGCCGTCGAGAGGGATCGGCTCCACGGCGAGCTGCGTGGCCGTCCGCCGCGCATCGTCGTCGTCCAACGACTCTGCGAGAAGGGCCGGGTCTGTTCCCTTCAGAAGCGCGGCCCAGATCGTGCGGTGTGCAGGGATCGAGAAGAACTCAGTCGAGACGTCTTCCATCCGTGCTTTAACGACGCGCTGTTGCTGGAGAGCGAGTCGCAGCGCTTCGCGCTCGAGGCGCACCTGGCCACTGGCTCGACGGAGGATGGTGCCGGTTGCTGCTCGAGAAGTTGTGCCTGTTCTCATGGTCTTATCCAGCTCCACGAAGAGGGTGTCGGGGTCAACCTTGATCCAGCCGGAGAACAGCCGCGCAGCCTCGCGACGGATCACTCCACTTTGCGTCTTGGCGAGGAGCGTGAGGCCTTTCCGCAGGACGCGGTCTCGGTCGTCGGCGTCGCCGACGGCATATCGGTCGGCTTCCCTGCGCAGGACGAACTCCAGCAGGGGAACTGCCTTTTCGACCAACGCCCGAAAGCCTTCCGGGCCTGCCTTGACGACGGTGTCGGCCGGGTCGTCGCCTGTCGGCATCAGCACAACTCGAAGCGTCAGGCCCATCTGCTGCGCCTCACCGATCATCTGGTCGTACGTCCTCTCGGCGGCGGTGCCTCCCGCCTCATCGGAGTCCAGGGATAGGACGAGGTCCTGCGTGAATCGCTGGAGCCCACGCAAGTGATCAAGGCCGAGCGCGGTCCCGCACGTTGCGACGGCATTGGATATCCCGGCTTGATGCAAGGCGATCACATCGGTGTAGCCCTCGACGATGAGCCCACGGCCGGTCTTCACGATCTCGCCCTTCGCGCGGTTCAGCGCGTAGAGCACGGTCGACTTCTTGTAGATCGGGCTCTCGGCCGAGTTCAGGTACTTCGGTCCATCCTCGTTGCCCATCTTGCGCGCGCCGAATGCAACGGGATCCCCCGTCAGGTCGTGGATGGGGAACATCACGCGCCCGCGGAAGCGGTCGACGAGCCCGCCGTCGTCCTGCCTGCGCGCGCCGAGGCCGGCTTCCACGATCTCAGGCTCGGGGAAGCCCTTGCCCTTGAGGTGGCTGACCAACGAGTCCCATTTCGGGAGCGAGAAGCCGACTTGGAAGAGCTCGAGCGTCTCCTTGGTGAAGCCGCGGCCCTGAAGGAGGTAGGTGCGCGCGTCGGACGCTTCCGGCGCGCGCTTCAGCGTCTCGTGGTAGAAGGCCGCCGCTTCGCGGTGCGCGTCGACCAGTCTCGAGCGCCGGCGCTGCGCGGCCCGATCGGCCTCGGAAAGCTGCTCGTAATGAAGATCGACGCCGGTCATCTGAGCGAGCCGCTCGATAGCTTCGACGAATTGGAGGTTCTCCAGCTTCTCGATCAGCCGGATCGTGTCTCCGCCCTCGCCGCATCCGAAGCAGTGCCAAAGCCCCTTGGCTGGATCCAGGGAGAAGGACGGGGTCTTCTCCGCGTGGAATGGGCAGAGGGCTTTGTAGAGGCGGCCCGCGCGCTTCACTTGCATGTATTCGGACGCGACTTCGATCAGGTTCGCGCGGCGGCGGACCTCTTCGAGGTCGGCGTCGCGGATGCGTCCGGCTGTTCTCACTTCGGAAGCTCCCGGAAAAGTCTGAATGCGTAGCTGTCGGTCATGCCGGCAACGTAGTCGGCCGCGCGCGTGCGCGCGTCGCCTGGGATGGCCCGGTACATCTCCGGCATCGCGTCGGGCTTCGACACGTAATGCTCGAACAGCCTCTTGATCACTCCAGTCGCCTCGTCGCGGTCGGTCTGCGCGAGGTCCGAGAGGTAGACGTTCTTAAACATGAAGCGTCGCAGCTGGTCCATCGCCTCGAGCGCGTCCGGCGCCATCTCGACGACGTCACGTCCTGCGCTCGCGTCAACGACGCCCATGACGAGCGTGTTGATCCGCTCGGAGTGTGTCCGCCCGAGCGTGCGCAGGACCGGCTCGGGGACATCGGCGAGCCCGATGATCCCCGCGCGCATCGCATCCGTCAGGTCGTGGTTGAGGTAGGCGATCCGGTCGGCGAAACGGACGATCCACGCCTCGAGCGTCGCCGGCGACGGGAGCGCCCACGAGTGCCCGACGATGCCGTCACGCACTTCCCACGTCAGATTCAACCCGGTGCCGTCGTTCTCCAACACCTCGACGATGCGGAGGGACTGCTCGGCGTGATGGAACTTTTGCTTCATGAGCTTCGACAGCACTCCCTCGCCGACGTGTCCGAACGGCGTGTGGCCGAGGTCGTGACCGAGCGCGACCGATTCCGTGAGGTCCTCGTTCAGGCGAAGCGCGCGCGCGATGGTCCGGGCGATCTGCTGGACCTCGAGCGTGTGCGTCATCCGAACGGTGAAATGATCACCGATCGTCGCGCGGCCTTCTGCCTCTCCGAAGATCTGCGGGAAGACTTGCGTCTTGTGCTTGAGCCGCCGGAACGACGTGCAGTGGATGATGCGGTCGCGGTCGCGCTGGAAGGCCGTGCGCAATTCGTCGCGCATCTCTTCGCGCTCGCGGCCTTTGGATTCGGCTGCAAGCGTCGCGTAGGGAGACAGGATCTGCCGCTCGATACGTTCTGTTTCTTCGCTGATCGTGTTTCCCAACGACGTCCTCCGGCCGTGACCGGCCCCCGATTAAGCGTACGGGCGCGCGCCGACACCAACGTCCGCGCACGCCGGACAAAGTAGGAAGGAGCCACAGGGTAGGAGCGCGCGTTCGCGCAGGTCAAGGCTGGGAAAAGCTTCCGAAGTGTCGCGTCAGGCAGAAACGGCGATCGGCCGAAGCGTGCGCCCGCCGAGCAGCCACGCGGCGGCCACGAACATCGTTAGCCCGGCGGCCCCGAGCATGATCTGCGTGCCGTCCATCGTCCAGAAGACGTGACCGGACCCGAGCACCTTCGCCGCCCACGCGGCGAGCAGCCCGACGGCCACCGCCCCGATGCGAAGCGACGAGTGTGCAAGTGCGAACACGCGGCCGCGCACTGCGTCGTGCACCCGCTGTTGCAAGATCGTGATGAGACCGAGCATGGCCGCAACGACCGCAGTCCCGAAGAAATACGCCATGAAGAAGCCGACGACCGTGGAGGGGAAGATCGCCATCGCGAGGAGGATGATGCCCATGAGGCCTCCCCCGAGGTGGAAGACGCTCGTCATGTGCTTCCGCGCGCGATGCAGCGCCATGACGCCGGTGACCGCGCCGGCGCAGAACGCAGTCAACAGGCCGCCGTCGGCCGCCGTGCTCGCGTGCAACGTG
>Ga0207684_10000797_pt1 | contig 36435 bp, 33 predicted proteins | sample KBSK5501metaG_FD_184342 | JGI IMG/M metagenome (GOLD analysis project Ga0207684, IMG submission 184342) | Corn, switchgrass and miscanthus rhizosphere microbial communities from Kellogg Biological Station, Michigan, USA - KBS K5-50-1 metaG... | ecosystem: Host-associated > Plants > Roots >... | reverse complement strand
GGAGGGCCGGGCGGCCACGGGGAACCAGGGCGGCCACGGGGCAGGGCAGCCGCGGGGGGCCGCCCCTCCACCTGTCCCTGACGATTCGCCGCCGGTGTAGGGGCAGGCCCCCGTGCCTGCCCTGGCCCAAGTGACCGACAGCCGAACGACCCCTATGTGACCACAAGGATCAGCTTCGCCGCCGCTCCCCCCGCGGCCGCCTGCCGGGACCGTGAGCAGTTCCGCTTCGACTACACCGACTCCGATGGCGCCAGAAGTTACCGCATTGTCGAGCCGTACCGCCTGGTCCATGCCCGCAGCCACTGGTACCTCCTCGCCTGGGACACTGGTCGCCGCGACTGGCGTACCTTCCGCGCCGACAGGATCCAGCCCCGAAGCCCTAACGGGCCACGATTCGCCGTCCGCGACCCACACGACGATGGCGGCGCAGCTCGCGTCCTCAAGGGCCTCGACTCAGCTACCTGGCGATGCCAGGCACGAGTGACCGTGCACGCGCCCGCCGATCTGATCATCGAGCAGCTACCGTCCGCGATCACGGTAGAGCCTCTCGATGAGCACACGTGCGTGGTCAGCGTCGGCTCCGACACGCCTCAGATGCTCGCTGCCTACCTGGGAATGCTCGACGCCGACTTCGAAGTCAGCGAGCCTCCCGAACTAGTCGAGCACATCCGTACGCTCGCTGGCCGATACAAGCGCGCGATCGCAAAAGCACCGTCGCTGTCAGCCGGGTAAGTCAGGCTTGATCCGGGTCGCGCCGGGTGACCGGGCCGGTCGTGGGGGCCGAGTACTCGCCGATCCACTCGTCCTTCCACGACTGGTCGTACTGCTGGGTGTTGCAACGCGGACGGTAGATCGCGGTGAGCTCGCGAGTGATCTGCTCCCGGTGCGGCCGGCCCCCGCCGGGCACCTCAAACGCGGCGATGTACACCTTCCACTTAGACCCGGCGCGCCGGACCCAGCAATGCGCGCGCGGGTGCTGGAAGGGGAACCGCTCCGCGGAGAGATCGTCGGAGTGGTCCACGTAAATGACCGCGTACCGTTCCGGCTTGGTATCTGGATCCGGCTTGTACATGACCGCGTAGACGGCCGGGGTTGCCGGCGGAGTCCACCCCCCGAGCAGGCGCGGGCCCTCGAACGGGTAACCGGCCAGTGAGCCGAGCCGTATCATACGGCCGCGTCCTCGTCCTCGCTGACAGCCTCGGCCCGCACAACGGGGTAGGCCGGAAGCCCTGCTCTCGCCGCGGCCGCCGTGAACTCCGCGGTGGCCTTCTCGATCGCCTCCTCGCGGCCGCCGGCCTCCACCACAAGCTGGGCGCCATAGCGGTTCGTCCCGATCCCCGTCGCGATGCCGTGGCTCGCGGCGACCGCGTCGGCCAGTTCCACGACCTCCTCGCGCGACAGCACCCGGTCGCCCTCGGCCTCGATACCAACGCTCCATCTCACCGGATGCTCCTCACTCACCCTCGGCTCACTCACCCTCGGCTCACTCACCCTCGGCTCACTCACCCTCGGCTCACTCACCCTCGGCTAGCTCAACTACGGCTAACTCAGCTTCGGCAGCAGCGTCGCGAGTTCTTCAAGGCTGCTCAGATCGTGTCCGGACAGCGTCAGGTCAATATACGGAGCGGCCACCATCATCCCGAGCGTGCTCGGCCGGAAGTTCGGGTTGTCGCCTCTATGCGGGTTCATCCACACCACCCGGTGGCTAAGCCGGGAAAGCCGTTCCATCGCCGCGGCCAGGACGCCCGGATCGCCGCGGTCCAGGCCGTCGGAGCAGATGACCACGATCCCGCCACGGCACAGGCCCCGCCGCCCCCAGTCCCTGACGAACGCATCCAGCGAGTCACCGATCCTGGTCCCACCCTCCCAGTCGAACACCGTCTGCGCGGCGCGCTCCAGCGCGTCGTCCGGCCGCCGGTGATCCAGCGCCCTGGTGACGCGGGTGAGCCGGGTACCAAAGCAGAAGACTTCGACCTTCGCGGCCGCGCGCTTCGCGGAGTACGCGAACTGGAGGAGATTGCGCGAGTAGTCCGCCATCGAGCCGGAAACGTCCAGGATGAGGATCAGCGGCCGCAGCCGGACCCTGCGCCGTCGCCAGAACAGTTGGGCCGGCTCGCCGTGCAGCCGCTGCGACTCCCGCATCATGCGGCGCAGGTCGGGTGCGCGCCCGGAGGGTGCGCTTCTGGTTCGCCGCGTGCGTCGTGTCGGCGGTGTCAGCCGGATCCGGGCCATGATCCGCCGCACCGCCGCGAGCTCCTCGGGAGTGCAGGCGGCGAACGACTTGTGCCTGAGCGCTTCGGCATCGGACGCCATCAGGCCGAGCGTTGCCTCCTCGTCGTGCCCGCCGTCGGCGGGGTCGGTGGCCGGGACCTCCAGCACGGCCTGGGCCTCCGCTGTCACCTGTGCCTTGAGAGTCAGCATCTCCGGGATCGGATCGGCGCCACCGAGGAAGAACCTCCGGAACACCTCGTCGTAGACGGAGATGTTCTCGCGTCGGGTGACCAGCGTGGCACGTCCCGCCCAGTACAAATCCAGCAGGTCGGAAGGGTCCAGCGGGCTCATGGCAGAGCAGAAGGTCAGTATGTCGCCGGAGCCAACGGCGAGCCCAGCCGAGCGAAGTTCAGATGCGAAATCCACCAGCACGCTGACAAAGCCCGTGCGCTCCAAGGCAGTGGGCTCGAGGGCAGTGCGCTCCGACGCAGTGGGCTCGAGGGCAGTGCGCTCCGACGCAATGCGCTCAGGCACCGGAGGTAATCTCTTCCAGATTGTCCCGCACCACATCGAGGTCGTCGCGTTCCTTCACCACGGCGCCCAGGGTGTCCTCGGCGATTTGCGCGCCGAGATCCGTTTCGCCGAGGAAGTCGAGGGTGCGTACCCAGTCGATCGTCTCGGCGACCCCGGGTGGCTTGGCCAGGTCCAGTTCGCGCAGCCGGTTGACGGCCTTGACCACCTTGCGGGTCAGCGCCTCGGAGACGCCGGGCGCGCGGACCAGCACGATCTCTATCTCACGCTCGGCGGGTGGGTATCCGATCCAGTGGTACAGGCAGCGTCGCTTCAGCGCGTCGTGCAGCTCACGTGTGCGGTTGGAGGTGAGCACCACGACTGGCGGGCTCTCCGCCTTGATCGTGCCGATCTCCGGGATGGTGATCTGGAAGTCAGAAAGGACTTCGAGCAGGAACGCCTCGAACTCGTCGTCGGCGCGGTCTACCTCGTCGATCAACAGCACCGCCTGGTCACCGGCCCGGACCGCTTCGAGCAGCGGCCGCTCCAGCAGAAACTTCGGGCCGAACAGCTTGTCGACCGCGTCGGTGTCGGCGATCTGGTGCTCCGACAGCGCCCGGATGTGCAGCATCTGGCGGGCGTAGTCCCACTCGTACAGGGCCTGGAACGCGTCGATACCCTCATAGCACTGCAACCGGATCAGCTTTCGGCCGAAGACAGACGCGAGCACCTTGGCGACCTCGGTCTTGCCTACCCCGACCTCGCCCTCCAGCAGGATCGGGCGTTGCAGAGACAGCGAAACGAACAGTGCGGTAGCTAGCCCCCGGTCGGCAAGGTAGCCGCCTCGGCGCAAGATCTCCGTGAGCTCACCGACGGTCTCTGGACAGTCCATCCAGTGCTCTCCTCGCCGTCGGCGTCCTCGTGGTCAGCGGGCCTCCGGCGGGCCGAGGACCAGGTCCCGGACGCTGCCCCCCTCCGCGTTCAGCTTGCCCTCGCGTTCCAGCCTGGCCCGCCACGCGGTGCGCAGATCCTCGTCGGTGCCGGCCAGGCCGTCAAAGCCGACGTCCGCCATCTTCTTGCAGGACTTCGTATTGCCGCAGGCCTCGTCGAGCTCCGCACTGGTCTGTCCCTGAGCGCTCCATACCCCGCGGAGCACTTCCAGGGCCTCATCCGGCTGACGACTCATCTCCGGGTACCTTTCGGCCGGTCCTGCCGTACTGTCTTGGGCCCGACTCTAATTCCTGCCGCTGGTTCGGGCGACATGCGATTAAGGGTTCTCTTATTGAGCTGCGTTCTGCTGAGCGCCTCGTGACCGACCCCACGGGCCAGGCACGAGTCAAGGCCTCGCTGGCGACAACGTGCCCCAATCCGCACGGGGCACGTCCCAACGACACCGAATCCGCTCCGGGCACGTTTGGGAGCGCGGGTTCGCGGCTGGGCGCGCGCCGGGCGCGCGGTAGGGGCCGGGCGAGTGCACGCCCGGCCCCGTTGCTGCGGGTGAAGCACCCTCAGTCTTCGGTGGGCAATGCCCGGACCGGGGCACTGGCGGGCCTCGCCTGGGGGCCGCGGATCGTGATGAGGATCACGAGCAGCGCGCACACGTCGAAGATCGTCGCGACGAGGAACGAGGTTGCCATGCCGTGGGTGAGGACATGATGTGCCTGCGCGAGTGCGGTAGCACCCGCAAGGGGATGCGCGGCCGCGTTCCTGCTCGCGCTGCCGTACACGGTGACCAGGGCGGCCAGGCCGAGTGACCCGCCGACCTGCTGCATCACGTTGACCATGCTGGACGCGGCGCCGGAGTCCTCGGGCCGGACCCCAGCGAGGGAAGCCATGGTCAGCGGGACGAAAACGACGCCCATTCCGATGCCGAAGAGCAGCATCGGGCCGAGGACACCAGACAGGTAGCCGGTGGACTGGGAGACCATGGACAGCCACGCCATGCCGCCGATGACCGGCAGCATGCCCGCCAGCATCAGGGTCTTCGGCGCGAACCGGGCCAGCAGCCTGGGCGCGGCGCGCGACACGGCGAACAGCCCGACCGTCATGGGCAGAAACGCGATCCCCGCGCGGAGCGGGCTGAAGCCGAGGATGTCCTGCACGAACTGGGTGAGGAAGAAGAACATGCCGAACATGCCCGCGACCAGCAGCAGCCGGGCGGCGAAGGAGCCGGAGCGGCCGAGGCTGGAGAAGAGCCGCAACGGGGTGATCGGCTGCCTGGCCCGGGTCTCGGTGACCAGGAAGAGTCCGAGCATCACGACCGCGGCGGCGAAGGTCGTAATGGTCAGGCGGTCGCCCCAGCCGCTAGCGGCGGCCCTGATGAACGCGTAGACCAGCAAGGTCATGCCCGCTGTTGAGGTGAGCGCACCGGTGAGATCGAAACGGCCGGGTTGCCGCCGCGACTCCGCGATGAAGATCGGCGCTATGGCCACAACGGCGATCCCGATCGGCACGTTGATGAACAGCACCCAGCGCCAGGACAGCCACTCGGTGATCACGCCGCCGAGCACCAGGCCGAGCGACGCGCCGGCAGTGACCACCGCGGTGTATATGCCGAGCGCACGGGTCCGCTCCCGGCCTTCTGGGAAGCTGCCCACGATCAGTGCGAGCACGGCGGGCGAGGCCATCGCACCGCCGACGCCCTGGGCGGCGCGGGCCGCCAGCAGCATCCCGGCCGACGTCGCCAGCCCGCCGGCCAGCGAGGCCACGGTGAACAGGCCGATGCCGGCCAGGAAGACCCGCCGCCGGCCGAGGATGTCACCCGCCCGCCCCCCGAGCAGCAACAGCCCGCCGAACGCGAGCGTGTAGGCGTTCAGCACCCAGGACAGGCTGGTCGCAGAGAAGTGCAGTCCATGCTGGATGTGCGGCAGCGCGATGTTCACCACGGTCATATCGAGGATGATCATGAGTTGAGCACCGAGCACCACCAGCAGGGCGATGCCTGGACGGTCATGGTGCCGGCGCCGCGTGCGGCGCTGAGGTGGCGCTACGGTTCCTGACAGTGATGGAGCAGACAAGGATTTCCCCTGAGGCTTGAGGTAGTATCCGGAGGAGTACTCCGATTACTATACGGAGGAACCCTCCGATTAGCAACCTATTAAAGTTGATGACGATGAGCGCGACAGAGACGTCCAGCCCGGAGCAGCCCGCTGTCATGCGTGCCGATGCACGCCGGAACCACGAGCGGCTGCTGGCCGCTGCGGCCGCGGTCTTCACCGAGCACGCGGCCGACGACGTGTCTCTTGAGGAGGTGGCGCGGCGCGCGGGCGTCGGGATCGGCACGCTCTACCGGCACTTTCCGACCCGCCAGGCGCTGCTGGAGGCGGTATACAAAGACCAGGCCGAGGCGCTGCACGCCCGGGCGCTCGAGTTGCTCGACTCGCCCTCGCCCATCGAAGCGCTCGTCACCTGGCTGCGCGCCATGATCGAATTCGGCGCCACGAAGCGAAGCCTGTCGAAATCGCTGATGGCCACCCTCGGTAAGGATTCCGAGCTGGTCTCCATGTGCAGCACCCTGATTCGCGAGGGCGCGACGCCGCTGCTGACCCGCGCGCAGCAGGCCGGCGAGGTGCGGGCCGACACGGACACCACGGACCTGCTCAGGCTGTCGCACGCGATCGCCGTGGCGTGCGAACACGCGTCCCCCCACGCCGACCAGGCCGACCGGCTGCTTTCGCTCATGTTCGACGGCCTCCGATCTTCTGCCCCTGGGTCGGCGACCCCAGACCGTCTCGGCAGTAAGTCGGACGTCTAAGCCGTTGCCGTCAGGTACCGCTGGCGGTCCGTCGATGGCGGCGCCGACCTGGTGGGCCTAGATGGCTCTAACGGCCATATGGCTGCTCCGTGGGGCATTCACCTGAACGCGTGACGAGACTACGCTCAGGAGAAACCGCATGGCCGGGTCTACCGTATGAGCCGTACCGGCCGGCTACGGCGCAATCGGAAAGCGCTGCCTCTGCTGGGCGGCCGGGCCAACGGTTCGCCGTGCGGGGATTGAGGGGTGAGGACATGGCCTCGACACCAGCTTCACAGCAGTCCGTACAGTGGACCGCCCCGGAGTGCACATGTCACTTCAGCTGGCGCCCGGACGAGTGGGGCCGAATCTGCGAGGTCCGCACCCTGGCGCTTGACTGCCTGGCCCATCCGTTCGAATTGCCGACGTCTTTGCACTGCCGACGGTTTGACGATCCGGCTCCGCACCTGCCCCGGCGGAGGCGGCACCTCTTTGCCGTTCATTGGTGAGTTGCCGGACTAAGCTCGCTGGCTGACGAGACGCCAACGGCCCCGCATATCTGCTGACCATCACCACCCGAACACGCGCGATCACCACCATGCCGGGCAACGTAACGGCGACTCCGTGAGGCGGGGCCCTGGCCTGCTGATCTCGATACGTTGACCGGTTTACGGCGGGCATGAGCGCTGCTGTATCCGCACCCCCGGAGGAGTGCACGTGCCCACCCCCCGCCATTGCCGACACTGCTGGGGTGACTGCCCAGGCGACTGCTTGCTTCCGGGTGACCCGGACCTTTCCTACACCGGCCGACTAGGAGGCTGACGTGGCGGGAGCGGCTGCTGATGCTCCGGAGTTGGAGATGGTGGCGGCACGGAGTTGACGGTTGACCATCCGGCTTGACGAGCGATGCATCGGCTCAACTCGGCAGTGCTCGCGCTGGACATCGCGCTCGCCGGATGTGGAGATGATGTTCGTGGAACTCGCGGGCGAGTTGCTCACCCGGTAATTCCGCAGGAGCACGTTGTTGTCAAGTCGGCGGAACTGGCGGGGTCCAGCCGTGCTGTCGACCTCTGCTGCCAGGGTCGGGGATGTCCCTTCCTACAGCATGGCAAGCCTGTGACCTGGTGGGCCTAGATGGACTTGAACCATCGACCTCATCCTTATCAGGGATGCGCTCTAACCGGCTGAGCTATAGGCCCTTATCTGGCGGCTCCGCGCGCCGGGAACACCGCCGCGCAAGGTTACCGCATCCGGGAGGGAGACCGGGTCAGTCACTCTCCCGGAGGGTAACTTCGATCCCGCCGCCGAGGTGGGTGACGAGGTTGTAGATCATGGCACCCACCGTGGAGAGCGCGGTGATCAGGACGATGTTCACCGCGCCAATGAGCATCGTGTAGCCGAGAACCCTGGACGCCGAGAACCATTTGGTCAGGCTGACCCCCGCCGAGCCCGAACTGGAGGTCACGCTCTCCAGCGTCCTCTGGACCGAGGCGAAGACACCGAGCGTGTCGAGCGCGAACCACAGCAGTGCCACGGCTACGAACAGCATGACCCATGCCACCAGGGAAATCAGGAAGCTGAACTTCATCACTGACCATGGTTCGAGCCGGGCCACGACGAGATCAGCCCGGCGGCCCCGGGTAGCACCGGCCTTGGCCTTACGCGGCGTGGCGGAGAAGGCGGGCCGCCGACGGGCGTCGCCGGTATTCCCAGCGGTCATGGCTGGCTCCGTGAGCTCCGCGGGGTACGGTGGCGCGCTGCCCACGCTGCCCGCAAGGCCGCTGCCCGCAAGGCCGCTTTCCTGGCCGTACGTTCCTACCGACGCGCTCTCCCGGCCGAACGGGGCGTCCTGGCCGTTCGGGTACTCGGTTTCCCCGGTGTAGGTATAGGCATTCGCGTTCACCTCGGCCGTACCATCGTGGCCGGGCGAGTCACCAGCAGAACTCGGGATGGCCGACCCCTGATGGCCAAGACCGCCGCCGACCGAGCCGTAGCTGGCCGGATCGTAACCGGCCGGATCGTAGCTGACCGGATCATGGCTGGCAGTTCCGTAGCTGCCCGGATCGTAGCTGCCCGGATCGTAGCTGCCCGGATCGTAGCTGCCCGGATCGTAACCGGCCGGATCATGGCCGGCCGGATCACCGCTGGCAGCATCATGGCCGGCCGGATCATGGCTGGCAGCATCATGGCTGGCAGCCTTATAGCTGGCAGCATCGTAGCTGCCCGGATCACGACTGACCGAGCCGATGGTTACCGGGTCATCGCTGTCCAGGCCATCGCTGTCCGGGCCGTCAGATACCGAGTCGTCGCTGGTCAGACCGTTCGCATCCGAGCCTGCCGCTCCGTCCGGCAGCCACGACGGTGGCTCCACACGTTGGTCCACCCGTCCTCCTCCGGAAGTCTTCTACGAGACGAGGTTATCCCCAATGTGAGGAATCGATCTCGCCAGGGGCGCATGGCCGTCCGATTGGTTACCCAATCGACTACTCCTTAGACTCCGCCACGCTTCAAGACGTTGCGTCCCCCGGACCGGTTGTCATCTCACCGTGATCCTCAACTATCTCCGGGACATCCCCCGCCTCCGGGGCTTCCCCGGGCTCAGGGACGTCCCCGGCCTCAGGCCCTTCCCCGGACTCGTCCAGGGCGTCGACGTCGGCACCGTCCAATGACTCGGCGTTGCGGGCGATGGCCACCACGCTGTCGCCGGACGCCAGATTCATCAGCCGGACACCCATGGTCTGCCGACCTGACAGCTTAACCTCCGCGGCGGAGGTCCTGATGACACCGCCTGCCGAGGTGATGGCGAAGACCTCATCGTCGGGGTGAACCATGAGCGCGCCGACGAGCTCACCGCGGGCCTCAACGATCCTGGCCGTCAGCACACCACGGCCGCCCCGGCCCTGCACCGGGTAGTCGTCTGCCTTGGTGCGCTTCGCGTAGCCCCCGACGGTGGCGACCATCACGTCGGCGCCCTCACGGACTACGTGCATGCCGAGCAGTTCGTCGCCGTCGCCGAACCGCATGCCGATCACCCCAGATGTGGCCCGGCCCATCGGGCGCAACGCCTCGTCGGTGGCGTGGAACCTGATCGCCTGGGCTTGCTTGCTCACCAGCAGGAGATCATCCTCGGGCGAGACGAGACGAGCCGCGATGACCTCGTCGTCTTCACGCAGGTTGATGGCGATGATGCCGCCGGACCGGGGTGAGTCGAAATCGGTCAGCCGCGACTTCTTCACCAGTCCGGACCGGGTCGCGAGGACAAGGTAGGGCGCGAGCGAATAGTCCCGCAGCGCGAGCACCTCGGCGATGCGCTCGTCGGGCTGGAAGGCGAGCAGGTTCGCCACATGCTGGCCCCGCGCGTCCCGCGCGGTATCGGGTAGTTCGTAGGCCTTGGCCCGGTAGACACGGCCCTTGTTGGTGAAGAACAGGATCCAGTGGTGGGTAGTGGTGACGAAGAAGTGGTCGACGATGTCATCGGTGCGCAACTGCGCCCCGCGCACGCCCTTACCGCCCCGCCGCTGCGCCCGGTACAGGTCCGTCTTGGTGCGTTTGGCGTACCCGCCGCGGGTGATGGTGACGACCACATCGTCCTCGGCGATGAGGTCCTCATCGGTCACATCGCCGTCATAGGCGATGATCTTGGTCCGCCGGTCGTCGCCGTACTTGGTGACGATCTCGCCGAGTTCCTCCCCGACGATCTGCCGCTGCCGCTCCGGCGAGGCGAGGATGGCCTCATATTCGGCGATCCGGGCCATCAGCTCCTCGTACTCGTCGATGAGCTGCTGCCGCTCTAGGGCGGCCAGCTTGCGCAGCTGCATGTCGAGGATGGCGCGGGCCTGCTCCTCGTCGATGTCCAGCAGTTCCATCAGGCCCTGCTGCGCCTCGGCGGCCGAGGCGCTGGCCCGGATGAGCGCGATGACCTCGTCGATGGCATCGATCGCCTTGAGCAGCGCGCGCACGATATGCGCCCGCTCCTGCGCCTTGCGGAGCAGGAAGCGGGTGCGCCGGACGATGACCTCGATCTGGTGCTTGACCCAGTACCTGATCATTTGGTCGAGCCGCAGCGTGCGCGGCACGCCATCGACAAGCGCGAGCATGTTCGCGCCGAACGTGTCCTGCAGCTGAGTGTGCTTGTACAGGTTGTTGAGCACGACCTTGGCGATCGCGTCCCGCTTCAGCACGATCACGAAGCGCTGGCCGACCCGGTCACTGCTCTCGTCCTGCATGTCGGCGATGCCGTTGACCCGGCCGTCCTTCACCAACTCGGCGATCTTGGTTGCCAGGTTGTCCGGGTTGACCTGGAACGGGAGCTCGGTGACGACCAGGCAGGTACGGTCGCGCGCGTCCTCCTCGACCTCGACCACGGCCCGCATGGTGATCGACCCGCGCCCGGTCCGGTAGGCCTCCTGGATCCCACGGCGGCCGACGATCAGCCCGCTGGTGGGAAAGTCCGGTCCCTTGACCCGCTCCATCAGCGCGTCGAGCAGTTCCTCGTCGGTGGCGTCGAAGTTGTCCAGGTACCACTGGACGCCCGCGCCCACTTCACGCAGGTTGTGCGGTGGGATCTTGGTGGCCATGCCGACCGCGATCCCCTCGGACCCGTTGACGAGCAGGTTGGGGAACCGGCTCGGCAGCACCACGGGCTCGGATCCGCGCCCGTCGTAGTTGGGCCGGAAATCGACGGTCTCCTTGTCGATATCCCGCAGCATCTCCATGGCCAGCGGGGCGAGCCGGCACTCGGTGTACCGCATGGCGGCGGCTGGGTCATTGCCCGGGGAGCCGAAGTTCCCCTGGCCGTCGACCAGGGGCATCCGCATCGACCACGGCTGGGCCAGGCGGACCAGCGCGTCGTAGATGGCGGAGTCCCCGTGCGGGTGATACTGGCCCATCACGTCGCCGACCACGCGCGAGCACTTGGAGTAGCCGCGCTCGGGCCGGTACCCGCCGTCGTACATCGCATAGAGCACGCGGACGTGCACCGGCTTGAGCCCGTCCCTGACGTCAGGCAGAGCGCGGCCGACGATCACCGACATCGCGTAGTCGATATAGCTGCGCTGCATCTCGACCTGGATGTCGACCGGCTCGGTCCGGTCATGCTGCGGCAGCGGAGCGTCTCCCGAGTCCACGTCGGTCACGTACTAACCTCTCCCATATCTCACTGATGTCAGGTTCCTGGATGGGGATTCGCGCCGGGCGCCCCGGGCAGGCCTAGATGTCGAGGAACCTGACGTCCTTGGCGTTGCGCTGGATGAACGCCCGGCGTGCCTCGACGTCCTCGCCCATCAGCACGCTGAAGAGCTCGTCCGCCTGCGCCGCGTCATCGACCGTGACCTGCCGGAGCACCCGGTTCGCCGGGTTCATGGTGGTCTCCCACAGCTCGGACGCGTTCATCTCGCCGAGACCCTTGTAGCGCTGGATGCCGTCCCGCGGCCGCGGGTCCTTGCGTCCGGCGGCGATCCCCGCCTCGATCACCGCGTCGCGTTCCCGGTCGGAGTAGACATAGTCCGGACGGACTCCGCGCCCGTCCCACTTGATCTTGTACAAGGGCGGCTGAGCCAGGTAGACATGCCCGGCCTCGATGAGCGGCTTCATGAACCGGAACAGCAGGGTGAGCAGCAGCGTGGTGATGTGCTGGCCGTCCACATCGGCGTCGGCCATCAGAACGATCTTGTAATAGCGGAGCCTGGAGATATCGAAGTCGTCGTGGATGCCCGTGCCCAGCGCGGTGATCATCGCCTGGACCTCGTTGTTCTTCAGCACCCGGTCGATCCGGGCCTTCTCGACGTTCAGGATCTTGCCCCGGAGCGGCAGGATGGCCTGGAACTCCGAGTCCCGGCCCTTCTTGGCCGAGCCACCGGCCGAGTCACCCTCGACTACGTAGATCTCGCACCGAGCCGGGTCGCCGGACCGGCAATCGGCCAGCTTGCCCGGCAGTGAGGTGGATTGCAGCAGGCTCTTGCGGGTCAGGTCACGGGCGTGCCGCGCGGCGATCCTGGCCCGCGCCGCCTGGGTGGCCTTGGTGATGATGTCCTTGGCCTCACCCGGGTTGCGCTCGAACCAGTCCCGCAGATGGTCGTTGCAGACCTTCAGCACGAACGACCTGGCCTCGGTGTTACCCAGCTTGGTCTTGGTCTGGCCCTCGAACTGCGGCTCGGCCAGCTTGACGTGGACGATCGCGGCCAGGCCTTCGCGCACATCCTCCCCGGTCAGGTTCTCGTCCTTGTCGCGCAGCAGTTTCTGCTCCCGCGCGTACCGGTTCACGATGGTGGTGAGCGCGGCGCGGAACCCCTCCTCGTGGGTGCCGCCCTCGGCCGTGTTGATCGTGTTGGCGAACGTGTGCACCGATTCCGCGTAGGACGCGTTCCACTGCATCGCGATCTCGGCTGCGATGCCGTCACCCTCGTCACCAAAGTCGATCACCGAGGCGTGTACCGGCTCCTTCGATGCGTTCAGGTAGCGCACAAAGTCCGCGATGCCGCCTTCGTAGCAGTACCTGACCACCCGTGGCTCGCCGTTGATGTGCTCCGGCCGCTCATCGGTCAGCGTGATGGCCAGGCCCCGGTTGAGGAATGCCATCTCCTGGAGCCGGCGTGACAGCGTCTCGAAACTCCAGTCCACGGTCTCGAAAATCGAGCCATCAGGCCAGAACGTAATGATTGTGCCGGTCTCGTCAGTAGGCTCACCCCGGGTGAGTGGGGTAACTGGACGGCTCATTTCATACGTCTGCCGCCAGACATATCCGTCACGCCAGATTTCGACCTCAAGCCGCGCGGACAGGGCATTGACCACCGAGACACCGACGCCATGCAGGCCACCCGAGACGGCGTAGGATTTGCCGTCAAATTTGCCGCCGGCGTGCAGAGTGGTGAGCACGACCTCGACCGCGGGCCGCTTTTCGACCGGATGCTCGTCAACGGGGATGCCACGGCCGTTATCGGCCACCCGGACGCCGCCATCGGCAAGCAAGGTAACGTCGATCCGGTCGCAGTACCCGGCGAGCGCCTCGTCGACCGCGTTGTCAACGACCTCTTGCACCAGATGGTGGAGGCCGCGCTCACCGGTCGAGCCGATGTACATGCCGGGACGCTTGCGCACCGCCTCAAGGCCCTCGAGGACCGTGATCGAACGTGCGTCGTAGGACAAGAGCAAGCCTCCTGGAAGTGATACGCGCCCGCAGGGCCGTGCAGGTCCCCTCAGCCGTCTGCCTGCCCAAGTAGCGCTCTTATATTTTACCTGGGAGGACCCTCCGTCTCAGCCGTAAGTGTCACGCGGGCCGCGGCCGCCGCGTACCCTCCACTCGCCGGCGCGCCGCGGCTGCTCAGGTCCGCGCACTTTCACCCTCGTGACGGTGCCATCCCCGAGTTCAGAATTGAGTCGCCGGATCAGCGTGGCGGCGAGCAGCCGCACCTGGGTTGCCCACGCTGTGGAGTCAGCGATCACGACAAGCTCACCCTCGGTAAGCCCGTCAGGCCGGGTGTGTGCGGCGAGGTCGGCCCCCACGATCTGGTCCCAGCGGCCGAATACCGAGCCCACGGCGGTGGCGGTCCGCCAACCCTGGTCATCGATGAGCCCGTCGATAGCGGCGTGCAGCGGCTGCGGATCGTCCCGGCGGGCCCGTCGTGAGCCGCGCACCCAGGCCGGGCGGTCAGTGCGGGAGTCTTCGCCGGAGAGCCGGTCAGCGTGAATCGCGCCCATGGGAGCCTCGCCGCGGGCCTTCGCGTCGGCTTTCGCCCCGGCCAGGGCCTCACGGGCGAGCCGGGCGCGCTCCGCCGGGTCGTCATCAGGCACGGGTGATCACCCCCGAGGCCACCTCGAACCGCGTCCCGGCCAGCACGCCGGGGACATCGGCGGCCACCGCGGCGGTGACCAGGACCTGTTCGGCCCCGCCGACCAAGCCTGCCAGCCGCTCCCGGCGGCCGGTGTCCAGTTCGGCGAACACGTCATCCAGAAGCAGCACCGGGTCGTCGCCACCGGCCCGCAGCAGTTCGTAGCCGGCCAGGCGCAGTGCGAGCGCCATGGACCACGATTCCCCGTGACTCGCATAGCCACGGGTGGGCAGGTCGCCGATCCGCAACTCCAGTTCGTCCCGGTGCGGGCCGACCAGGCAGACTCCCCGGTCCAACTCGTCGGGCCGCGCCCGGCCCAGCGCCTCGCGCAACCCGTCCGCCAGCAACCCCCGGTCAGCCCCGGGCCCGATGCCGTTTCCCGGGCCGGCCCCGCCCTCGGAGCCCGCACTCCCACCCGGGCCAGCACTCCCACCCGGGCCAGCACTCCCACCCGGGCCAACGCCACCGCCGGAGCCAGCGTCACCCCCCGCACCGAGACCGGACTGGCGGTAGTTGATGCTGGCTTCGTCGGCCCCACCGGAGACCTCGGCGTAGGCCTTGGCGACCAGCGGGCGCAACGCGGCGGTCAGTTCGATCCGGCCTGCCAGCAACTCGGCCCCTTTCAGGGCTAGATGCTCGTCCCAGGCGTCGAGCGCGGCGGGCAGTCCCATCCCTTCCCCGCCGCCTTGTTCTTGCTCGCTGTCGCCGTTGTGTGGCCGGCCGGACCGGGCGAACTCACGCGAGCCCGAGCGCGTCCGGGCCGACTTCAGCAGCGCGGTCCGCTGCCGGACCACCCGCTCGTAGTCGGCCCGGACGCCCGCGTACCGGGGCGCGCTGGCCACCAGAAGTTCGTCGAGGTACCGCCGGCGCTGCTCCGGGTCGCCCTTGACCAGGGCCAGGTCCTCAGGCGCGAACAGCACTGTGCGCAGCACCCCAAGCACCTGGCGGGGCCGCGGCACAAGCACGCGATTCAGCCGGGCCCGGTTCGCCCGACCCGGGTTGATCTCGATCTCTACCAGGTTGTCCCGCTCCGAAGAGGTGATTGCCGCGCGCAGGATAGCCCGCTCCGCACCGCTTCGCACCAGCGGCGCATCTCCGGCGACCCGGTGGCTGCCCAGCGTCGCGACATAGGCCGCCGCCTCGACAAAGTTCGTCTTGCCCTGGCCATTCGCGCCGAGAAGGGTGCTCACGCCGGGCTCGAGACTGAGGTCCGCCGCCGCATAGGACCGGAAATCAATGAGCGCGAGGCGGGTCAGGTGCACACCTGCTGAGGTTACCCGTGGGGACCGCCATCGTCAGGGGCAGCCGCGCCTGCACCAGCGAAGCGCTGACACGATCGGCGGTTACCTGCACTCTTCATAGTCTGAGCCGCTCTTGCCTCGGGTCAGGCGCCGAGCCGGATCGGCATCAGCAGGTAGCGGTAGTCGGGCTGCTCGTCTGGAGCGGGCTTGCCGGTGATCAGGGCGGGCTTGCCGGGCTCGGTGAACGCGATCCGGGCGACGTCCGAGTCGATCGCGGTGAGCCCGTCCAGCAAGTACTGCGGGTTGAAAGCGATCTGGATGTCGTCGCCCTCATACCCCGCCTCCAGGACCTCGACCGCCTGGGCCTCGTCGCCTGTCCCAGCTTCAAGCACCAGCTGACCCGCGGAGAAGGACAGCCGCACGGCGGTGTTGCGTTCGGCGACGAGCGCAACCCGCTTGACCGCCTCGGCGAATGGCCCGGCCGCGAGCTCGGCGACCGCGTTCACGTGGCTGGGCAGGAGTGCCTGGTAGCGGGGGAAATCGCCGCCCAGCAGCCGGGTCGTGGTCCGGCGCCCGGCGCCTTCGAACCCGATCATGCCTTCGCCGCCCGCCCCTTCCTCGCCAGGTAGCGCGAGGGCGATCGACACCTCCGCGCCCGCCGTCAGCGCGCGGGCGGTGTCAGCCAGCGCGCGGGCAGGCACGAGGACGGAGGCGGACAGATCTGGCCGTGCCGGGCTCCACCGGAGTTCCCTGATCGCCAGGCGGTACCGGTCCGTGGACACCAGGGTCAGCGTGTCCCCCTCGATCTCTATCCTGACGCCGGTCAGCGCGGGCAGCGTGTCGTCGCGGCCAGCGGCCGCCGCGGACTGGCTCACCGCGGAGGCGAATGCGTCGCTGCCTATGGTGCCGGCCGGGGCGGGCATCTCCGGCAGGGTCGGATAGTCCTCAGCAGGCATGGTGAGCAGCGAGAACGTGGCGCTTCCGCAGCTCAGGGTGGTACGCGCGCCGTCCGAGCTTATTTCCACCGGCCGGGCCGGAAGGCTCCGGGTGATCTCAGCGAGAAGGCGGCCGGACACGAGCGCGACCCCTTCTTCGGCCGTGGACACTGGGACGCGAGCCTGCGCGGACACGTCGTAGTCGAAGCTGGACAGAGTGAGGTCTGTGTCCGCCTGCAGACGCATGCCGGCCAGCACCGGGACGGCCGGGCGGGCCGGCAGGGCGCGGGCCGTCCAGGCCACCGCCTCGGCCAGCACGTCGCGTTCCACCTCGATCTTCACAGGAAGGTGCCTCCCGTTCTGGAAAATGTGCGTTCTGGCGTGGCGATCGGGTTCGAGCGGCCGGGCCGCTGGGTATGCCAAGCCGTGGCCGGGCCGCGGCTGGATCCCGGCCGTTGGTGGCTGGATGGGCGGTCAGTCGGCCTACTGGGTAGTTGCCATTCAACGAAATAACGATAAGTAGTCGTCGTAGGGTCGGTGGACACTGGGGATACAGTCTGATTCCCCAGGTCAGAGCCCAGTTTTCCGTCCACAGAGGTTGTGCGGCAGCGTGGTGCGACGGGGGATGCGCTGTGCACAGCGGTCGTTTGGCCGCCAGTTTTCCAGCGGATGCCCCCCGTTTTCTTGGAGTTGTCCTCTGTTCGTCCCAAGCCTGTCCACAGAGATGTCCACAGCCTGTGTGTACCGATTGTGACGGGCGGCACTGTTCTGTGGTTGTTCACCCGGACCGCGCCTGTTGTTTGATGCGGTTGGTAAGTTCTGTGACCTGGTTGTAGATGGACCGCCGTTCCGCCATCAGGGACCGGATCTTCCTGTCCGCGTGCATGACAGTGGTATGGTCCCGCCCGCCGAATTGCTGCCCGATCTTCGGCAGTGACAGATCAGTCAGCTCGCGGCACAGGTACATGGCGATCTGCCGGGCGGTGACCAGGACCCTCGAGCGCGACGTGCCGCACAGGTCGTCAATGGACAACCCGAAGTACGAGGCCGTTTGCCCCATGATGGTGGCCGCCGTGATCTCGGGGCCTTGGGCCTCGGGGATGAGGTCCTTCAGGACGATCTCCGCGAGTTGGAGGTCGACCGACTGCCGGTTGAGGCTCGCGAAGGCGGTCACCCGGATGAGGGCGCCCTCGAGTTCGCGGATGTTGGTGGAGATCCGGCTGGCGATGTACTCCAGGGCCTCGGGGGGTGCGTTGAGCCCCTCCTGCACCGCCTTCTTGCGGAGAATGGCGATGCGCGTCTCGAGTTCCGGTGGCTGCACATCCGTGAGCAAGCCCCACTCGAACCGGCTGCGCAGCCGGTCCTCCAGGGTGACCAGGCGCTTGGGCGCGCGGTCGCTGGAGATGACTATCTGCTTGCTCGCGTTATGCAAGGTATTGAAGGTGTGGAAGAACTCCTCCTGCGTTCCTTCCTTGTTCTCAAGGAACTGGATGTCGTCCACCAAGAGCACATCGACATCACGGTAACGGCGCCGGAACCCGTCCTGCTGACCGTCCCTGATCATGTTGATGAAGTCATTGGTGAACTCCTCCGAGCTCACGTAGCGCACCTTGACGCCGTGGTACAGGCTTTGCGCGTAGTGGCCGATGGCATGGAGCAGGTGGGTCTTGCCGAGGCCGGAGTCACCGTAGATGAAGAGCGGGTTGTAGGCCTTCGCCGGGGCCTCGGCGACCGCCACGGCCGCGGCGTGCGCGAAACGGTTGCTCGAGCCGATCACGAATGTCTCGAAGGTGTACTTGGTGTTGAGCCGGGCCTGGGTCGGGCGCGACGAGTCGGCCAGCGCAGGGCTCGTGGCGTCGCGGCGTTCCCGGCTCCGGATCGGATCGAACGACGCGGCCCGGTCGAAGGCGGTGGCCGGACCGAGCCCGCCCTCACCCTGGGCCGACGTGAGGGGGCGATGCATCGGACCATGCCCCGGTTCCGGTGCGTGGCCGGGGCCGGGCTCGCCGGCGTGCTCGTGCGTTCCCAGCAGGCTGCGCGGGTCGGCTGAGGGTGCCAGGCCCAGGTGTCCCGGGCCATCGGACGCCGCGCCGCCGGCCGGTGGCAGGTCGTCGGCGGCCGGGGAAGCAGGAGGGAAGGCGGCCATGGCCGTGGCGGTCGGATCGACCGTGACCGCGAGCTGGATGCTCCGGCCGAGTTCCCGCGACAGGGCGTGGGTGATGAGCGCTCGCAACCTGGTTTCGAGTTGCTCCTTCACGAACTCATTGGGCGTCGCGATCAAGGCTGTGTTCTCGACCAGCCCCAGTGGCCTGGTCAGTTTCAGCCAGGCCCGCTGGTGCGGCTCGATGTGCATGGTCGCGAGTTCGTCCAGAGACCTGGCCCATACCGCCGCGAGGTCTGCTTCACTCATCAGTCGTCCACCTCGCGCCCCCACATGTGATCAACAGCTTTGTCCACAGGCTGTGTACGCCGCATGTCACGGAGTACTCAAAATCCGCCGGATCAGCGCCCGTGGACCCGCCGCGATCCGCGCCACACTGCTGCGGCCGGAGTTGTTGTCCACAGCCTACGGGCCGCACTCGGTGGACGTTCGGCAAACGGCCGGGTTGCGGGACGCGCTGGGGCTTGCTGGCCGGGCGGCTGGTTTGACCGGTGGTCAGCGCTGCGCGTACCGTTAACAGACCCAGCCACCGTGGCCCGCCTTCGGCGTGCGCATGCGCGCCGTCGGCGTAGTGGCGGGACAAGCCGAGCACCGCACTGGAGTCCCTGTGAGCAAGCGTACGTTCCAGCCGAACAATCGACGGCGCGCGAAGACGCACGGGTTCCGGCTGCGCATGCGGACCCGTGCCGGGCGGGCGGTCCTGGCCGCGCGGCGGCGCAAGGGCCGCGCGCGGGTCAGTGTCTGATCAGCCTGCATCTGCCGACGACGGGGGAGATCATCTGTGCTTCCCGCAGAGTCCCGGATGCGGCGGCGGGAAGACTTCTCGGCCGCTGTTCGTGGCGGCAGCCGGGCAGGCCGTCGGCTGCTGACCGGTCACCTGCTCCTCCGGCCCGAGGCTGAACGGCCGGCCCTGGTGGGATTCGTGGTCAGCCGCGCCGTGGGGGGCGCCGTGGTGCGGAACCGGGTGCGGCGTCGGCTGCGTTCAGCCGTGCTCGGGTACCTGGAGTCGCTGCCGCAAGGTAGCCTGCTTGTGGTCAGAGCCACTCCACAGGCCGCGACCGCGCGCCAGGCGGATTTCGCCGCCGAACTTGACCTGGTGATAGCCACATTGCTGCGGCGGCAGGTTGGGGCGCTGAGCCGATGACCAGGTCAGGCTACCGGTACGCCGGTGCGCGGCCGTCGGTCGGCGCGCGCCTGCTGCTGGCGTTTATCGGCGGCTACCGCCGGTTCATCAGTCCGCTGATGGCGGCCCGGTGCCGTTTCGCACCCTCATGCAGCGCATATGCGTTCGAGGCGGTGCAGGAACACGGCGCGTTGCGGGGCTCCTGGCTGGCCGTGCGGAGGGTCGCCCGCTGTCATCCGTTCAACGGGGGTGGCTTCGACCCGGTACCGCCACGCCGCACCGGACGACTGTCCACGCCATCGCAAGGAGCTAGCTCGTGAACCCGCTCAACCCCCTGTATTACGCGGTCGCGTGGGTCATCATGCGCCTCCATGCCGGGCTGGGCGCATTGTTCGGCCCCGCCAGCGGCCTGACCTGGGCGCTCACAATCATCGTCCTTGTCGTGATCATGCGGCTGCTGCTGCTGCCGCTGTTCATTAAGCAGATGCACGCGACGCGGAAGATGACGGTGCTCGCGCCGCAGGTCGCAGAGCTGCGCAAGAAGTACAAGAACGACAAGCAGAAGCTCAACGAAGAGACCATGAAGCTGTACAAGGACAACGGGGCGAACCCGCTGGCCGGCTGCCTGCCGGTGGCGGCCCAGTTGCCGGTCTTCTTCGCGCTGTTCGGCGTGCTCCGGGCGATCTCCCTGGATGAGCCGAAGTACGGGCTGACCCCGGCCGTGGTGGCCAGTGCCCAGCACGCGCAGATCTTCGGCGTCACGGTGGCAGACAAGTTCCTGGGGTCGCTCAAGCCCCTGACGCTGTACCCGATCTCGAACGCCAGCAGGCTCGTGATCGTGATCACCGTCCTGATCAGTGCCGCGACGACGTTCCTGACCGTGCGGCAGAGCACGAAGCGCGGGATGACGCCGCAGATGACGCCCGACAACCCGATGGCGTCCTCGCAGAAGTTCATGGCCTACATCGTGCCGGTCTTCGCACTCTCAGGCCTGTACTGGCAATTCGGGCTCGTTCTGTACTGGGTGACGACGAACGTATGGACGCTTGGCCAGCAGCACGTGCTGTTCAAGAGGTTCCCGCCGCTGACCCCGGCTCCGGCGGGCGCGGCCGGCGGTACTGGTACCGCGGCAGGAAAGCAGCCCGCGGCCGGAAAGCAGCCTGTGAAGCCCGTAGCCAAGGCGTCGGCGAAGCCCGTAGCCAGGCCGCCCGTGAACCAGCTCCGGGGGGGCAGCAAACAGTCAGGGGCGGCCAAGCCTTCTGGCGTGACGACGGGCAAGAGGGAAACCGACGCGGCCGCCAACGGCAGCGGCAGCGGCGCCGGTGGCGCGCTGCGCAGGCTGGTCAAGGGCCGGGCGGAACCCGAGCCGGAACCACCCCCGCCCGAGACTAAGCTCGTCAGGCAGCAGCCGGTGCGCCAGCCGCGTAGCCGGCGCTCTGGCAAGCGGTGAGGCGGCGGAACCATATCCCGGACCGCGTGGCGCCTGGACTGTACGGATCCGGAGCAAGGAGGACCCGGTCGTGAGCCAAGGGGAGAACGCCCCTACCGTGACCAGCGACGATGTAGCGGACCTGCCGCTGGTGACCGGCGTGGTGGATAACAGCGGGCCTATCGACGGGGAGGCTGCCCTGGAGATGAGCCTCGACGAGCCGGACGATCTGGATGACCCAGCGGATCTGGAGCTGGAGGATCTGGAGCCGGCGGCCCCGGCGACCGGCGAGGGTGAAGATCTCACCTCGGCCCAGGGTGAGGACGCGGAGGAAGCCCGGCCCGAGTCTGCGGATCCCGCGGATCTCGAGCAGGAGAGCGAGATCGCTGCGGACTACGTTGAAGGCCTGCTTGACGTGGCCGACCTTGACGGTGACATCGACATGGACGTCGAGGGGGACCGCGCGCTGGTCTCCGTGGTCGGCGCGACGCTGCAGGAGCTGATCGGTCCGCGCGGCGAGGTGCTTGAGGCGCTGCAGGAGCTGACCCGGCTGGCGGTCCACCGGCAGACCGGCATGCGGACCAGGATCATGCTGGATGTCGGCGGGTACCGGCTCCGCCGCCGCTCTGAGCTCGCCGAGCTTGGCACGGATGCCGCGGAGGAGGTCAAGACCAGTGGCATCCCGAAGCGGCTGGCCGTGATGACCCCGTTCGAGCGCAAGGTTGTGCATGATGCCGTCGCGGCCGCGGGACTGCGCAGTGAGTCCGAGGGCGAGGAGCCGAACCGCCGGGTGGTCGTTTTTCCTGTCGGCTGACCCGGGCAGGCTTCGTGACCCGGGCGGGGTTGGAGACCCGGCGGGGGGGCCTGCCACTCGGTGGCCGCCCGCACCCGGGCCGGGGGCGGCACCCGATCCTCCACCCGAAGCGCGCGCCGTGTTCGGGTCCCTGCTCCCGGCTGCGGAGGAGTATGTCCGGCTGCTGGCCGACGCGGGCGTGGCCAAGGGTCTGCTCGGCCCGCGGGAGGTGCCACGGCTGTGGGACAGGCACGTGCTGAATTGTGCGGCCATCGCGGAACTGGTGCCCCGCCCGGCCACACTCGTCGATCTCGGGTCGGGCGCCGGGCTGCCAGGGGTGGTACTCGCGCTGTTGCTGCCGGACGTGGAAGTGACCCTCCTGGAGCGGATGGAACGGCGCGTTGCGTTCCTCCAGGACTGTGTGCGCATGCTCGGCCTGCCCAACGCCACAGTGCGCTGCGCCCGGGCGGAGGACCTGGCGGGGAAGCTCCTCGCGGATGTCGTGACGGCCCGGGCCGTGGCTCCCATGGAGCGGCTGGCCGGGATGGCGCTAGGCCTGGTGCGGCCGGGAGGCCTGGTCCTGGCCATCAAAGGGACTGGAGCATCCAGCGAGATGGCCAAGGCCAGGCCGGTACTTCGTCGTCTGGGGGTGCGAGATGCAACCGTTCTCCGGGTCGGGGGCGGTAAGGTCGATCCGGCTGCGACAGTAGTCCGGCTGATCGCGGGCGATCACTGAGACAGCGAGCGCCGGGGGGCCAGGCAGGAGAGGAGCGCAGCGGTGGTTTCCGCAAGCGGCCTGGGATGGCCGGAGGCGCCCGGACCGGACTCCCGGGATTCGGTCACGGGCAGCCCGCCGCTGGCGGTGAGAGGTCTCGGCTGGCCAGCGGAGGGAGCGGATCGTGCACTCGGCCCCGGCAGGCAAGAGGCCGCGGACCAGGAGCCACCCTCGGTGGCTCAACTGGGCTCCCGCGATGACGCTGCATCCTCCCGGCGCGTGCGGCGGGCCGTCTCGGCGGCGGTTTCACGTGAATCCGGGGCCCGTATTGAGCCAGGGGATGGAGCGAGTTCCGTGGGAGATGGGGGTGAGATGGCCGGGAGACGGGGAAAGAGTAATGGGCCCGGGCCGGTCACGTATGAGTCCGGTGAGCGGGCAGATGTGCCTGCCCGAGGTGGAGGACTGGCGTTGAGCGACGGAGCGGACAACGACTCCGCAGATCCTCCCGCACGGGAGCCCGCACAGGCAGGCTACCCCGGTCGGCGGGAGCGGGACTGGCCCCGGCCCGTTGCGTGCCGGGTCATCACCATCGCCAATCAGAAGGGCGGGGTCGGTAAGACCACCACGGCGGTCAACCTGGCTGCCTCGCTGGCGCAGCATGGTTCGCGGGTGCTTGTCGTGGACCTGGACCCGCAAGGAAACGCGTCCACCGCCCTGGACATCGACCACCGCGCGGGGACCATGTCCGTCTACAACGTCCTCGTCGAGGACCGGCCGCTGGCCGGGATTATCCGGGCGGTGGAGGACATCCCGCTGCTGTACTGCGCCCCGGCCACAATTGACCTCGCGGGCGCAGAGATTGAACTGGTGCCCCTGGTGGCGCGGGAGTCGCGGCTGTCGCGGGCTCTTTCTGCTTACGATGCGTCACAGCTCGACTACATTTTGATCGACTGCCCTCCGTCGCTGGGCCTGCTGACGGTCAACGCCCTCGTCGCCGCCGAAGAGGTCCTCATCCCGATTCAATGCGAGTACTACGCGCTTGAGGGACTTGAGCAACTGCTCCGGACCGTGGACCTGGTCAAGAGCCACCTGAACCCAACCCTGTCTGTCTCGACAATCTTGCTGACCATGTACGACTCGCGGACCCGGCTGGCTTCCCAGGTGGCGGAGGAGGTCCGGGAGCATTTCGGGGATGTGGTGCTTGGTTCCGTCATTCCGCGTAATGTCCGGGTGTCCGAGGCACCGAGTTACGGGCAGTCGGTGATGACGTATGACCCCGGGTCCAGTGGCGCGCTGGCCTACCTGGAAGCGGCCAGGGAGATGGCGCACGGTGCGGCCCCGATGAACCGCGCCGGCTGAGCGGGCCGCCGGCCTGGCGGCCCGGGCGGGCAAGCACCGAATCTGCCCGGATGTTGTCCGGATGGCTGCAGATCCGCCGCGGGATGACATGCTCACTAGAGGGACCGTCGGCACGGACTGCATTGCGAGGAGACGTGATGGCTCAGCAGAGGCGAGGGCTCGGCAAGGGCCTGGGCGCGCTGATACCGACTGCCCCGCCGGGATCATCGGCGGCGTCTCCGGGAGTACCACGCGCCCGTGGTGCCGCGGACCCGGTGGGAGGCCGGGCTGAGCCAGGCGGGCCCCGGGAGCATGCCCTAGGTGCCGCCTACTTCGAGGAACTGGCGATCGGCTCGGTTACGCCCAACCCGCGCCAGCCCCGGCAGGCCTTCGACGAGGAGGCACTCGACGAGCTGGCCGCGTCCATCCGCGAGGTTGGCCTGCTCCAGCCCGTCGTGGTCCGCCGGGTCATGCCAGGCCACTACGAGCTGATCATGGGAGAACGGCGCTGGCGGGCATGCCAGCGAGCGGAACTCGAGCAGATCCCGGCGATCGTGCGGGCGACCGCGGATGACGACCTGCTCCGCGACGCGCTCATGGAGAACCTGCACCGAGAGCAGCTCAACCCGCTGGAGGAGGCTGCGGCATATCAGCAGTTGCTTGATGACTTCGGTGCGACACACGAGGAACTGGCCCGCAAGGTTGGCCGTTCGCGGCCGCACATCTCGAACACACTGCGGCTGCTGCACCTGCCGCCCGCCGTGCAGCGGCGGGTGGCCGCGGGCGTGCTGAGCGCGGGACACGCCCGGGCACTGCTCACGCTGGATGATCCGGAAGCGCAGGATCACCTCGCCCACCGCATAGTGGCGGAGGGACTGTCGGTCAGGGCGGTTGAAGAGATCGTTGCGCTGGGTAGCACCCGCCCGGTCAAGGCCCGGCACGCTCCGGTGAAGCAGGCACTCACCCCCGCGCTCAGCGACCTGGCGGACCGGCTGTCCGATGCCTTCGACACCCGGGTGAAGGTGGAACTCGGTCGCCGTAAAGGGAAGATCGTAGTTGAGTTCGGGTCCATCGAGGACCTCGAGCGGATCGTGGCCACCATGTCCCCCGAATGGGGCCAGACGCTGAGCGCCTAAGCACAGCGCCAAAAACAGCACAGGGGGCCGGAGGCTTGGTGTCAGTTTCACGTGAAACCAGATCCTGCCCCGGAGTGCTGAGGCAGTTTCACGTGAAACAGAATCAGTCAGACGCGGGACAGGGCCGTGTCACGCAGGCTGGCGACGAACGCGTCCACGTCCGCCTCCGAGGTGTCGAACGCCGTCATCCACCGCACCACGTGCTCCTGCTCGCTCCAGACGTGGAATCCCCACTGGCGCTGCAAGGGCTCGATGTCCCGAGGGTCCATCGCCGCGAAGACGGCGTTGGACTCGACCGGCTGGCGCAACTCGATACCGGGAATCCCGTGGACCCCGTCCGCCAGGCGCCGGGCCATCGCGTTGGCCTGGCGGGCGTTCCGGAGCCAGACGTCATCCTCAAGCAGGCCCAGGAACTGGGCGGCGAGGAAGCGCATCTTGGATGCCAACTGCATCTGCTGCTTACGCTGGTAAGGCAGGTCCTCGTCCAGTCCGTCCGCCATCACCACGACTGCCTCGGCGCCCATCGCACCGTTCTTGGTGCCGCCGAAGCTGAGCACATCCACGGGGGCGGCGAGGTCCGCCAGGTCGCAGCCGAGGGCAGCCGCCGCGTTCGCCAGACGTGCCCCGTCCATGTACAGCCGTAGGTCATAGGCGCGGCAGAACTCGCCAAGCTCCCGGAGTTCGTCAATCGCGTAGCACGTGCCGAGTTCGGTGACCTGAGCGATGGCCACCGCGCGAGGCTGGACCCGATGCTCGTCACGACGACCGCCCAGTCGGCTGGCGATGAGATCAGGGGTCAGCTTCCCGTCCGGCGCGGGAACCGTCAGCAGCTTGCTGCCGAGCACTCGCTCCGGAGCGCCGCACTCGTCCACGTTCAGGTGTGCGCTCTCAGCGCAGATAACGGCCTCGTAGGGGCGCAGCAGCAGGCTGAGGCCGAGCACGTTGGCGGCCGTGCCGTTGAACACGAAATAGACACCGCCACGCGCGGAGAAAATGTCCCGGAGCTCGCGGGCGGCCCGCTCAGTCCACGGATCGGCGCCGTAGGCGTGCGTGTCACCGGCATTAGAAGCCGAGATCATGCGCAGGACCGCCTCGTGCACGCCCGTGTGGTTGTCACTACCGAAGCTCTTGCGTGAAGTCACGGCCCGAGCCTAGCGGCCCGCCAGAGGATGCCTTCCCGGCCGCACGCTTGGTCGAACAGCGAGACGCTGGGGCGCAGACAATCTGAGTTCGCGCCCCACACGTCGATGTCCGCCACTCACTTCCCTATTGTCACAGCAGCTCGCGAACCTGGTGCTGCACATCGTCCTCTTCAACGCGTTCAACCGGATCAACGCTACGACCGGCCAGATGCTGGCGCGTGGAGCTGAGACGGGTCAGTTCCCCCGTTCGGCGGCCAGGCAGAGCAGGTCACGGCAGGCCACGCCGAGATCGAGCCCCGCCGCCTCCAGGGCCATCGGCAGGGTGCTCGTCTCGGTCATGCCGGGCGCGACGTTGACCTCCAAGAAAAACACCTGGCCGCCGGTGACGATGAGATCTGTCCTGGACAGGTCCCGAAGGCCGAGCACGTTGTGGGCCGTGATGGCCGCATCGGCAGCGGCCGCCGCCACGTCCGCCGGAAGCCGGGCGGGCGTGTAGAACTCCGTCTGGCCGGTGGTGTACCGGGCCGCGTAATCGTAGGCGCCGCTGACCGGCCGGATCTCCACGGCCGGGAGCGCCTCCGGTCCCCGGCCGTGATCAAAAACGCCCACGGTGATCTCGGTGCCGGTGATACAGCGCTCTACCAGAGCCGTATCGCCATATGCGAAGCAGCCGATCATGGCGCCAGGCAGGTCCTCTGCGGTCAGCACGCGCGCCGCGCCAAGTGCGGAGCCGCCGCGTGCGGGCTTGACGAACAGAGGCAGGCCGAGGGTCGCCACGATCCGGTCGAGCACCGCGCTGGCGCCGAGATCGTGGAACGTCTCCCGGGGCAACGTCACAGACTCGGGCGTGAGCAGCCCGGCCGACCTGACCACGGCCTTCGCGGTGGGCTTGTCGAAGGCAAACCGGCTGGCGTCCGCGGTCGAGCCGACATAGGGCACGCCCAGGAGCGCGAGGACTTCCCTGATCGACCCGTCCTCGCCGCACGCGCCGTGGATCGCGGGAAAGATCACATCGGGCGGATCGGCGATGATTGCCGGGATCAGTGCCGCGTCGGCGTCGGCCGTCTCCGCGTCCACGCCCGCTTCCTGCAAGGCGTCGCGGAGACGGTCCCCGGACCTCAGCGAGACCTCACGCTCGGGAGAAAGGCCGCCGGCCAGGATAAGGACGTGCCCCAGGTCGCTCATCGGGACACAGCATTGTGGAACACAGTGGCACCGGCTGGGCCGGTCATTCCGGCCGGGCGCGATGTGACCGGCCCGGCGGGGCGCGGAGCCGCACCGAACGTCGATCGCAGTTCCACCTCGGCCCCGACCACCTCGGCCAGCCGCCTGACACCCTCCCTGATCCTGTCCGGCTCAGGGAAGCAGTAGGACAGCCGCAGATGGTCCGCACCCGAGCCGTCCGCGTAGAAGCCCGTCCCGGGGACGTAGGCCACCCGCGACGATATGGCCCGGGGCAGCATGGCCTTGGAATCAACGCCCGGCGGCAGTTGGAGCCACACGTAGAACCCTCCGGCGGGCCTGGTCCAGCGACAGCCCCCGGGCATCAGGGCCGTCAGCGACTCCAGCATGGCGTCCCTGCGTTCCCGGTAGAGCTCGCGGAAGACCTTCACCTGCTCCCGCCATGGCTGTGTCGCCAGGTATTCGCGGACCATGAGCTGGGCCAGGCTCGAATGGCAGAGCACCGCCGACTCGGCCGCGAGGACGAGCCGGTCCCGGATCCCCGGCGGGGCAGCGGCCCAGCCCACCCGGAGCCCGGGGGCGATGGTCTTGGAAAACGTGCCCAGGTACACGACGCCCTGGTGGTCGTCGGCGCGCAGGGCCCGCAGCGGTTCGCCATCGAACCCCAGCAGCCCGTACGGGTTGTCCTCGATCACCAGCAAGCCGGCCCGCTGGCAGATATCCAGTACGCGCGCCCGGCGTCCGGCATCGAGCGTGACCCCGGCCGGATTGTGGAACGACGGGACTGTGTAAAAGAACTTGATCCGCCGGCCTTCGGCCGCCAGACGGGTGATCGTCTCCTCAAGCGCTTCGGGAATCAGCCCGTGGTCATCCATCGGGACGTGAACGACCTGTGCCTCGTAGGACGTGAAGGTGCCGAGCGCGCCCACGTAGGACGGCCCCTCGGCGAGCACAACGTCGCCGGGGTCCACGAAGATCCTCGTGATCAGGTCAAGGGCCTGCTGCGAGCCGACCGTCACCACGACCTCGTCGGGGTGCGCGCGGATGCCCTCCTGAGACATGACCTGGCAGATTTCCTCACGCAGCCCGGCATCACCTTGCGCCACCCCGTATTGCAGGGCGACCGCGCCGCGGTCGGTGACGAGCTGGCCGGCCATCTCACCGACCGCATCAAGTGGCAGCGCGGCGATGAACGGCATGCCACCGGCCAAGGACACGATCTCGGGACGGGCGGCCACGGCGAACAGCGCGCGTATCTCCGATGCGACCATCCCGCGAGCCCGGGCCGCATATTGATCCACATACCGGTCAACGCGTGAGCCGCGGGACTGCGGAATCTCCTGTGGCTGCTGCGGGCTACTGGGGCGCCGCCCAGCAGCCACGCGGCCAGCCGCGGCGGCGGCCGCGGCTGCTGCCGTGGGCGCGGGCACCTGTGGGCTGTCTGGCTGCCGGGATTCGGGCGACACGGTATCTCCTCCAGTCGGATGGGTACCATGTCAGGGTACGGGCCGCCGGGGGGGTGTGCCCGCAGGTACCCAGGATTCCCGCCACCGGCGGCCCGCAGGAAACTGCCGCTGCCACGATGACAGGGGTGCCAGTGCCGCGCCGTCTCGTCAGCATCACCCTCGACAATCTTGATGACCTGCCCCACCGCTGCCGCCGCTGCGTGTTCTGGGAACTCGATCCGGTTAGCCACGCACGGGCGCAGGAAGTGGGCGATCCGGCCCTGGAGAAGGAGGCGTGGATCTCCTCCACCCTGCTGGAGTGGGGAAGCTGCGGGAAGATCGTCTACGTGGACGGAGTGCCAGCTGGATACGTCCTGTACGCGCCGCCCATGTATGTCCCGCGGTCAGCCGCCTTCCCGACCAGCCCGGTCAGTGCGGACGCGGTGCTGCTGATGACCGCGCATGTTCTCGGCGAATTCGCAGGTGGCGGCCTGGGCCGCATGCTCGTGCAGGGTGTAGCCAAGGACCTCACGCGCCGCGGGGTCAAGGCCATCGAGGCGTTTGGCGACCTGCGCTCGGAGGGCCTGTCCTGCGTGATGCCCGCCGACTACCTGCTGGCGGTGGGGTTCAAGACCGTCCGGCCACACCTGCACTACCCGCGGCTGCGGCTGGAGTTGAAGACCGCCGTGTCGTGGCGCGAGGACGTCGAGGTGGCGCTGGAGCGCCTGCTGGGATCGATGTCACCAGAACGTGCCCTGCGCCTCGCGTGACGCGCGCTGCTGGCCTATCGCGACCAGCCAGCCGGGCCACGTCATGAGGGGCCGTGGGTGGCGGATCGTTTAGCGTTCGGTATTGGAATTTTCATGTAGCAGCAGAAGCGCGAACGCGGCGACAGTCGAATCGTCGGTGATCATTCCATCCCGGATCATGTCGCGGAACTGGGCGCGTGAGACCCATTCATGCCGCATGTCCTGTTCCTCCGCCTCGCGCTGCGGGGTGCCCGCCGTGAGCCCGGTGGCCAGGAACGCGTGAAAGCCCTGGCTGCTGAGGCCATGAGCGCTGTGCAGGAAGCCCAGGGGGGTCAGGTGACGGGCGCTGAGCCCCGTTTCCTGGGCCAGTTCGAGCCGGGCCAGCCGCTCGGGGTCACCGGTTCCCCGGCCGGGGTAGGCACCCTGAGGGAACGCCCAGCAACGCCGTCCGATCGGGTACCGGTACTCCTCGACCAGGCAGAACCTATCCCGGTCGGCCGGGATGACGACCGCGAAGTCTGGCTTGCTCACCACCGCGTAGCTGCCCCGGCTTCCGTCCCTGCGCTCGATCTCATCACAGCGCAGCACCATCCAGTCGTCCTCATAGAGCAGGCTGGAAGAGATGGTGCGGATGTCCGGATCGCCAGCTCGCGCGTTGGGCACCCAGGCTCCTGATTGCGGGGCAGGTCAGCTGGTGCGGCTCAGAGGAAGTCGGCGATCTCGCGGAGCAGGGCGGACTTCGACTTGGCCCCGACCACCTGCTTGACGACCTCGCCACCGGAGAAGACGTTCAGGGTCGGGATAAGCATGATCCCGTACTTCTGCGCTGTCTCCGGGTTCTCCTCGATGTTGAGCTTGACCACGTCGATCTTGTCGGCGTGCTCCTTGGCGATCTCCTCAAGCACCGGGGCGACCTGGCGGCACGGTCCACACCACTCCGCCCAGTAGTCCACGATGACCGGCTTCTCGTTCTTCAGCACGTCGACCTCGAAGCTGTCATCGGTCACGATCTTGGTTGTGCCCACGGCGTTGTTTCCTTTCGTTTCTGTCGGTGATGAGGCTTCAGGACTCGTGGTCCGCGAGCCAGCGTTCAGCGTCCAGGGCCGCCGCACAGCCGGTCCCGGCCGCCGTGACGGCCTGGCGGTACGTGTGATCCACCACATCACCGGCGGCGAACACGCCGTCGACGCCCGTACGGGTGGAGGGGTGCTCGACCAGGAGGTAGCCCTCTGCGTCCATCGGCAACTGGCCGACGAACAGCTCCGTGCGCGGCTCATGGCCGATGGCCACGAACACGCCGTTGACCGGCAGCGTGGTCTCCTCAGCGGTTTTCGTGTCGCGCAGCCGCAGTCCGCTGACCTTGCCCTCGCCGAGAACCTCGGCGACCTCACTGTTCCAGCGGAACCCGATCTTCGGGTTGTCGAACGCCCGGTCCTGCATGATCTTCGAGGCCCGGAGCTTGTCCCGGCGGTGGACCACCGTCACCTTGTTGGCGAAACGGGTCAGGAACGTCGCCTCTTCCATCGCCGAGTCCCCTCCGCCGACGACCGCGATGTCCTGCTCCCGGAAGAAGAAGCCATCGCACGTCGCGCACCAGGAGACCCCATGCCCTGACAGCCGCTTCTCACCGTCAGCGGCGAGTTCGCGGTAGCGCGAGCCGGTGGCCACGATCACCGTCTTGGCGAGGTAATCGACGCTGCCCACGCTGACCACCTTGGGGTTCGCGAGCAGGTCCACGGCGGTCACGTCGTCGGCCACGAGTTCCGCACCGAACCGCTCGGCTTGCTTGCGCATCGCGTCCATCATGTCGGGGCCGATGATCCCATCAGGGAAGCCAGGAAAGTTCTCGACGTCCGTCGTGTTCATCAGCGCGCCGCCCGCCGTGACCGAGCCCTCGAACATCAACGGGTGCAGCCGCCCGCGCGCGGCATAGATCGCCGCGGTGTACCCGGCCGGACCCGACCCGATCACGATGACATCCCGAACGTCGGTCACTGCTGTATGCCTTCCTTCGAACTAGCATCGGCGTCAACCGATCTTAGGGCGCGGAGATTCCCGCGGTCAGCCACCGCGCATGGGTAGGCCAGGCCGCGCTCAGCCGGGGCCGGGAAGCGACGAGTGGGCCAGGACATCGCTGCGCGCACCCGAGCAGGCAGGTCCGACCACCCACACCTGGGCCGGCCCCCGCGCTGAGGCGGGCAGCACGATGATCGTGGCGGCGCGGCCGTCGTAACGGGCCCTGTCCACCAGCCGGGGCGACAGCCCGGCGGCGATCCGTTCTACACAGGCCAAGGCGGCATACGTGTCAGCCTGGCCCGGAACTTGCGAGGTCGGGGCCTTCGCGGTCGGCAGCGCGGCGGCGTGTGTGCCCGGGGCTGGGGTGGCGTACCGGGCCAAGACCGTCGCCACCTGCGCCGTAAGCTGCCCGGGCCGGTAATTCGTGCCGCTGGAGATCACGGCGAAGCTCAAGCCGGCGCTACCGCTGCCCGCTGCGGCGTTCGACTGCCCGGCCCGCGTGGCCGGGCGCTGGGCCGTGCTGGGAGCCGCCGCGCTGGAAACCGACGATCCCGATGTTGAGTGCGGGCGTGAGAGCAGGTACCCGCCGCCTGCCGCGACGAACGCAGCGGCGGCCGCGCACGCCAGGACCTTCCGGGCCAGGCCCGGCCTGCTCCTCGGCGTGCGCCGGCCAGACGCAGGCGAGGGTGAGACCCCCGGAACAGCAGACACTGTCTCCTGGGCTCTCTGGGCTCTCTGGGCTCCCGGGGCGGCGAGGGCTCCCTCGGCGGCCAGAGCGGCGCTGATTCGCGCGGCGAGTTCGGCAGGCATCGGCGGCACGGAGGTGAGGGTGAGCAGCGAGGGCACGTGGGCGAGCCCGGCGTCGACTTCCGCGCAGCTCGAGCAACCGGATAGGTGCGCGCGGATCCTCGCGGTCCTGCGCCTGCCAAGCAGGCCTTCCCGGCACAGGGCCAGGGCCTCCGCGTCAACGTGACCTCTCATGCCGGGCTGTCACCCCCTCCCTCCGCAGCTGAGACGCGCGGGCTGACCGGCTGGTTCCGGGTCGGCTCATTCCGGATTGCGGCACCATGACCGGAGTGCGGCGCCGCACGAAGGTGCGCCAGCCGCGGGAGCAATCTTGCCCGCCCCCGGGCGCATCTGCTCTTCACGGTGCCAGGGGAGATCCTGAGCAGCTCCGCCGCGTCCGCCACCGAGTAGCCGAGCATGTCGATGAGGACCAGCGCCGCGCGCTGCTCGTCGGGAAGTGTCCGCAGCGCAGCCAGCACGTCGAGCGAGGTGTCGGTGTCCGCGGCGTGGTCCTGGTGGGTCGCCCCGAGGGTGAGGGCGTCCATCGTGCGCTCATCCATCCCGCTGGTGGCCGGACGCGCCGCCCTGCGCCTGAGCCGGTCGAGGCAGGCGTTGACGACGATGCGGTGCAGCCAGGTGGTCACCGCGGACTCCCCGCGGAAGTCCGCGGCCCGCCGGAACGCTGAGATCATCGCATCCTGGAGGGCGTCCGCTGCCTCATCAGCGTCCGCGAGCGTGCGCAGGGCAACCGCCCAGAGCCGGTCGCGGTGGCGCATGAAAAGCAGGCCGAACGCATCCTGATCACCACCGACGTGACGGTGCAGCAGGTCGACGTCGGTGGGCACCACCTCCGGGACCCCGCGCGGATCAGGCCGTGGCTGCCCGGGCTGGCCGGGCACGGCTCAGCCCGATCCCCGAACGACGACGTTGAAGATCTCCGCCTCGTATTTGCCGGAGCCAAGCGGCGGAAGCTTGGTGAACCAGATCAGCACATAACGCTTCTTGGCTGAGCTGGTGACCTTGAAGGTGTACGTCCCGCCGACATTTTGCGTGCTGGCCACCGTCGTGAACGTGGACAGGGTCGACGCAGCGACCGAGTTGTTGTCACCGACCTCGAGCGAGACGTTCGCGCCTGGCGTGGGCCCGAATGTGATCGTGACCTGGTTCAACTGCACCGGCTTGCCCATGTCCAGGATCAGGCCGGTCCCCTTCTTGAGGCCGCCGAACACCGGATCGTTCAGGTAAAACTGGGTATGCCAAGCGGTCGACGGGTTCCCGTCGACCGCGAACTTGGCCTCGCCGTCGTTCTCGTTCTGCGGGTCGCTGGCCAGGCCGAGAGCGTCGAATCCGTGTGCGCTGGTCGGCGTGAGCGCCGCGGCCGAGGCACTCCCCGACCCTGACGGCCGAGCCGACTGACTGGTCCCGGTGTTGCCCTGGGAGGACGTTGCCGGGTGCCGCCCGAGACTCCAGACGCCGACGGCGATGGCGGCGAGGACGGCCACGGCCACCACGGCGATCACGCCCCGATTGGCCGGCCGCTCTGGCCGCGGCTCCGGGCGCGAACCGCCGCCGCCTGCGAACTCATCTCCCGGGCTCCAGTACTCCCGCCCGGGGCCCGGCCCCGATGGCATGTCGGAACCGGTGTAGTCGGGGCTGCGGGGCACCGCCGCCGACGGAGCCGCGGGCGGCGGGGCGAGCGGGGCGGGAATGACCTCCGCGAGGGCGTCGGCCAGCAGCGCGGGCGTGGTCAGCGGTGGCCCGTGCCGGCGCTCCCGCTGGAACAGGGCCTGGCAGGTGACCTCGTCGATCGAGGCTGGCACGCCGGCGCAGACCTGGCGGGGACTCCGCGGCCGTCCGTCGGCCAGTGGCGCCGGCGGCAGAGTCGGGCTGTCCGGCCCGGGCCAGTGACAGGTAAGCGCGGCATAGAGGAGCATGCCGAGCCCTTGGGTGTCGGCGAGCGCCGGGTCGTCCGCGGTCGCCCCGGACAAGGCGGCGTCGATGCCGAGACCGAGGACCTTCACACCGCCACCGGGCGTCCAGCGCAGCGAATCCGTGGTCAGGCAGAGGTGGGCCAGCCCAGCCGCGTGGGCCACGGCGAGGGCCTCCGCTCCCTCAGCGACGATCTCCGCACCATGTGCCGGGTCGAGCGGGCCGTCAGCGAGCAGGTCGTCGAGCGAGTCGCCCGCCACCCACTCCATGACGACATAGGCGTGGTCCCAGTCATCCTCTACATCGAACACCTGCGCCAGGCGCGCGTCGGTCAGCCTGCTCGCCGCGCGCGCCGCAGTGACCACCTCGCGGATGCGCGGAAAGCCCGGCGCGAACGTCAGGACGGTGACGGGCCGCGCCAGCGTCTCGTCGATGGCCATCCACGCTGCCCAGCCGCCGCTCGCGTTGACGCGATCCTCGAGCCGGTAGCGGCCGCCGAGCCGGGTGCCAGGTTCAGAAATGAAGGTGCTCATGCATCTGAAGTCAAGAGCGGGGCAGGCCCTCGACCCTCCTTCCGAGCCCCCGTAGCCGTCAGCGATGTGGAGTACGGAACCATAGTGCTGGACACCATGCTAAGCCGCGCATGATGCCATGACGCTGCCCGAGTACCCCGCTAGCGGAAACCGTTACCCGCGAGTGACCCTGCTTGGACGACGATAACCCGGTTCGCGGTTCCACGGGGAGATCTCATGCCGCGCGCCGCGATGCCGGCCTCGGCCGGGATAGGCCCGGCCACTGCCGCCATAGGCCGACGGCCTCAGCCGGAAACGTCACCGGCACCGTACTACGCATGCCTGCCTGACCGTCCTCCGAACTTCAGTCGTGCCCCGAGGCCTAGCCGTGCATTGAGGGTCTCACCGAGATCGGTGACCTCGGTGATGCCGAGGGCCCGGGAGAACAAGACGTAGAGCAGCAACGCGCCGCTACCGCCAATCAGCACGGTGATCAGCCCGAAGAGCGGCCCCGGTGCGAGAATCACGCCAATCATGAACATCGTGGCCCAGGCAAAGATCATGGCTGGGATGGCTGCGGCATGCATCCGCACCAGGCTGACGGTGATCAAGCGGCCATCCAGTCCGCCGAGGCGCCGGCTGAGGATACGCCAGGAGAAGGCCACGCCGGTGACGTTCGACAGCCCGAACGCGACCCCGAGACCCTCCACCACATGCCCGGCAGGCAGCAGCGTCAGTGACAGGAGGCTGGCTGCGATGTTGACGGCCATCACGGCGACCCCGATGAACATCGGGGTGCGGCTGTCGTGCAGCGAATAGAAGACCCGCAGCAGCAACTGGAACATCATGTACGGCACCAGGCCGAGTGAGAAGATACCGAACACCTCGCCGATGTAGCGCGCCTCCGCGACGTTGGTGCTGCTGTGCCCGATGCTGAATAGGAATTCGGTCAAGGGCGCCCCCAGCACGGCAAGCAGCAGGGCGGCGGGCACGACGATAACCGACGACAGCCGGACTCCGGTCGAGAAGTCGTCCCGGACCAGCGCGTACCGACGATCCGTCGCGTGCGCGCTCATCCGGGGCAGCAGGGCGGTGATCACCGATATGCCGATGATCGCGTACGGCATCTGGAACAGTTGCCAGGCGTAGCTGTAGGTGGAGAACGAGTCGGAGTTAGCGCTGACGGAGGCCTTGTTCGCCACGTTCTGGACCACCAGGAAGGAAACCTGGGTGGTGACGATGTAGCCGAAGAGCGGGGCGGCCATCCGGCGGATCTCGGCCACCTCGGCCCGCCGGAAGTCGAACCGTGGCCGCCAGCGGAACCCGGCTCTGCGCAGCGCCGGAATCATGGCCACGGTCTGCGCGATGATGCCCAGCGTGGTGCCGAAGCCCAGCAACTGCACCTGTCCCGAGGTGATCGTGGTCGGCCTGACCCCGATCCCGCCCGTGGCGATGAACATCAGCAGGACGCCGATGACCACCAGGTTGTTGATCACGGGGGTCCACATCGGGGCCGCGAAGTG
>Ga0207684_10000796_pt1 | contig 36450 bp, 31 predicted proteins | sample KBSK5501metaG_FD_184342 | JGI IMG/M metagenome (GOLD analysis project Ga0207684, IMG submission 184342) | Corn, switchgrass and miscanthus rhizosphere microbial communities from Kellogg Biological Station, Michigan, USA - KBS K5-50-1 metaG... | ecosystem: Host-associated > Plants > Roots >... | reverse complement strand
TGCTGGGGCAGGTGCCGCTGGCGGCGTAGACCACGATCCCAGCGCCATTGGCGCAAAGCTGCACCGCGGTCGGTGGGGTGCTTGCGCTGGCGAGTGCGGCGTGAGCCCACAAGGTGAGGCCGATCCCCACCCCGGCACCGCCGCCCGCGATTGCCGCCGTCAGAAATCCACGGATATCCAGCTGCATGACTACCTCCCTCTCGAGCGCCCGACCGCCGCCCTCAATCCTGGAGGGTCCGGAAACGGATCGGAACAGCGCCCCGCGGCCATGATCCACCTCTGGTGGCTCGTGTCAATGTGCAGAGCATGGCGACGCCCGGCGGATGGAAAAGGGGGCGGGCCCGACGGGCCCGCCCCCTGCCGATTTGCTGGCTTACACGCTCAGCGTGTCGAGGTCGATGGGCTCCTCTTCGATGAAGCGGGCCGCCGCTTCGCGCTGCTTCTTGTAGTAGTCGAGACCGGTCCCGGCGGGGATCAGCTTGCCGATGATCACGTTCTCCTTGAGCCCCCGCAGGCGGTCGACCGTGCCGCTGATGGCGGCCTCGGTGAGGACCCGCGTGGTCTCCTGGAAGGACGCCGCCGACAGCCACGAGGTGGTGTTCAGCGCCGCCTTGATCAGGCCCAGCAGCACGGTCTGCGCGGTGGCGGGCTCGCCGCCCTCCGCCAGGGCCGCCGCGTTGGCCTCCTCGTACTCCCACTGGGAGACGATCTCGCCCGGGAGCAGGGTGGTGTCGCCGGCGGTGTCGATGCGGACCTTCCGCATCATCTGCCGGACGATCACCTCGATGTGCTTGTCGTTGATGTCCACGCCCTGTGAGCGGTAGACCTTCTGGACCTCGTCCACGAGGAAGGTCTGCACCGCCTCCTTGCCCAGGATGTGGAGCAGCTCCTGGGGGCTGACCGAGCCCTCGGTGATCTGCTGGCCGGCGTGGAGCGTGGCCCGGGGCCCGTCACGGCGCTCCAGCTCGGGCCGGATGCGCACGTTGTGGGGGATCGGGTACTCGCGCACCTCCTCGTCCACGGTGCGCACGGAGATCTCCTTCTTGCCCACCGCGACCTTGCCGGCGTGGCGGGTGCGGATGGACGCGTCGTCCTTGCGGGCCAGCTCCTGGCCCTCCATGACCTCGTCCCCGGTCTTGACCAGGACCTCGGCCTTGGCCTCCAGCGGGTAGGAGACGTCGAACTCCTCGCGTGAGGTGACGCGCACCTTGCGGCCGGTGTCGGTCCGGATGACCTCCACCTCGCCGTCGATCTCGGAGATGACGGCCTTGCCCTTGGGGATGCGAGCCTCGAAGAGCTCCTCCACGCGGGGCAGGCCCTGGGTGATGTCGACACCGGCGACACCGCCGGTGTGGAAGGTACGCATGGTCAGCTGGGTGCCCGGCTCGCCGATCGACTGGGCGGCGATCACGCCGACCGCCTCCCCGATCTCGACCACCTTGCCGGTGGCCAGGTTGCGCCCGTAGCAGGACCGGCAGACGCCCTCGCGGGCCTCGCAGGTCAGCACCGAGCGGATCTTCACGCCGTCGCCCTTCTCCATGAGGAGCCGGGCGTACTCGTCGGTGATCTCCTCACCGGCGGGCACGATCACTTTTCCACCGGCCGAGGCGTCCTCGGCGGTGACCCGGCCAGCGATCTTCTGGAACACGATGTCGGGATCGCCTTCCAGGCCCCGGACCCAGATTCCGTTGTTGGTGCCGCAGTCGTGCTCGCGCACGATCACGTCCTGGGCCACGTCGACCAGGCGCCGGGTCAGGTACCCGGAGTCGGCCGTTCGCAGCGCGGTGTCGGCGAGGCCCTTGCGGGCGCCGTGGGTCGAGATGAAGTACTCGAGCACGGTGAGGCCCTCGGTGAAGTTGGCCTTGATGGGCAGGTCGATGATCCGGCCCGTGGGGTCGGCCATCAGTCCGCGCATGCCGGCCAGCTGGCGCAGCTGCTGGATGTTGCCGCGGGCTCCCGAGCCCATCATCATCCAGATCGGGCTGAAGGGGTCGAACGCCTTCTCGGTGACCTTGGCCACGTCCTCGGTGGCGCGCGTCCAGAGCTCGATGACCTTGCGGTAGCGCTCGTCCTCGGTCATGACGCCGCGCCGGTACATGCGCTCGACCTCGTCCACCTCCTTCTCGGTGGCGGCCAGGATGGCCGGCTTGGCGCTGGCGTGCGGGATGTCCATGGCCGAGATCGTGATCCCGGCCCGGGTGGCGTAGTGGAAGCCGAGCCGCTTGATCTCGTTGACCGAGTTGGCGGTGACGTCGCTGCCGTAGAGGGTGAAGAGCGAGGAGACCAGGGTGCGCAGCTGCTTGCGGTCGAAGTGGAGGTTCTGGAAGCCGAGCGGCTCGGCGATCACGCCCTCCTGCACCTCGCGGCCCAACGGCAGCGCCTGGTTGAGCACCACTCGACCGGGGGTGGTGACGAGGGACTCCCCGTTGTCGCGGACCTTGACCCAGTCGTGCAGGCCGACGGTCCCGGCGTGGAGGGCCATCACGGCCTCGTCCTGGCTGGAGAAGGACTTGAGCTTCTTCAAGGCCTCACCCTCGGGAGCCTTGCCCCGGGCGGCGGTGAGCCAGAAGCAGCCAAGCACGATGTCCTGGGTCGGCGCCACCACCGGGTGGCCGTCCGCCGCGGACAGGATGTTCTGCGAGGACATCATGAGGTTCTTGGCCTCCGCGATGGCGCCCGAGAAGAGCGGCACGTGGACCGCCATCTGGTCGCCGTCGAAGTCGGCGTTGAACGCGTGGCAGACCAGTGGATGGATCTGGATCGCCGAGCCTTCGACCAGGACCGGCATGAAGGCCTGGATGCCCAGCCGGTGCAGTGTCGGGGCGCGGTTCAGGAGCACGGGGTGCTCGTGGATGACCTCGTCGAGCACGTCCCACACGTAAGGGTGGTTGCGCTCGACCATCCGCTTGGCCGACTTGATGTTGGTGGTGTGGCCCTTGTTGACCAGCTCGCGCATGACGAAGGGCTTGAAGAGCTCGAGCGCCATCTTCTTGGGCAGCCCGCACTCGTGGAGCTTGAGCTCGGGGCCGACCACGATCACGGAGCGGCCCGAGTAGTCCACGCGCTTGCCGAGCAGGTTCTGGCGGAACCGGCCCTGCTTGCCCTTGAGCAGGTCGGAGAGAGACTTGAGCTTGCGGTTGCCGGTGCCGGTGATGGCCCGGCCGCGGCGCCCGTTGTCGATGAGGGCGTCGACCGCCTCCTGGAGCATCCGCTTCTCGTTGCGCACGATGATCTCGGGCGCGCCCAGCTCGAGCAGCCTCTTCAACCGGTTGTTGCGGTTGATCACCCGCCGGTAGAGGTCGTTCAGGTCGGAGGTTGCGAAGCGGCCGCCATCCAGCTGCACCATGGGGCGCAGCTCGGGCGGGATCACGGGCAGGACGTCGAGGATCATCCAGGTCGGCGACGCGTTCGACTTGCGGAAGTCCTCGACCACCTTCAAGCGCTTGATCGCCTTCTGCTTGCGCTGGCCGGTCGACGACCGCGACTCCTCGCGGAGGCGGTACATCTCCTCGGTGAGGTCGATGCGGCCCAGCAGGTCGCGCACCGCCTCGGCGCCGATGCCGGCCTTGAAGACGCGGCCGAAGCGCTCGTGGTACTCGCGGTACTGGGTGTCGGTGAGGATCTGCTTGACGTGCAGGGCCTCGAGGTCGGTGCGGGTGGCATCGATCTCGACCTGGAGCTGCTCGAGCTCGCCCTGCAGCGATTCCCGCTGCTCGGACGTGGTCTCGGCGATCTCGGCCTCGATCCGCTGCGTGGCCTCGTCCAGGCGGTCGGTGGCGGCTGACTTGGCCGCGCGCACGTCGGCCTGCGCCGTCTCTATCTTCTCCTGGACCTTTCGCATGACGGCGCCCGACATGTCGTCGGAGACGACGTCGCCCTTGGCGATCACGACCTCCTCGTCGTCGGCGGGGCCGACCACCAGGTTGCGCTTGGCCTTGGTGCCGGCGGCGGTCTTGACGGACTCCAGCAGGGTCTTGCCCTGGGAGGTGAGCAGCTCGACGGTCTGCGCCAGCTGCTCCTCGCCGCGGGCGGTCTCCGCCTCCACGTCGGCCTTGAGCTTGTTCAGCTCCTCCTCGTGCTGGCGGCGGATGTCGTCACCCTTGCCGTCGAGCTCCGCGCGCAGCTTCTGCGCGCGCTCGTCGGTGTCGACGGAGAGGTTCCCCAGCATGTCCTTCTGGAGGTCTTCGTTGACGTCGGTGACTATGTAGTTGGCGAAGTAGAGGATCTTCTCGAGGTTGCGCGGGCTCATGTCGAGGAGCAGGCCCATGCGGCTCGGGATGCCCTTGAAGTACCAGACGTGGCTCACCGGCGAGGCGAGCTTGATGTGGCCCATGCGCTCGCGGCGGACCTTGGAGCGCGTGACCTCGACCCCGCACTTGTCGCAGATGATGCCCTTGTAGCGGTAGCGCTTGTACTTGCCGCAGTGGCACTCCCAGTCCCGGGTCGGACCGAAGATGCGCTCGCAGAAGAGCCCGTCCCGCTCCGGGCGGAGCGTGCGATAGTTGATCGTCTCCGGCTTGGTGACCTCGCCGTGCGACCACGAAAGGATCGTGTCCGGCGAAGCCAAAGACAGCCGCAGCGCATCGAAGTTTTCGAGCTTCAGCAAATCTGTTTCCTTTTTTCCTTACCTATTCCGCCGGCTCTTCGCCCATCTCGTCCCGCTCCAGGTTGATACCCAGGTCGAGCGGGAGCTCCGGGATGTCTTCTTCGCTGAGAACGATCTGGCGCTCGTCCTCGCTCAGGATCTCGACCCCGAGCGCGAGCCCTTCCAGCTCCTTCACCAGCACCCGGAACGACTCCGGGATGCCGGCCTCCAGCGTGTTGTCGCCCTTGACGATGGCCTCGTAGGCCTTGACCCGGCCCACGATGTCGTCCGACTTCACGGTCAGGATCTCCTGGAGGACGTGCGCCGCGCCGTAGGCCTCGAGCGCCCAGACCTCCATCTCGCCGAACCGCTGGCCGCCGAACTGAGCCTTGCCGCCCAGCGGCTGCTGGGTGACCAGACTGTAGGGGCCCGTCGACCGGGCGTGGATCTTGTCCTCCACCAGGTGGTGGAGCTTGAGCATGTAGATGTAGCCGACCGTGACCGGGCTGTCGAAGGCCACCCCGGTGCGCCCGTCGCGCAAGATGACTTTTCCGTCGCGCGGGAGGCCGTTCTTCTCCAGCTCGGCCTGGATCGTCTCCAGGGGCGCGCCGTCGAAGACCGGGGTCTGGATATGCTGCCCGATCGCCTTGGCCACCCAGCCCAGGTGGGTCTCCAGGACCTGGCCCAGGTTCATGCGGCTGGGCACGCCCAGCGGGTTGAGCACGATGTCGACCGGGGTGCCGTCGGGCATGAAGGGCATGTCCTCGATCGGCATCACCCGCGCCACCACGCCCTTGTTGCCATGGCGGCCGGCCATCTTGTCGCCGGCCGAGATCTTCCGCTTCTGAGCGACGTAGACCCGAACCAGCTCGTTGACCCCGGGGCTCAGCTCGTCCTTGGTCTCCCGGCTGAAGACCTTGACGTCGACCACGATGCCGCGCTCGCCGTGGGGCACGCGCAGCGAGGAGTCGCGAACCTCGCGCGCCTTCTCACCGAAGATCGCGCGCAGGAGCCGCTCCTCGGCCGAGAGCTCGGTCTCGCCCTTGGGCGTGATCTTGCCGACCAGGATGTCGCCGGGGTGGACCTCGGCGCCGATGTAGACGATGCCCCGCTCGTCGAGGTTGCGCAGCTGCTCCTCGGAGACGTTGGGGATGTCCCGGGTGATCTCCTCGGGGCCGAGCTTGGTCTCGCGGGCCTCGATCTCGAACTCCTCGATGTGGATCGAGGTGTAGACGTCGTTCTTGACCACGTTCTCCGAGAGCAGGATGGCGTCCTCGAAGTTGTAGCCCTCCCAGGGCATGAACGCGACCAGGAGGTTGCGGCCGAGCGCCATCTCGCCGTTGTCGATGGCGGGGCCGTCGGCCAGGATGTCCCCCACCTCCACCTTCTGGCCCGGCTTCACGAGCACGCGGTGGTTGAGGCAGGTGCCCTGGTTGGAGCGGTAGAACTTCTGGAGCTGGAAGCGGTGCTCGGCCCCGCCCTCGTCGGGCTTGACCGTGATCTCGAAGATGGGGTTGGCGTGGATGCCCTGCAGGTCCTGCGGGTGCGCCACGTCCGTGACCGTGCCGGCCACGTCGGCGACCAGCATGTCGCCGGAGTCGCGGGCCGCGTAGTACTCGACCCCGGTGCCCACCAGCGGGGCCTCGGTGACCAGCAGCGGCACCGCCTGCTTCTGCATGTTGGAGCCCATCAGCGCCCGGTTGGCGTCGTCGTGCTCCAGGAAGGGGATCATCGCCGTGCTCACGGAGACGATCTGCTTGGGCGAGACGTCCATGTACTGGATGCTGGCCACGTCCTCGAGGGCGAAGTGCCCTCGCACGCGCGCGGGCACGCGCGACTCCTGGAAGGAGCCGTCCGGGTTGAGGATGGCGTTGGCCTGGGCGATCCCGTAGAAGTCCTCCTCGTCGGCGGACAGGTACTTGACCTCTTCCGAGACCCAAGGCTGGATGTCGACGGTCGGAACCTTGGCCTTCTCGAGGCTCTTGATGGCGTCGGCGTCGAGGGACTTGCCCGCGCCCACGACCTCCTTGCCGGCGCTGTCGACCGCCGCCCGCCGCAGCTTGCGGCCGGTGAGGCGGTCGCGCATGTCCTTGCTGACCGGCATCCGGTTGTAGACCCGGCGGAAGGGCGTCTCCACGAAGCCGAACTCGTTGACCTTGGCGTAGCTGGCCAGCGAGCCGATGAGGCCGATGTTCGGGCCCTCAGGGGTCTCGATCGGGCAGATGCGGCCGTAGTGGCTGTGGTGGACGTCGCGGACGTCGAAGCCGGCGCGCTCCCGGGAGAGCCCGCCCGGCCCGAGGGCGCTCAAGCGCCGCTTGTGGGTGAGCTCGGCCAGGGGGTTGGTCTGGTCCATGAACTGGGAGAGCTGGCTGGAGCCGAAGAACTCCTTGATGGCGGCCACCACCGGGCGCGCGTTGATGAGCGAGGCCGCCGTCACGGTGTGCGGGTCGCTGATCGTCATCCGCTCCTTGATGATCCGCTCCATGCGGATGAGGCCCATCCGGAACTGGTTCTGGAGCAGCTCGCCCACCGCCCGCACCCGGCGGTTGCCGAGGTGGTCGATGTCGTCGGCGACCTGCTTCTCGCGGGGCGCGTTGTTGAGCTCGATCAGCTTGCGGATGATGGCGATGAAGTCGCCCTTCTCCAGGATCCGCAGCTGGCGGTCGCGCACGCGCTCCTGGATGTCCTCGGCGTCCCGGCCCAGGCGCTTGTCGACCTTGTAGCGGCCGACCCGGCCGAGGTCGAAGCGGCGAGGGTTGAAGAAGAGGCTCTGGAGCAGGTTGCGGGCGTTGTCGACGCTCGGCGGGTCGCCCGGGCGCACGCGCCGGTAGAGCTCGAGGAGGGCATCGTCGGCCTTGCCGGTGGTGTCCTTGTCGAGGGTGGCGTCGATGTAGTGGTGCTCGGGGTCGGTGTCGACATCGCCGAAGAGCTCGACCAGCTGGCGGCGCTGGGCCTCGCGGTCGTTGTCGGTGCCCTTGAGGCTGGGCAGCTCGAGCGCCTTCAGGAGCACGGTCACGGGCACCTTGCGCTTGCGGTCGATCTTGACCGTGAGGACGTCCTTGTTGGAGGTCTCGATCTCCAGCCAGGCGCCCCGGTTGGGGATCAGCTTGGCCCCGAACAGGCGGCGGCCGGTGTTGGGGTCCTCGGCGCTGGTGAAGTAGACGCCGGGGCTGCGAACGAGCTGGGAAACGACCACCCGCTCGGTGCCGTTGACGATGAAGGTGCCCTGGTCGGTCATGGTGGCGAAGTCGCCCATGTAGACCTCGGACTCCTTGATCTCACCCGTCTCCTTGATCGTGAGGCGGGTGCGGATGCGGAGCGGGGACTGGTACGTCATGTCCCGGTTCCGGCACTCCTCGACGGACGACTTGGGGAGGCCCCATTCGTAGTCGAGGAACTTCAGCTCGAAGTTCTTGCCGGTGTAGTCGGTGATAGGGTTAATCTCGTCGAAGAGCTCGCGCAGGCCCTCGTTCCGGAACCAGGTGAAGGATTCGAGTTGGGTGGCGATAAGGTCCTTCAGCTCGACTAGGTTCGGGATCCGGCCGTAGTTCCGGCGCGAGGGAGCCTTCATCTCAGAGATCATCACAGGGGCGGTTCCTCCCAAGGAAAAAGGGCGCGCTCAAGCAAGGGGGGGAGCGAGCGGCCCGGCGTGCACGAACCGCCAGTATAGCATTCCCACTCGGGGCCTGGAGAAACCTTTTTCGGGGCCTTCTAACCCTTGTAGGGGCTCGGCGGGGGTTTGGCGGGGGCCTCTGAGCCCCCGCCCCCCGTGATGTGCCGGCACATGCCGAGTGATCGGACCCTCCCAAGCGTCGATGTGCCGGCACATCAGACCTTCCGTGCCTCAGCGCCTGGCGACGGGGTCTGGGCGCCTTTGGCGGCTAGGTTGCCTGGCAAAACCCGGCGGCTGCCGAGGGGAGGGCTAGGGCGTCGCGCTTGGTGAGGGGGTCGGGCTTGGGCTCGGTGAGGGTGACGGGCTGGCCGGTGAGGCGGGCTTGGCCGAGGCGGCCGGCGAGGCGGCCGCCGGCGGAGCCACGACCGTCAGGGTGATGGTCTTGGTTGCGGTCGCGCCTGCAAGGTCCGTGACCTTGACCGTCATCGTCGAGCTGGTCCCGACCGGGGCGGTCGGCATCCCCGTGAGGTGGAAGAACTTATCCAGGGTCAGGCCGGCGGGCGGCGCGCCGGAAACCAGCGTCCACGAGTAGGGATGAGTGCCGCCGGTCACGCCGAAGGTGTCGGCGTACGACTGCCCGCTGATGGGGTTGGCCGGGGCCTTGATGGTCAGCGCCGGGTCCGCGATCGCGATCTGTACGTCGATGAAGCTGGGGACACCGAGGGCGTCTGTTGCCTGGACCGCGAAGGTGTAGGTGCCCGCTGCCGTCGGTGTGCCGGAAATGGTCCCGTCGGTTCCCAGCGTCAGGCCAGCAGGCAGGCTGCCGCCGAACACGAATCCGAAGCAGCTGACGCATACGACGTCGACCGGGATGATGTTGAGGCTAGGGAGCGCCCAGTTGATGGGAGCCGTTCCGGTGGCTGACGTCAGCTTCACCGGCGTCACGCCATCCGGCTCCGTGTAGGGGATGCCCACGTCCCATCCGGGCGGCATCGCCGCGAGTGTGGGCGCGCCGGCCTCGACTTGCAGGGTGAATTTCGCCGACGTCTGCAGGCCCGCGGCGTCGGTGGCGGTCGCGGTGTAAACGGTTGGCGGGCTCGCAACCGTCGGCGTACCGCTGACGACCAGGTTGCCGCCGCTGTCCGAGAACTTCATCCCGGCCGGTGGCGCGGGCGTCGATGTCCAGTCGTAGACCGAACCGTGCACCGCTGGGTCAAAGGGGTTGCCTAGAGTCCCGGTGACCGCAATGCAGGTGCAGTACGAGTCATAGAGCAGGCCGAGCGCCGCCGGCTGAAGGGGGTTGGGCGCAGGCGTGAGCACAGGGCCCGTCGGCGACGGGTCCACGACGAATGTGCCCGTGACGGTGTTGGTGTGTGCGTTGATGGAGTCATAGCCGGAGACAGAGACGGTGTAGGTGCCTTTGTAGAGTGGCACCCCGGTCAGGAAGCAGGTCGGCAAGCAGGGATAGGACAGCGACATTCCGGCTGGCAAGCCGGTGACGCCAGAAGCCAGGAAGCAGCAACCGGCGCCACCCGACGTCGTGAAGAGCGTGTTGGTGCTGGCGTAGTTGGCGGAGACGGTGCCACTCGGCCAGCAAATACCGGGGAGACATTGGGTCTGGGGTGCGACGCTCACCGTGGGCGGCGCGAATACCTGGACGGTGAAGGAAGGTGACTGCGCCGGCACAGGCACGCTCACTATGGTCGAATCGGTGACCAGGGCGACCACGTTGTAGGTGCCGAGCGGGGTGTTCGCGGTCGGCATGCCGCTGATCGCGCCGGTGTTGGGATCGATGTTCATGCCAACGGGGGCACCCCGCAAGCTCCAGGTGTATGGAGGACGCCCGCCTGCGGCTGTAAAGGTGCTGCCTACGTACGGGAAATTCTGGTCCGCGAAAGGACCGAGCGATCCGCCGGTCACTCTCAAGGTCGAGTCGGTGACCTGGAGATCGACGCTGGTGTTGATGCTCTGGCCGTTGCCGTGATCCAGAATCACCACGTCCAGCGGGAAGTCACCGGACGCCGTCGGCGTGCCGCCGAGGCTGGGCGCGGAAGTGCCGTTCCCGGTCACGTTCATCCCGGCCGGGAGCTGGAAGGTCGAGAAGCTGATCTGAAACGAGCTCGGCGTGTTGCCCGGATGGCCACCGCTCGCAGAGAAGCTGACCGGTGCGTACAGCTGGTTGATAGTGGCGTCGGGCAGCGTGGCCGGCGCCAGCACGACTGGCGGATTCACCTGCACGGTGTACGTCATCGAGGTCGCGTAGCCGCCCAGCGGATCGGTGAGCTTGGCGCTGAACCCGAACGTGCCGACACAGGCGAGATTCGTCGGATCCAGGAAGCCGTCCAGTTCGAAGGAACCCTCACTGACTCTCAGCTGCAGGCACGGCGGCAAGGAGCCGCTGGCCAGGAGCAGCTGTCCGACTCCGGCCTGGCCGGCCGTGAACCCGAGGCCGGCGAAGAGCGATGTACCGGCATCGCGCTCGACGAACCCGTTGGCGTCGAACGGGTTGAGCTGCAGGGCCCAGGTCGGGGCCTGGAAGATGTCGATGTCGACCTCGCCATCGGCGAAAGCCCCGGTGGCGTCGGTGACGCGGACCGCGATCAGGCCTTCGTTGGCGGGCGCCGTAGGAGTCCCTGACAGCACGCCGGTGGGGCTGAGGCTCAGCCCGAAGGGTGCCGGACTCCCACTGCTGATCGACCACGTGTAGGGCGCTGTCCCGCCCAACACGCCGAAGCTCTGGGAGTAGGGCACTGTCATGTCCCCGGGCGGGGTCAGGATCACGAAGCCGTTGGGCGGCGGTGTTCCGGTCTGGGTGATCGCGGTCGTCGGGCTCATGGTCGGCGTGAATGTGATCGTCGGCTGCGGGTTGACCGTCACGGTGGCGCTGAAGGGTGGGCTGGGTTGACCGTTGGCGCCGACGGCTACCACGCCGAAGGTGTAGGGGACGGGGCTCAGCCCGAGCGCCATGAAGTGCGCAGGTGCCGGTGAGGTGGCGCTGGCGACAGGCGTGGCGTTCGGATCGACCGAGCCGGAAAGCAGCCCGGAGCTGCTCAGCATCAGCCCCGGCGGCATCAGGCCGGACACCTTGCTGAAGGTGTAGGGGCCAGCGCCGCCCGTGGCGGCGAATTGATAGGTGTAGAGGCCGCCGAAGGTGGCCGCAGGGAGCGTGTTGGAGGACAAAGTCGGCGCTGCCGGGGCCGCCGGAGCGTTCTTGGTCAGCGCGAAGTTGGCGACCGCCGAGTTGGTTCCGTCAACCGTGCGCGTGACGCTTGTGGCCCCCGAGGCGGTGTAGCCGCTGGGCACGGTCAGCGTCACGGTGTAGGTGCCGGCGCCCAGGCCGGTGAACCCGTAGCCGCCACCGGAGCCGGTCACCGCCACCGCGCCACCCGGGTCCAGGCTCAGCGTCACGCCGGCCCCGGGCCCTCCGCTCACGGTGCCGCCGACGCTCGAGGCCTTGCCCAGCGCGGCCACGCTCTCGGTGCACTCGGTAAGCGTGTCGCTCAGCCCCAGCAGGCTGGCGGTGAAGGTCGGGTGGATGACCTGGTCGGGGGTGTCCGAAGGCGGGTTGAACGTGACGGTGCCGGTGCCGTTGCCGTTGTCGGTGAAGCTGCCCCAGGACGGCAGGCCGCTGGCGGTGATGGCCGGCTTGCCCGCCGCATCGCGGGCGGTCACCTTCCAGCTGTCGGTCTGGCCGGCGGTGACGCCATGGGCGCAGGGCGGCTCGTCTGGCTTGGTCGGGGGCGGCACGACGAAGAAGGGCTTCGGAGTCTGCGTCGAGGGACGGATGGTGTTGATGACGACCACCCACGGCTCGTGCGGCTTCGACTCGTTGTCGATCACCTCGTACGTCCAGTTCCCGGCTTCGCCCCTGGGCACCACCAGGTGCAGAGGCGGCTTGGCCGACTTGGTCTCCTGGTAGGGCGTGCCGTCCGGCTTGTACACCCGTAACGTGTACGTGGACCCCGGCCAGCCGAGGCCGAAGTCGGCGTCGGTGTTGCCGTCGACGGCGACGCCGGGCTGGATGCCGCTGCTGTTGGGTGCGTCCAGGAAGCCGACGGCCACCGTCGCGGTGACGCCCCCGGTCTGACTGTTGATGGTCTGGTTGAAGACGGTGAAGGGGTCGTTCAAGTCCCCGGCTGGAATGGGGCCGGGCGGTGTCGCCGAAGTGGCCCCCTTGGTGACTGTCGTGGATTGGTTGGGTCCGACTGGGGTGCCGTTGTTCCCGACGAAGACCGTGATGGCGCCGCTGAAGTTGTTGATCCGGACCTGGTAGTTGCCGTCGGGCTGGAGGATGACGAGGACCTCGAAGTCGGTGCCACGGACCTCGGCATTGGTCTGGTTGGGGCCTGTGACGGAGAACGAGGAGCTGCCCACCAGCTGGGCGACGCGGTTCCAGGTCTTGCCCACGGCCTCGCTGAGCTGGATGTTCCAGCCACCGCCGGTGGGCTGCGTGAGCGTGGTGATGCTGACCTGGGTGTTGCTGTCCATCCGCGTGATGGATCCGTCCGGGAAGTTGATCGCCGCCCAGGTGTCGGCTGCGGTGGTGACCTGCTCACCCTGGCCCAGGAGCTCACCGGTGACCCCGTTGTGCGAGGCAGCAGCCCCTGCCGCCTTTAGGGTTACAGCACCCCGGAAGATGGTCAGGGTGGCGGTGCCTGAGGCCAGCGCGGACGGGCGAGTGACGACATAGGCCGCGGCGCCGGCCACCAGAACCAGGACCACGATGGCCGACGCGAGCAAACGCCGGCGCCCCGTGGCTAGCACGTCACCCCTCTCATCCGAACGACTCCCTCCCAAGAGTGACTTCGGTTACTCGCTGTGGCGAGCGCGCCAGTGTAGCGCAGAAAAGGTGGCCGCGCACGGCGTCTGGCATGCCCCGAGGCTACGTTCAGCCTGATCGGGCGGCGATGCCCGCCGGCACATCCAGAATGTCACCGCCATCACCAAGGAAAGGGGCGTGGGTCCAACCCCACGCCCCCCACCCCAACCCTCCCCGCCGGGGAGGGTCGAGTCTTACTTGATCTCGACCGTGGCGCCTGCTTCCTTCAGCCTCGCGGCCGCCTTGTCGGCGTCCTCCTTGCTGACGTTCTCGAGCACTGGCTTGGGCGCCGCGTCGACCAGGTCCTTGGCCTCCTTGAGGCCGAGCTGGGTGACCTCGCGGACCGCCTTGATGACGTTGATCTTGCTGTCGCCGATGGCGGTGAGCTGAACCGTGAACTCGGTCTTCTCCTCAGCTGGAGCCTCCTCGGCCGCCGCGGGCGCCGCCGCGGCGGGTGCCGCGGCCACGGCGGCCGCCGGCTTGATGCCGAGCTCGCTCTCCAGGATCTCGAGGGCTTCCTTCACATCGAGGACGCTCCACGTCTTGAGCGCTTCGACGAAGTCTTTGGGGGTGACCTTGGTAGCTGCCATGACTCTTACGCTGCCTCCAGATTGTTCTTGTGAACTTCAAGGGCGCTCGCCAGCTGGGCGAGCGGGGTGTTGATGGCGGACGCCAGCTGTGCGAGCGGCGACAGGATGGTCCCCGCCAGCATCGAGATCAGGACCTCCCTGGGCGGTAGGTCCGCCAGCTGCTTGAGCTGGTCGGGGTTCAGCACGCGGCCCTCGACCAGCCCGCCCACGATCTCGAGCTTGAGCCGGGTGCTGCGGACGAACTCGTTGAGGAGCTTGATCGGAACGCCCAGGTCGTCGTAGCCGAACGCGATCCCGACCGGGCCCATCAGCACCTGCTGGAAATCGTCGTGCCCCGATTCCACCGCCGCGCGCCGCGCGAGCGTGTTCTTGACCACGCGATACTCGACGTCGCTGCCGCGCAGGCGGCCGCGCAGCTCCTCCATCTGGCTGACGGTCAGGCCGCGGTAGTCGGTGAGCACCGCCACCCGCGCCCGGCGCAGCTTCTCGGTGAGCAGGGCGACCTGCTGCTCTTTTTCGGGTCTTGCCATAAAAAATCCTCCGCGCCACCAGACAGGCACGGAGGCATCGGGCCTCGAGCGTGCGCCTGGGCTGGGAATTAAGACGCGCGCACACGCGTCACCAGCTGTCTGGGGCGAACTGCCGAAGTATACCGGGCTTGCCATGCCCCCCTCCCCCTCGCTTCGCGAGGGACCTCCCCGCCGAGCGGGGAGGAGTCTCTTCCTTTAAGAGGTCGAGAGCTTGGCCGCTTCCTTGACGTCGACCGGGACTGACGGGCCCATGGTCGAGGCCAGGTACAGCGAGCGCAGGTACTGGCCTTTGGAGGTGGTCGGCTTGTTGCGGACCAGCGCCTCGACCAGCGCGGCCAGGTTGCCATGCAGCTGGTCGGTGGCGAAGGACACCTTGCCGATCGGCACGTGCACGATCCCGAACTTGTCGGTGCGGAACTCTACGCGCCCGCCCTTGACCTCTTTGACCGCCCGTCCCACGTCGAAAGTGACGGTGCCCGCCTTGGGGTTGGGCATCAGGCCGCGGGGACCGAGGATGCGGCCCAGCGGCCCCACCTTGGGCATCATGTCCGGCGTCGCCACCGCCACGTCGAAGTCGGTCCAGCCACCCTGGATCCTGGCCACCAGGTCGTCGCCGCCGACAAAGTCGGCGCCCGCCTCGGTCGCCTCCCTGGCCTTGTCGGCGCCCACGAAGGCGAGTACCCGCACCTGCTTGCCGGTCCCGTTGGGGAGGACCACCGAGCCGCGGACCATCTGGTCGGCGTGCTTGGGGTCGACGCCCAGGCGCACGTGCGCCTCGACCGAGGCGTCGAACTTCACGTTGGAAGTGTCCTTGACGACCTCGGCGGCCTTCATGGGCTCCAGGCCGCCGTTACCGCTTTGGGCGAGCGCGGCCTCGATCTTCTTGAGCGCCTCGTCGTAGCGCTTGCCGTGCTTAGCCAACTATCTCGATCCCCATGGAGCGGGCCGTGCCCGCGACCATCTTGGCCGCCTTCTCGACGTCGTAGGCGTTGAGATCCTTGGCCTTGGCCTCGGCGATCGTGAACATCTGCTGGCGCGTGACCTGGCCCACCTTCTCGCGGTTCGGCTTGGGCGAGCCCTTCTCGATTCCGGCCGCCTTCTTGAGCATGTTGACCGTGGGCGGCGTCTTGAGGACGAAGGTGAAGCTGCGGTCCTCGTAGATCGTGATCTCCGCCGGCACCACGTCGCCCACCTGCTGCTGGGTGCGCTCGTTGTAGGCCTTGCAGAACTCCATGATGTTGATGCCGTGCGGGCCCAGCGCCGTGCCCACCGGGGGCGCCGGCGTGGCCTTGCCCGCCTGCAACTCGATCTTCAGGATCGCGCGGATCTTCTTCTTGCCCATCGCCTAGTGCACCTTTTCGACTTGGAGAAGGTCGAGCTCGACCGGCGTCTCGCGGCCGAACATGTTGACCAGGACCTTGAGCTTGCCCTTCTCGGGATTAATCTCGTCGACCTTGCCGTGGAAGTCGGTGAACGGACCGTCCACCACCCGCACGCTCTCGCCGACCTGGAACTCGACCCGGATCTTGGGCGCCTCCTGCTTCATCTGCTTGAGGATCGCCCGCACCTCTTTCTCCTGGAGCGGCACCGGCTTGTTGCCACTGCCGACGAAGGAGGTGACGCCCGGGGTGTTGCGGACGACGTACCAGGACTCGTCCGACATCCTCATCTTGACCAGGATGTAGCCCGGGAAGATCCGCTTCTGGACGTGCCGGCGCTTGCCGTCCTTGATCTCGATCTCGTCCTCCATGGGGACGAGCACCTCGAGGATCTTGTCGTGCATGTCCATCGACTCGATGCGCTTCTCGAGGTTCTTCTTGACCTTCTCCTCGTGCCCGCTGTAAGCGTGCACGACGTACCACTGCACGTCGGCGTCGACGGCGGGCTCGGTCCTGGTGCTTTCGGTAGCCATTCCTCTTCCTGTGTTATCCGGTCTTGGTGAGTCCGCTGTAGACCCAGCGCTTCACGGCCTCGCCCACCACCAGGTCGACGCCGCCGATGAAGACGGCCAGCACGACCACGGTCGCCACCACCACCATGGTGTAGCGCCAGAGCTCGCCCGGGGTCGGCCAGACGACCTTGCGGAGCTCGTCGTAGACCTCACGGAGGAAGCGGACGATCGCGAAGTCCTGGTCCTGGTCGGTGCGGCGGGCGGTGACGGCCACAGGCTACTTGGTCTCCTTGTGGGCCGTGTGCTTGCGGCACCAACGGCAGTACTTGCGCAGCTCCAGCCGGTCAGGGTCGTTCTTCTTGTTCTTGACCGTGCTGTAGTTGCGCCTTTTGCACTCGGGGCACTGCAGGGTGATGATCGTTTCCATAGCTCGTCCGGTGGTTGGGATTCAGCGGGCTCGGCCCAAAAAATAAAGCCTAGGGTTCCTAGGCCTTGTCAATAGTACCACCAGACCCGGCGGTCGTAACCCCGCCTACCATCTGTCCCCGTGGCCCCTCAGCCGAAGACCGTGGTCGTGCTCCACGGTGACCAGACCGGCGAGGAGCTGCTCAAGGAGGCGCTCCGCGTCCTGGCCGCCGACGTCACCGGGATCGCGCTCCAGCTCCACCACTTCGACCTCTCCCTGGACAACCGCCGGGAGACCCGCAACCAGGTCGTGATCGACGCCGCCACCACCCTCAAGCAGGTGGGCTACGGGATCAAGGCGGCGACCATCACGCCGGAGGGGACCGGCGACGTCGGCAGCCCCAATGCCATCCTCCGCAAGGCGGTGGATGGGCGCGTCATCGTCCGCACCGGGCGCCGCATCCCTGGAGTCCGTCCCCTGTCCGCGGTCTACGCCCCCATCAGCGTGATCCGGATGGCGGTCGACGACGCCTACGGCGCCAAGGAGTGGCGGGAGGGCCACGACCTCGACGAGTGGGCCTTCCGGACCGAGAAGATCAGCCGCCGCACGTCGCGGATGGTCGCCGATTACGCGTTTCGGCACGCCCGGCGCCTGGGCGCCAAGGTGTTCGGGGGCCCCAAGTTCACGGTCAGCCCGGTCTACGAGGGGATGTTCAAGGAGGAGCTGGACGCCGCCGCCGAGCGCAATCCCGACGTCAAGTACGACCCGCAGCTCATCGACGCCACCTACGCGCTGCTGCTCGCTACCACCGGCGAGCCGCTGGTGATCCCGGCCCTCAACCGGGACGGGGACACGCTGTCGGACCTGGTGATGCAGATGTTCGGGACCATCGCCGCCGCCGAGTCGACGCTGCTGGCCTTCGACGACGAGCTCAAGGTCGCGGTGGCCATGACCGAGGCGCCCCATGGCACTGCTCCCGCGCTGGAGCGCAAGAACCTGGCCAACCCCATGGCCATGATCCTGGCCGTGGCCTCGTTGCTCGGCTACATGCCGGGCCCGCAGTACCACACCGCCTCGCGCGCCCTCTATGAGTCAACCCTGGAGGCGGTCGCCGAAGGCGTCAAGACCGCCGACCTGGGCGGGCATTCCTCGACCACTGACTTCACCGACGAGGTCATACACAGGATCAGGACCAAGATCGACGTCTGGGGATCGTTGAGCGATATCGAGAGATAGGCCATGCCTTCAGCCGCCCCGCCCCTGCGATACCTCGCCCTCGGTGATTCCTTCACGATCGGGGTCGGCGCCAGCAATGAGCATCGCAACTTCCCGACTCTGCTCTCGCGGAAGCTCTCGGCGGCCACCGGCCGCCTGGTCCGGCTGACCAATCCCGCAGCTGACGGCAGCACCACCGACGACCTGATCCGCGGCCAGCTCGCCCAGCTCGACCCGGTCGCCCCCGACTACGTCAGCGTCCTGGTCGGCGCCAACGACATCACCGAGGGCCGAGGGCGCGCCGAGTACCAGAGCTCGCTGATCTGGATCTACGACGTGATCGCCGCGCGCGGGATGCCGCCCACGCGGGTGACTGCTATCTCGATGCCGGATTGGTCGGCCGTCCCCGGCGCGGCGCGCTTCGGGCCGCCCGACAGCCTGCGGCTGGTGATCGACGGCTTCAACGCCGTGGCCCGGACCGAGGCGGCCACCCGCGGCTTCCTGTTCGTGGACCTCGCGGACCTCAGCCGGTCCCGCCTGGGTGAGAGCGGCTGGACGTCCGCCGACGGCCTGCACCCGGGCGATGCCCAGTACGCCGCCTGGGCTGAGCACATCTGGGACCAGGTCCGCGAGGCCTGGACAGCGACGTAAATAAAGAAGGTAGTGCTCCACGTTGGGACCTCAGGCTGGCAGTACAGGGACTGGAGGGGCTCCTTCTACCCGGAGAAGATGCCGCCAACGGGGTGGCTGGAGCATTACTCCCGGCGCTTTCAGGTGGTCGAGGTCAACAACACCTTCTACCACCTGCCTGAGGCCTCGACCTTCGCCAAGTGGCACCGGGAGACAGCCGACGACTTCGTGGTCGCGGTCAAGATGAGCCGCTACCTCACCCATCTCAAGCGCCTGCTCGACCCCGAGGAGCCGGTCCAGCGCTTCATGACGCGGGCGCGCCAGCTGCGAGGGAAGCTGGGGCCCGTCCTGGTCCAGCTGCCGCCCCGGTTCGAGGCCGCACCCGACCGGCTCGAGGCCACCCTGGCCTGCTTCGACCGCGACGTTCGCGTGGCGGTCGAGTTCCGCGACGACTCCTGGTACACGGACGAGGTGCGCGAGATCCTCCAGCGCCACCGCGCGGCGCTGGTCCTGGCCGACCGTCGCAACCGGCACACGCCCCTGTGGCGGACCGCCGATTGGGGCTTCGTGCGCCTGCACGAGGGGCTGGCCCGCCCCCGGCCCTGCTATGGCGAGCGGATTCTGGAGACCTGGGTGGAGCGCATCGCGGAGCTCTGGAAGCCCGAGGCGGACGTGTTCGCGTTCTTCAACAACGACCACCGGGGATGCGCGGTGCGCGACGCGGGGGTTTTCGGGCGCCTGGCGGAGGCGCACGGGCTGCGCCCCACGCGAACGCCCGAGCCTGACGGCGTGCGGGTCAGCGGCTGACCTCGTCCCACTCCTCCCCGCCGAGCGGGGAGGAGTTACGCGGTCTCTAGCCTTCGGAAGCCCTCGGCGTATTGGTAGCCGGCCTTCTCACCTATGGTCCGGGCCCGGTCGCGGATCCATTTGCCGGGCGCGCCCGCCTCGATTCCCGGCTTCTGGAACTGGCTGGCGTGGCACATGATGGCCTCGATCTTCAGGTCCAGCAGCTCGGGTGTGATCTCCACGAAGTGGTCGGCCTCGGTGTAGCCGGGAAGCCAGACCTCGCGCACCTTGTGCGGCTCCAGGCCCTCGGCCAGGAGCTCCCGGTAGGCGCGCGGGTTGCGGGCGTCCGGGTAGACCGCGGACAGGGTGGCCTCACCCACGGCGAGGTGGTCGGGATGGAAGCCGCCGATGCCCTGGGTGACCAGCATGCGCACCGGGGCATGGGTCAGGACCAGGTCCGGCCGCCGCCGGCGGATGTCGGCGGTGATGGCCTTGCGGAGCTCGACGTTGGGCTCGCAGTATCCGTCGCGAAAGCCGAGGAAGGTGATGTCCTTGACCCCCAGCTTGGCCGCCGCGCAGCGCTGCTCCTGGTAGCGGGTGGCGGTGAGCTCCTCGTCGGGGACGTGGGGGTCCTCCCCACCCTGGGAGCCGTCGGTGACGACGCAGTAGAAGACCTCGGCGCCCTCGCGGGCGAACTTGGCGACCGTGGCTCCGAAGCCGAACTCGGGGTCGTCGGGGTGAGCAGCAACAACCAGCACGCGCCCTATGGGCGGTGCTTCCTTCTTCTCCTCAGCCACTCCGACCCAGCGTAAACCAGACCGTGGCGCCGCCGCCCGCGCGGTCCGCAGCCCCGGCCTCGCCGCCCATGGCGCGGGCCAGCCCGCGCACGAGGTAGAGGCCGAGCCCCAGCCCAGCGCCCTGGCTGCCGCGCCGGAAGCGCTCGAAGGCGGCATCGCGCTCGGCCGCGGGAATGCCGGGGCCCCGGTCCTGCACCTCGATCCGGACCCGGCCCGGCTTGGCCGCGACCGAGATCTCGATCGGAGAACCTGCCGGCGAGAAGCGCGTCGCATTCGAGAGCAGCGCCCGCAGGGCTCGTACAGAGCGGCCGCGGTCGGCCTCCACGACCAGGCCTGGCGCGGCGCCCAGGACGGTCACCGCGTGGTCGCCCAGCCTGCGGCGCTCGGTCTCCAGCGCGGTGGCGACCACTTCGGCAACCTCGATCGGCTCCATGAAGAGACCGAGGTCGCGAGCTTCCAGGTGGACCATGAGCAGCAGGTCCTCGATCAGGTCGGACATGTCCTCGACGTTGACGTCGATCAGGCGCAGCATCTCCAGCGCTCGGTCGGGCGGCATCCGGCTCTCGGTGTCGAGCAGCAGGGTGGCTGCGCCGCGGATGACGGTGAGGGGGCGCCGCAGCTCGTGGCCGATCACGGACATCAGCTCGAGGTAGGGGCTGCCAGCCTCGCTCACGTCCCCCTCCCCGGCACTGCGCGCCGGACCTCCCCGCCAAGCGGGGAGGAGTTTCCAGCCTTGCTCACGTCCCCCACCCCAACCCTCCCCGGAGGGGAGGGGGTTCCGGCCTTGCTCACGTCCCCCTCCCCGGCGCTGCGCGCCGGACCTCCCCGCCAAGCGGGGAGGAGTTTCCGGCCTCACTCACGAATGGTTTCCACCTTGAGCATGTTGGTCTGGCCGGGCTTGCCCACGGGTACGCCCGCGATCAGGACCACCCGGTCGCCGTCGCGCACGATCCCATGCTTGAGCGCGGCCTTGACGGCCATGTCGATCATGTCGTCGGTGTCCTTCCCCATCCCCACCTCGAGCGGGATCACGCCGGCGTAGAGCGCGGTCCGGCGCAGCACCGACGAGTATGGGCTGGCCGCGATCACCGGCACCGGCGGGTGCGCCTTGCTGACCCGCAGCGCGGTGGCTCCGGACTCGGTGAAGGCGATGATGTAGCGCGCCTTGACCTCGGCCGCGACCTGGGCCGAGGCGTGGGCGATGGCGCTGGAAAGCGAGTCCTCCTTCCACATCGGGCGCTCGCGCAGGTAGGCGGGGTGGTTCTCGGCGGCCAGGCAGATGCGCGCCATGGCGCGGACCGCCTCCACGGGGTGGGCGCCCGTGGAGGTCTCCTGGGAGAGCATGACGGCGTCGGTGCCGTCCCAGATCGCGTTGGCCACGTCGGAGGCCTCGGCGCGCGTGGGCCGGTTGCTGGTGACCATCGACTCCAGCATCTCGGTGGCCGTGATCACCGGGACCCCGGCCCGATTGGAGCGGTGGATGATGTCCTTCTGGACCGCGGGCACCTCGCCCAGCGCCATCTCCACGCCCAGGTCGCCGCGCGCCACCATGACCGCGTCGGAGGCGGCGATGATCTCGCGCAGGTTGCGGATCGCCTGCAGCTTCTCCAGCTTGGCCACCACCGGCACCTTCCAGCCCAGCCGCTCCTGCTCATCGCGGCAGGCCTTGACGTCGGCGGCGCCGCGGACGAACGAGATCGCCACGTAGTCGAACTGCAGCTCGGCGCCCAGCGCCATGTCCTCCTTGTCCTTGTCGGTCAGGGCCGGCAGCGTGAGCGTGCGGCCGGGGATGGCGACGCCCTTGCGCTCGCCCAGCAGCCCGCCGCGGATGACCGAGCACTTGACCTGCCCGTTGCTGTGAGGGGACCGAACCCTGAGCTCGATCTGGCCGTCGGCCAGCAGCACCCGGTCGCCGGGCTGGGCGGCGGCGATGATCTCCTGGTGGCTGACGGGGATGGTCTTCTCGTCGCCGCGCACGTTCCTCGAGGTCAGCGTCACCTCCCGCCCGCGGGCCAGCCGCACCAGGGGCTCGGACAGCGACCCGGTCCGGATCTTGGGGCCCTGCAGGTCCTGGAGCAGCGCCACATAGCGGCCGGTCTCCTTGGCGACCTGGCGCACGGCGCTGACCGCGGCCCGATGGGTTGCCTCGTCGCCGTGCGAGAAGTTGAGGCGCGCGACGTCCATGCCCGCAGCGAACAGCTTGCGAAGGGTGGGGATCTCGACCGACGAGGGGCCGAGGGTGCACACGATGCGCGTGTGGCGCATAGGGGTTCGAGTTTAGCGGCCCCTGTAGCACCCCACCCCAACCCTCCCCTGAGGGGAGGGGGACTAGATGCTTCTCTGCCTGGTCACCTCGTACAGCAGCGCGGCCGCCGCCGCCGATGCGTTGAGGCTCGCCACGCGTCCCTTCATCGGCAGCCGCACCCGGGCGTCGCAGCGCTCGCGGACCAGCCTGCCCACACCGCGCCCCTCGCCGCCGACCACCACGCAGACGGGCTGGGTGAAGTCGAACTCCCAGGCCGCCAGCTCGCCCTCGGGGTCGAGCGCCACGCACCAGAGGCCCGCCCGCTTGATCTCCAGAAGCGCGCCCGCCACCCCGGCCACCTGGCACAGCCGCAGGTGCTCGATGGCGCCGGCGCTGGCCTTGACCGTGCTCGCGCTGAGAGGTGCGCTGCGGTGCTGCGGCAGCACCACTCCGCCGGCGCCGGCGGCCTCGGCGCTGCGCAGGATGGCGCCCAGGTTCTGCGGGTCCTCGACCCCGTCCAGCGCCACCAGCAGGTCGGGCGACTCCGCCAGCAGGTCCCGCAGCGCCAGCAGGGGGCGGGGCTTCACCTCGGCGAGCACGCCCTGGTGCACCGCGCCCCGCGCCAGCGACGCCAGCCGCGCCGGCGGCACCTCTTCCACGCGGACCAGGCGGCGGATCTCCTCCAGCCGGGGGTCGGGCTGAAGGCCGCTGGCGATGAGCGCGCGCAGCACCCGGCCCGCCCGCGCGGCCTCGAGCACCGGGTTGCGGCCGTGGATCAGCTCCGGCGCCAGCGCACCCCCGCCTTGGAGTCCTCGAGCTGGACGCCGCGCTCGCGCAGCTGGTCGCGCAGGCGGTCGGCGGTGGCGAAGTCGCGCTCGCCGCGCGCGCGCTCGCGGGCGTCGATCAGCTCCTGCAGCTCCGGTTCCAGCGCCTCGTCCTCGGCGCGCAGGACGTCGAGGTGCGCGTCCGCATCGGCGAGCAGGGCCAGCAGCGCGATGCGCGCCGCCTCCCCGACCTGGCCGCGGTCGAGCGCGGCATTGGCGGTGCGCACGACATCGAAGACGTGGCCGAGGCCCTGGGGAAGGTTGAGGTCGTCATCGAGTGCGGCGCGATAGCGGACGCGCGCGGCGTGCGCCTCCTGCGCCAGCTCGGAGTCGTCGACCGTGCGCGGCGTCTCCTGCAGGCGCGCATGCACCTCGCGCAGCCGGCGCACCTGCTCGGCAGCGCCGTGCAGGCCGTCATCGTCGAACCGCAGCGGGCTGCGGTAGTGCGCGCCCGCGATCAGGAAATAGCGCACGGCGACCGGGTCGTGGCCGGTCGCCAGCAGGTCGCGCAGGGTGGCGATGTTGCCGATGCTCTTGGACATCTTCTCGCCGCTGACGTCGGACAGCATCTCGTTGTGCATCCAGTGCCGCGAGAAGGGGTGGCCGGTGAACGCCTCCGACTGCGCGATCTCGTTCTCGTGGTGCGGGAACTTGAGATCCACGCCGCCGCAGTGGATGTCGAGGGTGGTGCCCAGGTAGCGCATGGCCATCGCCGAGCACTCGATGTGCCAGCCCGGGCGGCCCTGGCCCCACGGTGAGGGCCAGGCGGCGCCCAGCAGGTCGTCGCCCTCGCCGGCCCGCTTCCAGAGCGCGAAATCGCTGGCGGACTCCTTCTCGTACTTGTCCAGCGCCACCCGGGCGCCCGCGCGCAGGCCGCGGCGGTCGAGCTTGCTGAGCGCGCCATAGCCGGGAAAGCTGTCGACGCGGAAGTACACGTCGCCGTCGACCTCGTAGGCGTGGTCGGTCGCGATCAGGCCGGCGACCAGCTCGATGATGTCGGGAATGTGGTCGGTGGCGCGCGGATACACGTCCGCCGGCACGAAGCGCAGCTGCTCCAGGTCGTCGAAGAACGCGCGCTCGTAGAGCGCGGTGTATTCGCGGATGGTCTGCCGGTGGTGGGAGGCCTCGTGCAGGATGCGGTCTTCGATGTCGGTGATGTTCATCACGTGCGTCACCTGGTAGCCGCTGACGCGCAGGTGGCGCTTGAGCAGGTCGTAGAACAGGTTGCCTCGAAAGTTGCCGACATGGGCGTAGTTCCACACTGTCGGACCGCAGGTGTACAGGCGCACGCGGCCGGGCTCCAGCGGCGTGAACTCTTGGCGGTCGCCGCTCAGGGTGTTGAACAGTCTGAGCGTCACCTGGTTTCTTCCAGCAGCACCACCGCCTGGGCCGCGATGCCCTCGGTGCGGCCCAGCGCGCCGACCATCTCCGGCGAGGTCGCCTTCACGCCCACGGCCTGCTGTTCCAGGCCCAGGCGGTCGGCCAGCAGGGTCGCCATCCCGGCCAGGTGCGGCTGCAGGCGCGGCTCCTGCGCGACCACCACCGAGTCCACGTTCACGACCCGGTAGCCCGCCTCCTCGACCAGCCCGGCGGCCATCGCCAGCAGCTCCAGGCTGGAGATGCCCGCGTAGCGCTCGTCGGTGTCCGGGAAGTGCTCGCCGATGGTGCCCAGCGCCGCGGCCCCCAGCAGGGCATCGATCACGGCGTGCGTGAGGACATCGGCGTCCGAGTGGCCGTCGAGGCCGCGCGCGTGCTCGATCGTGACACCGCCGAGCACCAGTTCGCGGCCCTCCACCAGCCGGTGGAGGTCGTAGCCGAGGCCGACTCTCAGCTTTTCGCCACCGCCTCGTGCTCGCGAATCAGGGCTTCGAGCACTTCGAGATCCTCAGCGGTGGTCAGCTTGATGTTCCCGGGCTCCCCCGCGACCACGGTCACCCCATGGCCGCCGGCGGACACCAGCGCGGCGTCGTCGTCGCCCTCGAGGCCGGTCTCGGCCGCCTCGAAGTGGGCGCGCACCAGGAGCGGGTAGGAGAATCCCTGCGGCGTCTGCGCCAGCATGACCCGCGAGCGGTCGAGGTTCTCGACCAGGCGGCCGCCCTCCACCCGCTTGACGGCGTCGCGGGGCGGCAGCCCGGGGATGGCGGCGCCGGTCTCGCAGGCGGCGGCCAGCACGCGCCGGATCAGGGCCGGCGAGGCCAACGGCCGCGCAGCGTCGTGGACGAGGACGTGCGTGCAGCCCTCCAGGTGCGCCAGCCCCGCGCGCACCGACTGCTGCCTGGACTCGCCCCCGGGGCAGACCTTGACCGGCTTGTGCGGCGCCAGCTGATCGACCTCGGCGCGCGCCTTCTCGAGGCGCGCCGGGGGTCCCACGACCACGATCTGGTCGACCTCCTCCAGGCCCAAGAACAGCTCCACCACGCGGGCCAGCGTGGTGCGCCCGTTGAGGCGCACCAGCGCCTTGCTGCCGAGACCGAGCCGGGAGCCCGAGCCGGCGGCGGCGATGATGACTCCGGTCCTACGTTGAGCGATCGTCATGGGCGTGTGCGGGCGCGGCGGCGCGCCTCCCCATCCTGGCCCGCCGGGCTGGCGAAGATCATGCGCCCGGCCGCCGTCTGGAGGATCGAGGTGACGGTGACGAGGAGGCTGCTGTTGAGGTGGCGCCGGCCGTTCTCGACGACGACCATCGTACCGTCGTCCAGGTAGGCCACCCCCTGGCCTGCCTCCTTGCCCTCCTTGACCACGGTCACGTTCAGGTCCTCGCCGGGGATCGCGATCGGCTTCATGGCGTTGGCCAGCTCGTTGAGGTTGAGCACCCTGACGCCCTCCAGGCGCGCCACTCGGTTGAGGTTGAAGTCGTTGGTCATCACCGACCAGCCGGTCTGCTTGGCCAGGCGCACCAGGCGGGCGTCGATGTCGAGCTCGCCGGAGGTGTCGTCCTCGTGGAAGCGCAGGGTCGCCTTGTCCTCCTCCTGCAATGAGGTCAGGACCTCCAGGCCCCGGCGGCCGCGGTTGCGGCGCGTGGGATCGCTGGCGTCGGCCACGTACTGGAGCTCCTTGAGTACCGAGCGGGGGACGATCAGCGGCATGTCCAGGAATCCGGTGCGAACCAGGTCGAGGACCCGGCCGTCGATGATCACCGAGGTGTCGAGGAGCACCCCGCGCGGCTTGCGGTCCTCCGCCGATCCCGAGCCGAAGAAGAGCGCCCCGATCTCGGCGCGGCGCGTCATGCCCATCTGGGCCCCGGTCAGGCCCAGGAGCAAGGCCAGCACCGCGCTCAGCGCCACGCCGTAAGGAAAGTCGTGCACGAAATAGCCGATGAGCACGGCCACGATCAGGCCGACGACCATGCCCAGCAAGCCGCTTGCCAGGTCGGGCAACGGGGTGGCGAAGAGGCGGAACGTGACGCGCCGCCAGCCCCCGAACACGTACGGCGTGCCGAGGTACGCGAAGATCAGGCCCTCCAGGGTCGTCAGCGCGATGATCGCAGCGCTGGCGGGGGGTTTGATCCCGCCCGAGCGCACCACCGCGTAACCCAGGATGAAGCCGCCGACCACCCCGAGCCCGGTACCCGCCCAGCGGGCCCAGCGCTCGGTCCTCATGAACTACCTCCTATGGCAGCCTGTGGACTTTCCCAGTCTGCTCAAGCAACGCCGGACTTTATGTGTGCAGGAAATGCGGAGTCGATTGCCTCCGCCAGGTCGCGGACCTCGATCGTCCGCATGGAGCCCGTGGCGCCGTCGCCGGCGCCGCGGGGGATGATGGCGCGGGTGAAGCCCCGGCGCGCCGCCTCCGAGAGGCGGCGTTCCATCTGGGCCACCCGCCGGACCTCGCCCGCCAGTCCCAGCTCCCCGATCGCAACCGTGCCGTCCGGCAGGGGCGCGTTGCGCAGGTTGCTGGCGATGGTCAGGGCCAGTCCCAGGTCGGCTGCGGTTTCCGTGATCCGAATCCCGCCCGCTACATTCACGAACACGTCTTTCTGAGCCAGGTTGATGTTGCCACGCTTTTCAACCACGGCCAGGATCATGTGCACCCGGTTGAGGTCGATGCCGTTGGCCGTGCGCCGCAGGAGGGCGCCTTCGTTGCTGCTGAGCAGTGACTGGATCTCGACCAGCAGGGGCCGCGTGCCCTCCAGTATGGGCACCACCGCGGTGCCGGTCGCCGCCCTCGACATCTCGGCCAGCAGCACCGCGCTGGGGTCCTCGACCTCGTGCAGCCCGCCGTCGCCCATGGCGAAGATGCCGATCTCGTCGGTGGCGCCGAAGCGGTTCTTGGTGGCGCGCAGGATGCGGAAGTCGAGGCGGCGCTCGCCCTCCAGGTAGAGGACCGTGTCGACCATGTGCTCGAGCACGCGAGGGCCCGCGATCGCCCCGTCCTTGGTCACGTGGCCGACCAGCACGATCGGGACCCCGGTCTCCTTGGCGGTTCGCATCAGGCGCCCGGCGGCCTCCCGAACCTGGGTCACGCTGCCAGGCGCCGAATCCAGGCTGGCGTCGTAGACGGTCTGGATCGAGTCGACCACGGCCAGGGCGGGCCTGGTTTCCTCGATGGCGGCGATCACGGCGTCGACATCGTTCTCGGCCAGCATCAGCAGCTCGGGCCGCAGCGCGCCCAGCCGCGCGGCCCGCATCCGCACCTGGCGCGCCGACTCCTCGGCCGAGGCGTAGAGCACGGTGCCGTGGCGGGCGGTGACCTGGAGCGCGGCGTGCATGAGCAGTGTCGACTTGCCGACGCCCGGCTCACCGCCGACCAGCACCAGGCTGCCCTTGACGAATCCGCCGCCGAGGACGCGGTTGATCTCGTCCCAGGCCAGCCGGATCCGGGGCTCGTCGTCCTCCTCGACTTCGGTGATGGGCACCGGCCGTGCCCGCTCGCCGGGCCGGTTGGAGCCGGCGTGGCGGGCCGCCGCCGGCTTGACGGTGAACTCCTCGAGCGTGTTCCAGGCCCGGCAGTGCGGGCACTGGCCGGCCCAGCGGAGCGACTCGCCCCCGCAGTCCCGGCAGACGAAGGTGATGGTGGTCTTGGGCATGGCCGCGGGAGCCTACTCTGGGCGTCGCACAAAAGATTTACAAGCGCGGGGTGAATCTTTTTGGGGGGTTGATGAGTTATTAGGGATAGGAGAGAGAGCCGGATGTGCGCCCGGCGAAGGCTCCGGTATTTACGGCGCCGCCTCGACTACCCCCGAGGCGGCGTCATTACCCTTGCTGAGATTCGCAGCGACGCTGCGCGGGCTTTTTCGAGGGACTCGAAGATCCGCTGCGGCGAGTAGGGCAGCCGGGTCAGCTTGATCCCGCGCGGGCGGACCGCGTCCGCGACCGCGTTGGCCACCGCCCCGAAGGCGCCCACCGTGCCCGCCTCCCCGATCCCCTTGCTGCCCAGGGTGGTGTGGGGGCTGGGCGACTCCAGGTGGTGGATCTCGACCGCCGGCACGTCCGTGGCCAGGGGGACCAGGTAGTCGAGCAGGGTGGCGGTCTGCAGCTGGCCCTCCTCTGTATAGACGTGCTCTTCCAGCAGCACGCAGCCGATCCCCATCGCCACCCCGCCCTGGACCTGGGCGTCGGCCAGCTCGGGGTGGAGGATGGCGCCGGCGTCCTCGATGGCCACGTAGCGGGTGACCTTCGCCACCAGCGTGACCGGGTCGACCTCGGCCACGGCCAGGTGAGCACCGGAGGGAAAGACCTGGCGAGGGTCGACCGTCTCCACCACGTCGGTGCCGGGGGCCATGTCCTCGGCGGCGACCCGGCGCAGGCAGCGCACCACCGCCTCCGTGACGCCGACCGCGCCCCGGCTCGCGAACGTGCCGCTGCCGAAGGGCGCGAGGTCGGTATCGCCCTCGACCACGTCCACCTGCTCGGCCAGGATCCCCAGCTCGCGGGTGGCCAGGAGCCGGTAGGTCTCGGCGTGGCCCTGGCCGGCCTCGGCGGCGCTGGTGCTGATCACCAGCCGGCCTGACGGGCTGACCTGGATGCGGGCGGCGTCGAGGCCCGGTATCGCGGTGACCCCGCGCCGCCTGTAGTCGGCGCTCCCGGTTCCGCTGTGCTCGTTGAAGAACCCGATCCCGATGCCGACCAGGCGGCCCCCGGCGCGGGCCGACTCGCGGTCCTGGAGCAGCTGCGGGTAGCCGGCCCGGGCCCTCAGCTCGTCCAGCAGCCGCGCGTAGTCGCCGGAGTCGAGGGCCCGCCCCGCGGCGGTGGTGACCGGCGTCCGCGGGTGGGCGTTCCGTTTCCGCAGTTCGAGGGGATCCATGCCCAGCGCGGCGGCCACCTCGTCCACCATCCGCTCGGTGGCGTGGACGGCCGCGTTCATGCCCACGCCCCGGTAGGGCCCGACCGGGCAGCGGTGCGACGAGAAGCCATGGGCCGTGAACCGGTAGGCCGGGATGGCGTAGGGCCCGAACAGGGTCTGGGCGCAGGTGGCCGGGTACAGCGAGGTCGTGAAGTCCGTGATCGCGCTGGCGCCGACGTCGGCCGTGACCCAGGCCTCGACGGCCAGGAAGGCGCCGTCGGGGTCCACCGCCAGGCGCAGGCGGACCTCGAGGTCGTGGGCGTGGGCACTGGCCAGCAGGTTCTCCCGGCGGTCCTCGACCCAGCGCAGGACGCGGCCGGTCTCCCGCGCGGCCGCGGCCAGCGCGATCTCTTCGGCGTAGACGTTGGCCTTGAGGCCGAAGCCCCCGCCGACCTGCGGCACCAGCACCCGGATCATCTCCTCGCCCACGCCGACCGCCTGGGCCACGTACCGCCGGACCATGTGCGGGACCTGGGTCGAGGTCCAGAGCTCGAGGCGGTCGCCCCGCGGCCAGGCGATGACGCCCCGCGTCTCGAGCGGGAGCGGGGTCTGACGGGCGGCGATGTAAGTCTCCTCGAACACCTGCGCGGCGCCCGCGAAGGCCGCGTCGACACCGCCGCTGTCGAAGTTCGACTCGAACACCGGCGCCCGCGCTCCCAGCGGCAGCGGCCGCCAGCCGACCTCGACGGCGTCGGCGGCGTCCTCAGCCGCGGCGCGGTCGGGCCCCCACGCCATCGCCACCGCCTCGCCGGCGTAGCGGGCTCGGTTCAGTCCCAGGGGCCGCCCTCCGCTGATCCCCTCGATCGCGGCGTGCGGGTATGGGGACCGCACGAACGCGACCTCGAGCGCGTCCGCCGGCAGCTCGAGATCGGCCAGGTAGCGGCCGCTCAGAGGCATTCCAGGATCGCCTCCACGATCGGCGCATAGCCCGTGCAGCGGCAGATGTTGCCGGTGAGCAGGTCGCGCAGCTGCTCCGGGCCCGGTTTGAGGCCGGACCGCCGGATCGCCTCCGCGCTGACCATGAAGCCCGAGGTGCAGAACCCGCACTGGAAGGCCCGGTGGAGTTCGAAGGCCTGTCCGAGCGCGGGGTCGAGCCCCTCCACGGAGGTGACCTGATGGCCGTCCGCCTGCGGCGCCAGCACCAGGCAGGAGCGCGCCGCCTCTCCGTCGATCAGCACCGTGCAGGCGCCGCAGACGCCGTGCTCGCATCCGAGGTGAGTCCCGGTGAGCCGCAGCCGCTCGCGCAGCAGGTCGGCCAGCGTCAGCCGCGGCTCGACCTCGCCTGACCAGGCCACGCCGTTGACGGCGAGGTCCAGCTTCAGGCCTGCGCCTCCGCGACCACGCGCTCGACCAGCGCGGCGCCCACGCTCCGCCGATAAGCGGCGCTGGCGTGGATGTCGCCGGTGGCCTCGATCTCATGCTCGGCCAGCGCCCGCAGCTCCGGGCCCGTGGCTCCGCCCGCCGCCAGGTGGGCCTCCACCCCGACCAGGCGCTGCGGCCTGGCGCCGGTGCCGAACACCACCACCGCACCGCCCTGCGCGGCCGCGCCCACGAGCGCGAAATCGCCACTCCGGCGTTCCACCTCGGCGAACCCGAAGCCGCCGGCGGCCGCCGGCAGCTCGACCTCCAGCAGCAGCTCGTCCGGCTCCAGGGACGTCGTCAGCGGTCCCACGAAGAATTCGTCCGCGTTGACCTCGCGCCGCCCGCGCCGGGAGCGGACGTGCAGCACCGCTCCCAGCAGGAGTGCCAAGGCCGGCCACTCCGCGGCCGGGTCGGCGTGGCAGAGGGAACCGCCCACGGTGCCCCGGGTGCGGATCTGGAAGTGGCCGATGTGCGGCAGCGCCGTCTTCACAACACCCGGCAGCGCGGCTTCGCTGGCGAGGCGCGCCTGTGAGGTCATGGCCCCGATCCGCCCCTCCCGGATGCCTTTCAGGCCCGGCACCCGCTCCAGGTCGACCAGCAGCGCGGGCTGGGCCAGGCGCATTGCCAAAAGCGGGATCAGGGATTGCCCGCCGGCCAGCGGCTTAGCCTCCTCGCCGTGCTCCGCCAGCAGGTCGAGGGCCTCCTCCAGGGACTCCGGGCGCCGGTAAGCGAACGGCGCGGATTTCATCGCACCGCGGCCGGGAGCACTTCCTTGAGCATCTTCAAACGCTCGGCCCGCCCGCCGCCCAGCAGCGGGAAGATGCAGCCGTCGATCCCGGTCGCCAGCAGCTCGCTGACGCGGGCGCTGCACTCCGCCGGCGTGCCCGCCACCGCCAGGGCCCGGGTGAGCTCGTCGCCGACGGCGCCCTGGTGTCCGGCGTGGGTGGAGAGGTGCTCCGAATAGTCGTAGTCCGCCTTGGCCTGCTGGATCTGCTCCCGAAAGCGCTCCAGGCCCGGTGGAAACTCGGCGAAGTCGGCGATCAGGCGCGCTTCGGTGCTGGCCCAGGAGCGAACGTCGTCCAGCGCCTGCCGCGGGTCGGCCTGGGCCGATAGGGTGGTGACCAGGCAGACCTCGACCTCGGACCGGCGGCGGCCGGCCTCGGCGAGGCCCGCCTCCACCCACTCCAGCTGGCGGCGCACGAACCCGGGCTCGGCCGGCCCCATCAGGATCACGCCGTCGCAGAAGCGACCGGCCAGGGTGCACATCCGGCGCTGCGAGGCCGCCAGGTGGAGCGGGACCGGCGCCGCCAGGTGTGGCAGCCGGTATTGGCGACCGTTCCAGCTGCCCTCGCGGCCGGCCAGCACGTCCCTGAAGAAGGCCAGGGCGGACTCCACCTCGGCGACCCGGGCCGGCTTCCAGCCGACGCCGTAGACCGCCGAGTCGCCGGCCCCGAGACCGAGCAACGCACGGCCGGGCGCCAGCTCGGCGAGGGCGGCGATAGCGTTGGCGGTGACCGTCGGGTGGCGCGTCAGCGGGTTGGTGACGCCGGTGCCCAGCTCCAGACGGGTGGTGGAGAGAGCGGCCAGGTAGAGCCCGGCGTAGACGTCCTTCATGGCCAGCTGGGAGTCGATCAGCCAGAGGCGCTCGACCCCCTCGGCCTCCAGCTCGGCGGCCAGCCTCCGCCAGCTCTCCAGCGACTGCCGCGGGCTGATCCCGATGCTGATAGCCAGCTTCACGGTCCGCGAAGGCTAGCCGATGGTGCAAATCACCAGGGCTGGCTGGCAGAATTCGTGCGTCATGGATGGGGTATGGGAGGTGAACTGGTGATGGCCGCTGCGCAGGAGGACGAGGTTCGGGTCCTTTTCGTCGAGGACGACCCCTCGGTGGCCCAGATGTACAAGCTCAAGCTGGAGCTCGACGGTTACCAGGTCCAGGTGGCGGCTGACGGCGAGGCCGCGATCGAGATGGCCACCCAGGCTCCGCCGGACATCATCTTCCTCGACATCCGGCTGCCCAAGCTGGACGGGCTGGCGGTGCTGGAGGCGCTGCGCGGCGACGACCGCACCAAGCAGGTCCCGGTGGTGATCCTCTCCAACTACTCGGAGCGCGAGCTCGTGGAACGGGGCCTCAAGCTGGGCGCGCTGGAGTACATGATCAAGAGCCAGACCACCCCGGCCAAGCTGGCCGGCGGCGTGGAGAACTGGCTGAAGGGCTAGGTTCGCGCCGATGGGGGCCAAGACGCGTCGTCGGTCCGCTCAGCTGCCATACCGCTTGTGTTGGTTGAGGCTGAACCAGTTCCCGGAATCGTCGCGAAACAGGGCCTCGATGCCGTAGGGCCGCTCGGCCGGCTCCTGCAGGAAGGTGACGCCCTTGCCCTTCAGCTCCTCGTAGGCGCTGCGGATGTCGTCGGTCTCGATGACGCCGGCGCCCATTGCGCCCTTGGCGACCAGGCGGAGGAGGGCCTGTGCGTCCTCCTCGCTGAACATCGGTGGCTGAGGGCGGGCGAGGAGGATGTTGAGGTCGGGCTGGTCCTTGGGGCCGACCGTAAGCCAGCGGAACCCGTCCAGGGTCGCGTCGTTGCGCACCTCGAAGCCGAGCGTCTCCGTGTAGAACGCCTTGGCGCGGTCCTGGTCTTCGACGAACACGTTCACGTGCGAGAGCTTCATGATCATGGGCCCGACGCTAACGCGGGCCCGTCGTCGGTGCTTCTTCCGGATTGCTGACTTCTGGCGAGACCCGGCCGCGTCCACATGAGGACGAAGCAGCCCGGGATGGGCGGGGCGCCGGCAGAGGCACTCCGGTACTCGGTCGGCGACATGCCCACGAGGTCGCGGAAGCGCGAGCTGAAGGAGCCGACGCTCTCGAACCCGACCAGGAAGCAGATCTCGGTGATGGTCAGGTTGGCCGCTCGCAGCAGGTCCTTGGCGCGCTCGATCCGGCGCCGGGTCAGATACGTCCTCGGAGTCTCGCCGTAGGCCTTGGTGAACGCCCGCGCGAAGTGGAACTTGGACAGGTGCGCCGCCTGCGCCATCGAGTCGAGGGTGAGGGGCTGGGCGAAGTCGCGGTCGGTGAGGTCGCGCGCCCGCCGCAGCGCGATCAGGACCTCTGGATGGCTCAAGGCACGAACAGGCGTTCGAGGGCCTGGTATACTACGAACATGCGTTCCAGTCTGTCAAGTCCGCCCTTGGAGGCGCTCGCCGCGGCGATCGATTTGCTCGAAGCCGAGAGCGTCTCTTTCGTGGCGGGCGCCGAGCTGCAGGACATCCAGCGCTTGCACGACCGGCTGTCGGCGCAGCGGGCGCGACGGCTGGCCGTGTTCGACCGGGAGCGGGGCTTTGCCGCTGACGGCTCCGGCAGCACCGTGGCCTGGCTGCGCGGGCACTGCCGGCTCTCCAACGGCGCGGCGCGGACCCAGGTCTCGGTGGCGCGCCAGATCGGCGAGCTGCCCGAAACCCGGGCCGCCTTCGAGTGCGGCGACATCACCTATGCCCATGCGGCCGGCATCTGCCGCACCGCCGACCAGCTTGGCCCCGCCCTGGTGGCGGGAGCCGAGCACATCCTGGTGCCGGCGGCGCGCCAGCTCAACGCGGGCAAGTTCGGCTACGTTACCTCGTACCTGCGCCACACCGTCGATCCCGATGGCGCTCTGGACGATGCCATCGAGGAGCGCAGGCGCTCGTACGTCCATCTCAGCGAGACCTGGAAGGGCAGCTGGCAGCTGGACGGCCGGCTGGATCCCGAGATGGGCGCCACCTTGCAGACCGCGCTCAACGCCCTGATGCCGAGACCGGCGCCCGACGACATGCGCTTTCCGTCTCAGCGGCGGGCGGAGGCCCCGGTCGAGCTGGCTCGGCAGCAGCTGGAGGGCGGCGCGGTGCCGCAGGTGGCGGGCGTCAAGCCGCACCTCTCGATGATCACCACCGTGGAGACCCTCAAGCGCGAGCCTGGGGCGCCCCCGGCCGACCTCGAGTGGGGGCCGCCGGTGCACATGGAGACCGCGCGCCGGATCGCCTGCGACTGTTCGCTCACCCCGGTGACGGTCGGCTCCGGCGGCGAGCTGCTGGACTACGGGCGCACGCGGCGCACGGTGCCGCCGGCGCTGCGGCGGGCACTGGTGCTGCGCGACCGCGGCTGCGCCTGGCCGGGGTGCGACCGGCCGCCGGCCTGGACCAGCGGCCATCACATCCGGCATTGGGCCGCTGGCCACCCCACCAGCAAGGGCAACACGGCGCTTCTGTGCGGGCACCATCACGGGGCTGTTGCCGAAGGGGTGGCCGCAGCCGCAGCCTGATTGTTCAGACGGTGATGGCGGTGGTCTTGCGGAGTAGAGCCGCATGGATGGCCTGGAGGCGGCGAATGGCGTCGGCGAGGGCTCTCACGCTGGTTCTGAGGGTGGAAAATAGCCCCAGGCGGGGGCATCCGAGTGCCGCGAGCCCGCCCTGTGCTTCGGGCCGCCGGGCCGCGAGCTGCTTGAGATTCAGCGTGGCTGCCGTTAGCAGCGCCTGAATCTGCATCTTCCGACGGCCGCGGAACTGTGCCCGGGCCATGCCGTGCTTCTCCTTGGCGTCCGCGTTGATGCGCTCGCTCACGATTCGGCGGCGCCGCATCAGCCGGCGCCCCCGGGAAGTCACTAACCGCTTCTCCATCGCCTCCAACACTTCACTGGATTCGGAACGCCGGATCACGCGGTCGCCCTTACCTGAAACGCACAGGCTCCGAAGGTGACAATCCCGGCAAGTCCCCGCTCGTGGTCGGTATTGCGGACCATCGGCACCGGTGAACCGGAAACGCTTCAGCTCCCTTCCGGCCGGACACAGGTAGAGGTCGCGTTCGGGGACGTAAGTGAATTCGTTGCGGCTCAGTCCGCCGCGGGTGTTGATCGTCTCCCGCCTGCCGAGAAGGGGCGTCACATCGCGTTCGACGCACTCCAAAACTGCAGCTTCGGTGCCATAGCCACGGTCGGCGACAAGTTCGCGCGGAGGCCGTCCAACTGCCAGCTGGTGCTTGTCGAGGAGCTTGCCGACCGGTCGACCATCCGGCTCACAAGAGCCGGTGACCTCGACGGCGGTGATGATGTTGGCGGCGCCACCGTCGACAACGAAGTGCGTTTTGTGGCAGAGCAGCGGCGTCTTCCCCGGCTTCTTGAACATCTGCGCATCGGGGTCGACCGGGCTGACCGCGATGTGGTTGACGCCGCTCCGACGTGAGTCGGGCTTATCGAAGACCACCGGCTGGGCGATCTCGCCCTCGTCATTGACCAACCAGAGGTCCTTCACGAATTCGTTCGCGCCTGGCAACTGCTGGAGCAGGCTGCGTGATCGCAGCCCTTGGGTGGAAGCGTTTGCCTGGGTCAGGGTCGAGTCCACAAAGAGCACGTCGCCCTGGACCAGCCCGGCTCGCTCGCAGAGCTGCACGATGCGAGCGAAGAACTCCTCGTAGACCTTGACCCCAAAGCGCATGCGCGCCTTGCTCAGGACGCTGTGGTCAGGGATTGGCTCGTCGAGCTCGTAGCCCAGAAACCAGCGCCAAGCTAGGTTCAGCCCTGCTTCATCGCAGAGCCGCCGCTCGCTCGTGATGTCGAACAGGTAGCCGAGCAGCCAGAGCTTGAAGAGCACCACCGGGTCGACCGAGGGCTGTCCGGTGTGGCTGTAGTGACGGCGGACCAGGCCGCGCACGAAGTCGAAGTCGACTGCGGCCGCCAACCGTCGCACCAGATGATTGGTGGGAACGGCAGCGTCCAGAGAGAAGCTGTAGTACAGCTTCGGCTCGACGGCCTTGCTGCCCATCATGGGCGACCCCTCCGGCTAAGACGTGGACGGCGACAGGAAGGTAGGCCAGATTCTGCCTCAGATAGTCGAGTTCGGCAACAGCCCC
>Ga0207684_10000795_pt1 | contig 36509 bp, 34 predicted proteins | sample KBSK5501metaG_FD_184342 | JGI IMG/M metagenome (GOLD analysis project Ga0207684, IMG submission 184342) | Corn, switchgrass and miscanthus rhizosphere microbial communities from Kellogg Biological Station, Michigan, USA - KBS K5-50-1 metaG... | ecosystem: Host-associated > Plants > Roots >... | reverse complement strand
GGCGCGATGAATTTCACAGCCCTGGGCTTGCAGCACGCGCAGCAGTGTTGCCTGATTGCCTAAACGGGGATCGTCGCCGGGGAAAACGTACGCGGCCGGCCCTTCGTTCTTCGGCTTTTCAATCGAACGTTTTGATTTCAAATAAAAGTTCTTGAGGAACAACTTACTGTTCTTGTTGAAATAGTCGAGCGAGATCAGCAGGGCCGTTTGTTCATAGTTATTGTTATTGCGCTGTGACCATTTCGCGCGCGGCAGCGGCGGATTCTGGCGGTACCAGGTGCGCGAGTATTCGTCCGGCGAAAGCGTGCGCACCAGAGTGTCGGCGCCGGCATTGCCAAACGTTTCGTAAAGCCGGCTGATGCCGTTGTGCGTCGCTGCGATGAACATCAGATAGCCGGGCGACCAGGTGTCAAAAGTGCCGTGCGTAAACACGCCGGGCATCCCGAACTTGGTCATTTCCGAAACATTCTTCCAGCCAATCATCTGCCATTCGTCCGTCAAAATCGGATCGACCCAGGCGTTGTACGGCCCATCACCGATCGTGTTGTCATAAAGATAAGGGACAGATTCGTGCAGGTCATGCAGGACAATCGGCTTCCAATCGAGATAAACCTTCATGATGTTGCGCGTGAGCTTGAGCGACAAACCCATCGCGTCGCGGTTGTTGTCGTGCGCGACATAGTGGCCCCAGTAAAGCAGTGGCGGCCAGTTTTCATTCGGGTGCGCCAGGTGCCAGTTGTAAACATCGACCATGCGATTGCGACCGTCGACTTCGACCACCGGCGTGATCAGTGTCACCATATTGTCGCGAATGGATTTGATGTAAGGACTCTCGTCGACAGCCAAACGATAAGCGAGTTCCATCAAAGCAGTCGGCGCGCCGGTCTCAACCGAGTGAATCGTGCCGGTGATGTAGTAGATGGGAAAAGACTGGGCCACCAGTCGATCGGCTTCGGCCTCATCGAAATTGATCATGCGCGGATCACCCAGTTTCGTCAGCCGCGCGCGATTCTCTTCCATTCTGGCCAGCAGTGATTCCGAAGCGATCGCCACAGCAATCATTTCCCGTCCTTCTTCAGTTGACCCGATGGAAAAGACCTTTACGCGCGGGCTGGCTTTCTCAAGCAGGCGCATATAGCGATAGACGTCTTCGGCGTAAGGCAGCTTGCCCGGCGATCCGGCGACATCGCCCAGCACCACTTTCGGCGTCGGCACGTTTGGCGACGCCGGCAAATAGTCAGTTAGAGGAGAATTGAAAAACGTTTCCGTAGTGTATTCGCGAATCTTCTTTGTGTATTCATCGTCGACGGGTTGGCTCGGGTCGCGACTGAATCCGTTTTGCGCATGGGCGGAAAGCGCGGCAGCAGAAATCAAGAGCAGGCTTGCGATCAGCAAGCGGCTAATCCGTTTGAGACTCATCGTGACTCCTTCGGAGAGTGGCGGCATGAAGCGTCGGTTCCTGGCGAACACTGTTTGATAGAAGAGAAGAAGATGCTTTTAAGCTAAAGGCAGGTGCTAAGTCAAATATTCAATCAAAAGAGCGATATCTTAATTTGAGGTCTCGGCGCCACCTCTGCGAGCTCCGCGTCTCTGCGGTGAGTGAATTTAGACCTATATTCACCGCTGAGACGCCGCGGTCGCGGAGACTACTTCGTGCGCGCGACTACCTCAACTGATTGCGGCCGTTGCCGCGTCTTGTCCATTTCTTTTGCCAGCCGGCTCTCGGTCTTTTAAGCGAAGAGTCCGCGTCCGTTCGCAGCCCGGTTAGTCCAAACCTGAGACAGAAAATATTCATTCCCATAGAGTTTGAACACCAGCCGTTCCGGCGCATCGTTGCGCGTCTGTTGAATCACCAGCGGCGCCATCACGATCACGCTCGTTTTCGTCTGCGCGTTTCTGAGCTGCAATGCGTCCTTTGAAATGCGCTTGACGGTATAGTTGCCGGCCTTCAGATTCGTCTCTCCGGCGGCAAAATCGAACGGAATACTCGCCTCGATCCGGCTACCTGTCTGTGCACTTGCCGTAATAACGGCCAGCACAATGAAAAGGCCCAGCATCGCGATAGTTTTCAAACTCGTGTACTTCATAACATCCTCCTAATCGTTTCAGGCCAGCTTAATTGCGGCCTTCATCTAGTAACGCGACGCTGGCGGGAAAAGGGGCTCAAGGTTTTTTCGACCCGTTAACCGGAAAATGGCACCATCCGATCGAAGAAGTCGCGTTAATAAATAGGGAAAGGCGTGAGGGAGCAGTCAGGGTGTGTCCTCGGGGCATTAGCCCGACCGTGAGGGAGGGCTCAAGAAATGTGACAAAGGAGCCCTCCCTGGCGGTCGGGCTAGTGCCCCCGCTCTGAAAAGGAATCAGAATTCGACGTGCCACCAACGGTGCAAGTCAACTGGGATGTCTTGATTCGCTGGAGCGCGGACGGTCGCGGGTTGACATATGTCGACCATCGCGGCGGGTTCGATAATCTTTGGTCTCAACCGATTGACGGCGGTGCGCCAAAGCAAGTGACGAATTTGAAGGACAGCCGGATCTTTTCGTTCGATTGGTCACATGACGACCGTCTGCTGATATCGCGCGGAGTGCAAACGAGCACGTCGTTTTGATCAGCGAAGCGAAATGACGTGTTCCTTGTTACAGAGCCGCGAGCGGTAGCGACCGGATCCAGTACTCAATCTACAGGCCTTTCTGCCGCTCGCGGTTCTGTAACGACTTGCTCATTATTCCGTAATGGAATCAAGTAAATGACACTGCACCATTACAAAAACCGCCCCTGGTTTGGATCGAGCCACGCGTCCGTTGTAATCTCGTAATGCCGGAAAATATTTCTCCTTAGCTTTCTCAGATGAACACAAAGAAAGAAGATCCGGTTCCCAAAACAGGAGCGCAGCCTCCTGAAGAAACCTCCACGCTGCTGGTCAAACCCGTCAGCAAAGTTGCCGGCGGGATTCCTGCCGCGATCACCGCGGTAAAGTATGCCTTTGGCGAGATGGGCGTCGTCCGCGGCACGCGCACGCTGCTCCAATTGAATCAGAAGGAAGGTATCGATTGTCCCGGCTGCGCCTGGCCTGAGCCGGACGGCGAGCGCTCGCATTTCGAGTTCTGCGAAGAGGGCGCCAAGCATGTCGCCGATGAAGCCACCACCAAACGCATCACTCCTGAATTTTTCCAGCAGTGGAGCGTCACGGAATTGGCGCAACAGTCCGACCTCTGGCTCAACCAACAAGGGCGAATTACGCAGCCGATGGTTCGGCGCGCAGGCGACGATCATTACCAGGCCATTCGTTGGTCGGACGCGTTCGCCCTGATCGCTCTTGAATTAAAGTCATTGGCCTCGCCGGATGAAGCCATCTTTTACACCTCAGGCCGCGCCAGTAACGAAGCCGCCTTTCTCTACCAACTTTTCGTAAGGCAGTTTGGCACGAACAATCTGCCCGATTGTTCGAACATGTGCCATGAATCCAGCGGCACCGGAATGAAAGAGGCGCTCGGTTTTGCCAAAGGTACTGTGACGCTGGAGGACTTTAATCTCGCCGACGCAATTTTTGTAATCGGCCAGAACCCCGGCACGAACCATCCGCGCATGTTGACTTCGCTGCTGCAGGCGAAGCGGCGCGGCTGCACCATCGTGCACATCAATCCGCTGCCTGAGACCGGTCTGACCCGCTTCAAACATCCACAGGAATTTTGGACTTTTCTTGGTGAAGGAACCAAGCTGGCGGATCTTTTCATACAGGTGCGCGTCAATGGCGACGTCGCTTTGCTCAAAGGAATCATGAAAGAAGTGTTCGACGCAGAGGAACGCAGGCCAGGCCAGGTCCTCGATCAGGAATTCATTAACAGTCACACTACGGGGTTTGAAGATTTTAAAGCAGCGTTGGGCCGGGTTCATCTCGGGGACATTCTCGATCAAGCCGGGGTTACCAAGAGTCAACTGGAAGATGCCGCGCGCATCTTTGTTGAATCTGAGCGCGTGATTTTTTGTTGGGCAATGGGCCTGACTCAGCACAAGAACGCCGTCGGCAATATTCAGGAAATCATCAACCTGATGCTTCTGCGCGGGCAGTTGGGCAAGCCGGGCAGCGGCTTGTGTCCGGTGCGTGGTCATAGCAACGTGCAGGGTGACCGCACGATGGGCGTCTGGGAACAGCCGAGCGAAGATTTTCTGGATAAGCTGGGTAAGGAATTCGGCTTCGAACCGCCGCGCCGGCATGGTCTCGATACGGTGGGCGCGATCCAGGCGATGCACGAAGGGAAAGCGAAAGTATTTTTTGCCCTCGGCGGCAACTTCCTTTCGGCCACGCCGGACACCGAATACACGGCCGAAGCTTTGCAGCGTTGTCGGTTGACTGCGCACGTTTCGACCAAGCTAAATCGTGCGCATTTGATCACCGGCCGGCAAGCGCTGATTCTGCCCTGCCTCGGACGCACCGAAATTGATTTGCAGGCCGGCGGGCCACAGTTCATCACGACGGAAAATTCCATGGCAGTAGTTGAAGGCTGGCAGGGTCGGCTGGCGCCGGCTTCGGATCAGCTGTTGAGCGAACCCGCAATCGTGGCTGGAGTGGCGAAAGCTGTCCTGACTGATCGGTCTACGGTTGATTGGGACGGCTTGACGGCAAACTATGATTTGATTCGCGGACACATCGAGCACGTGGTATCCGGCTTCGAAAACTACAACGAACGCGCCAAACATCCCGGTGGATTCTATCTGCCGAATCCGATTCGCAAACTTGAATTCAAAACCGAAGACGGTCGAGCGCATTTCACTGTCCATCCATTGCCGATACACGAGCTAAAGCCGGGACAGTTTCTGATGATGACTATGCGCAGTCACGATCAATTCAATACGACAATCTATGGGCTGGACGATCGCTATCGCGGCATTCACAACGGCCGGCGCGTGGTGTTTCTCAATCGCGCCGATATTCGTCTGGCTAAGTTAAAGGAGGGCCAGATTGTCGATCTGATCAGCCATTTTGAAGGCGAAGAACGCATCGCGCGCCATTTTACCGTCGTGCCCTACAACATTCCCCGACGCAGCGCCGCAACTTATTTTCCAGAAGCTAACGTGCTGGTACCCGTGCGCCACTTTGCGGACAAGAGTCACACACCGGCTTCGAAATCGGTGGTGATTAGTATTCGGCCTCATGACACAGGGAAGTAAGTTTGAAAGAAACGCGCAACGAGCGCCGTAGGCGCGGCAGATAGTAGCCCCGGGCGTGAGCCCGGGGATAGGAAGCGTCTATTTGTCCCGAGCCCTGTAGGGGCGACAGAGACGATGGAACCGTTCCAACAAGGGAAAGATTCTGCCGCCCTCTTCGAGGGCTCAGATGGTCTCGTCGTGGTGGTTGTCCCCGGGCTTACGCCCGGGGCTACTATTCTGCCGCCACCTTCGGTGGCTGGTTGTGCAGTCTCTTTCTAATGAGGACATTGAACAACTTGGAATTGCGGTCAACCTCCAAGACCGAACTCTACGATCAGCTCGCTGTGCAACTCAGCAGTCTGCTCGCCGGCGAACGCGATCTGATTGCCAATGCCGCGAACTTCTCTTCCCTGATCTTTCATTCTTTGCCGGATCTGAATTGGGCGGGATTTTATTTTGCCAAAGACGACGATCTGGTGTTGGGACCGTTTCAGGGGAAGCCCGCCTGCGTGCGCATCCGTATCGGCCAGGGCGTGTGCGGCACGGCAGCCGCGAGACGCGCAACTACTATCGTGCCGAACGTGCACGAGTTTCCCGGGCACATCGCCTGTGACAGCGCGTCGAATTCGGAAATCGTCATACCGTTGATCAAGAAAGATGAGTTGATCGGCGTGCTGGATCTCGATAGCCCGGTATTGGCAAGATTCGACGAAGCTGATGCTGAAGGGCTGCAGCGTCTGGCAGCTATTCTGATCGCGACTATCACATAGACTGAGGCTTTGCCTCAGCACAGTGCGGTAAGGCTCTGCCTTACCGGCAAGGTTGTTTAATTAGAAATGGAGGCTATGCCTCCCCCGAGGCGCAGCCTCGGAGAAAAAAGTATCGTCGACGGAAAGCCATAGGCTTTCCGCACTGTGCGGCGGCAAAGCCGCAGCGAAGTCACAACGTCATTAATGCGGACAGAAAGCCATCATCAACCCGGAAAGAGAGAAGCAGGTTCAACTATAGTTGCCGTCAGCGGTTTGTCCTCGAACAGCGGCAAGACGACTTTGATGTGCGAGTTGCTGCGGCGCTTGCCTGGCTGGGAAGCGATCAAGCTGACGCGCGGTCACTATCGCTCGTGCGGCAAAGACCCGCAGGGTTGTTGCGTCAGCGATCTGCTGCGCGACGAACCCTTGATCCGTTCCGAGCGCGAGGCTAACTATGAAGCCGGCAAAGACACGGGCCGGTTCTGGGATGCGGGTGCGGCGAACGTGCACTGGGTGATTGTCGGTGAAGATCAGGTTGAGCAGGGAATCAAACAGGCCCTGGCGCGCGTCAACGCCGCCGGCGTGCTGGTTGAAAGCAACAGCTTTCTGGATTACGTGGCAGCGGATTTCGCGCTCATGTGCGCGCGCGCGGGCGAGAACAAGTTGAAAACTTCGGCGCGACGGACGCTGGAAAGAGCAGACGCGCTTTATCTTTCCACACTTGACGATTGCGATGGGACGACGGCACGCGCGCGATTTGATGAATGGCATGAGGGACTGGCGACCGAACTCAGCCTAAACGGGTTGCCGGTTCTTACCCGGGAAGATATTCCGCAGATGATCGCGCGGATAAGATCTGTCAAGGAGTCTCTGCCTATGACCTCTGTGTCCTCCGTGTCTCCGTGGTGATTAGATCGTTAGCACCAAAATCAACCACGGAGGCAGGAAGAGCATGGAGAAAGACGAATGATCACGATTCGCAAAGCAGAAGAACGCGGCCACTTTGATCTTGGGTGGCTGGATACTTATCACACGTTTTCCTTCGATCAATATTACGACCCGGCGCATATGCATTTCCGCAGCTTGCGGGTCATCAACGAAGACCGCGTGACGCCGGGGCAAGGGTTCCCGACGCACTCGCACCGCGACATGGAAATCATTACTTACGTTTTGTCGGGAGCGCTCGAACACCGCGACAGTATGGGAAACGGTTCCGTGATTCGGCCGGGCGACGTCCAGCGCATGACCGCCGGCACCGGCGTGTCGCACAGCGAGTTCAATCCTTCGAAGAGCGAAGCCGTGCATCTCCTGCAAATCTGGATTCTGCCAAAGGCCCACGGCTTGCCGCCGGGTTATGAGGAAAAGGCATTCGCTGAGGAAGAGAGGCGCGGACAGCTGCGACTGATCGCCTCAGACGATGGCCGCGAAGGTTCGGTAACCATAAATCAGGACGCGCGGGTCTACGTGACTCTGCTGGACGCCGGACAGATCGTCACTCATTCGCTCCAGCCGACTCGTCATGCCTGGCTCCAGGTAGCGCGCGGTACCGTTGGTCTGAATGGAATGGAACTTAAGCAGGGCGACGGCGCGGCCGTGAGCAAAGAGAGCGAACTCTCGATCTCCGCTCATGACCGGGCCGAGCTGCTGCTTTTCGATCTGGCTTAGGTTGATGCCGTTCAGGCGAGAAAACGGCGCATCAGTTAAGCGACCGCAGACCGACTAGTCTTCAGCGCGATTTAATGCCGCCACCGGAGTTTGAACGTCGCGTAATTCACTCACGATCTCTTCAATCCGCTTCGCTTGACTCTCGATCGTCTCGGCCCGCCGGCGCGATTTTTCGCTCAATTCTTCACGGAGAAGCAGTTGTGCCTGGCCCAATAAGGCGGCCAGCGGGTTGTTAATTTCATGCCTGACACGCGCCACCAGCGCCGCCGCGTCAGTTAACCTCATCTCGTAGTCAGCAACCTGGGCGCGCAAACGCGCCAGGTCATTCGTGTCCGCAGACGTTTGTGATTCGCTCATTAGCTCCAAACTTTTGGCTGTAGTCGAACGCACGAACGTGAGGTCCAACGGCAGGAGCGCGAGGGCCGCCGTCACTCGTCGCCTATTTTGCGTTCACTTTGGCGCCAGCGCAAGGACTTTTTTGCGCCAGACTCCGATTCGGCATCGCAAGAAATCATGCGTGCGATCAGAGTTAAGAAGGCGAAGTGCCGCACGGTTGACTTGATCGGCTGACTTACGTAAATTCGATTTCGCTGCTGGGAGGTCGTCCAATGGTAGGACTCCAGACTCTGGATCTGGCTATCGGGGTTCGAGTCCCTGCCTCCCAGCCAAACAAATTTCCATCCAGATACGGGCGGCGTTGTGACTTGAACCATTAATTGGCCGCTCCGGCCACTTATTGGTTCCAATAGCGCCTGGCAACTTATTGCTTCCAATTTTTCAGAACCAGTACAACTTGCCTAAGTTCCTTCGTAAATTGTTACCCGCTCTCCTTTAGACGCACTTTCGGGCACTTAATGGTTCCAAAAGCGCGGCAATTTAATATTGGTTCCAATCGAGGAAATGGACACATCAAGGCGAATCGTCCAAGCCAGTTCCAGGCGGACTTCCTGCAAACCAAAGCGAATCCATTACCCGCTTCTCCTGAATGGCCGGTAACGTTTCTTTATGGCCTTAGCCTTTTCGCGAAACCTGCGCCTAATATAGCCCTCTGAATACTCGAGTCTGCTCACCACCTCTTTCCATGATGGCGGTGGATGTTCGATAAGCGCCTCGTTCAGCTGAAATTCAACCGCTGCGATTCTAGCCGCTCTATATTTGCCATATCGGGTCTTAATCGCTTGACATAATTCAGGAAAATGCCTCATTAGCATGCTGCTCCTGAAATTCTTATATCCGAGTCTTTTCGCGATTTCGTCAAAGCTTGGTGGAGGGTCCTCCAATAGAAATGATTCAAGCGAATCTCGAATTTCGCTTCTCTTGCGGACGCGAAACTCACGTTGACGGGCAGCGAGTTCATTCCATAGATCGGTATGTTTTGCACGGAGCCTTCCATGCATGCCGGCGTAGCCGATTCTTTGCACGATCCGGTCGCATGACTGCGGAATGGGTTCGGCGAGTGCTTTTTCGAGAGTTGTCTTTAATGTCGACGAACGACGGTGAAAGCGGCGGCTCAAATCGGGAAATCGCTTTATGAGAGGACGGGAACTCGCATAGCCCAAACGTCGCGCTACTTCTCTGGCCGATGGGAGTGGCTTTTCGCGAAGCGCTTCTTGAAGTGCGGAATGAATTTCAGAAGACTTCAGAAATCTGCGCTTTCTCGGAGAAGGGGAGCGAGCGAATCTCTCACGATGCTTTGAGGTTAATCTTTTGCACAGCTCCGAATGCTTGCTACGCAAAGAATGAGTACATTTGAGACCGAGACTCCGGGCAACGTCGCGAACTGACGGTGGACTTTCTCGTGCGAGAGCATTTAAGAGTGCAATCTTGATTTCTTGAGGCTTAAAGCGCCCCGACGCTAAGGTGCTTTCTGGAAATCGAGTCCTCGAAATGCGATGTACTGTTGAACAGTCAGTTAGAACATTGGTGATGGATGTTCCGGTGACGTAGCAGATCCTTAAAAGCGAATCGACTTTCGGTAGCCTTTTCATCGACTGCCAGCTACTACAAGTATTCGCGGTAACACCCAAGTAGCGCGCGAATTCATTCCAGTTGCCGTAACCGATTTCTGTAAATGCTCTCTTCAGAAAGATACTGAACGAGTCTGCGCGTGCATCGGTTTTCATTCCATGCGCCGCGGAAATCAACAAACCCATTTGTTCGGCGATCCATAGTTGATAATTCAAATCAACTCCGATGGTCGTGCAGCTTTCCGGTTTGCTCGTCTCGTCGTTGCCGAGCCAGGCAAGACAGCGCGAACAAAGTCCGGGAATCGACTTAGAGGAAATTGGAGGGCGCTCTCTATTGCAGTGACGACACACTGTCTGAAGTCTGATGCGATGTTCAGGACAGTACTTAACGACGGTAAGGGTCCAAAGCAGATTTTCGTACACCGTCTGTTTGTTTTGACGGCGTTCTTGCAGACATGCTGAACACCATGCGCGCTTTTTTCGAAGTAAGGGATTATCGGATAAAGCCTTCTGCCACCGCAGCATCGTGAGTGCGGATAATTTTTCCCTTTGGGTCAATCGACCAATAACCTTAACCCACTGCCGGGCCGTCCGTCCCGTTCCGTTGAGAGGCCAGTACCCGTCAACATTCGGGTAGACGTGGTGCCGATTGGCGCGATTTATGAGTTCAGGGACATTTGATTGCGAAATCAGTTCGCGGCGAAAGAGGCTACCCACTGTGAGACAGTGAGCATATGCGAGCCGTGCAAGATAGCTCGTAAAACTTTCGGTCTGAGGCGTTCCAAGACCTATTGGTTCGATGTGATACAGGCGGCTGCGAGGTGTGATGGAGGGTCTCGCGAGATCCCACGAGTCATAAAGTTGAAGATCGTTGGATGATTGCTCGGCCAATTCCGCAATCAGGCTGCCATCTCTTCTCCCCTGAGAAGAGGCTTTTCATTACGGCGATGAGCATCGCCCGACCTGACAAGAGTGTTTATCCGACGGCGCGAGGGGTATAGCCCGTGTCTCAATAGCCGCTTTCGAATCTCAATGAGAGTTTGGGATTTCGATTCACGGATTATCTGTTCCTTGTTGATCCGATAGTTCTTATGTCTCAAAGATATCTGCTTACATAACGCTGGAAAATGCTTATAAAGAATTCTCTTGTGTGCTCTCAACTCAATTGCTACTTCCGTCATCGGTTTGGGAGGGTGTGCGCTCAGCGCCGCCCTTAATGAATGTTCGATCGCATAGTCGAACGGTTTCGGTGATTGGCGACATTGACGCGGTTCGTTCCCAATGAATTTTGAGTAAGAAGTGTGATCGAAGGGGAGTACGAGAAACCGATCTGTGTAGAGAAAATCGATGAGTCTCAGATTAATGCAGTAGCACAGACGCAGAAGATCGTTAAGCGGGATCAGAGAGTTACCTTGAAGCCAGCCCCACACCGTGTTTTTGGGTTTTCCTATCAGGACAGAAAACCGATTCATTACGCCTTCCGTCACGCTGTCAACGCATAAGGTGAGAGCCTCTTTGATTCGGTGAGTAGTCGGCCTGGGCAAGTAATCCCGCGCTGTTATGAGCTCTTGGAGATTGGCAACAACCCAACCCTGCCATTGAAGTTCTTTGGTTGTTAGGAATTTATCTTCGGTATGGCCTCGTGTACCTAACCACGCATCGCATTTTTCGCAAAAGCCTGGTGTTGCCGATCGTGAGAGCCATTGGAGTGCGCGGTTGCAGTTGGGACATGAGGCTCGAAGTCGGCGCTGATGAAAGACACAAACTTCGACCTCGCGAAAAGCCCAGAGCAGCGGCTCGTAAATCGGTTGCTCGGTGCTGGCCCAATTGTCATAGCAATCCGGGCACCATGCTCGCGCCGCTCGGAGTAAGTTGCGATGGGAGAAAACACTTTCCCATTCGAGCATCGTCAGTTGAGCGAGGTCGTTACGCAGGGTGAGCCTTTGTAATGCGCGGACCCAGTCAGATGCGATTACACCGATGCCATTGATTGCTCTTGCGTGAATAGTAAAGGACTTGCTGAGGGCATTTCCCCTTCTGCCCTGACGGGCGCCGCCCTGAAGCCAGTACTTCTTGGCGATAAGAGGTGCAATAGTCGATGACAGGAGCGCCGCTTGTGAGACGCAATGCGATGCTGCGAGGCGCGATACATAGCTGGTTAGACATTCAATCAATGCCGTTCCGTTTCCTTGTGGCTGCAAACTATGCAACCGGCTGCGCGGCGAAAATACCGGTAGATCGACATTCCACGATTCGTAAATGGTAAGGCCGTCATACTGTGCTCCTTTGACCATTTCCGATGGGATCGCGTTTAGGTTTGCGCTCCCCCGGTTTCCGCTGTTTTCTTGGAGTGTTTTCGCTCAATGCGATCTTGGAATTGGTAGTTGGAACTGAACCTGATTTGGTGAACGTCACAGGAAGGCCCATTAATGTCCGCAACCGCGTTCGTGATTCGGGTGACTCTTCTAGAAGGGCCTCGCCTTCGACCGCTTCCGAGAACATTTTTTCAACTTGGGAAACTGAAGGTGCACTCTTCTCAATCTGCTTGCGCGTGAGGCGCTGACCTCCATCCTTCAGCGCCTTAACGAGAGCGCGGATGAGCCAATCCTTCAGAATGCCGACACAGCCGATGCTGCGCTCGTAAAAGTAATCCCAATCTCCAACGAGATCGGGCATTTCATGAACTGGAAGATGATTTTGGAATGACCACAAAACATTCTTGAATGATTTAGTTTCTTCGGTATGGTCTGCGCGATACCGGCGAAAATGAACGTCAACGCTGCGGCGACTGAGTTGTGCGCTCAGATTTCGGAAGGGCAACAATTCGTACGTTCCCAGGAGGACAATTGGAATCTTCGTTCTGTTGGCAAGCGACTTTATTGAATCCAACTGATCTTGCAATTTACGACCTGACGACATCTTGGCGAGGTGTTGAGCCTCATCGATGAGAAGAGATACTGGCTTCCGAAATTTGATCGCCTGTTCTGTGGCGTGCCGCAGATCACTGGTCGCGCGAAGGCGTTGCTTTACAGGCTCCCTGTCGTCGTCATCCGATGGCAATTTGACTTTGTGGTTAACGCACGGTTCATTCAGCGCTTCGAGAACGATTGTGTAGAATTGTTTCCAGTTGAAGTTCCCTACGTCCGGCGAATCGGCGTCTATTCCTACCACCGGCAGTCTGCCTGGATCGGAGTTCAGTTCTGTCAGCAGTTCGCTTGTTATTCTCTGTTCGGTCCGAAGGCGCAAAGTTGTCTTACCCACGCCAGATGGACCGCAGACAAAGATTAGCGAGCCTGGAATCGCCTCGCGGATTGCAGCAGCAAGATCTTCATTAGCTGACTTTAGATTGGGATGGGCCACAGTATATGAGCGAAAATATTCATCGCGTTCAGCAGTCGACTGCTTCAGTAGTGCTCGTGGAAATCCTTGTTGCTTTTCCATATTAATAGTCCTCGTAAACCTCCAGATCTTGGGCGTCTGCTTCCGCGGCGGCTTCTCCCAAAGTGTCAGGTTCGGTCACCGGAGAAACTGGCAATTCATTGGGCGCTGTTGCTTCGCCGTTGATCGCATTGAGCACATGACGTCCCTCAGAATCGCGGAGGCGTTGCATCAGCGTCGCTTCCTCACCTTCGACAGACTCCAAGAAGTCAGCTAACTGTTTCGCCGAGACACCGAATTGTTGAGAATGTTTTGTCTTCCCAGCGCGCAACTCCTTGGTCGCTAGCATGATCTCTTTTTCGGATCGACCGCGGAATGCCGCGTAATGTTCGGAGTGACAGGTAACCCAACGTCCTGTCACAAAAGCGAATGCAGTACTGATGTCGAAGGGATCATAACGAACGTCTACTTGCGAGTCTTCGACGTGAGGGTCGCGCAATGCGTCGGACCAGTAATAAAGGTGATGTATTTTGAAGCCACGTCCCGGTTGCACTCTTGCATTGCCTTTAGGCGTAGTTGGGAAGGTCCACATTAAGAAATCCTGATCGTAAGGAATGAGACGGTGCGAACGTCTACCAGTGCGAGCCATACCTGCAACGAAGGCATCGCGTGGACTCATACCTAACGTCGTGTGCTGGATTTCGTCATAAACTCGATACGCATACTCACAAAGTCGGTCGTAGAGATTGCCGAGCGGCCACGTTGCCTTGAACTTTGGATTTACAGACTTGGTTACCTGCCTGACGTTACGGGTGATTTGTGTGTTTCCCTCTAGGTTGTAAATGAACTGCGTATTAGTTGTGCCGAAGAGACGTTCGCAAACGGAACCGAATCGTGCTTTCGCCGGTGGCCTTGTCTTCTTCGTGCACTCGTAACGAGCGAGTAGCGTATCGAAATATATGGACCCGAACTCTCTGCCGCCATCCACGACTACGATTTGCGGCAACCGGCCATGCAACTTCACGCATTGTCTGAGAACCATCATGCACGAGCGATAACTCGGCGGATCGAACGTGAGATAAATGGCCAAGATGCGTCTGCTGTATGCATCGGTAAGGAGCGTGAGCCATGGACGTCCCAAGTTCTGCCCAGTTCTGAAACATCTGCACTCGATGTCCAGTTCTGTATGGTCGATGTGGCAAATCTCAAAGGGTCGGTCACCATGTCGAGGCGTTTTCTGATCCAGTTCCCAATAGAATGCCTCTTGCCCGTAGGCGGCACGTCGCCCCTTTCGCTTAAACGTTTGGAGGTAACCTCGTCGGCCCTTGATGGCCCGAGCGAATGTCTTATAGCTGGGAACTATTACGCCTTCCTGCTCACATCGATTCTTTAAGACAATCCAAACTTCGTACTTGCGTTTTTGCTTGTGCGTCTCGTAGTCGTTCTCGATGAAAGTCGCCATCAATTTCAAGGTCGCTTCTGGAAGCTTGCTGCCACGAAAGCCTCTTTTGTGCATTCCAGGCAACAAGCCCAAGTAGCCGTTGCCGTACTTTGCCTCCATAAGTTTGTATTGAGCCGTCCAACGCCGCAGCGTTCGATTGGAGACATTGTTATCCGGTGGCAGTCGCTCACCGCGAAGGCGGCAGGAGACGAGTTGGGCGCGACGATTAGCGGCTTGCAGATCGTTTTGACCAGCCTCTCGAAGAATTGAAGCTGCCTCGTCTGAGAGAGTTGAACCACGGCTCGCGGAGACGCCCGTAAGTCTGCCCTCTTTGACTAGGGCTTCGATCGCTGATAAGGGCAATTCCGTAAGCGCATCGCTCTCTCCGATCAAACTTATCGTATCGCGGCCGATATTTGCGATTTTCCAGGGGCGCTCATTCCATTGAACAACACTGCCGATTTCAATGTCGACAAAACGAGGCGCGTCATTACGTCCAGTCGAAGGAACTTCGACAATATGAGCATATGCGTCCGCGGTTTCGATGTTGGGGAAAACGCGTACTTCAGAGGGTTCGATTAACGGCTTGGCACTGAGATCAATGAACAGACTATCTGCGGCAATGAGCGTGTAGACGTCGTCACGAGACGCGTAGCTCTCGGACTTGTCGAACAAATCCTTTAACGTGATGCTTGGGTCTTCGATAACTGCCTTTAGCAGTTGCGTGGCGATTCTTGGATCAACCGTTGGGGTATCCACGCGCAGGTAGTCTTCGAGAAACTGAACGTTTCGTTGAAAAGTCCAATTGATGTTTTTGGAAGATCGAACGCGATAATAAAGATTGAATTGGTCGGCATAGGCTTCTCCCGGCGGGCAGCGCCACTCGCCATCTTCGCCACGGCAGTATCGGTTAGGATTCTTCTCAGAAAGTTTCTCGAGTTGCTCTTCGGTCTTGCACTCTTCCCACCCAGCGGTCTCCTGTCGAATCGCGAAATAGTCGGGAGTGTGAAGGACACCCATTCGGCGCCCATTGGCGCTATCGTATTCGAGTTTAATAGATGGCGGCTGGTCGTAATACTCAAGGACGTCTCCAGCGTGTTCCATTTCATAGACCGTCGCTAGTTCTACCCGATGACTTTCAAATTGAATGGTCACGCCCATCTTGCGGCTGGGATACGCGCCACTGACGTTACGGCAACCGCTCTGCACGCGACGCGCTGGGTCCGAGGATCGAATCCGTTCAATCAGGTTTCGCGCTTGCTCCGACAATCCCGCTCTTTGACACCAGTGGAGAAACTCCTCTTTATCTAACATGGCTGTTCAATCTCCCACTTCTTGTCCTCTTGGCTGCGGCGACCGAGACAGGAAGCGCAGCCCGGCGGCATTCGCAGAGAAAGCAACGTATTGCGCGCCGCACCTTTTCGTCCTCGCCGACTGATCGTCCGTCCCGCATATTTTGACGAGGCGTCCAACAGCAAGCGCCGTTGGTTACTGGCTAGCCAGATCGCCTGCAACCATTTTGTCGCTTGTCATTAAAAGATAAGGAGACGCTTATATCTGAGGTTTTTTCGGAGAAGAACACTCGAAGAAGTCAATCGTGAATTTTTTGTGATTGTTCTCGCGGGCTCTAATCTGACCATCGTCAGTTATTGATATTTGAGGAATAGATGTCAGTAAACTGCTTAGTCCTGAACACTTTGACTGAGACGCTATCTTTGAGGGAATGTGGCAGGTGTTTTGGTTCTGTTCTCGACGCGATGGTGAGAGACTCGCGCTTACGGTTGGAAAGGATCACACTGCGAAAACAAAGCGATTCGTTTTTTTCTTGCATCAACGTCCACGAATCGACTATGGAACCCGCTGCTCTTCAATCTTAGCGCCCGTTTGATCTGACGCTTTGAGAAGAATTTCGTCGAACGTGACGTCTCCAATTGCATATTTACGGTCGCCGTGGGCTTCCCCGCAGTAATGCGCAATCGCAGTCCGGTGAGGCCAGCCATGTCATTGACGAACGTGTTGACCGGCGTGTTCCTGACGCCAAATGAAATCCTGTCATTAGACAACAGAAGTTTCCGAAGACTTCTAAACCTTTCAAAATCCTGTCCGGCTACATGAAGCCTTCCTCGGTCGGAGAGAGACTCAAGAGCATCCCACAGAAGCGCTCGCTTAAAGCCGACATTGAAGGTTGTAGTTGGTTTGGTGGGAGAGAACGCCAGGCTCCGCCCGCTGAGATGGGCCAACTCTGTCACCAATTGAGGGTATGTGCCGTTCCGTAACTCAAACGTGATCTCATTCCCTAAGAATTCGTAGGAACCGGAACATTCAGCATAGCAATCATTGCTCGCACAGAACACGATACAACCTTCTTGGCACGATACGCTGACGGAACTACTTCCGGTAGGAGCAACGCAGGAACAGTCCTCGATCATGGAGACAGGCGAAGCAGAGTGAGGCCAACCGTAGAAGAAAAAGACGTTCAAGGCGAACATGATCACGATGGCTCGTCTTTTCCTCATTGAGACTGTTCCCCGGCGTGAGTCGTCACTGCTCTAAGAGAAACCTGAGGCCGCCGTGTCCCACCCCACCTAATTCCACGACGGCCTCGCGGCACTGGTCACTCCGATTTGTTAGGACGGGAGGGCCGTGCCTAAAACTAAAGTTGCTGAATCTTAGTGCTTAATCTTCTTTTTGCTTTTTGTTAGCAGTCTCTCGACCGTTGACGCAACGCGGTCTATGTCTTCCGGTTTTCGTAAGAATTCCTTGACACCGGCGCGCCAAGCTTCGGTTTCGATATCGTCGCCGGAAAGCATGATGATCGGTGTCTTGCGGCGATGCGTGATCTTGCGGACTCGCCGCACTAATTCAAGGCCGCCGAGTCCTGGTAAGTCGTTATCAACTATGACTACATCATAGCGAGCATCGCCCGCGAGCCATTTCAATGCAGTCATTCCGTGGCCGCAAGTTTTAACTTCCATTCCTTCAGAATTGAGGAGATCCGCGATTACATGAGCGACCTCCTTATTGTCCTCGACATGAAGAACTGATATCTGCGACGCCTTTTTACTGACGCTGGCTTCTGTTCCTGTCGATATTCTCTTTGCTTTAGAGAATAACGGTCGCCTTCTCCTTCGTACTGTCGATCGTGCTTTAAGTAACTCTTTATGCCGGGTGTTTAATAGCGTAATGAGGCTCTGATGATGTTTGAAGCCAAGCAAGTGCGCTGCCTTGGTCACTGAGCCTCCCGCGTCGCGCAAAGCGCGCTCAAGGACCGTTCGCTCACTTTCTTTTACGTGTTGCTTGAAAGAGAACCCTTCCCAATTGTGTTCCGCCGCCTTCTTATCATTTACTTCCAAGTCTTCCAGGGTATGAAACAAAGCATCCGCACAATTAATCAATCGTTGGCCTGTTTCCGGGTGCTGCGAATGCTTTAATAGATCAATTGACGATCGGTAGGTTGTTATTAGTTCCGTTGCTGGAAGCTTGTCAGCGAATTCTTCGATGATACTCAGCTTTGCGCGCCCCGCGCCTTCCAAATCACCAACAGTTTCCGCTACGTCAATTGCGCGTTCCAATAACGCTTTCGCGCGAACGTGATTACCTGCACGCGCTAGTGCCACACCCTGTGTAGTCAGACCTTCGGCGAGCAGAGCTTGCTGGCCGCCTCGCTCCAAGACTCGCACCGCGTGCCGTGCTATCCGCTCGGCTTCCACGGCATGACCTTGTGCAAGCAGCGTCCGCGCCCGAGTATCGTCCACTTGAGCCGCGGTTGCGGCATCCTTCAGCTTAAGAAAGAGGTGACGGGCGATGTTGAGATGTTTTTGTGCTTGGTCATATCGTTCAGCCTTAAAGAAAAGACAACCTAGATTCAATTCCACCCGAGCGAGAGCAAGTTCGTTTCCGGCCTGCTCGTAGTGGAAACTCGACGCTGCGTATTCGATCAGCGCGCGGTCTAAGTAGTCTTCCCTATTTTCGGGAGCAGATAATTTCTTAAGAACCAAGCCACATTCGAAATGATAACTTCCTTTGAGCGCGTGATCTTCACTTTGCTCTACCAACGGAGACGCTTCCTTATAGAACTCCAATGCCTTCCTTAGTCTTCGTGCCCAAACTTCCACGATGCCGGCTCGAATTAAGAGAATCGCTCTTAACTCGTCAGTGCTCTCAGGCAAGAGATCCAGCGCAGTGCGCAATTGAACACGTGCCTCATCATAGGAACCCTCTCTCCAATAACACAACGCAAGATCACTGCGCGCTTCTGCCGCTTTTGCGAGACTTCGTACACGCTCAAATATCTCAACGCTTGAGGTAAGTAGGTCCTTGGCTCTTTCTTGCCCGCCAGCGGTCTGATCCGTACTTCCGAGCCATCCGGCTATAGCTCCGATTCGCAGCAATACCTCTGCCTGCTGTATGTCATCAAGGCCTGAAAGGTTTGGGAGCTGGCTGCGATCAGGCCAGAACTCACTCAGCGCCTCAAATGCCAGTTCGTACTTGCCAGCTTTTTCGAGCTGCTTCGCCAGGCGGCACGATAGGTTGACGCGTTCTGTTAGAGGAAGATCGCGATTCTGCGTTTTTAGCGCGGTTAATTGAGCCTCCAAGTTCATGTGAGGTGTGCCTTTCTATGACAATGATAAACTCGCCGCCCAACGAAGCTGTGGCTGCGGGTTCAGTAACTAATAGCTGATCCGTCGTTTTGAAACACGCTTCGTCTTGATCGTTTAGAAAAAACTAAACAACACGAATCCTAACCAAGAGGTGAAACATGAAGAACCTAAAACTGCTGGGTATCTCAGTTACCCTGCTCGGTGTTCTCTCGATGACTGCGTTCGCAGGCGATACAAGTTCACCACCCTGCGTGCCCGGTGACACAAGTTCGCCGCCGTGCGCGATGGCTCAGATAACGCCAGACGAACCCGAGACTTCGACTGATACAGTTGCTGCCGCGTCTACAGCAGAGCCGAGTTACCTCATAAGTGAAGTAACCGTCGATCTGCTGCAAAGCGTGCTGTTGATCTTCTAACAGCAGTCTCGTTACTCAAGCGCCTTCTATTGCCAGTGAAGCTCACTTAACTGGCAAAGCAGTATTTGTGTGCTGTCTATACGATGCCTTGCAACCGAAATCTTGCAAGCAGACCCTAATGGTGACGCAGCATAAACTTGAGGTGAACTTTTATGCAAGCATTTGCGGTATGACGGTTCTCAAGTGGTCTTATTGTGCCTGATAATTATTGTTGCAAGTCAACATGCATGCCGATTAGTCATTGTTTGGGCGATTGGTAGGCCAGAGCAATATTGAACCATGCTCGGAAAGGCTCGCGAATCAGAAGAAGGCCCAAGCTCGATCCTCAAGACGAGCTTGGGCGGCGCTGAATTTGGTGAATTTCTAATGTGAGGACTCGTGATCGCTATCTGATCGTCCGGCGCGGAGGATTTGATCGGCTGCTCGGAAAATCTTCTGTGCGCTCTTTTCCGGGATCGCGTCGGCGTCGTAGCCAATTCCGCGATACAACCACGTCTGAATGTAACCGCGCGCATATTCCGCTCCTTCCAAGCCAAGCGCTTCGCAGCACAGCAAGGCGACGGCTTCCGCTTCGACTTCGCGAAGGTTTCTCGGCGTCTGTTCGGTGTCGGTGAAATCGCCGTCTGATGTGTGCAAGAGCACGTGAGCCATTTCGTGAAAGAGCGTTTTGTGCGGAAGTTGCGCTACTGGATTGATCGCGATCTGATTGCCACGCGCAAAGCCCTGACAGTTACCGTCCGTCTTGTCGAAGGCGATCCGCTCAATGCAGAGGGTCTGAAGCGCTCGCTCGGCGTCCCACTCAGGGATCGTGATTGGCCCAAGCTCGCTGCCAAAGGTCTGACTGATGACGAACCATCGTGCCTTGTGAACGAACGTCGTAAAGGTCTGTTCTTCCTTTGGCTCGCCGCTCTCACTAATTCCAGAACGCGCTATATGCCTTCATGATCATGCCGGGCTTGTTGACAGCCTCGACGAGTAAAGCTGACCACTTCGGAATGTCGGCTGATTGAGTTTGGGTTTGTGTCTTCTGCATTGTCGTTGCTCCTTCTTTGGTCTGTCTTTTTGAGAGGGTGTTTCCCCCTCGCAGCGAAAGAAGGAACACGACGGGGCTGCCCACTCCGCACACCGAAGGGCGCAACGAAGTGGAGCACTCGCAGAGCAACGAAGAGTTGTGCAGATGGGCTAGTCGTTTACGATGAAGCGGAGAGGGGGAAAGCTTAATTCAGAGGATCTATCTGACGGAATGCGCAAAGCGGAATGAAAGGCAGGCGTCTAAACTCATGTGTCCACTTCCGTTCGCCAAAGAAACAAGACATCGGGAAATCCTGCTTCCGAAGGCGAGTATTCGTATGGTGCTTGAACGCATTCTATCGTTCCAATATTGGACGCACGATTGGGGAGCATCTCAAAGCCGCGAACAATGTCGTCCGTCGTACGTGCGAGGTAGACGGAAGAACTCTCATCGAATGATTTGTTCCAGGGTATTAGATTTTCCGGGCCGCACGTTTGTGAGGTGTGAAGGCTCTGTCGCCGGTACTTAGGTGTGGGCAGAGCATCGGCACGGACTTCGCCGGACGTGAATAATTGTTGTTGCTTAACGTCGCGAAGTTTTCGTTCTTCGCTTTTCCGAAGTCGGTACTTCAATCGACCTGCAATGGCGAGTCCTGGGTGAGTACTAGCCAAACGATAAAGCGTCGCTTCGTAAGAGCTGCCAAATATTCCGGCAAGACGTGGCACATCTTTGATCCCGAAATTCTCGCCGCGTTCTTTCAAAAACTCTTCGGTTGGCATTAGAAGCTCGGAAGCTCCCAAATGACAGAGGCGTTCTAGCTCGGTGGCTTCGCGAGAATCGTCAACGTGCATGCTACGGAACCGAGCTCCGTGCACACTGTTCGGAAAAAATGTGTGAACAATCTCGTGCGCAATAGAGAAGTTAGCGCGAGCGTCTGAAACATTGGGATCGAAGAATGCTTTTCGTAGACCGGCGGAATCTCGAAACAATAGAGCTTCGCGCGCTGGTCTAGCATTGGTGCTGGCCATCGAAACCACTCGTACGCCAGCTAGCGATGCCAGAATCTCAATTCTCTTTCGCGGGTCTTCAATGTGGCCGAAGGAACGGAGCTGTTTATTGAGGTCCTGTGCCCGCTCGATTACAGCGGTGCGCGGATCGATTAGGCCGTCACCACTGAATATTAGCGACAGTACATCCGGGTCGGAGTAACGATGTCCTCCCACACTTACTGGCATCGACAGATTTCTATCGTTGTGGCTGGCCTAACATATTCAGTGTATTGATCAGATACCGCCAGCCTTCTTTATCTCGAGGCCGCTTACCGCGGAATTGAATGGTCGCGAGGCGTTCAACATCTGCTTCAGTAAGGTTCAATTCCTCTTTGAGTTCTGCCAGTCCGGCTGGCAGGTCCGCGGCAGCCGCCGCGGCAATTCTCTCTGAACTGGCATCTTCTACGGCTTCGTCTATTAATTGGTCCAAGGTAACGCCGAGCGAACAGGCGACAGAATATATGTACTGTATATTTGGCTTACCCGCTGATCCATTCTCCAAGTCAGATATGTAAGCCTTCGAGATTCCTGATTCTCTCGCCAAATCAGCCAACGTCCAAGCTTTCCCGTTTCTCAGGAACCGTATGTTCTCTCCGAGTTTTTTAAGATGGATTGTGCCAGTATTCGCCATTTTCCAACACGTTGCGAAAAAGTTGACAGATGGAACCCCTCTAGTATATAACACTTCCGAAATTTGCAATACGTCGTTTTTTAGCGACGGAGCTTTTGGAAGGGAGACGGGCTATGGCGAATTACCATGTTACAAATCCAAAGGATTCCGATGAGTGGCGAGTGGTTCGCGAGAATGCAGACAGGGCATCAGCAACTGCCTCGACACAAGCAGAAGCCGAACGGATTGCCAAGTTGTTAGCGGCAAATAGCGGAGGCGGTGAAGTAAGAATTCACAAGCCGAATGGCGGACCGATTCGCGATAGCGATACCGTTGCGCCCGGCAACGACCCACATCCACCGATCGATAGGAAACATTAATGAGCGACCCGATTGTAAAGCATTCAGACATCGCCGCGTTCGCGAAGGAGAAGGTTAATTTACGCGCTGAAGACGTCGCGGACTATCGCGATCAAGTGAACAGACTTCGTGAGCGTCTGGATAAGTATGTAGCCGAGCATCCCGACTATGCGCTTGTTAAGATGTTGCACTCGGGGAGTGTTAGAAAGGGCACCGCGCTTAAAACGATTAATGACATGGACGTAGCCGTCTACGTCAAAGCAGCGGCGGTTCCTGACGAATCGAAACTGCTGTCGTGGCTCGCCGACCGGCTGAGAGAAGCATATACGAATCTTCAGTCGGATCAATTCACAGTTCAAACACATTGCGTGACAGTTTCCTTTCGCGGCTCGGGCTTGGATGTGGATGTTGTACCTGTGCTTTATGAAGACGATCCGGATGACCGCGGATATCTCATTACGAAAGACACCGGCGAACGAGTGTTAACGAGTATTCCGTTGCATCTCCAGTTCATTCGAAAACGGAAGAAGGATTATCACGTCCATTTCGCGCAGTTTGTCAGACTTGTCAAGTGGTGGGCTCGCCTGCAAAAACGGCAGAGCGATTCTTTTCGCTTTAAGTCATTCATGGGAGAGTTGATCTGCGCGCATTTGATTACGAGAGGCGTAGATCCCTCAGACTATCAAATTGCGCTTGAGGCGTTTTTTTCCTACATCGTTACCACCGGACTAGGGGAAAGAATCTTCTTCACGGATTACTATAAGCAGTCCGCCCTCCCCGCAGAGGACGGCGCCGCCATCGAAGTTTTTGATCCTGTAAATCCGACGAATAACGTCGCGAAGCAATACTTGGCCACTGATCGTGACGCGATTGTCGAAGCAGCGCACGATGCACTTGACGCGCTGGTTGAGGCGCACCACGCTACCACACAGGGCCGCGCCGTCGATCTGTGGAAGATCGTCTTGGGGCCTTCGTTCGATATTTAGATCTATGTCAACTACATATACAACGTCTTCTACATTTACGAGAACTAACGCACGCTACCTTGCGTCAAAGGTCGCTGCCGATCTGCGGCAGATGAGATTGTTCTATGGTCGGCCATCAGACAGTGAAATTGATGACTACAATACCGAACTGATCGAGTTACTTGTTGGTGGTTATCTCGATTCAGTGGATTATGGGTTTCGTCGAAACGATTCTTGGGTGGTTGCGCTGAGTTATTCAGTACAAAACGGGACGCTCGTGACAGACGATCGAGCTGGCCGGGTTCCTGTTGGAGCAAACGTCGCTGGCACGTCTTGGTACTCATACCTGAGACCCAACGACGAATGGCTTGAATTGACGAGTTCGGAGAGGGCTCGAATCGAGAACCTCATTCCTGTGAAGCGTTCAAGCGCTTCGGAGCCAAATGTCGGCAACGGTAACAATTGGGTGGAGGATAAGGTCTACACAAGCGCAGGAACGAGTTTTAAACGCCGAACGTTGAAATCATGAGTGCGACAACAAAAGATCTCTTTGAGAACATAATTGAATTTCCAGATCCAGGTGCCAAGAATAGGTACGATCGGTTGGTCGGTCTCGACGAAGTCAAAGTACGTCTTGGTAAAGAAGCGCGAATACTTTTGAATCCTGCGCTATTAGAGGAATGGAGTTCGAAACAACACGGGACTCAGATCGCACTTGTTAGCAAGTTTCGGGAACGGTCGCCGATGTTCATTTTTCACGGCGACGTAGGAACTGGAAAGACTGAGTTGGCGGAGACTTTTGGGGACCGGATTGCTCGTGCGGAAGACATTTCCGTGACGCTGTACAGATTGAGTCTGGCCGCGCGTGGAACAGGTGCTGTTGGTGAAATGACGATGCTTATCGCGACAGCTTTTGCGCAGGTGATCGAGGCGGCGCGCAAAATAACCGTGAAGAAGCGCAAGCCTCAAGGGGCGGTGATTCTCGTAATCGATGAGGCCGACTCACTAGCTCAATCGCGCGAATTAGCGCAGATGCACCACGAAGATCGAGCGGGCGTGAACGCCTTGATTCGCGGAGTTAGTGGGTTCGCAACGGGACACCTTCCCGCAATCGTTGTTATGTGCACTAATCGTCTGGGGGCTATTGATCCGGCAGTACAAAGACGCGCTGGAGACGTATTTGAGTTTACCAGACCGAACGAGGAACAACGCCGCGCAATGCTGTCGTGTCTGTTGGACGCCAATGTTACTGAGAAGGAAATAGTCCTACTAGCTAGAGCGACCGGTGCGAATGGCGCGTCGTCCTACGGCTATACCTATTCTGATATTGCACAACGCTTGTTGCCTGAGATTCTCATCGATTCATTTCCTGATAAGCCTGTGAGCTATGAGCGCGCACTCGCGATAGCGAAAACGCTGAAACCGACTCCTCCGTTTGGCGAGGACAGAACTTCATGAGAAAGACTTCCGCAAAACGAGATTTGCGAAAAACGACAACTCCCAAGAGACGCGGATCAAGGGATCGTGCTCGTGCAAATGAATGGTCGTTGCCCCGTCTTCTAGCCGGATTGCACGACGATATTCACACGCGTCTTGAGACTGCGCGCAGAGCATTTCAGCATCCAGGTACGAAAGGAGATGCTAGCGAACATGTTTGGCTGCAGTTGTTAGATACATACCTACCGCGTCGATACCAAGTCACAAAAGCGCACGTTGTTGATAGCGATGGGAAATTCAGCGAGCAAATTGATGTGGTTGTTTTCGATCGTCAATACTCGCCCTTTATCTTTAGCTATGAAGGACAGACTGTTGTTCCCGCTGAGAGCATCTATGCGGTATTTGAATCGAAGCAGTCTATCAACGTGACCGAAGTCGCTTATGCCCAGAATAAGGTCAGTACCGTCCGACGCTTGCGCCGGACAAGTTTGCCAATTCCCCATGCTGGCGGACTCTATCCTGCTAAACCTGTGCATCACATAATCGGTGGACTATTGACGTTTGAGAGTGAATGGAAACCACCCCTGGGTCAGCCCTTACTCACGCTTTGAAGGCAGATACTGGTGAGGGTCTTCTAGACCTCGGTTGCGTTGCTGCCCACGGCACGTTCGGATGTGATTCTGAATGCTGTTTCGCGACTACGCCTCAGTCCAAACCTGCCACCGCATTTCTTTTCGAGCTTATTGCTCGGCTGCAACAAACAGCGACTGTACCGATGATTGATGTTCGGGCCTACGCGCGATGGCTTTCGAAATGATATCGTGAGTGTTGGGATCTCTAAGCTCAAATATTTTGATGCACAGTGTACCAGCCGAAATCAATCGTGCTAGATTCGACAGTCTGATATGAAGCTCCCCCTTTTAGCGTCTGTTGTTCTCGTCGTCTGTTGTTCGGGATCTCTCAGTCAAACCGCTTCGCCCTCGCCAAGCACGTCAATTTCAATTCAAGACTACCGAAGCATTCTTGATAACGAACGCAAGTTGCTAGACGACCAGTCTGAGAAGTACTACGCGCGAGTTGACAGTTTAATTAATCGCAGCCTTTGGGTGTTTGGAATCATTTTCTCCGTTGCGGCCGCTCTGTTCTTGTGGCAATACGGGAAAACAAAAGCTGAGATGAGAACTATAGTACGCGATCAGTTTAGGGAACAGGCCGCGTCTTTAATCGATTTGGAGATGTCCACGCTTCGAAGCCAAATCGAAAATCTCAATCGTCAAGTCGCTGAGCTTCAAGCGGCGAATAATAGAGAGATTCTCTGGGTGTTCTCAGGCACCGAGACATCGGCTGACACCGAGCGAGAACAACTAATCCAACGTGGCATGCGTAACATCAATCTGTTGACGCCCGCAATCAATGAAGACTTTGACTTTGGCGACCCGGCGCTCGTGATTTTCTCTTATGACCGAACTGGCGAGGGTCTTCGGCGTTTAGGCAGAATCGCCGAAATACTAATTGCCAAAGCTCCTACACCTCCTTTAATCATCTATACGTACGATCCCGAAAGGGTTGAATTTCAACTCGGGGAGCCAGAGTACCGAGTACTGGGTGACTTTCGCTGGTATCTGCCCGTCAATTATCCAGTGACACTTATGGCTCAAACTCAGTTCTTGCTTCGCGATTTTAACAAAACGTGACTATGGCACTATGTGACACCTACCTATGGGAAGTTGTTAGAAGCGTCGAGCCCACGACGACGCAAAAAGACGGCGCTGCTCGCAGCCAGAATTATTTGCGTGACTTGCTTAATACCGGACAAATGGCTAACAGGATTCAGAGAAGTTACCTGAGTGGCAGTTATGCGAGAGACACGGCAGTATACCCGCTGGACGATGTCGATATCATCTTCGTGATTTACCCGAATGCGTGGGTTAGCCCGCTATTTGACCCGACACCAAGGGTGGTTTTGGATTCGTTTGCGAGCGCGATTCGCTATAGATATCCGGTAAGCTCCGTATATGGTCAACGACGATCGGTTAGGCTGCAACTGTATCATCTAGACATTGATGTGGTTCCGGCAATCCAAGACAGAAACGACAACAAGTTAATTCGAATACCTGATACTACTGCTAACAATTGGATTTATAGTTCCCCGCTGCGTCACGCCGAAAATGCAACTCAAGTAAACTCGAAACGAAGTGGTAGATTCAAACCACTTGTCAAACTTCTTAAGCATTGGAATTACAATTTGCCAAGCACGGCACGCTTCAAATCGTTCGCGATAGAGACGATGGCCGTGACACTCTTTGAGGCCATAGACATACCCACGCTTCAAGAGGGACTCAAATATTTCTTTGATTTTGTGGCTTTCGCTTCGGGCAACCGCTCGGAGTTTGTTTGGAGAGACTCTTACGGCATATCTCTCGGTTATTCTCGAACAACCGTAATGGATGCGGCTGGCACTCGGACGAATGTGACTGCGGATGTTACAGAGGACACCAGAAAACGATTCGTAGAGCACGCGGTCCGCAGCAGGAACAAGATCGTCGAATCGCTTAATTCGGCTTACACGGACACCGCATGTCGTAGGGTCGCCGAAGCTTTGAAGTTATCGTAAATCTCGGTGGTATCTTTTACCGGCTGAGTATGGAAGGATTAAGTAATTAGCGCGTCGACAATGAACGGACTGAAGAAGAGTTGGTTCTTATTGCACGGAGAAGAGCCCTTCACGGGTTAGTCGTGGAAGGTCGGTCGCTGATCAGTTAATCTCTGACGATGCAAATGTCGCACATTCAAGCGAGCCGCACGGGAAATTGCCTGCGGAAAACGTGTGGCCAATTTGTGGGCAGAATTTACAGCACGAGGCGGGTAAGCGATGGCAAGGAATGTCAACGTTCGTTATGTTCCGGCGCTGGCGGCGTGAACGCGCGTTTTCAGGTGGCGCGCCGGCTGTCTGACCAGGACATAACGCGCCGTTATCGGATGACTGTCCGACACTTCGCGAGAGTTGATCCCCGTTCCAAGCCAAGGAGTTTGGCAACACGCCGGGGGCGCGTTGAGACGCGCCAAGCCACAACCTCGGCAACATAGGTTTTTGTCCTCATCTTCCTGAAAAGGCCTCTTGTAAAGACTGCCAGGGGTAGCTGCGAGTGTTTAGTTCAAAGCGTGTCCCAACGGTGGAAATTCGCGCCGTGTTGTTGCACTATTAGCCTACCTCAGCATCGTCTTGGCTTTACCCTTGCTGGATGACAGTCAAAAGCCGGTCTGATTACAGTCTCAGAAAACAGGAGTCATTCGTGGGAATCAAGGCAGTTCCCGAAGCGATAGAGAAGAAGCGTGGCAAGCGGCAAAAGGAAGCGCCAGCAAGGTCGCTTGAGGCAACCCTGTGGGCTGCGGCGGACAAGCTGCGTGGGCACATGGACGCGGCAGAGTATAAGCACGTCGTGCTCGGGCTAATTTTCTTGAAATACATCTCCGACGCCTTCGAAGAACACCAGAGCAAGCTCCGCGAAGACATCACCAATCCACAGAGCGAACTGTATCTCGACAAGGAAAATGAACGCGCGGCGGCCCTTGAAGATCGCGATGAATACATCGCCGCGAATATCTTTTGGGTGCCGCAGGAGGCGAGATGGTCGCACTTGCGCGCCAACGCGAAGCAACCAACGATTGGCAAGACTCTCGACGATGCAATGGTGGCCATCGAGCGCGACAACCCTACGCTCAAAGGCGTGCTGCCAAAGGACTACGCACGGCCCGCGCTTGATAAGCAGAGACTCGGCGAAATAATCGACTTGATCGGAACAATCGGACTCGGTGACAAAGCGAATCAGTCGCGAGATATGCTTGGCCGCGTCTATGAATATTTTCTCGGCCAATTCGCCAGCGCCGAAGGGAAGAAGGGCGGTCAGTTCTACACTGCGCGATGCGTGGTTCAACTTCTCGTCGAGATGCTTGCTCCATACAAAGGCCGCATCTTCGATCCGTGTTGTGGGTCGGGCGGGATGTTTGTGCAAAGTGAGAAATTTGTTGAAGCGCACGGCGGACGCATCGGCGACATCAGCATCTTTGGTCAGGAATCGAATCCCACAACCTGGAAGCTCGCGAAGATGAACCTTGCGATTCGCGGCATCGAGAATAATTTGGGACCGGAAAACGGCGACAGCTTCAATCGCGATCTCCACAAGGATTTGAAGGCAGACTTCATCCTTGCCAACCCACCGTTCAATGACAGCGACTGGGGCGGCGAGCGTCTGCGCGAGGACGTGCGATGGAGATACGGCACGCCGCCGGTTGGCAATGCAAACTTCGCTTGGGTACAACACTTCATTCATCATCTCGCGCCAACTGGTCTAGCTGGGTTCGTGCTCGCAAACGGCAGCATGTCTTCAAGCCAATCCGGCGAAGGCGAGATCAGGAAGGCCATTGTCGAAGCCGATTTAGTCGATTGCATGGTCGCGCTGCCCGGCCAACTGTTTTACAACACACAGATTCCGGTTTGCCTTTGGTTCATCGCTCGCGACAAACGCAATCATCGCTTTCGCGATCGTCGAGGGGAGACGTTGTTCATCGATGCTCGAAAGATGGGAAGCATGATTGATCGTGTCCATCGCGAGCTGACGGAAAAAGACGTTCAGAAGATCACGAACATCTATCACGCGTGGCGAGGCGATGGCGGGGCGAGCGATTACGCAGACATTGCGGGCTTCTGCAACGCAGTTAAGCTCGACGAGATTCGTACTAACCGCCACGTGCTTACGCCCGGTCGATATGTCGGAGCCGCGGAAGCAGAAGATGACGAAGAACCCTTTGATGTGAAGATGCCGCGGCTAACAGCAAAGCTCGAAGAACAATTCGCTGAATCATCGAGATTAGAGAACGTCATTCGGCGGTCATTGCAACAGTTGGTCCCATGAGAAATGCATTTAGTAGGATTTCGGTCAGTGAATTGGTGTCAAGAGGTGCCTTGCTGGTGACAGATGGCTATCGAGCGCGAAACGTAGAACTTTCCGCTGTTGGGATTCCATTCGTTCGAGGTGGTGATATCGGCATCGGTAGCGTTAATACACTCACAGAAGATCACATCGCTTCTGAGTTTGCTAGCCGAGTAGTCAATAAGCTTTCACGCCCTGGAGACGTTGTATTCATTACGAAAGGGACAGTCGGCAGAGTTGGATTTTTGCGTGATGGGCAGCCGCAGGTGGTGTTTGCACCGCAAGTGTGTTGCTGGCGCGTTTTGGATAAAGAGGTATTAGAACCGCGATTCGTCTTTTACATGCTGCAGAGTAGGCAGTTCCAAGCGAATCTGTACGCGGTAAAAACCCACGGATCAATGGTGGCTGATTACGTGAGTATATCGGACCAAATGAGATTCAGTCTTACGATTCCGTCGATTTCGGATCAACGCGCGATCGCTAGCGTCTTGAGCGCAATGGACAACAAAATTGAGTTGAACCAACGAATGAACGACACCCTGGAAGCGATGGCCCAAGCGCTCTTCAAATCTTGGTTCGTTGACGCTACGCAGAACGGATTACCCGAGGGTTGGAGCGAAGCCCCACTCGATAAAGTCGCGAAGTTCTTAAATGGTCTTGCTCTTCAGAAGTTCCCGCCGGATGGCGGAGACTCGTTGCCCGTGATTAAGATCTCTCAATTGCGCGTGGGAAACACCGAAGGCGCAGACAGCGCAACCGCAAACTTGCCTTCCGAGTACGTCATCGAGGACGGCGACGTCTTGTTCTCTTGGTCGGGCAGTCTGGAAGTCGTTATTTGGTGTGGTGGGCCAGGCGCACTCAATCAGCATCTCTTCAAAGTTACGTCGGATAAATATCCGAAGTGGTTTTACTACCTATGGACCAAACATCACCTACCCGACTTTCAAGCGATCGCCTCCGCCAAGGCAACGACCATGGGCCACATCCAGCGGTATCACTTGTCCGAAGCTGGAGTCGCAGTTCCACCACGCGAAAACCTGGAGCGGATGGACACGACAATTGCTCCATTGATTGAAAAGATCATAAGCAACAACATCGAATCACGAACACTCGCGGCGTTGCGCGACGCGCTTCTGCCGAAGCTTCTGTCAGGACAAATTGGAGTCAACCCCTCAATTAATACATCGGAGGAATTTGTTCATGCCTGAGGTCTACTGCGTCCGCGCGGAGTTTGGAACCTACACCAAGCAGTTTCTCGATGGTGGTTACGTGGCTATTGGATGGATACCTAAAATTGATCTTTCACGGGTGAGAACTAAGGACGAGCTTTATCCTCTTTACAAGAAAGCGCACCCGCAAGATATGAGCAACGTCGTTATCGGTCAGCAGGTCGGACAGATCGCGCGTTTTCTTTTCGAAATTAAGGCGGGCGACTATGTGATAACACCTCCCTCCAATACCGAGATATTGCATTATGGAATTATCGAAGCCGATCCTTCTTACTTCTACTTTCAAGGAAATGATGGTTGCCCTTACCCTCACCGCCGACGCGTAAAATGGAACTCCGGCACAGTTCGACGCAGCGATTTCTCAGTGCCGTTTCAAAACACAATACGGTCGTCGTTAACAGTCTTCAATATCTCGCAGTCAGACCATTTCTTCGAGGTAATTGGTCATAAGGAACTGGTCCGTCGCAGCCGGAAGGAAATTTATGATCCATACCAAGCGGTCTTGGATCAGTTGCTTGAACTGAATGATAAGGAGTTTGAGATTCTAATCACTCATCTTCTCGCTGCGCTCGGCTTTGAGGGTTCGGAACATAAAGGCAAAACGGGTGATGGCGGCGTCGATGCCACGGGAGAGTTAAATGTCGCGAATCTCGCCAAAGTCAAAGTTTTTGTTCAAGTGAAGCGATACAAGCTCGGAACCAAGATAAATAAGAACATTGTAAAAGCCCTTAGGCAATCGATTCCGTCTGGAGGACAAGGCGCTTTCATAACCACCGCAGATTTCCAAAGCGCAGCTAGCGAAATAGCGTTGGAACAAGGGTTCCCGCGAATCGGTCTGGTCAACGACAGACAGCTAGTTGATCTTCTAGTCGAGCATTGGGAAGGAATACCGCAGGAATTCAAGGAAAAACTCGGCCTAAAGCTGGGGCTGGTTCGCACCTGAAATTAGGAGTCTCACACTCGCATGCCTTGGAACGACGGATTAATTGGCAGCGCCTTGGAGATCGCTGGGACAAACCATAGTCCGCTACGCGTCATGGCTGGGCCCGGAACGGGTAAGTCGTTCGTGATGAAAAGACGTGTGGCGCGATTGTTAGAAGAGGGAACCGATCCACACAGAATCCTCGCCGTGACCTTTACCCGAACTGCTGCTTCTAGTGTTATTGATGATCTTAACGGCTTGGGAGTTGAGGGTTGCGAACTAATCCGAGCCGGAACGCTACATTCGTTTTGTTTTTCTCTCCTCGGACAGCAAGATGTTTTTGATTATCTTGGGCGTGTAGCCCGACCTATTGTCACGTTCTCCACTTCGGGCGTCCTTCAATTCGAAGGACGCGTGATGTTAGACGATCTTATTTGCGTTGCGCGACATTTGGGACCCAAACGCGAATGCACGAGACGAATTCGAGCATTCGAAGCGGCGTGGGCTCGACTACAATCAGAGCAACCGGGATGGCCTCAAGATGCCATCGATCGAGAATTTTACACCGCTTTGATGAGTTGGTTGGTTTTTCATGAGGCAATGCTCATAGGTGAATTAGTACCTGAGGCTCTCCGCTTTCTTCGTAATAACCCAGCTTCACCGGCACTCACAGCATTCGATCATGTCATCGTCGACGAATACCAGGACCTTAATCGAGCTGAGCAAGACCTCATTGATCTGCTAGGTGCGAACGCGGCGACATCGATTGTCGGCGATGTAGACCAGTCGATCTATAGATTCCGACATGCAAATCCTGAGGGAATTCAAGATTTCGATCAAACACATGGCGGAACTCATGATGAAGATCTTCAAGAGTGCCGGAGGTGTCCGACTAGAGTTGTCGCAATCGCTGATTACTTCATTAGACATAATCATCCGGGGTTGGCAGAAGCTAGACTTAGGCCAAGAGAGGAAAATCCGGCAGGAGAGATACACATTGTACAGTGGCCTACTCTCGAAGAGGAGGCGCAAGGCCTAGGACAATACGTAAGTTGGCTTCTTCAGAACAGAGATTATGATCCGGGCGATGTCCTAGTCCTAACTCCCCGAAGGTTGCTCGGCTACGCGATACGTGATCGTCTGGTGGTTGCAAATGTTGCTGTGCATAGTTTCTATCATGAAGAGGCGCTTGAAGAAGGGGAAGCACAGGTTGCCTTCGCACTCCTAAGTTTGCTTGCTAACGCTAACGATCGTGTCGCGCTTAGGTGGTGGCTTGGTCATGGTAGCCCTTCTTCACGACGCGAAGCGTATAAACGTTTACGCGAACACTGCGAGGGAAGTGGCGATTCTCCGTGGGCGACGCTCGCAGCTATGGACGCTGGAGTTGTGGCAATTCCTCGAACCGGTGCCTTATTGACGAGATTCCGCGAGCTGCGCGAGAGGCTTGATCCTCTTCGACCACTTCCCATGAACGAATTGATCGAACAGTTGATGCCTGACGGCGAGGAAGCCTTACGACCTCTTCGCGGCGCGGCGCTATTGGCTTTGCCCAGAAGTGATACAGTCGTTGATCTCTTCGAGTCTGTGAGAGCGACGGTTACCCAACCGGAAACGCCATCTGAGGCTGATTACGTTAGAGTAATGAGTCTCCACAAATCCAAAGGGCTGACGAGTAAGGTGGTCTTAGTCGCAGGGTGTATTCAAGGCTTGATTCCGGTTCAGGACTTTGACGAGAGTCAGCAAGAACAATTCGCGATTCTTCAGGAGCAGCGAAGGCTTTTCTATGTTGCGATCACGCGTTGTACTGAGGTTCTGATCCTTTCGTCTAGTCTCCAACTCGAACGGGATTTAGCCTGGAGGATTGGCGCTCGAGTCAGGCGAGGCGGTGGTCAGCTTGCTAACACCGTTGCGAGTCAATTTCTTCAAGAGCTAGGTCCAGCGGCGCCCCATCCAGTTCTCGGCGCCGCATGGATGAATGGCGATTACGCGTAGGTTATTTCGTTGTGGAATTAGACGCCTCATTTCATTATCCGCCGGAGCTTCTAAGTCTCCTGATTGACTGTATTCCGCTGCTTTGTCGCAGCAAGCGAGACGTGATTCTGTTTTTTAAAGGTGCGGGAGTGAGTTCCCCAATCACTAATGATCTTGTGAAGCGGCTCAATCAAGATAAAGAGAGTATCGGGAAATACGAAATTGCGAGGAAAATTCTAACTCGTTTGAACGAACGGCAAGATAAGTGCCTTCGCGAGCGCCGCGAGGTTCTTAAGCGAGTCTGTGAATGGGAAGACTTCTCAACTTGTTGGCCGAGTGATCGACTGAAGGCGCAGGGATTGGTGGCTCAGATTCGGCAGGTCGTGAATGTAAAGGACTCCTTCACAAGGATGAAACTCGAACGAGAAGCGGAGGAGAAGAAGCGGCATAAAGCAGAGGAAGAGAGACGAAAGAAAGAGGAGGAGCGGAAAGCGGTCCTCGCGAAAATCAGATCAGATCTATTTAGGTTATTTGGGCTGAGCAATCCGCAGGAACGCGGGAAAGCTCTTGAGGGCGTTCTTAATCGATTGTTCAGCGCGGCTGGTGTGGCTATTACTGATGCGTTCACGATAACAGGGACAGAAGGCGAAGGCATAATTGACCAAATAGACGGCGCAATTTCCATTGAGGGAAATGTCTATCTTGTCGAAATGAAATGGACGGCGCGGCCGCTTGGAAAGGCTGAGTTATCCGAGCATCTCGTCCGAATGTTTCTAAAGGGTGGGTCGCGGGCAATTTTCATTTCTACGGCTGGATATACCGAACCAGCAATTACGATGTGCCGAGATGCCCTTAAGTCTTCAGTTGTTGTTCTCTGCAAGCTTGAAGAGTTTGTAATTTTGCTTGAAAAAGAACTTGAGCTCACTTCATTCTTAACGCAAAAGATAGACGCTGCGATTGTTCATACCAATCCATTTCATGAGCCGGTTAAGAGGTTCTCGTAGGACGGTTGTATGTCTAGAGCATTTACCGAGTCGGTAGTCGAAGAAGCCGCACTTTCATGGTTCGGCGAGCTTGGCTACTCAATTCTCGGAGGCCCAGAGATCGCGCCGGGCGAACTGCTTGCCGAGCGTAACGCATTCAGTGAAGTAATTCTCACAAAGCGCCTGCAAGCTGCGCTCTATTCACTCAATCCAAACATTCCTACCGAAGCAATCGATGACGCGTTGCGTAAGACAATCCGCCCCGACGCGCCCTCACTCATCGCGAACAATCGCTTCACTCATAGAATGTTGGTTGATGGTATTGAGGTCGAGTATCGACGACAGGATGGAAGCATTGCCGGTGACCGCGTTCGAATAATTGATTTCTATAATGCCGACGCAAACGACTGGCTCGCGGTCAATCAGTTCACGATCGTTGAAGGACAAAACAATCGCCGTCCTGACATAATCATCTTCGTTAATGGGCTACCCATTACAATCGTTGAGTTGAAGAACGCGGCTGATGAAGAAGCGACGTCATATAAAGCCTTCAAAGACCTGCAAACATACAGGCTTCTGATTCCTTCTCTTTTCATTCACAACGAACTACTTGTTGTCTCCGATGGAACGTGTGCGCGGGCCGGGACAATGAGCGCTGATTGGGAGCGCTTCATGCCGTGGCGCACGATTGAAGGTGAAGAGCTCGCGCCGCGCCTGATGCCTGAGTTGGAAGTCCTATTGCGTGGAATGTTTGATAAGCGACGGATTCTCGACGTGCTCCGATACTTCATCGTTTTTGAAGAAGATGAAAACGGCGAACTGATCAAAAAGATGGCGGGCTATCATCAGTTTCATGCCGTGAATAAGGCGGTCGAGGAAACTGTGAATGCTTCGTCACCCGACGGCACAAGACAAATCGGTGTTGTGTGGCACACACAAGGATCAGGCAAAAGCCTCACGATGGCGTTTTATGCCGGACGTATTGTCCTTCATCCGGCGATGGAGAATCCGACGCTGGTTGTGATAACTGACCGAAACGACCTCGACGATCAGTTGTTCGGAACGTTCTCGCGTTGTCACGAACTTTTAAGACAAAGGCCCGTGCAAGCGGAAGATCGGGACGACTTGAAGAGAAAACTTCAAGTCGCATCGGGCGGAATCGTCTTCACAACCGTGCAGAAGTTCTTTCCCGAACAAAAAGGCGCGGTCTATCCGATGCTGTCAGATCGACGCAATATTGTAGTCATCGCTGACGAAGCTCATCGGACTCAGTATGACTTTGTTGATGGTTTTGCCCGGCACATGCGCGACGCTCTGCCGAATGCTTCCTTCATCGGCTTTACGGGCACACCCATCGAATTGAAGGACGCGAACACGCGCGCAGTCTTTGGCGACTACATCAGCATCTACGACATCCAGCGCGCGGTAGAAGATAAGGCGACCGTTCCGATTTTTTACGAGAGCCGTCTGGCCAAGCTCGCGCTGGACGCGAACGAGAAGCCGCATCTGGACGAAGACTTTGAAGAAGCGACCGAGGGCGAAGAGGTTGATCAAAAGGAAAGGCTCAAGAGCAAGTGGGCGGCGTTGGAAGCGGTGGTCGGAACCGAGAAGCGACTTGCGTTGATTGCCGAAGACCTGGTGCGACATTGGGAAGCGCGCCTGGAAGTCGTAGATG